>JACCDY010567781.1_pt1 | contig 38732 bp, 35 predicted proteins | sample 7446391 | NCBI WGS metagenome assembly JACCDY01 (sample SAMN15323451, study PRJNA562643) | freshwater metagenome | isolation source: river surface water | place: USA:Blue River Watershed | collected 2017-08-18 | reverse complement strand
CGCGCGCCGGCGGGCCTGCCCCGGCCCGCGCAGGCGGTGCCCCGGCGCCTGCCCGAACTGCTGCTGTTGCCAGGGTGGCTGGCCCGCAGCGGCCCCCACCTGGACAGCCTGGCGCGCGAGGCGGCGTGGCTCGCCAGCCGGGCCCGGCAGGTGCACGCGCGCGGCGGCGCTGTCCTGGCGCTGCACACCGGCGTGGTGCTGCTGGCGGATGCAGGCCTGCTCGACGCGCGCGAGGCCGTCGTGCCCTGGCCCTTCCTCCCCACCCTGGCGCGGCATGCGCCGAAGGCGCGCCTGCGGGGCGACCGCGCCTGGATCGGCGAGGACCGCCTCTGGACCAGCGACTCGCCGGTGCTGGCGACCGAGATGCTGCTGGACGCCCTCACCCGTCTGCCGCAAGCCGACGCGAGCGGACGTGCCTCCGATCTGGCGGAACTGGCCGCCGGCATCCGGCCGGTGCTGCTGCATGCGCCGGACCGGCAGCAGGCCGGCGTGCAGGTGCTGGGACAGGCGACGACACGGCGGGTGCCGCCCGGCGCGGTGGAACGCGCGCGCCGGCACCTGGAAGACCACCTGGAGCAGGCCTACGACCTCGACCGCCTCGCCCGGGCCGCCGCGACCAGCCCGCGCACGCTGCTGCGGCATTTCGAGGCCGGCCTGGGCCAGACGCCGCTGGCCTACCTGCACGGCCTGCGCATGGCGCGGGCCAAGGTGCTGCTGGAGACCACCTACCTGCCGGTGGACCAGGTGGGCCAGGCCTGCGGCTACGCGCATGCCGGCACCTTCCGGCGGCAATTCGCCGCAGCCACGGGCGAGACCCCAGCGGCCTACCGCGAGCGGCACAGGTTGCGGGTGCGGCGCCGCGAATGGGGAAGCGACCTCGCGAGCTGAGAGACCCGGGCACAAGAGCCCGGGACGAGGATCGCGATCAGGCGCTGGGCCCAGGGCCGAAATCCCAGGGCCGAAGTCCCAGGCCGAAGCTCAGGGACGCCGGTCAGCCCGCCTGAGCGGCCAGCGCGGCGAACGCCTTCACCACCTCGGGCGGCGCCTGCACCAGCTCGATCAGCACGCCCTCGCCGCCAATGGGCGCATCTTCATTGCCCTTGGGGTGGATGAAGGTGATGTCGAAGCCGGCCGCGCCCTTGCGGATGCCGCCGGGCGCGAAGCGCACGCCCTGGGCGGTGAGCCACTCGACGGCGACCGGCAGGTCGTCGATCCACAGGCCCACGTGATTGAGCGGGGTGGTGTGCACCGCCGGCTTCTTCTCGGGGTCCAGCGGCTGCATCAGGTCCACTTCGACCTTGAACGGGCCCACGCCCATGGCGCAGATGTCCTCGTCGACGTTCTCGCGCTCGGAGCGGAAGGTGCCGGTCACCTCCAGGCCGAACATGTCGACCCAGAGTTTCTGCAGCGCCGTCTTGGACGGGCCGCCGATGGCGATCTGCTGGACGCCCAGCACCTTGAAAGGACGGTTCATGCCGACGCTCATTGGAACTCCAGGATGGCCTGGTCGACCGCCAGGGACTCGCCCTTGGCGGCGAGCAGCTTGCCCACCACGCCGTCGGAGACCGCGAACAGCACGTTCTCCATCTTCATGGCCTCGATCACCGCCAGGCGCTCACCGGCCTGCACCTTCTGGCCCGGCTGCACCGCGATGTCCACCAGCAGGCCCGGCATGGGCGAGAGCAGGAAGCGGCTCATGTCCGGCGGCGCCTTGTACGGCATCAGCGCGTGCAGTTCGGCCGCGCGAGGGGTGAGCACCAGGGCCTCGAGGCGGGTGCCGTTGTGGCTGACCGCGATGCCCAGCGGGTTGCGGGCCAGGCCACGCTCGACCTGGGCCGAGAAGGCCTGGCCGTTGCAGGTGCCGCGGATGCGGGCGCCACCCAGGTGCCAGTTGCTTTCGAAGGCGTAGCGCTTGCCGCCGACCTCGACCTCACAGGCGCCGCCTTGCGCGCCGGAGCCGGAGACCTTGGCCGGATGGCGCTGGTGCTGGCCACCCTCCCCCAGCTGCACCACCACGAACTCGTCGCCCACCTTGAACTCGTGCCCAGGCAGCTGGCCGCTGATGCCGGCCGAGCGCTCCAGGGAGCGGCGGTTCACGTAGGCGGCCAGGGCCAGCAGGAAGCTGGGGTCGTCGTGGGTCACGTCCTCGGCGCGGAAGCCCTTGGCGTAGTGCTCGGCGATGAAGCCGGTGTTGAAGTCGCCCGCCTGGAACTTGGGGTGCGCCAGCAGCGCCGCCTGGAAGGGCACGTTGCTCGAGATGCCGCGGATCACGAAGGCGTTGAGCGCTTCGCGCATCTTGGCGATGGCCTCGGCGCGGTCCTTGCCGTGGACGATCAGCTTGGCGATCATCGAGTCGTAGTACATCGGGATCTCGCCACCCTCGGTGACGCCGGTGTCCACCCGCACGCCCAGCTTCTTGCTCGGGTCGGCGGCCACCATGGTCTCCTGCGGCGGCTGGAAGCGCACCAGGCGGCCGGTGGAGGGCAGGAAGTTGCGGAAGGGGTCTTCCGCGTTGATGCGGCACTCGATGGCCCAGCCCTCGCGCTTGACGTCGGCCTGCGTGAGTGGAAGCTTCTCGCCGGCGGCGACGCGGATCATCAGCTCCACCAGGTCCAGGCCGGTGATGCACTCGGTCACCGGGTGCTCCACCTGCAGGCGGGTGTTCATCTCCAGGAAGTAGAAGCTCTGGTCCTTGCCGACCACGAATTCCACCGTGCCCGCGCTCTGGTACTTCACCGCCTTGGCCAGGGCCACGGCCTGCTCGCCCATGGCCTTGCGGGTGGCGTCGGAGATGAAGGGCGACGGCGCCTCCTCGATCACCTTCTGGTGGCGGCGCTGGACGGAGCACTCGCGCTCGTTGAGGTAGACCACGTTGCCGTGGCTGTCGCCCACCACCTGGATTTCGATGTGGCGCGGCTCCTCGACGAACTTCTCGATAAAGACGCGGTCGTCGCCGAAGCTGTTGCGGGCCTCGTTGCGGCAGGAGGTGAAGCCTTCGAGCGCCTCCTTGTCGTTGAAGGCCACGCGCAGGCCCTTGCCGCCGCCGCCGGCCGAGGCCTTGATCATCACCGGGTAGCCGATGCCCTTGGCGATCTCGACCGCGCGCTCGGCGGACTCGATGGCGTCGTTCCAGCCCGGAATGGTGTTGACCTTGGCCTCGTTGGCCAGCTTCTTGGAGGCGATCTTGTCGCCCATCGCGGCAATCGAATAGTGCTTGGGGCCGATGAAAGTGATGCCCTCGTCCTCCACCCGCTTGGAGAACTCCTCGTTCTCCGACAGGAAGCCGTAGCCGGGGTGCACCGCCTCGGCGCCGGTCTGCTTGCAGGCGGCGATGATGCGGTCGGCCAGCAGGTAGCTTTCGCGGCTGGGGGCGGCGCCGATGTGGACGGCCTCATCGGCCAGCTGCACATGGCGGGCGTCGCGGTCGGCGTCAGAGTAGACGGCGACGGTGGCAATGCCCATCTTCTTGGCGGTCTTGATGACGCGGCAGGCGATCTCGCCGCGGTTCGCAATGAGAATCTTCTTGAACATGTTCGGTACTCCTCGCGCGCTCACAGGGGGATGTTTCCGTGCTTGCGCCACGGGTTCTCGAGCTTCTTGTCACGCAGCATGACCAGCGAGCGGCAGATGCGCTTGCGGGTCTCGTGCGGCAGGATCACGTCGTCGATGAAGCCGCGCGCGCCGGCCACGAAGGGGTTGGCGAAGCGGGCCTTGTACTCGGCCTCGCGGGCGGCGAGCTTTTCCGGGTCGCCCTTGTCCTCGCGGAAGATGATCTCCACCGCGCCCTTGGCGCCCATCACCGCGATCTCGGCGTTGGGCCAGGCGAAGTTCACGTCGCCACGCAGGTGCTTGGAAGCCATCACGTCATACGCGCCGCCGTAGGCCTTGCGGGTGATGACGGTGATCTTGGGCACGGTGGCCTCGGCGTAGGCGTAGAGCAGCTTGGCGCCGTGCTTGATGATGCCGCCGTACTCCTGGCTGGTGCCGGGCATGAAGCCGGGCACATCCACGAAGGTCACCACCGGGATGTTGAAGGCGTCGCAAAAGCGCACGAAGCGCGCCGCCTTGATCGAGCTCTTGATGTCCAGGCAGCCGGCCAGCACCAGGGGCTGGTTGGCCACGATGCCCACCGTCTGGCCCTCCATGCGGGCGAAGCCGATGAGGATGTTCTTGGCGTAGTCGGGTTGCAGCTCGAAGAAGTCGCCGTCGTCCACCGTCTTGGTGATCAGCTCCTTCATGTCATAGGGCTTGTTCGGGTTGTCCGGCACCAGGGTGTCGAGCGACTTGTCCAGGCGGTCGGCCGGGTCCTGGCTGGGGCGGATCGGGGCCTTCTCGCGATTATTCAGCGGCAGGTAGTTGTACAGGCGCCGCAGCATCATCAGCGCCTCGACGTCGTTCTCGAAGGCCAGGTCGGCCACGCCGCTCTTGGTGGTGTGGGTGGACGCGCCGCCCAGTTCCTCGGCGGTGACTTCCTCGTGGGTCACGGTCTTCACGACTTCCGGGCCGGTCACGAACATGTAGGAGCTGTCCTTGACCATGAAAATGAAGTCGGTCATGGCCGGCGAGTACACCGCGCCGCCGGCGCTGGGGCCCATGATCATCGAGATCTGCGGCACTACGCCCGAGGCCAGCACGTTCTTCTGGAACACGTCGGCATAGCCGCCCAGGGACGCGACGCCTTCCTGGATGCGGGCGCCGCCCGAGTCGTTGAGGCCGATCACCGGCGCGCCGACCTTCATCGCCTGATCCATCACCTTGCAGATCTTCTCGGCGTGGGCCTCCGACAGCGCGCCGCCGAAGACGGTGAAGTCCTGGCTGAAGACGAAGACCAGGCGGCCGTTGATCATGCCGTAGCCGGTGACCACGCCGTCGCCGGGAATCTTGTTGTCGGCCATGCCGAAGTCGGTGCAGCGGTGCTCGACGAACATGTCCCACTCTTCGAAGGTGCCTTCGTCGAGCAGCAGCTCCAGGCGCTCGCGGGCGGTGAGCTTGCCCTTCTTGTGCTGCGCGTCGATGCGCTTCTGGCCACCGCCTTGGCGGGCGGCTTCGCGCTTCTTCTCCAGTTGTTCGAGGATGTCTTGCATGGCGTCTCTCTTGGTTTGGATTCGTGACTTCGGGTGAAAGGATTCGGGCTCAGGGCGCCAGGCGCGCCTGCAGCAGCTGCCGGGCCGCGGCGGACGCGGGCACCCGCCCGGCCTCCACCTCGGCGCTCAGTTGGGAAAGGAGCGCGCGCACCGCCGGGTGCTGGCGAAACTCCTGGCGCAGGCCCGACTCGATGCGCTCCCACATCCAGGACAAGGACTGGTGGCGGCGGCGGGCTTCGAGCTGGCCATCGTCGCGGCGCAGGCTGAAGAAGGTCGTGACCCGTTCCCAGAACAGGTCGATACCGGCGCCCTTGAGCGCGCTGATCTGGATCACCTGCGGCACCCAGTGCGCGCCGGGGCCCATGTCCCGGCCGTGCTGGGTGAAGAGGCGCAGCGCCGAGGTGATCTGGGCCTGGGCGCGGGTGGCGGCGTCGGGGTCGATGTCGGCCTTGTTGATCACCACCAGGTCGGCCAGCTCCATCACGCCCTTCTTGATCGCCTGCAGGTCGTCGCCGGCATTGGGCAGTTGCAGCAGCACGAACATGTCGGTCATGCCGGCCACCGCGGTCTCGCTCTGGCCCACGCCCACCGTCTCGACCAGCACCACGTCGTAACCGGCGGCCTCGCAGACCATCATGGCCTCGCGGGTCTTCTCGGCCACGCCGCCCAGGTTGCCGCCCGAGGGGCTGGGCCGGATGAAGGCCTGCTCGTGCACCGAGAGCTGCTCCATGCGGGTCTTGTCGCCCAGGATGGAGCCGCCCGAGACGCTGCTGGACGGGTCCACCGCCAGCACCGCCACCCGGTGGCCGCGCGCGATGAGCGACAGGCCCAGGGTCTCGATGAAGGTGCTCTTGCCCACGCCGGGCACGCCGGAGATGCCGACCCGCAGGGCGCGACCGGTCTGCGGCAGCAGCTCGGTGAGGAGCTGGTCGGCCTGGGCGCGATGGTCGGCCCGGGTCGATTCGATCAGCGTGATCGCCTTGGCCATGGCGCGGCGCTGCGCCATCGGGGCGCCGCCTCTTGCCAGGATCGCCTCGGCCAGGGCCATGGGGATCAGCCCTGGGCCTTGCGGATCTGCTCCAGCACGTCCTTCGCGCTGGCGGGGATGGGGGTGCCGGGGCCGTAGATGCCCTTGACGCCCGCCTCGTACAGGAACTCGTAGTCCTGGCGTGGGATCACGCCGCCCACGAAGACGATGATGTCCTCGGCGCCCTGCTTCTTCAATTCGGCAATGATGGCCGGCACCAGGGTCTTGTGGCCGGCGGCCAGCGTCGAGATGCCCACCGCGTGCACGTCGTTCTCGATCGCCTGGCGGGCGCATTCCTCGGGGGTCTGGAACAGCGGGCCCATGTCGACGTCGAAGCCGAGGTCGGCGTAGGCGGTGGCCACCACCTTGGCGCCGCGGTCGTGGCCGTCCTGGCCCAGCTTGGCGATCATCACGCGCGGGCGGCGGCCTTGTTCTTCCGCGAACTGGGCGATCTCGCCCTTGAGCTTGTCCCAGCCCTCGGCCGAGTCATAGGCGGCTGCGTACACACCGGTCACCTTCTGCGTGTCGGCGCGGTGGCGCCCGTAGACTTTTTCCAGCGCGTCGGACACCTCGCCGACGGTGGCGCGGGCGCGGATCGCCTCGACGGCGGCCCCGAGCAGGTTGCCCTGTCCGCTCTCGGCAAACGCCGTGAGCTGGGCCAGGGCCTTCTCGACCCGGGCGTTGTCACGGGTGGCCTTGATGGTCTTGAGGCGGGCGATCTGCTGCTCGCGCACCTTGACGTTGTCCACCTCGAGGATCTCGATCGGATCCTCCTTGGCCAGCTTGTACTTGTTGACGCCGACGATCACGTCCTTGCCGGAGTCGATGCGGGCCTGCTTCTCGGCGGCGGCCGCCTCGATCTTGAGCTTGGCCCAGCCCGAGTCCACCGCGCGGGTCATGCCGCCCATGGCCTCGACTTCCTCGATGATGGTCCAGGCAGCGTCGGCCATGTCCTGGGTCAGCTTCTCCATCATGTACGAGCCGGCCCAGGGGTCGACCACATTGGTGATATGGGTCTCTTCCTGGATGATCAGCTGGGTGTTGCGGGCGATGCGGGCCGAGAACTCGGTGGGCAGCGCGATGGCCTCGTCGAAGCTGTTGGTGTGCAGCGACTGGGTGCCGCCGAAGACTGCCGCCATCGCCTCGATGGTGGTGCGCACCACGTTGTTGTACGGGTCCTGCTCGGTGAGCGACCAGCCCGAGGTCTGCGAGTGGGTGCGCAGCATCAGGCTCTTCGGGTTCTTGGCGTTGAAGCCCTTCATGATGCGGCACCACAGGAGACGCGCCGCGCGCATCTTGGCGATCTCGAGGTAGAAGTTCATGCCGACCGCCCAGAAGAAGGACAGCCGCCCCGCGAAGTCGTCCACGTCCAGGCCCTTGGCCAGCGCGGTCTTCACATACTCCTTGCCGTCGGCCAGGGTGAAGGCCATCTCCAGCGCCTGGTTCGCCCCCGCCTCCTGCATGTGGTAGCCGGAGATCGAGATCGAGTTGAACTTCGGCATGTTCTTGGCCGTGTACTCGATGATGTCGCCGATGATCCGCATGCTCGGCTCGGGCGGGTAGATGTAGGTGTTGCGGACCATGAACTCCTTGAGGATGTCGTTCTGGATGGTCCCCGAGAGCTTGTCCTGCGAGACGCCCTGCTCCTCGGCCGCCACGATGTAGCCGGCCAGCACCGGCAGCACCGCGCCGTTCATGGTCATGGACACCGACACCTTGTCCAGCGGAATGCCGTCGAACAGCACCTTCATGTCCTCGACGCTGTCGATGGCCACGCCCGCCTTGCCCACGTCGCCGGTCACGCGCGGGTGGTCGCTGTCGTAACCGCGGTGAGTGGCCAGGTCAAAGGCGACCGACACGCCCTGCCCGCCGGCGGCCAGGGCCTTGCGGTAGAAGGCGTTCGATTCCTCGGCGGTGGAAAAGCCCGCGTACTGACGGATGGTCCAGGGCCGCACCGCGTACATGGTGGCCTGGGGGCCCCGCAGGAAGGGCTCGAAGCCCGGCAGCGTGTCGGCATGCGGCAGGCCCTGCAGGTCGGCCGCGGTGTAGAGCGGTTTGACGGTGATGCCGTCGGGCGTGACCCAGTTCAGGGCCTGCACATCCCCGCCGGGGGCGGACTTGGCCGCAGCCTTGTGCCAGGCGGCCAGGTCGGCCGGGTTGAATTCGGGGGCTTGGCTCATTGCTTCTCCTCGGGTCGGTCCCGCCCTGCCTGCGCGGGTGCTTCCGGCTTCATTCTCCGCACCCGGATTTCCCGGGGCTTACCGGCCACGCCCCGTTCCCGGGGCCTGCCGAACCAGCCGGAGTGTACTCCATGATTCATAATTATGAATCCAGAATCTCTGCTACCATGCCGGCCATGACCGCATCGGCCGCCCTGACCCTTGCTCCCCGCGCCCTCTATGTCGAGGTCGCCGAGCTCCTGCGCCAGCGCATCTTCTCCCGCGAGCTCGAGCCCGGCGCCTGGATCGACGAGATCCGCATCGCCGAGCAACTGGGCATCAGCCGTACCCCCCTGCGGGAGGCGCTCAAGGTGCTGGCCGCCGAGGGCCTGGTGACGATGAAGGTGCGCCGCGGCGCCTACGTGACTGAGGTGTCCGAGCAGGACCTGCGCGAGGTCTACGCCCTCCTCTCCCTGCTGGAAAGCGACGCTGCCGGCGAGGTGGCCCGCCGCGCCACCGACGAGGAGCTGCTGGAGCTGCAGGCCCTGCACGCCGAGCTCGAGGGCGCGGCCGCCGAGCGGGAGCGCTTCTTCGCCATCAACGAGCAGTTCCACATCCGCCTGCTGGAGATCGCCGGCAACCGCTGGCGCAACCAGGTCGTGGCCGATCTGCGCAAGGTCATGAAATTGAACCGCCATGCCTCGCTGTTCAAGGCCGGGCGGGTGCAGGAGTCGCTGTTCGAGCACCGGGCGGTGATGGAGGCCCTGGTGGGCCGCCACGCCGAGCAGGCCCAGAAGCGCATGCGCGCGCATTTCGCCAACGGACTGGAAGCGGCGGCCTGAGGCCACCGCCCGACCGCCCAGGTTGGTGCTTGCCGGCCGCCCCCCCGGCAGGAAAACCCCCCGCGTCCGAACGCCTGCCGGGTTTACCCGACAATAGGGGCCGCCGCGGCACCCGCCGCGCCAGCCCCTCACGCCGCCTGGCGGCGCAACCTGTAGTACTCCCCATGACCCAAGCCCTGTCCGACGCCGCGCTGGACCAGATCCTGCGCACCGCCCGCACCTTCAACAAGTTTCAGGACAAGCCCGTCTCCGACGAGACCCTGAAGTCCCTCTACGAGCTGGCCAAGTGGGGCCCGACCTCGATGAACTGCCAGGCCATGCGCGTGGTCTTCGTGCGCAGCCCCGAGGCCAAGGCCAAGCTGAAGCAGGCCCTGATGCCCGGCAACGTCGACAAGACCATGGCCGCCCCGGTGACCGCCATCGTCGCCAGCGACAGCCAGTTCTTCGACCACCTGCCCACCCAGTTCCCGGCCCTGCCTCAGGCCCGTGACATGTTCGCCGGCAACGCCGCCCTGGCTGCCGAGACCGCCCTGCGTAACAGCAGCCTGCAGGCCGCCTACCTGATGATCGCCGGCCGCGCCCTGGGCCTGGACTCCGGCGCCATGAGCGGCTTCAACCCGCAGGTGGTCAACGAGCTGTTCTTCCCCGACGGCCGCTTCAAGGCCAACATGCTGATCAACTTCGGCTACGGCGACGCTTCCGGCAACTGGCCGCGCGGCCCGCGCCTGGGCTTCGAGGACGTGGTCCGTATCGACTGATGCAGCGCCCCTGAATCGCCGGGGGGCGCAGCCCCCCCAGCGACAAGGCCGGCTCGCCACAGGCAGCCGGCCTTTCCTTTTGGCTTTTTGGACTTTTGATGCGTCGCGCGCCGGTCTACCTCAGGCCGGCAATGCCGCCCCGCGCGCCAGGGCCTCGCGCGCCTGCTGCCAGACCGCGCGCGGCGGCAAGGGCTTGAGCTTGTGGTTGCTCCAGACCTGGCGCCACAGCCGGCCGCCCCGCTGCCCGTGATAGAGCCCGAGCATGTGCCGGGCGATCGCGTACCAGGGGCAGCCGTCCTCGGCGTGGGCGCGCTCCATGTAGGCGACCATGGCCTCCTCCACCACCTCGCGCTCCAGCGTCGACGGCGCGGCGCCGAAAAAGGCCTCGTCCCAGGTGCTGAGGAGCCAGGGGTTGTAGTAGGCCTCGCGCCCGACCATCACCCCGTCGAGCCGCTGCAGGTGGTCGGCGATGGCTGCGTTGTCCTTGATGCCGCCGTTGACCGCGATGGTCAGCGCCGGAAAGTCCTGCTTGAGCCGCCAGGCGAGTTCATAGCGCAGCGGCGGGATCTCGCGGTTCTCCTTGGGAGAGAGCCCGTCGAGCCAGGCGTTGCGGGCGTGGACGATGAAGACCTCGCAGCCGGCCTCGCTCACCGTGCCGACGAAGTCGCGCACGAATTCATAACGTTCGATGCGGTCGACGCCGATGCGGTGCTTCACCGTGACCGGAATGTCGACCGCGTCGCGCATGGCCTTCACCCCGTCGGCGACCAGGGCCGGCTCGTTCATCAGGCAGGCGCCGAAGGCGCCGCGCTGCACCCGGTCGGACGGGCAGCCGCAGTTGAGGTTGATCTCGTCATACCCCCACTCCTGCCCCAGCTTCGCGGCCCGGGCCAGGTCGGCCGGCTCGCTGCCCCCGAGCTGCAGGGCCACCGGGTGCTCCTCGGCGTTGAAGCGCAGATGGCGTCGCACGTCGCCGTGCATCAGGGCGCCGGTGGTCACCATCTCGGTATAGAGCAGGGTATGACGGGAAAGGAGGCGGTGCAGGTAACGGCAGTGGCGATCGGTCCAGTCCATCATGGGCGCGACGGACAGGCGCCAGGGGCTCGGCACGGCAGGGAGGGAGACAGGGGTTTCGGGCAGCACGGGCGTGACTGTACGCGCTTCGTGCCCGCGCCCCGTCCGCGGCGCCGCAAGCCCGGGCCGGGGCCCGGCGCCCTCCCCGTCCTACGGCCCGCCCCGCAAGGCGTCCGACACCGGGTCGGCCCAGCCTGCGCCTCAATGCGGCTCTACGCTGCGGAGGCCTCATGAAACCATTCCAACTCGACGGCCACATGGTGACGATGCGCGGGGTGTTCTACCCCACCGGCCATGTGCTGCTGATGCTCCCGGGCCGTGAACAGGCCGAACAGGCCGCACGCCTGGTGATCCAGGCCGGCGTGGCCGGCGAAGACATGAGCCTGCTGCCACCGGAGACGGTGCTGGGCCCGATCAGGCACACGGTCGCCATGGCGGACGACCCCCTCCCGTCCGCCGGATCGGAAGCCGAGATGGTGCGGCAGATGGCGCGCCTGGCCGACCAGGGCCACTGGGGCCTGCTGGTGCACGCCCCGCGCACGCCCGACGCGGACAAGGTGATGCGGGCGGTGCGGGAGCTGCCGGTGGCGATGGCCGAGCGGTACCGGCACCTGGTGATCGAGGACCTGTGAGGAACAGGCTGCCCCCATGAAAAAGCCCGTCCGGGTGGACGGGCTTCGATGCGAACCTGGATGCCCCTGCTTGGGGGCAAAGCCGCCGGATCAGCCCATGTGCAGACCGCCGTTGACCGAGAAGTCGGCGCCGGTGGAATAGCCGCTTTCGTTGCCGGCGATCCAGGCAATGATGGAGGCGATCTCCTCCGGCATGCCCAGGCGCTTGACCGGGATGGTGCCGACGATCTTGTCCAGCACGTCCTCGCGGATCGCCTTGACCATGTCGGTGCCGATGTAGCCCGGGCTCACGGTGTTGACGGTCACGCCCTTGTTGGCCAGTTCCTGCGCCAGGGCCATGGTGAAGCCGTGCATGCCGGCCTTGGCCGCCGAGTAGTTGGTCTGGCCGGCCTGGCCCTTCTCGCCGTTGACCGAGCTGATGTTGATGATGCGGCCCCAGCCCCGCTCGACCATGTCGCCGACGACCTGCTTGGTCACGTTGAACATGGAGTTGAGGTTGGTGTCGATCACCGCGTCCCAGTCCTCGCGGCTCATCTTGAGGAACATGCGGTCGCGGGTGATGCCGGCGTTGTTCACCAGCACGTCGATCGGGCCGTGTTCGGCCTTGGCCTTGCTGAAGGCCTCAACGGTGGAGTCCCAGTCGCTCACGTTGCCCGCGGAGGCGTAAAAGGTGTAGCCCTTCTCCTTCTGCTCGGCCAGCCACTTGGCGTAGTCGCGGGTGGGGCCACAGCCGGCGATGACCTTGAAGCCCTCCTTGTGCAGGCGCTGGCAGATTGCGGTGCCGATGCCGCCCATGCCCCCGGTCACGTAGGCTACTTTCTGGCTCATCTCAAATCTCCTTTGGGTCTCGTGGTTGCAGGTTGTTGGCAATTTGCCTTCTCACCGCCACGTCCGTCCTGCTTCATTCGGCGTGGCGACGATCTCGTTGTAACGGTCTTCAGGCCCGTTCGACAGCGAGGGAAACCCCCATGCCGCCGCCGATGCACAGCGCAGCCAGGCCCTTGCGGGCCTGCCGGCGCTGCATCTCATGAAGCAAAGTGACCAGGATGCGGCAGCCCGAGGCGCCGATCGGGTGGCCGATGGCGATCGCGCCGCCGTTGACGTTGACCTTGGCCGGGTCGATGCCCAGCTCCTTGTTGACCGCGCAGGCCTGGGCCGCGAAGGCCTCGTTCAGCTCGAACAGGTCCACGTCCTGGGCGTTCCAGCCGGCGCGCTGCAGTGCCTTGCGCGAGGCCGGCACGGGGCCCATGCCCATGGTGGCCGGGTCCAGGCCCGAGGTGCCGAAGGCGGCGATGCGCGCCAGGGGCTTGAGGCCCAGGGCGGCGGCCTTCTTCGCGCTCATGACCACCACCGCGGCGGCGCCGTCGTTGATGCCCGAGGCGTTGCCGGCGGTGACCGAGCCCGCCTTGTCGAAGGCCGGGCGCAGGCCGGCCAGGGCCTCGGCGCTGGTCTTCTTGTTGATGAACTCGTCGGTGTCGAAGACCAGCGGGTCGCCCTTGCGCTGGGGGATGCTGATGCCGACGATCTCGTCCTTGAAGCGGCCCGCCTCCTGGGCGGCGGCGGCCTTCTGCTGGCTGGCCAGGGCCAGGGCGTCCTGCGCGTCGCGCGAGATACCGTGGGCCTTGGCCACGTTCTCGGCGGTGATGCCCATGTGGTACTGGTTGTAGACGTCCCACAGGCCGTCCACGATCATCGAATCGACCATCTTCCAGTCGCCCATGCGCTGGCCGTCACGCGAGCCCATGAGGACGTGCGGCGAGGCGCTCATGTTCTCCTGGCCGCCGGCGACCACGATCTCGCTGTCGCCGTAGGCGATGGCCTGCGCGGCGAGCATGACCGCCTTGAGGCCGGAGCCGCAGACGGCGTTGATGGTGAGGGCCGGCACCTCCTTGGGCACGCCCGCCTTCATCAGGGCCTGGCGCGCCGGGTTCTGGCCGGCGCCCGCAGCGAGCACCTGACCCATGATCACTTCGCCCACCAGGGCCGGGTCAACCTTGGCGCGGGCCAGGGCCTCGCGGATCACGGCGGCGCCGAGGTCGGGCGCGGCAACCTTGGCCAGCGAGCCGCCGAACTTGCCGACGGCGGTACGGGCGGCCGAAACGATGACGATGTCTTCCATGTGAGGGTCTCCTGGGGGGTGGGACGGGACCCGTTCACGGCAGGCCCCGGGAAATGTGCGAGGGCGGCGCTCAGGCCTGGGGCTTGGCCTTCACGTAGCGGCCGGGCGCCGGCTCGATCGCCTTGAACTTGCCGCGGCCGTAGCCGCGCGGCGCCGCCACCTGCTTGCCGCCGTGCGGCTTGAGCCAGGCGTACCAGTCGGGCCACCAGCTGCCGGCGTGCTCCTTGGCACCCTGCACCCATTCGGCATGGGTCTTGGGCTGTTTGTCATTCGTCCAGTACGAGCGCTTCTTCGCGGCGGGCGCATTGATCACGCCGGCGATGTGGCCCGAGGCCCCCATCACGAAGCGCTTCTTGCCGCCGATGTAGTTGACCGTCTCGTAGGCGCCCTCGATGGGGACGATGTGATCCTCGCGCGAGCCGTAGACGTAGGACGGGATGTCGATCTTGCGCAGGTCCAGCTTCTCGCCGCAAACGGTGAGCTTGTTGGGCTTGACCAGGTTGTTCTCGAGGTAGGTGTTGCGCAGGTACCAGGCGTACATCGGGCCCGGCAGGTTGGTGGAGTCGCTGTTCCAGTACAGCAGGTCGAAGGGCGGCGGGGTCTCGCCCTTGAGGTAGTTGCCCACCACGTAGTTCCAGACCAGGTCGTTGGGGCGCAGGAAGCTGAAGGTCTGTGCCAGGTCCTTGCCGGGCATCAGGCCGCCCTTGCCCAGTTGCATTTCGCGGAACTTGACCAGGCCCTCGTCGATGAAGACGTCCATGATCCCGGTGTGGCTGAAGTCCAGGAAGGAGGTGAGGAAGGTCACCGAGTGCACGGGCTTTTGCTTGCGCGCGGCCAGCACCGCGATGGAGGTGCCCAGGATGGTGCCGCCCACGCAGAAGCCCAGGGCGTTGATGTCCTTGGCCTGGGTGATCTCGCGCACGGTCTCGATGGCGGTGATGGCGCCCTGCTCGATGTAGTCGTCCCAGGTCGTCTGGGCCACCGAGGCGTCGGCGCTGCGCCAGCTCACGAGGAACACGCGGTGCCCCTGGTCGACCAGGTGGCGCACGAAGGAATTCTCGGGCTGCAGGTCGAGGATGTAGAACTTGTTGATGCAGGGCGGCACCAGCAGGAAGGGCCGCTCGAACACCTTGGCGGTGCGGGGCTTGTACTCGATCAGCTGGAACAGCGCGTTCTCGAAGACGACCGCGCCTTCGCTGGTGGCCATGTTGCGGCCCACCTCGAACACGCTCTCGTCGGTCATGGAGACATGACCCTGCTGCATGTCGGCCAGCAGGTTCTGCATGCCGCGGGCGATGCTCTCGCCCTTGGATTCGATGGCCTTCTGCTGCGCCTCGGGGTTGAGGGCGAGGAAGTTGCTCGGCGCGGTGGCCGCGGCCCATTGCTCGACGGCGAAGCGCAGGCGGGCCTTGGTCTTCTCGTCGGCCTCGGCGGCTTCCACCAGGCCCATCAGGGTGCGGGTGTTGAGGAGGTAGACCGAGGCGGAGAAGGAGGCCAGCGGGTGCTTGGCCCAGGCCTCGCTGGCGAAGCGCTTGTCCTTGACCGGGCTGGCCGGCTGCATGCCCGCGTTCCACAGCTGCGAGGCTTCGCGCAGGTAGGCCTGCTGCAGTTCGACCAGCTTGGCCGGGTCGAAGTTCAGCGTGGGAATCGTCGGCAGCGCCATGCCCGCGGCGGCCGAGCCGGCGGTACCTGCCGCGGTGCCGCCCCCGAGTTGCTGGAAGGATTCGAGGGCCTTCATCCAGCCCGCGCCGAGGTTTTCCTGGAACTGGGTCGCCATGCGGGACCAATCCGCTTGAGAATGCATGCCGTCTCCTGCCTGCTTTTGGTGTGGGGCAGACTTCATCCGCCTGGTGCAGCCAGTATGCGGCAATTACTTACGCCAAACAAACTAGGACCCGCTTGTGTTTCCGGCGCGACGCTCCCCGAAGCACTTTTCAAATTGATTCCCATGTACCTGATCGCTCTTGGCTGGCTCTACGTCGCACTCATGATGGCCGTCGCGGAAGCCACGAATACTAATGGCTCCATTCTGGGCGCTGTCATCACGTTCCTGCTCTATGGCGTAGGACCCGCGGCACTTCTCATGTACATCCTGGGGACGCCGGCGCGTCGGCGAAAGCGCAAGGCGCAGGAACAGGCCGAGGCCGACGCCGAGCGGGCGATGCAGGGTCCGTCGTCGCCGGCGGCTTCAGGCCAGCCAGACGCTGGCGGCCAGGCGGCCGCTGACCCGGTCGCGGCGGTGCGAGAAAAAGAGTGAGGCGTTGGCGACGGTGCACCACGCGGGTGTACCGTCGTTGCCATGGACCCGCAAGATGCCCAGCGCCGCCAGGCGACGGCGCGCCAGGCCGGGGAGGTTGGCGAACCATTTGGCCCCGGCACCGGGCGCCCGGCCGGCAGAGGCTGCGGCCGGGACGAACAGCGCCTCGGCCTCCGGGTCGGCGCGCACAAAGGCGGCGCGCACGTCCGCCCCCACCTCGAAGGCCTGCGGGCCGATGCAGGGGCCCAGCCAGGCCAGGGTGTGGGCCGGGTCGAAATGCGCGGCCAGCGCCTCCAGTACCCCCTCCCCGGTCTCCGAGGCTGCGCCGGCGAGTCCGCGCCAGCCTGCATGGGCGGCGCCCACGCGGGCATGGGGACCGCCCCGGGCGTCGCACAGGAGCACGGGCAGGCAGTCGGCCACCATCATCGTGCAGGCCAGCCCTGGCCGCGTGGTGAAGCAGGCATCGGCCTGTGCGCCGTCGGGTGTGCGGGCCTCGAGCGCCAGCACACCGGTGCCATGGACCTGCTGCAAAAACACCGGCCGCGCCTCCAGGCGCTCGGCCCAGAGGGCCCGGTTGCGGTCCACCGCCACCGGGTCGTCGCCCACGTGGTTGCCCAGGTTGAGGCGGTCCCTGGGCGGCGCGGACACCCCGCCCAGGCGGGTGCTGCACAGGGCCTGCACGCCGGCAGGCGCCGGCCAGTGCGGGCGGATCACGTCGTGGTCCAGCCCTTCGGGCGTCGAGGAAGACTCAGGCGGGTGCATGGTGCAAGGCGGGTCGGCGGTGGAATCGCCGGTGGCGAATCATCCATCGAGCATAAGGGCATCCGCACTCTCCCCGAGGCGGGGGGCGGGGTGCTTGGGTTAAGGTGGCGGCCATGCACTACCTGTTCACGCCGCCCGCCCCCACCAGCCTGCCCATCGTCGGCAGCGACCAGCGTTTTCCCGTCCGCCGCGTCTTCTGCGTCGGACGTAACTACGCCGAGCATGCGAAGGAGATGGGATTCACCGGCCGCGAGGCGCCCTTCTTCTTCATGAAGCCGGCCGACGCGCTGCTGGTCGTCGAGGCCGGCCAGACCGGCCGCATGGCCTACCCCAGCCTCACGAAGGACCTGCACCACGAGATCGAGCTCGTCGTCGCCATCGGCACCGGCGGCGCCAACATCCGCGCCGCGGACGCGATGAAGCATGTCTGCGGCTACGCCGTCGGCCTGGACATGACCCGCCGCGACCTGCAGGGGGAGATGAAGAAGCAGGGCCGCCCCTGGGAGATCGGCAAGGCCTTCGAGCAGTCGGGCCCCATCGGTCCCCTCACCCTTGCGGCCCAGGCCGGCGACGTCGCCCAGGCCGCCATCTGGCTGCAGGTCAACGGCGAGGACCGCCAGCGCAGCGACGTGGGCAAACTGATCTGGAGCATCGCAGAGACCATCGAGCACCTGTCGGCCGCCTGGACCCTGGCGCCCGGCGACCTGATCTTCACCGGCACCCCGGAGGGCGTCGCCGCGGTGAAGGCCGGGGACACGCTCGAAGGCGGCGTCACCGGCCTGCCCCCGCTGAAGGTCGCGGTCACCGCCGCCTGAGCGGCCTGCTGCCATGCGCACCCCGATCAAGCATTGCCGCAGCTGCGGCTCGGAAGTCGCCTACCGCCTGCCCCCGGACGGCGACACCCGCGAGCGCGCGGTCTGCCCGGCCTGCGAGACCATCCACTACGAGAACCCGCTCAACGTGGTGGGGACCGTGCCTTACTGGGGCGAGAAGATCCTGCTTTGCAAGCGCAACATCGAGCCGCGCTGGGGCAAGTGGACGCTGCCGGCCGGCTTCATGGAGCTGGGCGAGAGCGTGGCCCAGGGCGCCGCCCGCGAGACGGTGGAAGAAGCCGGCGCCGAGTTCGAAATGGAGGAGTTGCTGTCGATCCTGAGCGTGCCCCGGGTCGGCCAGGTGCACCTGTTCTTCCGCGCGCGGCTCACGTCCGAACGGTTCGACCCGGGCCCGGAGACGATCGAGGCCCGGCTTTTCGCGGAGGACGAAATCCCCTGGGACGAAATCGCCTTCCGCACCGTGCGGGAGACGCTCGAGCGCTACTTCGCCGACCGCAGGGCCGGCCGCTTCAACGTCCACACGGTGGACATCGACTGAGTCGGCTGTCGCCCGCGCCGTGCCCCAGCGAGGCTGGGCGCCTCAGCCGAAGGCGGGCGTGACGGGCTTGACCACGGGCTTGCCAGCGGCCACCCAGGCGTCATACCCCCCAGCGATCGAACAGACATCGAGATAGCCCATGTCCTTCATCGCGCAGGCGGCCAGAGCAGCGCGGCCGCTGGTCTTGCAATAGAGCACCACCTTGATGTCCCGTGCGGCCAGTGCGGGCATGCTGCTCAATTTGAATTCGAGCATGCCCCGCGAGAGGTGAATGGCGCCAGGCAGGTGGCCCGCCGCGTACTCCGACTCCTCCCGCACGTCGATCACCGCATCGGCCTCACGCAAGGCCAGTTCGGCCTGGTCCAGCGGGAGTTCGCGCACGCGGGCCTTGGCGGCGGCGACGAGATCCATTGCATTTTTCATGTGCGCTCTCCTCAGCTGCGCTCGATGCTGCGGCCCAGCGCCAAGGCGACGGAGCCGGCGCCGCCGCCGTTGCTGACCTGGGTGTAGCCTTGCTGCTGCAGCCAGGCGCAGGCCGCGCCGGAGCGCGCCCCGGAGGCGCAGCACAGGATCAGAGGCGCGTCCTTGTCCGGTGCGACCGCCTCGATGCCCGCGGTGAAGCGGTCCAGCGGCAGGTTCACCGAGCCCTGCACATGGCCGGAGGCGAACTCGCCCTCCGAGCGTACGTCGATCACGATGGGTTCACTCATGGTTCTCTCCTGTCTGTCTGCGCTCAGTGTTTTTCGAGTCGATTGATGCCCAGCGCCTTGAGCACGTATTTCTCGTAAACCGGCTCGGAGCTTCCGGTCTTCATCTTGTACATGAAGTACTTCTCGAAGGCGATTTTGGCCAGGTGCACCCACTTGCCCTTCTTGAACCAGTTGACATTGCGCGGCGGGATCTGCGGCAACGCCACGAAGGCGGCGCCCGTGTCGCCCATGTCGGCCAGGCAGATCGCGTTCCAGCTGCCCCTGGCGTCGGCCGGCCGGCCCTGAAGGTCGGCCTCGATGTTGTGGACGATGGCGGTCACCATGGTCTCGATCATGTAGCCGGTCTTGGGCGCGCCCGTGGCCACCGGCGTCGCTTCCACCGGCGGAATCGCCACGCACACCCCGGCGGAGAAGATGTTGCGGTACTTCTTGCTGCGCTGGAATTCGTCGATCAGGACGAAGCCGCGCGGGTTGCACAGGCCCTCGACCGCAGCCACCGGGTCCACGCCCTTGAAGGCAGGCAGCATCATGCTGTAGCGGAAGGGGAGCTCATGCTCTTTCTTGACGTGACCCAGGTCGTCCAGCTCGGTCACGAACATCTTGCCCGCCTCGACCTTGGTCACCTTGGCATTGGTGATCCACTTGATGTCGTTGTTGCGCAGCTCGCTCTCCAGCATGGACTTGGAGTCGCCCACGCCGCCCAGACCCAGGTGGCCGATGTAGGGTTCGCTGGTCACGTAGGTCATCGGCACCTTGTTGCGGATCTTGCGACGGCGCAGGTCGGTATTGACGATGAAGGCGAACTCGTAGGCCGGGCCGAAGCAGGAGGCGCCGGGCATGGCGCCGATGACGACCGGCCCTGGGTCCTTCACGAAGTCCTGGTAGTCACCCCAGGCCTTGTCGGCATGGTCTACCGCGCAGATGGAATGGGTGTGGCCGGCCGGCCCGGCGCCAGGCACCTCGTCGAAGGAGAGCTTGGGGCCGGTGGTGATCACCAGGTAGTCGTAGGCCACCCGCTCGCCGTTGGCGAGATCCAGGGCATTGCCCTCGGCGTCGATCCGGGTTACCGGCTGCGCGATGAAGGCGATGCCCTTCTTCTCCAGGTAGGGACGAATCGGGAAAGTGATGTCCTTGCGCTCCCGCCAGCCCACCGCCACCCAGGGGTTGGAGGGCACGAACTGGAAGTAGTCGACTGCATTGATCACGGTGATCTGGTGCGACTTGTCGAGCTTTTCACGCAGCTCGTAGGCAGCGGGCATGCCGCCCGTGCCAGCGCCAAGAACGACGATGTGGGCCATGGTGAGTCTCCTTCTCCGGGGGTGGGGTGGTGGAACGGGAAGCGGTCGTTGTCGAATGGCTATTCGTGTTCAGGTGCCTCAGGGCTGCAAGGAGGCATTGACGGTCTGCAGGCTGGGCGTGTCCAGTTGTCCGGCGAGGGCGTCCAGGCGCAGTCGGGCGGACAGCAGGTCGATGCGCGCCTGCAGCAGGCCCAGCTCGGCGGACGCGGCCTCGTTCTCCGCGTTGAGCAGGTCCAGGGTGGTGCGGTCTCCCACCTGGCGCCCGAGGCGGGTGGCGTCCAGGCGCGCACGGGCCGAGACCAGGCCCTGCTCCAGGGCGTTCAGTCGCTCCTGGCCGGCCTGCAGGCCCAGCCAGGCGGCACGCGCCTGCTGGCCCAGCTCCACCTCGGCGCGGGCGACCTCGGCCTGGGCCTGGTCGGCCAGACGCAAGGCCTCCTCGAGCTTGGCGCTCTGCCAACCGCCGGTGTACAGCGGCAAATTGACGCTGATGCCCACCATGCGCTGAGCCTGCAGGTTGGCCGCACTGCCTGCGTAGTCGCCAGGCCCGGCCAGCCGCTCGCGGCCCGCCTGCGCCACCAGGTCGACCGAGGCCGAGCCGAGGGCGCCATGCCGGGCCACCTCGGCGCGGGCCACGTCGGCCCGGGCGCGGGCCAGCCGCAGCTGCGGGTTGTCGCTCCTGACCCGGCCCAGCCAGGTCGCCAGCGTCTCGACGGGGGCCGCCACGCCGCGCTGCGGCGCAAGCGCGGCCAGGGCCTCGCCGGTCAGGCCAGTGATGTCGGCCAGGCGCTGCCGGGCGAGGTCGAGTTCGCTCGTGGCCAGCACGACCTGGGCCTGCAGACCACGGGCGCGGGCTGCGGCCTCGTAGGTGTCGGTCACCGGCGCGTCGCCGAGCTTGAAACGGTCCTTCGCCTCGACCAGGGCACGCTCCACGGCCTGCTGCTGCTGGCGAGCCAGCTCCAGGCGGCGCTGGGACAGCACCAGTTCGAAATAGCGCTGGCTCACTGCGAGCATCCATTCCTGGCGGCCTGCCTGGAACTGGAGCTGCGCGGACTGGGCCGACAACCTGAGCTGCTGCCCCTGGGCGTTGCGCTCGGGGCTGTACAGCGGCTGGCGCGCGCTCAGCGCCCACCGGGTCAGGCGGCCCTCGGAATTAACCGAGGTGGCGAAGCCGGCGCCATTGACGGGCGCGGAGCCCGGCATGGCGACCTGGGCCCCGTCCATGCGGCTGTCGGCCGAAGCCAGCGCACCGGTGGCGGTCAGGCCCACCTGGGGCCGCCACAAGGCCTCAGCCTGCTGGAGCCGGGCGGCGCCGGCGGCCCGGCCGGCCTCCAGGACCTTGCCCTGGGGGTCGTGTTCGCGCGCGGCCTCCCAGGCCTGCACCAGGTCGGCGGCCTGCGCGCTGGCCACACCCAGGAAAGCGCCCAGGGCCAGCAGGCTGGCTGCGGCGGTCTTGCGAAGGACTCGGGCTGCCATGGCCGCCTCCCGATCAGCAACCGGGCTGGAAGCCCAGTTTGCGCAGGATGTTTTCCATCAGGCACCACCGGGTCAGCGCGCTTTGCAGCAGGTTCGCGCCGACGAAGGCGGTGAAGGCCAGCCACCAGGGACTGACGAAGATCGGGCTGCCTTCGATGCCGAGCGCGAGGGACAGCAGGATGAAGGTGCCGGCGATGAGGCGGACGAGTTGCCAGGATTTCATGGAGTTCTCCTTGAGGGTGGGGTTGGAATTCAAATGGCCACGTGGGCCGTGTCGGCAGCAGCGGCAGCAGGAGCCGCCTCGAACTTGCGGCGGTAGGCCGCGTAATAGAGCGTCGGAATGACCACCAGCGTGAGCACGGTGGACACCAGGATGCCGAAGATCAGCGCAATGGCCAGGCCATTGAAGATCGGGTCGTCCAGGATGAAGAAGGCCCCGGCCATGGCGGCCGCGCCTGTGAGGACGATGGGCTGGGCGCGGGTGATGGCCGAGCGCACGATGGCCTCGGCGAAGGGCACGCCCTCGGACACCTGCAGGTTGATGAAGTCCACCAGCAGGATCGAGTTGCGCACGATGATGCCGGCCAGGGCGATCATCCCGATCATGCTGGTCGCGGTGAACTGCGCGCCCAGGAGCGCATGCCCGGGCATCACCCCGATCACGGTGAGGGGGATCGGCGCCATGATGATCAGCGGCGTGAGGTAGGAGCCGAACTGGGCCACCACCAGCAGGTAGATCAGGATCAGGCCCACCGCATAGGCGGCGCCCATGTCGCGGAAGGTCTCGTAGGTGATCTGCCACTCGCCGTCCCACTTGATCGAATACCCACGCAGGCCGTCCTGGGGCTGGGTGACGAAGTACTCGCCCAGCTGGCCGCCGCCGGGCGGCGTGATCTTCGCGATCTCGCCGCGCATGCCGAACATGCCGTAGAGAGGGCTGTCGAGCTTGCCGGCCATGTCGCCGACGACGAAGTTCACCGGCAGCAGGTCCTTGTGGTAGACCGGCTGCTCGCGCAGAGTGTCCGTCACGTTGACCAGCTCGCGCACCGCCACCAGGCGACCGGAGGCCGAGCGCACCGACAGCTGCAGCAGCCCGTCCAGGTCACCATGGCGCTCGGGCGGCAGCTGGATGAAGGCCGGCGCCGGATATTTGCTGCCGTCATGCAGGTAGGTCACCGCCTCGCCCGCGAGGCCCGCGCGCAAGGTGCTGACGATCGCCTGCTGCGGCACGCCCAGGGCGGCGGCCTTGCGGCGGTCAACCACCAGGAGCTTGCGCGGGGCGTCAGCGATGGCGCTGTCGTCCACATCGACGACGTTTTCCGTTTTGGCGAACACCGACCGCACCTGCCGCGCCACCTCGCGCCGGCCCTCGGCTTCGGGCCCGTAGATCTCGGCCACGATGGGGGCCAGCACCGGCGGACCCGGCGGCACCTCGACCACCTTCACATTGGCGCCAAAGCGGGCCGCGATCTTCTGAAGCTCGGGCCGCACGCGGGTGGCGATGGCGTGGCTCTTGTCCTTGCGCTCGCTCTTGTCGACCAGATTCACCTGGATGTCGCCCACGTCACCGCCGGCGCGCAGGTAGTACTGGCGCACCAGGCCATTGAAATTGATCGGCGCGGCGGTGCCGGCATAGGCCTGGTAGTCGGTCACCTCGGGCACGGTGGCCAGGTGGGCGCCGAGCTCGCGCATCAGGGCGGCGGTCTGCTCCAAAGGCGTGCCGGCGGGCATGTCGACCACCACCTGGAACTCCGACTTGTTGTCGAAGGGCAGCATCTTGAGCAGCACCAGACCGGTCGCAGGCAGGGCCACCGACAGCGCGATCAGGCCGCCGATGCCCAGGCCCAGCAGCTTGCGGTTTCGGCCGCCCTGCTCCTTATCGAGCAGCGGGCGGAACACTCGGCGGAACAGCGGATCCAGGCGCGCGGCCAGGCCCTGCGGCGCGTGGTCATGGCTGGCGCCATGCGGCAGTGCCTTCATCCACAGGCGCGCCAGCCAGGGCGTGACCACGAAGGCGATGGCCAGCGACAGCAGCATGCCCATGCTGGCGTTGATCGGAATGGGGCTCATGTAGGGGCCCATCAGGCCGGACACGAAGGCCATGGGCAGCAGCGCCGCGATCACGGTCAGCGTGGCCAGGATGGTCGGTCCGCCCACTTCATCAACCGCGCCGGGGATCAGATCGACCAGGGACCGGTCCGGGTACAAGGCCTGGTGCCGGTGGATGTTCTCCACCACCACGATGGCGTCGTCCACCAGGATGCCGATGGAGAAGATGAGAGCAAACAGCGACACCCGGTTCAGCGTGAAGCCCCAGGCCCAGGAGGCGAACAGGGTCACCGTGAGCGTGAGCACCACCGCGGCGCCGACGATGGCGGCCTCGCGCCGGCCCAGGGCCACGAAGACCAGGGCGACCACCGACAGGGTGGCGAACAGCAGCTTCTGAATGAGCTTGGTCGCCTTGTCGTTGGCGGTGGCGCCGTAGTTGCGGGTCTGGGCCACTTCCACGTCGGCGGGGATCACCGTGTTGCGAAGCTGCTCCACCCGCTGCGTGACCGCATTGGCCACGTCGATCGCGTTCTCGCCCGGCTTCTTGGTCACCGACAGGGTGATGGCCGGGTATTCGCCACCGCCAGCCTTCTGCGACAGGCCGTGCCAGACATAGCGCTGCGCGGGCAGCGGCCCGTCGCTCACCTGGGCCACGTCCTTCATGAACACCGGGCGTCCGCCCGGCGCGCCCACGAGCAGCTCGCCCACCTCGCGCGCGTCGGCCAGGTAAGGGCCAGCCTCCAGGGCCACCGCGCGGTTACCGGCGAGCAAGTCTCCCACCGGCGCGCCCAGGTTGGCCGACTGCAGCGTCTGGCGCAGGTCGGCGACGGTGACGCCGCTGCCTGCCAGCCGGGCCGGGTCGATCTGGATGCGCACCGCACGGCCCGGGCCGCCGATGGAGACCACCTCGCGGGTGCCGGGCACGCGCTTGATCTCGGACTCGATGCTGTGCGCGACGCGCTCCAGGTCGAAGACGGTCGCCTCGGGCCGCTTGTCGAACAGCGTGAGGGTGACGATGGGCACGTCGTCGATGCCCCGGGGCTTGATGACCGGCTCCATCACTCCAAGGCCCTGCGGTAGCCAGTCGCCATTGGCGCGGATGGTGTCGTGCAGGCGCACCAGGGCCTCGGTGCGGGGCACGCCCACCTTGAACTGCACGGTGAGCACCGCCATACCGGGGCGGGACACGCTCATCACGTGCTCGACGCCGGCAATCTGCGAGAGCACCTGCTCGCCAGGCGTGGCGACCATCTGCTCCACGTCCCGCACCGAGGCGCCGGGGAACGGCACCAGCACGTTGGCCATGGTCACGTTGATCTGCGGCTCCTCCTCGCGCGGCGTCACGAGCACCGCGAAGAACCCGAGCAGCAGGGCCACCACAGCCAGCAGGGGCGTGATCTGGGCCGAGAGAAACTTGCCGGCGATGCGGCCGGACACACCCATGGGGTTGGACTGGTTCATGCGCCCTCCCCTCTCAGCGACGCGCCGCGGCCTGGGGCTCGGTCACGACACGGTCGCCGGCGGCCACGCCGGACAGCACTTCGACCATGTCGCCCTGGGCCTGGCCCAGTCGCACCTGGCGAAGCCGAGGCTGGCCCTGGCCATCGAGCACGTAGAGGCCGGTCATCTCGGCGCGGCGCACCACCGACCGGGTCGGCACGAGGAGGCGCTCGGCGCCTTGCGCCGCCGCCGGGCCGGCAGGCAGGAACACGCGGGCGAACATGCCGGGCGCCAGGCCCTTCAGGCCGGCGGGAAGGCCGACCCGGAGCTGGGCGGTGTGGGTCGCCGGGTCGACGGTCGGCAGCAACTGGACGGACGCGGGTGCGAGTGGCTCTCCCACGGTCACCCCGGGAATTTCAAAGCGCAGCCCCTTGCCGCCATCAGCCAGCGCCGGCAGGAGGCTCTGGGGCACGGCCACGGTGATGCGCAGGGCCGAAGGGTCGACGAGTGTCAGCAGGGGGCGTCCGGGCATGACCATGTCACCCAGATTGACTGGCACCTCGGTCACCACGCCGCCATAGGGCGCGTTCAGGACGAAAAAGCCCGACTGCGCTCGGGCGGCCTGGGCCTGGGCCTGCAGCGCATTGACCTGGGCCTGGGCGGCCTGCCGCTGGGCCTCGGCACGCTCGAGCGCCGCCTGACTGATGTACTGCTTGGCGAACAGCTGCTTCTGGCGCTCGAAGTCCTGGGTGGCGACATGCAGCTGGGCCCGGGCTGCCTCGACCTGGGCGATGCTGGCGGTCACGCCCTGCTGCGCCGCCTGCGCGTCGATGCGCACCAGCGGCTGGCCCGCTCGTACCGCGTCACCGGCCTTGACGTGGAGGCCCACGATCGCGCCAGGCACCTGGGCGGCCAGCCCCGTCTGTCGCACGGCCTCGACCACCGCATCGAGGCTCACGCCCTGAGCCGTCATGGCAGCGCCCTTGACGACGTGGACCGGCAGGTTGGCCTGCGCCGCGGAGGCCGCGGGTTTGACGGCGGTGGCGGGCGCATCAGCCGCAGTCGCCGACAAGGCGGGCCACAGGCCCGAGGCCAGCAGATACACCAGTGCGAGGGGGATCGGTCGGAATGGTTTGTTCATGGACTTGTCTCGTTCGGCAGGGGCGCAATTTCGCGGCATGGGCCCGCGTTCAATTCGATGGCGGGGATTATTCACTAATTTGCGCGTTTACGCAAATATGAAATTCAAACTACAATTCGAGGCCAAAGGAAATCCCATGCCGCGCAGTTCCAAGTCACCCAAGACCGGTCCCGTCACCCTGGCAAGCGCCGTGCCGATGGCGCAGATGCCCCCTGAGGCCCTGGGCGTGGTGGCCGCCTATTTCCAGGCCCTGGCTGAACCCACCCGGCTGCAAATCCTCAACCGGCTTCGCACCGGGGAGTGCAATGTGGGCGACCTGGCGCAGCTGTGCGGCTACAGCATCGCCAACATCTCGCGCCATCTGGGTGTCCTGAGCAAGCAGGGCCTCGTCGAGCGCGAGAGCCGGGGCACCAGCGTCTACTACCGCATCGCGGATCCAGCGGTCTACGAGTTGTGCGACCTGGTGTGCGGCAACATCTCCCGCCACCTCGAGCGCAGCGCGCCGGGCCGCGAAGCATTCAGCCTGCAGCACTGAAGGGGCACGCAGGGACGGGAAGATCGCGCCGGCCGAACGGACAGAGTTGATGGCCAAAAAGGAAAACGGGCCACGATCCTTGCAGATCGTGGCCCGTTTCTTTTGATGGTCGGCGTGGCGGGATTCGAACTCGCGACCCCTTGCACCCCATGCAAGTGCGCTACCAGGCTGCGCTACACGCCGAAGCCTCAGATTATAGCGCGAGAATCGCGGCCTCCTTCGCTGCGATCGAGGGCGGCGCTCAAAAGATCGCGAATTTCGGCCAGCTCGCGGCGGACCTGCTGCAGACGGTGGGGCCAGGCCTCGTCGGCAGGCAGTTCCTGCGCCAGGCCGTGGACCTGCACCTGGGCCTGCGCTCGCAGGGGCGCGGCAAGGGCCGCGGCCTGCAGCATGCGACCGCCCTCCTCTGCCTCTTCCGTCTCTTCCTGGAACCGGACTTCGTCGAGGTCCGCCAGCGCCTCCGGCAGGTCGATGGCCCGCCGGCGGTCGCGATCGACCTGGGCGATCTCCTGCAGCTTGTTGCGCGCGCCGCTGATGGTGAAGCCCTGGTCATAGAGCAGGTCGCGGATGCGGCGGATCATCAGCACCTCATGGTGCTGGTAGTAGCGGCGGTTGCCGCGTCGCTTCATGGGACGCAGCTGCGTGAATTCCTGCTCCCAATAGCGCAGGACATGCGGCTTGACGCCACACAGGTCGCTCACCTCACCGATGGTGAAGTAGCGCTTGGCAGGAATGCTGGGAAGCGGCTGGTCCATGAGGAGCGGGAAGCGGCAGACAGTTCAGGCGGCTTTTGGCCGTTGATTTCGGCGCGAGGGGGTCAGAGGTTACCTGAACTCGGCGGCCGGAAAAAGGCCTGCTGTGGCAGCAGGCCTGCGACCCCCGGTATGCGGGTGTACGAAAGTACGCCGCGCGTTCAGGCTTCGGCGGGCCCCTGGATCGCTTCCTTGAGCTTGTGGCTCGCGTGGAAGGTCACGACGCGGCGGGCCTCGATCGGAATGAGCTCGCCGGTGCGCGGGTTGCGGCCCGGACGGGCCGCCTTGGTGCGGATCTGGAAATTTCCGAAGCCGGAAATCTTCACGTCCTGGCCCTCGAGCAGGCGGGCCGAGACCAGGTCGAAGAAGGCATCGACCATGTCCTTGGACTCGCGCTTGTTCAGACCAATCTGCTCGAACAGCAGGTCGGAGAGCTGGGCCTTGGTGAGGGCCGGTGTCTCCAGGCTCATCGCGGCGAAGGCCAGGGAGGCATCCTCCCTCTCGGCCAGTCGCTGGGCAGGCGTCAGTGCGGTCATGTGGTTCAGCCCCTCAGGCGGCCGCCGGCCCGTTGGCCGATGGCATCGACGACGGCGCGCACGGCGGCGTCAATCTGTTCGTCGGTCAGTGTGGCGACCGGGTCCCCGAGCGTCAAGCGCAGGGCCAGGCTCTTCTCGCCAGCGCCAATGCCGGCGACCGGCTGCTGCGGCTTGTACAGGTCGAAGAGCTGCACGCCCTGCAGCAGGCCGCCGGTGTCGGCGCTGCGGGCGGCGGCGAGCACCGCGTCGTGGCTCACCGCGTCACCCACCACCACCGCGATGTCGCGCTCGGCGGGCTGCACCTTGGGCACCGGCTGGAAGGCCGGGACCGCGCGGGTCAGGACGGCGTCGAGATCCAATTCGAACACCATGGGCGCGCTGGCCAGTTCCCAGGCCTGGCGCCAGCGGGGGTGGAGCTCGCCCACCACGCCGACCTGCACGCCATCCAGGAACACGCCGGCGCAGCGGCCGGGATGCAGGGCCGGGTGGATCACCGGGCGGAACTCCGCCTTCAGGGGCGACAGCAGGGCCTCCACGTCGCCCTTGGCGTCGAAGAAGTCGGCGCCGCCCTGCCCCTTGCGGCTCCATTGCAGGCCGTCGACCGGGCCGAAGGCCAGGCCGGCCACCCTCATCGGCTGGCGCACGCCGCGCACCGTGCTGTCGGTGGTGGTCACCGAGGGATCCCGGAAGTACACACGCCCGATCTCGAACACGCGCACCCGGTCGGCCTTGCGGTCCAGGTTGTGGCGCAGCACCTGCATCAGCGAGCCGACCAGCGAGGAGCGCATGACCGACATCTGGCTGGCGATCGGGTTGAGGAGCTTGACCGGGTCGGCGTTGCCGGCCAGGTCACGCTCCCAGGCTTCCTCGACGAAGCTGAAGTTGATCGTCTCCTGGTAGCCCAGGGCGGCCAGCAGGCGGCGCACCGCAAAGCGGCTGCGGCGCGACTCGTCGGCCGGGCGGCCGGTGATGGGCGCCAGCGGAGGCGTGGTCGGCAGCTTGTCGTAGCCGATCACCCGCACCACTTCCTCGATCAGGTCTTCCTCGATCTCGATGTCGAAGCGGTGCGGCGGCGGCACCACCGACAGGCGGTCGCCGTCACGGGCCACTTCCAGACCCAGGCGTTGCAGCGCCTCGATGCAGTCCTCGGCCGAGAGCGGCATGCCGATCACGCGGGCGGCGCGCGACGCGCGCAGCACCACCGGCTTGCGCTCGGGCAGGGCCAGCACCCGGTCGTCGATCGGGCCGGCCTCGCCGCCGCAGATCTCGAGCACCAGCTGGGTGATGCGCTCGATGTGCTCCACGGTCTGGCTCGGGTCGACGCCGCGCTCGAAGCGGTGACCGGCGTCGGTGGAGAAGTTGAAACGGCGGGAACGGCCCTGGATCGCGGCGGGCCACCAGAAGGCGGCCTCGACGTAGATGTGGCGGGTGTCGTCCGACACCGCCGTGGCGTCGCCGCCCATGATGCCGGCCAGGGACTCGACCTGCCGGTCATCGGCGATCACGCCCACCTTCTCGTCGACGGTGATGGTGTTGCCGTTCAGGAGCTTGAGCTGCTCGCCGGCCTGGCCCCAGCGCACCTGCAGGCCACCGTGGATCTTGTCCAGGTCGAAGATGTGGGACGGACGGCCGTACTCGAACATCACGTAGTTCGAGATGTCCACCAGCGGAGAGACGCTGCGCTGGCCGCAACGGGCCAGGCGGTCGACCATCCACTGGGGCGTCTTCGCCTTGGTGTTCACGTTGCGCACGATCCGGCCGGAGAAGCGCCCGCACAGGTCGCTGGCCTCGACCTTGACCGCGAGGCGATCAGCATGGGCGGGCTTCACCGGCGGGAAGGCCGGGGTGGTGAGCGGGGTGCCGGTCAGGGCCGAAAGTTCACGCGCGACGCCGTAGACCGACAGCGCATGCGCCAGGTTGGGCGTGAGCTTGAGGGTGAACAGGGTGTCGTCGAGGTCGAGCACCTGGCGGATGTCGGCGCCGATGGGGGTATCAGCCGGCAGCTCCAGCAGGCCGCCATGGTCGTCGGCGATCTGCAGCTCGCGGGCCGAGCACAGCATGCCCTGGCTCTCGACGCCGCGCAGCTTGCCCAGCTTGATCTTGAAGGGCTTGCCGTCCTCGCCCGGGGGCAACTCGGCGCCCACCAGGGCGCAGGGCACGCGGATGCCGGGACGGGCGTTGGGCGCGCCGCACACGATGTTCAAAAGGGCGCCCTGCCCCACGTCCACCTGGCACACGCGCAGGCGGTCGGCGTTGGGGTGCTGGACGGCCTCGCGGATCTCGCCCACCACGATCTGGGTGAAGGGCGGCGCGACCGGGCGCAGCTCTTCGACCTCGAGGCCGCCCATGGTCAGGGTGTCGGCCAGTTGCTGGGTGGAGAGCGGCGGGTTGCAGAACGCGCGCAGCCAGGACTCGGGGAATTGCATGGTCGTCTCTTATTCCTGGGGGCGGGTCAGCGAAATTGGCGCAGGAAACGGATATCGCCGTCGAAGAACAGGCGCAGGTCGTTCACGCCATAGCGCAGCATGGTCAGACGGTCCGGGCCCATGCCGAAGGCGAAGCCGATGTATTCCTCGGGGTCCAGGCCCATGTTGCGCACCACGTTCGGGTGCACCTGGCCGGAACCGGCCACCTCCAGCCAGCGGCCGGCCAGCGGCCCGCTCTGGAACTGGATGTCGATCTCGGCGCTGGGCTCGGTGAAGGGGAAGAAGCTGGGGCGGAAGCGCAGGGCCAGGTCCTCGCTCTCGAAGAAGGTGCGGCAGAAGTTCGTGAACACGACCTTCAGGTCCTTGAAGCTCACGTTGCGGCCCAGCCAGAGCCCCTCGCACTGGTGGAACATGGGCGAGTGCGTCGCGTCGCTGTCCACGCGGTAGGTACGGCCCGGCGCGATGACGCGGATTTCGGGCATCTCCGACTTTCCGGCGTGCTTCTTGATGTGCGCATGCGCGTAGCGCACCTGCATCGGGCTGGTGTGCGGGCGCAGGTTGTAGGGAATGCCGTCCTCGCCGTTGATGTCGACGTAGAAGGTGTCCTGCATCGACCGCGCCGGGTGGTTGGGCGGGTTGTTGAGGGAGGTGAAGCTGTGCCAGTCGCTCTCGACTTCGGGGCCGTCGGCCACGTCGAAGCCCATGCTGGCAAAGATCTGCTCGATGCGCTCCATGGTCAGGCTGACCGGATGCAGGCCACCCGGCTCGCGCACGCGGCCCGGCAGGGTGACGTCCAGTGCCTCAGCCTGCAACTGCCGCTCGAGCTCGGCGTCGGCCAGGGCCTGACGGCGGGCGCCCAGCGCCTCCTCGATGGCCTGCTTGGCCAGGTTGATGGCGGCGCCGCGGGTCTTCTTTTCCTCGACGCTGAGGGCGGCCAGGCCCTTCATCAGCTCGGTGATGCGGCCGGACTTGCCGGTGAAGCGGGCCTTGGCGTCTTCGAGCTGGGCGGCCGTCGCCGCCTCGGCAAAAGCCTGGCGCGCGCTGGCGACGAGGGAATCGAGTTCGTTGCTCATGGGATCTTGGGGATCGGTGAGGCGGTCAATGCGGCGCCCGGCCCATCAAAGGCTGGCGCAAAAAACAACAGGGCTAGTGCCACGCAAGCCCTAGCCCTGTCTGGTGAATGCACCGGGCGCCGCTTTCAGGGACGGCGCCCGACGTGAACTCAAGCCGCCAGCTTGGCCTTGACTTGCTCCACGATGCCGGCAAAGGCAGCCTTGTCGTGCACGGCGATGTCGGCCAGGACCTTGCGGTCGATCTCGATGCCGGCCTTGCGGATGCCGTTGGCGAACTGGCTGTAGGTGATGCCCAGTTCACGCGCGGCGGCGTTGATACGGGCGATCCACAGCTGGCGGAAGACGCGCTTCTTGGCGCGGCGGTCACGGTAGGCGTACTGGCCCGCCTTCATCACCGCCTGTTTGGCGATGCGGAAGACGTTGCCGCGACGACCGCGGAAGCCCTTGGCAAGGGCGAGAACTTTCTTGTGGCGGGCGCGGGCGGTAACGCCGCGTTTGACGCGAGGCATAGGTGACTCCTTGTTCGTCCAGTGAGATCAGAGGCCCGCGAACGGGAGCATCTGTGCCATGTGACCCATGTTGGTCTCGTGCACGGTGACGGCACCGCGCAGATGGCGCTTGTTCTTGGTGGTCTTCTTGGTCAGGATGTGACGCTTGAAGGCCTGGCCCCGCTTGACGGTGCCACCCGGACGAACGCGAAAACGCTTCTTCGCGCTGCTCTTGGTCTTCATCTTGGGCATGTGACTGCTCCTTTTTCGATTCGTGCTCGTGAGGCGTCCGCGAAACCAACCGCGGAACTTGCTGGCCCCGAGCCACTTGTGGGGCGGAATGTGCCGCGGCTCGCGCCGTAACAACCTTCCACCTGCCGCGCCCGCAGCGACCAACCGCAGGCGACGGAACCCGGAATTATCGCACAACCTAAAGGGCTCATCACCCCTGCGCCGCCCCTCGGACGCGTGCGGACAAGAAAAAAGCCCCCGAAGGGGCTTTGGGCAGGGTCTCCGGAGGAGACACCGAGGGGGCCTCCGGGCCGGAGGCGCTCCCTCGGGGCCACGACGCGCGGTCAGGCGCCCTGGCTCTCGGCCGGTGCGGGGGCGCCTTCGGCCTTGGCCGGGGCAGCGCCGGGCTTCTTGCGGCCAGGGGCGATCATCATGATCATCTGGCGGCCTTCCAGCTTGGGGAACTGCTCGACGATGATGCTGTCGGCCAGCTCGTCTCGGATCCGGTTCAGGAGGGCCAGGCCTAACTCCTGGTGGGTGATCTCACGGCCGCGGAAACGCAGGGTGATCTTGCACTTGTCGCCGTCGCCCAGGAAGCGGCGGATGTTGCGCATCTTGATGTTGTAGTCGCCGTCGTCGGTGCCGGGACGGAATTTCACTTCCTTGATCTCGATGACCGTCTGCTTGGCCTTGGCCTCGGCCGCCTTCTTCTGTTCCTGATACTTGAACTTGCCGTAGTCCATCAGCCGGCACACGGGCGGGCTGGCGGTGGCGGCGATTTCGACCAGGTCGACGTCCAGTTCACCGGCCATGCGCAGGGCATCCTGCAGGCTCACGATGCCCAGGGGCTCGTTCTCGGGGCCGGAAAGTCGGACTTCCGGGGCCATGATTTCCCGGTTCAGGCGGTGTTTGCGTTCCTCGCGCTGGCGACGGTCGCGAAATTCAGTAGCGATGGTTCATTCCTCGAAGGATGGAGTCTTGAAGACTCAACGTTTGGCGGCGATGTCTTCGCGAATGCGTTCTGCGAAGGCCTCGATGGCCATGACTCCCAGGTCCAGGTTGCCCCGGGCCCGGACAGCCGCTGCGCCGGCTGCCTTCTCCTTGTCGCCGAGGACGAGGATGTAGGGAACCTTTTGCAGCGAGTGCTCGCGGATTTTATACGTAATTTTTTCGTTCCGAAGGTCTAGCTCAACCCTAAGCCCTTGATTTTGCAGCGTTTTCGCCACTTCGCGGGCGTATTCGGCCTGGGAATCGGTGATGTTGAGCACAACGACCTGGGTCGGAGCGAGCCAGGTGGGCAGCGCGCCGGCGTGCTGCTCGATCAGGATGCCGATGAAACGCTCGAGGCTGCCGACGATCGCGCGGTGCAGCATCAGGGGGCGGTGACGGGCGCCGTCCTCGCCCACGAACTCGGCGTCGAGCCGCTCGGGCAGGTTGGGGTCGACCTGGATGGTGCCGCACTGCCAGGGGCGGCCCAGGGCGTCCTTGAGCGTGTACTCGATCTTGGGGCCGTAGAAGGCGCCCTCCCCCGGCAGGTACTCGAACTCGCAGCCCGAGGCGCGCAGGCCTTCGGCCAGGGCCTTCTCGGCGCGGTCCCAGCTCTCCTCGGAGCCGATGCGCTTTTCGGGGCGGGTGGAGAGCTTGTAGAGGATCTCGGTGAAGCCGAAGTCCTTGTAGACGCGCTGCAGCAGCGCGGTGAAGGCGGTCACCTCGGCCTGGATCTGGTCCTCGGTGCAGAAGATGTGGCCGTCGTCCTGGGTGAAGCCGCGCACGCGCATGATGCCGTGCAGGCCGCCCGAGGGCTCGTTGCGGTGGCACTGGCCGAACTCGCCATAGCGCAGGGGCAGCTCGCGGTAGCTCTTGATGCCCTGCTTGAAGATCAGGATGTGCCCGGGGCAGTTCATCGGCTTGAGCGCGTAGTCACGCTTTTCCGACTCAGTGGTGAACATGTTCTCGCGGTACTTGTCCCAGTGCCCGGTCTTCTCCCACAGGGTTTTGTCCAGGATCTGCGGACCCTTGACCTCGAGGTAGCCGTTGTCGCGGTAGACGCGGCGCATGTACTGCTCCACCTCCTGCCACACCGTCCAGCCCTTGGGATGCCAGAACACGACGCCCGGGGCGTGGTCGTCGATGTGAAACAGGTCGAGCTCGCGACCGAGCTTGCGGTGGTCGCGCTTCTCGGCCTCCTCGAGCATGGTGAGGTACTGCTGCAGGTCCTCCTTGCTCGCCCAGGCGGTGCCGTACACGCGCTGGAGCATCTCGTTGCGGTGGTCGCCGCGCCAGTAGGCGCCGGCGACCTTCATCAACTTGAAGTGCTTGAGCTTGCCGGTCGAGGGCACGTGGGGGCCGCGGCACAGGTCCTCGAAGGCGCCCTCGCGATAGAGCGAGACCTCCTCGTTGGACGGGATGCTGGCGATGATCTCGGCCTTGTAGTGCTCGCCGATGCCCTTGAAGTAGCTCACCGCCTCGTCACGCGGGAGCACGCGGCGCACCACCGGCTCGTCCTTGGCGGCCAGTTCGGCCATGCGCTTCTCGATCGCGGCCAGGTCCTCGGGGGTGAAGGGGCGCTTGTACGAGAAGTCGTAGTAGAAGCCGTGCTCGATGACCGGGCCGATGGTGACCTGTGCCTCGGGGAACAACTCCTTCACCGCATAGGCCAGCAGGTGGGCGGTGGAGTGGCGAATCACCTCCAGGCCGTCGGCGTCCTTGGCGGTGACGATGGACACCGGCGCGTCGCGTTCGATCAGGAAGCTGGTGTCGACCACCTTGCCGTCGACCTTGCCGGCGAGGGCTGCCTTGGCGAGGCCGGCGCCGATGGAGGCGGCGACCTCGGCCACGGTGACCGGGCCGGGGTACTGGCGCTGGGAACCGTCGGGGAGCGTGACTTGGATCATGGTGAGGGTGTCTCGGTTGGACTCACGGGCTCAGGCAGCCGGAGAGCGGAACGGGGCAGACGAAAAAAGGGGACGAACAAAAAGCAAAAAGCGCGGACCGTTGCCGCGCTTTGTGTGGACCCCGAGGGCTTCAAACGAACGCGACCACGCGACCGTCAAACGACGGTTCCCTGCGGTGTAGTTCGCGGTGTCATAACCGGTGTGCCTTTCTCGCCCTTGTTGGTTGCCTGGGTGATTTTAAACCGGCTTCACTGGGAGCCCCAGGCATGAAAAAGCCACCGGATGCCGAGGGCATGCGGTGGCCGCGCCGGCGAACGCCCCGGGGGGCGGCCGCAGGCGATCAGTGGAACTGCTCTTCTTCGGTGGAGCCGGTCAGGGCCTTCACGCTGGAGGAGCCGCCCTGGATCACGGTGGTCACGTCGTCGAAGTAACCCGCGCCCACCTCCTGCTGGTGCGACACAAAGGTGTAGCCCTTCTCGCGCGCCTCGAACTCGGGCTGCTGCACCATCTCGACGTAGTGCTTCATGCCTTCGCCACGGGCGTAGGCGTGGGCGAACTTGAAGGTGTTGTACCAGTTGACGTGGATGCCGGCCAGGGTGATGAACTGGTACTTGTAGCCCAGGTCGGACAGTTGCTCCTGGAAGGAAGCGATGGACTTGTCGTCCAGGTTCTTGCGCCAGTTGAAGGAGGGCGAGCAGTTGTAGGACAGCAGCTTGCCCGGGCACTTGGCGTGCACCGCCTGCGCGAACTCGCGGGCGAAACCGATGTCCGGGGTGCCGGTCTCGCACCACACCAGGTCGGCGTAGGGCGCGTAGGCGACGCCGCGGGAGATGGCCTGCTCCATGCCGTTCTTGACGCGGTAGAAGCCTTCCTGGGTGCGCTCGCCGGTGAGGAAGGGCTTGTCGTTGGCGTCGTGGTCGCTGGTGATCAGGTTGGCGGCCTCGGCGTCGGTGCGGGCCAGGACGATGGTCGGAACGCCCATCACGTCGGCGGCGAAGCGCGCGGCGATGAGCTTCTCGCAGGCTTCCTGCGTAGGCACCAGCACCTTGCCGCCCATGTGGCCGCACTTCTTCACCGCGGCGAGCTGGTCCTCGAAGTGCACGCCGGCAGCGCCGGAGGCGATCATGTTCTTCATCAGCTCGTAGGCGTTGAGCACGCCGCCGAAGCCGGCTTCCGCATCGGCCACGATGGGCAGGAAGTAGTCGATGTACTCCTTGTCGCCGGGGCCCACGCCACGGGACCACTGGATCTCGTCGGCGCGCTTGAAGGTGTTGTTGATGCGGCGGACCATGGTCGGCACCGAGTCGTAAGCGTACAGCGACTGGTCGGGGTACATGGTCTCGGAGGTGTTGCCGTCGGCGGCGACCTGCCAGCCGGAGAGGTACACGGCCTCTAGGCCGGCCTTGGCCTGCTGCATGGCCTGGCCGGCGGTGATCGCGCCGAAGGCGTTCACGTAGCCCTTGGCGGCGCCGCCGTTGACGAGGCTCCACAGCTTCTCGGCGCCGCGCTTGGCCAGGGTGTGGTCGATCTGGACCGAGCCGCGCAGGCGCACGACGTCGGCGGCGGTGTAGCCGCGCTTCACACCTTTCCAACGGGGGTTCTCGGCCCAGTCCTTCTCCAGTTGGGCGATCTGCTGTTCACGGGTGAGGTGGCTCCAGTTCGACATGGTCTTGCTCCTGATGAGTGGATGAAAAAAACGAAATGCGATGAGATGCACTGTAGTCTTGTAGAAGACCTGCGGAGCCTCTTATGTCTTATACAAGAGATAAATTTTTACATTGAAAATCAACAACTTAATCTCTTCATTCCTCAATATGGGATTGCGATTCTTATATTGAGAAATTTTGCGGCGGCGCACCATCGTAATTTTTTGCAATGCGAAAGCCGTATCAGTGGCTGAAATGACCATCCATGCGCGCCCCGCGCAGGGGTCGCCCTCCGGCGCTGATGCATGATCGGCCGCACCTCCGCACCCACCAGGCCACCGTCCTTGCCTCCGTTTTCCGCCTACGCCGCACTCGCCCTGAGCATGTCCCTCGTGGGCGGCTACGTCGCCCTCTCGAAGCCGCTGGTGGCGGTGTTCCCCGTGATGCTCCTGGCCTGGCTGCGTTTCGGCATCGGCGCCCTGGCGATGCCCCATTGGCTGCGTGCCGCGCCAGGCGATGCGCGACTCACCCCGCGCCTCCATGCCCTGGTGTTCCTGCAGTCCTTCTTCGGCAACTTCCTCTTTTCCCTGTGCATGCTGGCCGGCGTGTCCCTCACGAGCGCCGTGTCGGCGGGCGTGATCATGGCGACCCTCCCCGCTGCCGTGGCCGTCCTGGGCCGCGTGTTCCTGCAGGAGCGCATCGATGGCCGTACCGCGCTGGCCATCGCCCTCGCGGCGGCCGGCATCGCCCTGCTCGCCTGGGGCCGCGAGCCCGGCGCGGCCGGTAGCCCGGGGGACGGCACAGGGCGCGCCTGGCTGGGGAACCTGCTCGTCTTCGGCGCGGTGCTGTGCGAGGCGGCCTATGTGGTGATCGGCAAGCCGCTCTCGGGCGCGCTGCATCCGCGCCGGGTCACTGCCCTCATCAACCTCTGGGGCCTGGCCCTGACCACGCCGCTGGGCGCCTGGGCCGCGTGGCACTTCGACTTCGGCGCGGTGCATACAGGCACCTGGATGCTGCTGCTCTTTTACGGGCTCGCGGCCAGCGTCTGGACGGTATGGCTGTGGATGACGGGCCTTCGGACGGTGCCCGCCGCGCGCGCCGGGGTCTTCACCGTCATGCTTCCGGTCTCCGCCGCTGCGGTGGGCGTGCTCGCGCTGGGCGAGGCTATCGGCCCCCTGCAGGGCGTGGCGCTGGGGCTGGCCGTGGCGGGCGTGCTGCTCGCGACACTCCCCTCGGGAGAGGCCCTCTCGACCTCGGAGGCGGCCTCCCATTCCCAAGTGGCGCCCCCAGGGAGGCCCGAAGGGGCGCCCACTGTGGCGTCTCCAGAGGAGGACGGGGCGCCACACCCATGAAAAAAAGCGACATCTCCCAATGAAAAAAGCCTGTTTTCCTTTGAAAACGGGCTTTTTCTCCATTAGCATCCGCTTTGCTGGAGCGAACAGATGTTCACTCTGGCGATCAATCAACTTCTAGAAGGAAATCCAAATGGCAACTGCGAAGAAAGCTGCGGCGAAGAAGGCCCCCGCGAAGAAGGCTGCTCCGGCCAAGAAGGTCGCTGCCAAGAAGCCGGCTGCGAAGAAGGCTGCCCCGGCAAAGAAGGCCCCGGCGAAGAAGGTTGTCGCCAAGAAGGCCGCTCCGGCGAAGAAGGCCGCTCCGGCCAAGAAGCCCGCTGCCAAGAAGGCCCCGGCCAAGAAGCGCACCCCCAACGCCGCGTTCATGAAGCCGCTGACCCCCAGCGCCGCTCTGGCCGCCGTGGTGGGCTCCGCTCCCCTGCCCCGCACCGAGATCGTCTCCAAGCTGTGGGTCTACATCAAGAAGAACAAGCTGCAAGACGCCGCCAACAAGCGCATGGTCAACGCCGACGACAAGCTCAAGGGCATCTTCGGCAAGTCGCAAGTCTCGATGTTCGAGATGGCCGGCCTGATCGGCAAGCACGTCAAGTAAGCCCAGCGCTT
>JACCDY011315122.1_pt1 | contig 38910 bp, 30 predicted proteins | sample 7446391 | NCBI WGS metagenome assembly JACCDY01 (sample SAMN15323451, study PRJNA562643) | freshwater metagenome | isolation source: river surface water | place: USA:Blue River Watershed | collected 2017-08-18 | reverse complement strand
GCCTCACTTCGACGTTCAGTTTCGACGTTCGATGTTCGATGTTCAAATGCTGTTGCCGGGTGCGCGTTGTTCCAGACGGCACGACTACTTCCAGTAGCTCCAAATCGGCATGTACTATTACGCAATACTGTAGCCCGGAGGGAGGGGGCGAGATGTGGGGGTGCATCTGGATGGCGAGTGTCAGATAATTGCCATCACTGCATACTATTTCTCTGATAACTTGTCTGTCCCTCTGTCATGACACAAACACAACCATTCCCGAACCGCTCCAATCAAAAGTGCGAAAAATTCTGGACGCTACCGATCGGCTTTTGGTAGAATAGTTGAGTCCACAATCAGGTCACGCCGAAAGCGTGTGCGGTGATGGAAAAGTTGGATGCGCTACTGGTCAGTAATGGGGCTGGCCTTTTTCCCATTCCTACTTTCCTGCTTTCCTTATTCCAACCTCTTGGACCCGGAAGAGTGAATGAGGAAAGCAGGAAAGAAGGAAAAAGAACGATCGCCGCAACTTGTCATCTCATTCACTGCGATCTGTGCGATCTTGTCATGTGGGCTCCGATCTGTTCGGGGTTCCACCATGCAACTGACAGCGTGAGTATTGTCGAAAGCTACAGATGATCAAAGTGATGGAAACTTCAGAATGTCGTGGATTTGAGGCGTTAAGCCTTCAAAAATGAAAAAAGTGGAGCGACTGGCCTGTACTATTACGCAGTACTGTAGCCCGGTGGTAGAGGGCTACCTATTGTGGTCTTGTCCCCACAAGCTCTTGTCTCCCTTGCCAGCTACTCCACCAACTGCGAAAGCCTGCGGATTCCGAGGCACTTGCCGTTGCTGGCTTCGACATCGACGATGGCGCCGCAGAGGCGGACCGGTCCTTCGGCGATGGGGAAGCGGGTGGGCATGTTGGATTTGAAGCGCCAGACGACCGATTCGATGTTGCGGCCGAGGATGGAATCCTCCGGGCCGCACATGCCGGCGTCGGTGAGGTAGCCGGTGCCGCCGGGGAGGATCCGTTCGTCGGCGGTCTGGACATGGGTGTGGGTGCCGAGCACGGCGGAGACCTGGCCGTCGAGCAGGCGACCCATGGCGATTTTCTCGCTGGTGGTCTCGGCGTGGAAGTCCATCACGATCGGGCCGATGCCGCCGGCGCGCAGTCGTTGCGCTTCGGTTTCGGCGGCGGTGAACGGGTTGTCGAGCGGTGGCTGCATGAAGGTGCGTCCTTGCGCCTGCATCACGGCCACCTTGCCCTTGCTGGTTTCGAGCACCACGCTGCCTTGGCCCGGTGTGTCTTCCGGGTAGTTCAGCGGGCGCAGTAGCCGCGGTTCGGTGGGAAAGTAGTCGATGATCTCCTTCTGGTCCCAGACGTGATCGCCGGTGGTGATCACCGCAGCGCCGGCGCGCAGCAGGTCGATGGCGATCTTCGGGGTGATCCCCTTGCCGCCGGCGGCGTTCTCGCCGTTGATGATGATGAAATCGATTTCCTCCTCCTGCTTGATTCTCGGCAGGTGATCGATCACCGCCTTGCGGCCGGGTTCGCCGACCACATCGCCGAGGAAGAGGATGCGGATTGTGGACATGCTGGGCTTGTGCTAGTTGGAGTGGTCGCCGGGCAGGATTGCCTTTTGGCGGCGATCCGACAATCCATTTCCTCATGATGCGACATCCACGACGAATTCTGGCGGTATGGCTGAGCGGTCTGCTGTTGCTGGCTGCGGCGGGGGCCCTGTGGTGGCTGCATTCCACGCCGCCGGTGGTCGAGCCTGAGCCACCGCACCACCTGTCGATGATGGCGGAGGTGCCCGACTGGTCGGTGCTGGATGCCTACCAGCAATCGATCACGCGGTCGGATTTCGAGCAACTGCTGGCAGGCGTGTATACGGCGGGTGACGGCTGGAGCGAATGGATCCGCATCGATGAGCAATCGGCAGAGGTGCGCACCTATGGCGACGCGCAGTGGCGTCTGGTGTTTGGCGAGGTGAGTCGCGACCTGCCGCAGGCGCGCTATTGGCGGACACGGGAGGAGTTGCCCGCGGCGCCGGTCGGTCGGCCCTTGCAGGGGCTGCATGTGGCGATCGACCCCGGTCACATCGGTGGCGAGTGGGCGCGGATCGAGGAGCGTTGGTTGCAGGTGGGCGATGGCGTGCCGATCTGCGAAGGCGACATGACTTTGCTGGTAGCGCAATTGCTCAGGACACGACTGGAGGGATTGGGTGCCAAAGTCAGTCTGGTCCGCGATCGGGCCGAACCGGTGACCGATCTGCGGCCCGAGGATTTCATGACGCAGGCGCTTGCCGAACAAGCGGACCCGGACAAGGCGCGGCGCCTTGCCGAGCGATGGTTCTACCGCACGGCGGAGATTCATGCGCGGGCGAAGCGGGTCAACGAGACGATCCGGCCGGATCTCGTCTTGTGTTTGCATTTCAATGCCGATGCTTGGGGGGATCCGGAAAACCCGCAGTTGTCGGAGAAGAGTCATGTGCATCTGCTCGTTCACGGTGGTTATGGTGACGACGAACTGGCCTTCGAGGATCAGCGGCACGCCCTGCTGTCGCGGTTGCTCAGCCGCAGTCACCGCGAGGAAGTGGCGGTGGGGGCGGAGGTGTGCGAAGTGTTCAAGGAGGCGACGAAGCTGCCGCCGTTCCAGTATTCGCCGACATACCCGTATGTCAGTCCGGTCGAAGGGCATTCCTGCCTGTGGGCGCGCAACCTACTGGCCAACCGCCTGTATGATTGTCCGGTGATGTTCCTTGAGCCGTATGTCATGAATTCGAAGCCCGATTACCCGCGGATGCAGGCCGGGGATTACGTGGGGCTGCGCGAGGTGGCCGGGGTGAAGCAGGTCTCGATATTCCGCGAATACGCCGAGGTCGTCTGTGCCGGTCTGGTGCGGCATTACGGGAAGCGCTAGGGAAAGATCGTGGATCGGAGGCAGATTCGATGTGCCCTCGGCGAGGGCACGCTACCTTGATCAGATTAAGGCATCGCTCTTAATCCTGTGCCATCCAGGGCTGTCCCTTGATCTCCCGCTTTGGATTTGTTACACAGCGAAATGAGGCAGCACCGGTGGAGTCGAAGCGCTTGGGTTGGTCTTGCCTTGATGGTGGTGGCGTCTGCCATGCAGTCCGTGGCCGAGTCTGAGAAGGATGCGCGCTCATTCTTTGCGGCACCACCATTGCGCTATGCGCCGCGGCCCTTGTGGTTCTGGAACAATACTGCGGTGGATGGTGATGGGTTGGCTGCGCAGATGCGTCTGGCTCGGGATCGTTGCGGGTATGGAGGTTTCGGAATCCTGCCGTTTGGGGAGAAGTTCAGGCCGACTTATCTGACTGACGATTACTTCAAGGTTTATGGGGTGGCTTTGGCCACGGCGCGCGAGTTGGGGGTGACCATGTGCTTGTATGATGAGTATGGGTTTCCGAGTGGCAGCGCGGGGGCGATGCATGGCGACGGAGTAGCGCGTTTCGCGGTCAAGCATCCGCAACACACGATCAAGCGTCTGGACAAGGTGGAGCAAACCGTGGCTGGTCCTGGTGAGGTGGTGATGAAGATTCCCGAGGGTCGGTTGATGAGTGTGGTGGCGATGGAAGAGGGTAGTCTTCGGCGTATCGATCTGACCCAAGTCGTTTCCGACGGTCAGCTCAAGTGGGTGGCTCCCGATGGCCGGTGGAAGGTGATGGCCTTTGTGTGCGTCAAGGACGGGGATCCGAACGTCGACTATCTCGATCCCGAGGCGGTGAAGCGCTATGTGGAGATGACGCATCAGCAGTATTTCGATCGTTTCGCCGAGTATTTCGGCAATACGATCGACGGCTCGTTCTTCGATGAGACGACGCTGTATCGGGCAAATGGGCGGATCTGGACTGGAGACTTCAACGAGAAGTTCAAGGCCCGGCATGGATTCGATCCGGCGCCGTATTATCCGGCCTTGTGGGTGGATATCGGGCCTGACACCGCGGCGGTGCGGAACTACCTGTTCGGTTTCCGCAGTGAGTTGTATGCGACCGGCTACCCGAAAGTGGTGCAGGATTGGTGCGCGGCGCATGGGATACGCGCCACCGGGCATCAGGATCAGGAGGAGGTGGTGAATCCGGTCAGTGTGTCGGGAGACTTGATGAAGTGTTTCAAGCATCAGGCGGTTCCCGGTATCGACAAGATCGGCGGCAATCGGCCGGCCGAGCGGTTCTACAAGGTGGTGAGTTCAGCTGCGTACAACTGGGACAAGCCTTTGGTGATGTCCGAAACCTATGGTGCGATGGGAGACATCGAGTGGGACGAGATCTACCGGGTGGCGATGGAGCAATACACCAAGGGGATCAATGAATTGATCCCTCACGCCGTCTGGTATGATGATTCCAAGGTCTCCTTCAAACCCGAGTTGTCCTGGCGGCATCCGAAATACGCTGAGGGTTTGAGTGAGTTCAACCGTTACCTTGCGCGTTTGAACCTGATGCTGCAGAACGATGGTCGGCATGTAGCCGATGTGGCCGTGTTGTATCCGATCGCTACCTTGCAGGGTGGTCATTATCTGGACGGACCCTTGGGCAACTACAAGGGTGGTGTTGAGATTCCGGAGGCGGACTATGTGGATGTGGGCGTGATGCTTACCGATCAACTCGGGCGTGACTTCACCTACCTGCATCCCGAGGTTCTCGATGAGAGGTGCGTGGTGGAGGGGGCGTGTCTGAAACTCAACAATGCCCGCAATCACGAGAGTTACCGGATCCTTGTGTTGCCCGGGCAGCGTACGATTTCCTGGAGCAATCTGCAGAAGATCCAGGCGTTCTATGATCAGGGAGGCATCGTGATCGCTACCGGTGTGTTGCCCGAGAAATCGGCGGAGTTCGGGCATGATGCGGATGTGGTGCGGGTGATTCGCGAGATGTTTCCGCCGGGTGATGGCGGCGAGTCCACCCAATGGACTTGCCATCGGAACGGTAAAAAGGGTGTCACGGTGCGTTTGCACAAGCTGGCGCTGGAGGAGATGCGCGAGGTGATCCGTTTATTGGACCTGATGCGCTTGCCCGATGTTTCGTTCCTTCCCGGCAAGGAACTGCGTTACATCCACAAGGTGCATCAGGGGCGGCATATCTACTTCTTCGCCAACCTCGGCGATCAGGCGATTGAATCGGGGGTGGAGTTGCTGGGCGACCTGCGGCCACAGCTCTGGAATCCCCATGATGGAAGCATTTCGCAGGATTGCACCTGGGTAGGCGTTCACCATGGGAATGCCGTTGCCACCTTGGTGATTTTGAAGCTGGACCCGGGGCGTTCGGTGTTTGTGGTGGCCACCGAGCCCGAGAATTCCCGTTGACCGCGGGGCAGCTGTCAGCACAGGGTGCGCCCATGTTCATCGACCACATCCGGATATTCGCTCGTGCCGGCGACGGCGGCGACGGCGTGGTGTCGTGGCGTCGCGAGAAATACGTGCCGCGTGGCGGCCCGGACGGTGGCGACGGCGGCGCCGGCGGGGATGTCGTGCTGGTGGTGGACCCATCGACCGACAACCTGCGCCAGTATCATTTCGATCCGAAGTTGATTGCCGAGGACGGCAAGAACGGGGCTGGCACGCGCAAGACCGGCAAGAGCGGCAAGCGGGTGATTGGCAAGGTGCCTCCGGGGACGATCGTTTACCGGGCCAATGCGATGACCGTGCAGGAGGCGGTGGATCTTGAGCGCAGTGAGGAAGGGATCGACATGGAGCCGGTCGCGGACCTGGTCGAGATCGGGCAGGAGTTCGTGTTGTGCAAAGGTGGCGAGCCCGGCAAGGGCAACTGGCATTTCAAGACGCCGACCAATCGCACGCCGGTCGAGCACACCTTGGGCACGCCGGGTGAGTCGGGGGTGTTCTATCTCGAGTTGCGGCGCATTGCCGATGCCGGCTTGGTGGGATTCCCGAATGCCGGCAAGTCGACCTTGCTTGGCAAGCTGTCACAGGCGAAGCCGAAGGTGGCATCGTATCCCTTCACGACCCTGCAGCCGGTCGTCGGCGTGGTTGAGTTTTCCGGCTACCGTCGTTGCACGGTGGCCGACATTCCCGGATTGATCGAAGGGGCGCATGAGAACCGCGGCCTTGGTCACGAGTTCCTGCGTCACATCACGCGTTGCCACATGCTGCTGTTCGTCCTCGACATGGCCGGCAGCGAGGGACGCGATCCGATTTCCGACCTGCAGATCCTACGTCAGGAGATCAAGGAATACGATGAGGACCTGTCGCGCTTCCCGTGGAAGGTGGTCGCCAACAAGATGGACCTCGAAGGAGCGGCCGAGAACCTGGCGGCCTTCCGTCAGCGCTTCCCCAAAGTCGATGTGTTGCCGATTTCCGCGGACAGCGGCGAGGGGTTGGATGACCTGCGGTCGATGCTTGATTGCGAGGTCGGCCACAGCAAGCAGCAGTGAGGTTCTGCGGCGTTCAATCGCCCTTCGGGTCGCTCATCCGGCCCATGAACAGGATGCTGTTGGTGGCGTGTTCGCGGATGAGGAAGAGGAAGGGGTGATCGGCGCGGAACACGACGGGTTGGGGCTCGATGCCGGCGGCCAAGACTCCGATTGCAGTAACCGCAGCGGCTTCGGTGCCGCTTTCATCCACTTCGATGATGGCCTTGTGCTTGATCTGTGAGATGCAGAGGTCGCCGGGTTTGCCGAGGATGCCGCTGAAGTCGGCACTGGCGAAATCGAAGGGCTTGTTCATGCCGAGTGCCTTGCAGGCCGGGATCAGGTCGTAGGATGTCTCGAGCTTGAACTTCGGCAGGAAGAGGCGGGTGCTGTTTGGCTCCGTCTGCTGGAGTTGTTGGAACCAATTGCTGAGATGGTCCGCCGTGCATTTCTGTTCCAGTGCGGCCAGTCCGTCGGCGGCGTCTGGCAGAAGGATGACCATCGACATGGTGTTGCCCGCGTAGGGGATTTCGAGGAGGCGTGCGCCCGGGATGGTGAGCAGCCGGTAGTCATCCTTCTTTTGCATCATCTCGACTTCGGTCGTGGTGCCGTTGCCGAGATCGAAGGGAGCCTTGGCGGTGAGCTCCTTGTTGAAAGGCAGACTCCAATCGCCTTTGAAGTAGATGGCATTGAGCAGCACGCAGGCGCTGGCAGGTTCGAGTTGGTCGAGGATCTTTTCAATTTTTCCCTCGGTCTGTTTCTTCACCCAATCGTTGATGGCGGTCAGGTCGCCGCTGAAGATTTCCGCCTCGTAGCCGTCTTTGAGCAGTTTGCGGTAATCCTCGTTCACTGTGCTGCCCGTCTGGCAAAGGGCGTTGGCGATGCGGAGCTTTGGGCCGTCCTTGCCGCCGGCCTTGAGGATTTCCGCGCGCAGTTGGCCGAAGGCCGCAGGGATGCCGGCTTGCGGCAGTTCGAAATGCAGGGCTTTACGCATCTCCGCTTCGGTGTCGCCGCGGGCACCGCTGGTGACCATGGCGAGGGCCGAGGAGATGCTGTAGGGAGAGAAGAAGACGTTTCCTTTGGTGGCGGCGAGTTGCTGGTAAAAATCGCTGGCGGTCGCCTGATTGCCCTTGCTGAGCACAAGGTGCCCGGGTGCGTTCATGCAGCCGGTCGGTTGGCCCGGTTCGGCGAGGATGAGCGGGCTGGCGAGCGTGCAGGCCAGGGCGGTGTGGAGTAGCGGTTTCATGGCGGTTGGCTTGAAGTTCCCGGTAAGACACCTGAGTCGGTGGATTCTTAGGAGGAATGGTAGGAGTTTTTGGTTTGAGGCGCGTCAGTCAGGTAGTCGTGCCTATCGATGCCCTTGGTTCGTCATTTTTTCCGATCCCAACGCGCGTTGCTGTCAGCGAGCGTTCAATCGCCCTTTGGGTTGCTCAGGTGGCCCATGAACAGGATGCTGTCGGTGGAGTGTTCGCGGATGAGGAACAGGAACGGATGATCGGCGCGGAACTCGAGGGGTTTTTGAGGCATGCTTCTGAATTCGATATCCACGGCGGTGGCGGCGGCGGCTTCCGTGCCGCTTTCATTCACCTCGATGACCGCCTTGTGCTTGATCTGGGAGATGCAGAGGTCGCCGGGCTTGCCGAGGATGCCACTGAAGTCTGCAGTCGCGAAATTGAAGGCTTTGGTCATGCCCAAGGCTCTGCAGGTGGGAATGAGGTCGTATGAGGTTTCGAGTTTGAATTTGGGGAGAAAGAGACGGGTTTTGGGTGATGGTGCCTGCTGCAGTTGGGCGAGCCACTGGCTGAGATTGTCCGCCGTGCATTGTTTTTCCAGAGCGGCCAGTCCGTCGACGGCATCGGGAAGGATGACGACCATTGACATCGAGTTGCCGGTGTAGGGGATTTCGAGGAGGCGTGCGCCGGGGATCGTCAGCAGTCGATAGTTTTTCTCGTTGCGCATCATTTCGACTTCAGTCGATGTCCCGTCACCGAGATGGAACGGGGACTTGGCGGTGAGCTCCTTGTCGAAAGCCAGCGCCCAGTCGCCTTTGAAGTAAATCGCATTGAGCAGCACGCAGGCGCTGTTCGGGCTGAGTTGCTCGAGAATTTTCTCGATCTTGCCTTGGGTTTGTTTCTTCACCCAGTCGTTGATTGCCGCAAGGTCGCCGCTGAAGATTTCGGCATTGTATCCGTCCTTGAGCAGTTTGCGGTAATCTGCATTCACCGTTTTGCCCGTCTGGCAGAGGGCGTTGGCGATATGGAGTTTCGGGCCACCATTTCCGTTTGCCTTGAGCATGGCAGCATGCAGCTGGCTGAAGGCATCAGGGATGCCGGCTTGCGGCAGTTCGAAATGGAGCACTTTGCGCATCTCCGCTTCGGTGTCGCCGCGGGCACCGCTGGTGACCATGGCAAGGGCTGAGGAAACGCTGTAGGGAGAGAAGAAGATGTTGCCTTGGGTGGCGGCGAGCTGCTGGTAGAAATCACCGGCGGTCGCTTGGTTGCCTTTGCTCAGCACGACGTGGCTGGGTGCGGCCATGCAGATGGTCGGTTGGCCCGGTTGCGCGAGGATGAGCGTGCTGGCGAGCGTGCAGGTGAGGGCGGTGGAAAGCAGGGTTTTCATGATGGTCTCGGATCAGTTTCATCCCTATGACACCCGAGCGAGCGGGTTCTTAGGGGAAAGTTGTCAGAATGAGGCAGGGCAGTCGTTCCTGCTCAGCCTCCTCATTTCAGCGTTTATTCCAAAAACTTCCCCGGATTGAGGACACCGTTGGGGTCGAGGGCGTTCTTGATCGCCTGGTGGGTGTCATAGGACACTTCGCCGAGCGCTTGGCGCAGCCAGCGTTTTTTGGCCAGGCCGACGCCGTGTTCGCCGGTGATCGCACCGCCTTGGTCGAGCACCCAGTTGAACAGTCGGTCGAGCGCGTGGTTGGCGCGCTCGTGGACGACGGGGTCCTGGTAGTCGCCGACCATCAGGTTGGTGTGGATGTTGCCGTCGCCGGCGTGGCCGAAGCAGGCGATGGGGATGTCGGTTTCCGCCTGCAATTGTTGGGCGAAGGTGACGAGTTCGACGAGTTTCGAGCGCGGAACGACGATGTCCTCGTTGAGTTTCGTGAGGCCGGTGTCGCGCAGCGAGTACGAGAACTCGCGGCGGAGTTGCCAGATGCGTTCGCAGGATTCCTCGTCGGGCGCGCGTTCGATGAATGAGGCACCGAGAGTGGTCAGCAATTGGTGGAGCTCATCGAGTTCCGAGGCGACGGCGGCGGGGCGGCCATCGATTTCGACGATGAGGTGGGCTTTGCCGGGTGGGAAGACATCGGCGCCGAGGCGTTTGCGGGCGGCGTCCAGAGTGAAGGTGTCGGTGATTTCCAGGGCGGACGGTAGGTGACCGGCATTCAGGATCGCCTGCACGGCCGCGGCGGCCGTCGGGAATTCTGGAAAAATGGCGGCCAGCATCGCGCGGCTGGCGGGTTTCGGGATGAGTCGCAGAGTGGCTTCGGTGACGACTCCGAGCAGGCCTTCCGATCCGGTGAACAGCCCGCAGAGGTCGAAGCCGGTCTTGTTCTTGTGCAGGCGGCCACCGGTGCGCAGCACCTTGCCATCGTGCATCACCACCTCGAGTCCGAGCACATAGCTGCGGGTGACCCCGTATTTGAGGCAGCGCGGGCCGCCGGCATTGGTGGCGATGTTGCCGCCGATCGAGCACTCCTTGAGCGAGGCTGGGTCGGGCGGGTATTCCCATCCCACGGCGCGGGCCGCCTGTTGCAGGTCGCGGGTGATGACGCCGGGTTGGACGACGGCCACACCGTCTTCCGGGTGGATGCCGAGGATTTGGTTCATGCGCATCACCGAGAGCGCGATGCCGCCGAGCACCGGCACGCAGCCGCCGACGTAGCCGACGCCGGCGCCGCGGGTGGTGACAGGGATCCGCCGCTCATGGGCGAAGGCCAGCACTTTGGTCACATCGGCAGTCGATTCGGCGAAGACCACGGCATCGGGCGGGTGGCTGGCCGACCACTTGTCGCCGGAATGCGCGTCGATGGTTTCAGCGCTTGTGAAGACCTTGTCCTTGCCGAGCAGGTGGCTGAGGTCGGCGGTCCAGTCGGCGGCAGGCATGGGTAGTAGCCTCGTTTGTCCGGCAGCGGTTTTCAAGCGGCGATTGGGGTTTGGGCGGGCATGGGCCTTGGTTTGGCGGGTTTTCGGCCCTCTCCCAACCTACTCGTTTTTTGGAACAGTTTGCAGGAGAGAACTTCTTCCATTTTGTCCGCGGAAGGGATATTCTGCGAGTTGACATCAAATGCATCGGGATCTCTGACCTGCCCTCGATGCCCATTCAACCCCAACCGCAGAAAGACCGAAGCCATGCTCCTCCACACGGCTGAATCTGAAGACCATGAGAGCCTGAATGAAGTTCAGGAAAAACCCCTCAGCAAGGTGATCGTCATCACACGCGTGATCATCGGTGTCCTTGCCTTGGCGCTCACCGTGGTCACCTTGACCCCGATTGTCACCGGCTGGTTTTCCTGAGTGTTGTGCCTTGGCCGATTGGCCGGGCTGCTCAGGTTGACCTTCGTTGCGTCGACATGAATTTCACCGCATGCGTCATGCGGCGGTGAGTTGCTGCAGCACCCGCATGGGATTCTTCACCACTCGCTGCCCAATCCGTAGCGGCCGGCGAGTTCGAGCAATTCCGGGCGCATCGGCCATTCGTCGGCGCGTTCGCTGCTGCTGTGGCGTTGGCTGGCGCCTTTGAGCATCATGCATCCGGTGTTGTCGCCGATCTTGCGGATCTGGTCGACTTCCTCGGCGGTGAAGCGCAGTTGCGGCAATTGGGCGAATTCGCGGATCTTGTCTTCGATCGGGCGGGCATTGGCACCGGCTTCCTGGATGAAGGTGGGCACCACGCTTTCGACCGCCGGGTGGCTGAGGTTCCAGATCGAGGCGAACTGCAGCAGCGTGAGACCGTATTTGTCGATGAGTGGTTGCATGTGTGCGACCTTGTCCATCCCGTGTTGGACCCAGCCTTCGGGGCGGTAGGTGCGGTGGTCGCCGGGTTTGAATTCGTGGCCTTCGCGGGCGAGGTCGCCGTGGAAGACACCACCGTGGTCGACGACGCGGGTGAGCACCTTGACGCCGTGTTTTTCGCAGGCAGGCAGCGTCAGTCCGACCGGCCAGGGTTCGAGCGGGTTGAGGATGAGCATTGCCCAGTCGATCAGTTCGCCGAATTGTTCGAAGCTGTGGACGAGGTCGAGTGAGAAGCCGTTGGCCGGGCCGGGGGCGATGCCGAGTTGGCGGGTGAGGCCGGCGGTTTTGGCGGATTCCATCGCTTTCCAAAGCGCTTCGCTGGTGTAGCCGATTTCGTCCGGGTTGTGGAGCATCAGCAGGTCGAGTTGATCGACGCCGCAGCGTTCGATTTCCTTGCCGGTGGCCATTTTCACGAAGTCGGCGTAGCCGTCGGGTCCGCGCAGTTCGGGGTCGGTGAAGCGCGGGTAGCCGCGGTTGCCCTGGCGTTGCCCCTGATAGAAATCGTGGCCGATCATGCCGACCAGGCAGTAACTCGAGCGATCGATGCCTTTGAGGGCGGTACCGAGCAGTTCATCGGCCTTGCCGTTGCCGTAGACATCCGAGGTGACGAAGGTGCGGATGCCGGATTCGTAAGCGGTCTGGATGCAGCCGATGAAGCGCTCCTCGCTGAGGGTTTCTCCGAAGTGCATGAAGCGTCCGCCGCTCCAGGTGCCGTAGGCTGTGGGGGTAAGATCCATAAACGTGAGGACTGGTTAAACGCCGACCGGGGTGGGGTCAATATCGGATGGGAGTGGAGCGCGGACTTCAGTCCGCATCGCTTTGCATCGTGTTTTTCCAGGGCGGACTGCCGCCTCCGTCCTGCGGGCTACGGCGCGCCGAGGAAGTCCGCGCTCCATCCGGGTGGGATTGTGCTATACAGGGCGTGGGTGCTGGGGCTTAGTGGTGGTGATGGAGACGGCGATGGAAATGCTCAAGAACCCGTTCAGCTGGGGTTTGTTGCTCGGGCTGCTGTTGGCGGGTTTTGTGCTGAAATCCGCGCTCACCGGCCGCCGGCATGCGCGGGCTGAGATCAAGCGCCTGTCGGCCGAGCTCAAGGAATTGCAGGGGCATCTCAACACCCAGCTCAAGATCAACGCCAGCGGCAACGCGGCGGTGCACGACGAGTTGGAGCGCTTGCGTCAGCAGAACGAGAACCTGCGGGTGAACAATGCCGCGCTGCAGCAGAAGGCCGGGCGTGCCGAGTTGCGGCAGTTGCAGGTGTATGAGATTGCGATCCGCGCGATGCGCGAGCAGGCGCCTGGATTTGCCCAAGCTTGGGAGAGGGTGTTGCGCGAGGCGGAAGCCGATGTCGAAGCGGCGGACGGTGGCTTGAAGAAGCTCATCCGCAAGGTGGTTTCGGGCATCAGTGGGCCTTCGGTGCCGCCATCGGAGGATAAGGGAGAGAGTTGAAGTCCGCGCTCCGTGGGAGACTCGATGCGTGGGCCGGCTGAAGCCGGCGCTCCCTCAGTGCAGGAACGGATTTGAGTTGGCTTCGCGGGTGATGGTCGTTTCCGGGCCGTGGCCGGAGAGGACGCGGGTTTCTTTGGGAAGCGTCATCAGGTGCTTGGCGATACCGCGCAGCAGTTGGTTGGTGTCGCCGCCGGGCAAGTCGGTGCGGCCAATGGAGCCAGCGAACAGGGTGTCGCCGGAGAACACCACAGCGGCATCCGCGAAGTGGAAGGTCATGCCGTCGGTGGCATGGCCGGGGACATGGGCAGCGGTGATGTCCAATCCGGCGAGTGCGAGTGGGCCGGGTTCGATGAGGGAATCGACCGTGTAGGGTTCGACGCGGATCGGCATGCCCCATTGGCGTGCGGGGGCTTCGAGCGTGAGGGTGGTCGAGTAGGGCGCGAAGGCGTGGATTTTGGCGCCGGTCGTCTGCATCGCGGCAGCACCTTCGACGTGGTCATAGTGCTGATGGGTGAGCAGGACATGGTCGACGCGCACGCCGCGTTCCTTCAGCCATGAGTCCACTCCCTCCGGTGCGTCGATGAGGACGTTGCCCTGCGGGGTTTCGATCAGGTAGCCGTTGGTGGCGACCATGCCGCCGGTGTAGCTGGAGATGCGCATGAGAGCGGGGAGTGTGGAGCGGGGAGTAAGAGTGGTAGACAAAGCTGACGACAGACCTGCCTCAGTTCTGACTCCAAGCTCCGTGCTCCTCGCTCCCTGCTTCAATTACCAGAAGATCGCGTAGAGTGCGATCGTCAGGATGATCACGACGACGCCGCCGATCTTTGCGGTTTTCGAGGTGGTGAGTTCGATCTGGTCGTTGACCGGGAGTTCGACCGGTTTCTCGAGCGGTTTGATCAGCGTGACGATGATACCGATCAGGATGACGATGAAGAAGCAGATCGCCATGCGGTCGAGGAAGGCGATTTCGCCGGAATACCACAGGCCGTTTTTGACCAGCATGTCGCCGAGGAAGAGCATCAGAGCGCCGTAGGCGATGGCATTGGTCAGGATGCCGACCACACCGAACCAGCGTGGGGTGCGGGGAGAGAAGAATCCGAAGATGAACACGGCGAGGATGCCCGGAGAGATGAAGCCTTGGAATTCCTGGATGAATTTGAAGATCGATTCGAAGTCGTTGAGTTTCGGCGCGACCAGTGCGGCGAGGATGACGAAGACCACGACGAAGAAGCGGCCGACCTGGACCAGTTTGGCGGTATTGGTCGTGCCGCTGAATTTCGCGTAGAGGTCCATGGTGGCGATGGTGGATGCCGAGTTGAGCATCGAAGCCAGCGAGCTGATGACCGCACCGCAGAGGGCGGCGAGCACGAACCAGGAGATCAACGGTGTCGGTTTGATCAGGTTGCGGACCAGCACCGGGAATGCGGCGTCATAGTCGTAGGCCCTGAGCGTGCCGGCGACGGGAGCCTTATTGTCCGCGGCGATGCCGGCCAGTTCGTTGATGCGGGCGGCGGTTGCCGCTGCATCGCCGGGGCTGCCGGCTTCAGTAGCGGCCACTTGGGCATTCCGTTCGAGGGCCTTGGCGGCGAGCTCAGGATGTTGCTCGACGAATTGGCCGTCCACTTTGAATACCGCTCCGGCAGCGGCGTTGGCGAAGATCTTGTCATTGGCCTTGGCCGCCGACCCCTGGAGGTCACTCGAGAATAGGTTGAACGCGAGGATGCCGGGGATGACGACGACGAACGGAATGATCAGCTTGAGGAAGGCGGCAAACACGATGCCCTTCTGCCCTTCGGCAAGCGACTTCGATCCCAGCGTGCGCTGGACGATGTATTGGTTGAGGCCCCAGTAGAAGAAGTTGGGGATCCACAGGCCGATGAGCAGGGCGGTCCACGGGATATCGGTGTCTTCCTTCGGACGCACCATGTGCATTTTGCCGCCGGTGAGGTTCGGGCCATTGACTGCAGCGGCTTCGCCGTTCTTGCCGTCGTTGAGCAGCATCAGTCGTTCCCAGGCGCCGGCATTTTCCAGGTCCTGCACGGTGGCGGTCGAGTTGGCGACCTTGGTTAGGATGAGTTCTTCGGCTGGGCGTTCGGCGAGGTTGTTGAAGGCGAACCACATCACCACAGCGCCACCGAGCACGAGGGCGGCACCCCAGATCAGGTCGGTCCACGCGCAGGCTTTGAGGCCGCCGACGAAGACGTAGATGGCGGCGAAGATGGCGATCAGCCAGCACATGGCTGTCAGGTTGCTGAGCACTGGCACGGTGTTGTAGTATTCCGAGATGAATTTGGCGCCGGAGAAGATGACCGAGGAGGTGGCGACGAAGACGAGGGTAACGATGGCGGGGATGGCCATGGTCAGGCGGGCGACACTGCCGAACCGGTATTGGAGGAATTCGGGGATCGTGTAGAGACCGGCCTTGAGGAATTTCGGCAGGAACCAGAAGGCGACGAAAACCAGGGTGACGGCGGCCATCCATTCGTAGGAGGCGATGGCCATGCCGAGCCAGTTGGATGCCGACCCGGACATGCCGACGAATTGTTCGGTGGAGATGTTGGCGGCGATCAACGAGAACCCGACGAGCCACCAGGTGAGTCCGCGGCCGGCGAGGAAGTAGCCCGAGGCGCCGGCTTCTTCGGCGTGGACTTCATCGCGGGCTTTCCAGATGCCGAGGGCGACGACGCCGACGACGGCGACAATGAACAGGACGATTTCCAGAGTATTCATGGATGGGTTGGTATGGGTTGGCGGGAGACGGGTGTGCTCAACGGGTGCTGAACTTGTGGATCAGCGTGTGCTTGTATGTTTCGCCGGGGCGCAGGACGCAAGACGGGAAATCCGGCTGGTTCGGCGCATCGGGGAAATTCTCGGTTTCCAGGCACAGTGCGGTGCGCCGCTGATAGGCGACGCCTTGTTTGCCGGTGACCGAGCCGTCGAGGAAGTTGCCGGCGTAGCATTGGATCGCCGGTTGGTTGGTGAAGATTTCCATGATGCGGCCGCTTTTCGGGTCTTCGAGGCGCGCGGCCGGGCGGACGCCTTGGCCGGCTTCCAGCACCCAGCAGTGGTCATAACCGGCGCCGAAGCGCAGCGCTTCGAAGTCGGCGTCGATGCGTTCGCCGATCACGTGTGCGGTGGTGAAGTCCATCGGGGTGCCGGCGACCGGTGCGATTTGGCCGGTCGGGATCAAGCCAGCATTGGTCGGCAGGTAATGCGGGGCATGCAGGGTGAGCTGGTGATCGGTGATCGAGGTGCTCGGGTCGCCCGAGAGGTTCCAGTAGCTGTGGTGGACCAGATTGATCACCGTGGGGGCGTCGGTGGTGGCAGTGGCCTCCCAGGTGAGCTCATTGTCGTCGTTGAGCGAGTAGGTCACCGTAAGCTCGAGGGTGCCCGGGTAGCCTTCCTCGCCAGCGGGAGAGGTGTGGCGGAATTCGACCGTCTGGTCGTCGACGATGCGGCCATGCCATAGCGCTTGGTTGAAGCCCTTGAGGCCGCCGTGCAGGTGGCAGGGGATGCCGCCGGGGGCATTGTTGGTGGCGAGCGTGTAGCTTTTGCCGTCGAGGGTGAAGCGGCCGTGGGCGATGCGATTGCCGAAGCGGCCGACGGTGGCGCCGAAGTAGGGGCCGTTCTTGTCTACCCATTCCTGCAGGGTGTCGAAGCCATGAGTCAGGTCGGCCGTGTGGCCTGCGGCATCCGGTGTTTCCAGCGAGACGAGGATGGCTCCATATTCCATGACGCGGGCGGTGGTGCCCTTGGAATTGCTCAGGGAGTAGATTTGGACGGGTCTGCCGTCGGGCAGGGTGCCGAACGGCTCCTGAGTCACGGCGGGGGCGCTGGATTGGGTCATGTCGGGCGTTTTTTGGCACGACGACAGGGCGATGACGAGCGCGGAGATGAGTGCGGTGGAAATGGCGGGGGGGTTCATCGCTTGGCCGGTTGTGGGTGAGCGTGGTGGATGCCCGATTTTCTGGCAATTCCGGATTCGGCGACCGCTTTCGCGATCCCCTGCGGCTCTGTGCGCTTGACACGCGGACTGTTCATAATAACAGTGTGTTCATGAACAGGAATGCATGGACGTGGAAACGCTTGAGGAGAGTGCTGGACGAAACTTGGTGGCGAGTGGTTGGTCGTCGGCGGCGCGTGGCGCGCCCGATGGCTGTGCAGTTGGAATTCACGACTTGGGCCCGATGGTGAACTTTCCGCCATTTTGGGCTTACTCTCCGGGCCTAGGCACCGTATAGGTTTCCGCCAGCCCACCCATGCTCCTGCGCCGCATTTCACCGACCTGCTTCCGTCTGGCCGTCCCCCTGATTGTGGGTGGCGCCTTGGTGGCCTCGTTCGATCTGCGGCTGGTGGCGGCTGAGGAAGTGGCATCGAAGCCCAACGAGGCGACCGCTGACGGCACCGATTCCGGGGGCAGCCCGGCGGTGATGAATGAGCGTGAGGAGTTGCGTCGGCGGGCACTGATGGAGGAGGCTCAGGAACTCATGACCAAGGGCAAGCAGTCCATGGCGGCCGGCCAGTTTGAGCCGGCGATGCAGGCGTTTTCGGGGATTCGCGAACTGCTGCCCGACGCGCCGCTGACCGTTCCCTTGCGCGAAGAAGCGATCGCGCTTTACGTCAAGGCGTCCATCGCGGAGGCGGGTCGCTTGGCTGAAGCGGGCGATCTCAAGTCGGCCAAGGAAATCATGCAGCGCACTTTGAGTGAAGGCATGGCGCCTAACGAGCCATCGGCGGTGGCGATGATGGAGCGGCTGAATGATCCGGTGCGTTACAATCAGAGCATGAATGCCGGCCATGCTGCCAAGGTGGATGATGTGATGGGTCTGTTGACTCAGGCGGCGGGTTTTCTGGATCTCGCGCTCTACGACGATGCGGCTGAATGTTACCGCAAGATCCAGGCTATCGACCCGACCAATAAGGCAGCCATCAATGGTCTGGACTTGGTCAACCTCTACAAATCCGAAGTTGCGCGCACCGGATATGATCGGACCCGGGCCGAGCAGCTTGCCGAGGTGGATGCCCAGTGGGAGCTGGCCTTGCAGCCGAAGCCGGGACAGGCCGGTCCGGCCATGGTGGCGGCGGCTGTCGGCAGCCCTGGTCGGATCAGCATCGAAGAAAAGCTCAAGAGGATCATGATCCCGCTGGTGTCCTTTGAGCAGGTGACACTCGAGGAGGCGGTGCAGTTCCTGCGCGTTGTTGCCGCCAGTGAGGATAAACTGGCGACCACGCCGGAATCCCGCGGAATCAATTTCACGATCAACCTCGAGGGCGGGAACGCGCAGGACATTGCCGCGAAGCGCATCGATCTCAACCTGCGCAACGTGCCGTTGGCGCAGGTGCTCAAGCACCTGATGCAATTGACCGGTACCAGTTATCGGATCGACGACTACGCGGTGGTCATCAGTTCCGCCATGACGGCAAGCGGTGAATTGATGACGCGGACGTATCGGGTGCCGCCGGATTTCATTACCGAGCTCAGTGCCGGTCTCGCGCAGCAGCAGGAGAATGATGATCCGTTCGGCGCGCCGAAGGCCGGCAGTTTGCTGACCCGTCGGCTGGGAGTGCAGGAATTGTTGGTCAAGAAGGGCGTTGCTTTTCCCTCCGGGGCGTCGGCGGCCTACAATGCATCCGTCGGTTTGTTGCAGGTCACCAATATTGCCGCCAGCCATGACCTGATCGAGCGGCTTGTCGAGGTGACCAAGGAGAAGGAGCCGGTGGCGGTGGCGGTGCAGGTCAAGATCATCAAGATCCAGCAGGACAACCTGAAGGAATTGGGCATGGACTGGTTGATCACCCCCTTCGATCTCGGGCAGGGAGCATTCCTGGGTGGAGGCACTACTGGCAACAGCCGTGGCCGGGTGTCATCCGATTTCAGTCCGACGGTTCCGCTGCCACCCGTCCTCGGCGCGACCGTGCCGGGTGTGCTGACCAGTGGCCTGCGTTCGGGGACCCAGATCTACAGCACCAATTCGATCGATGCGATGATCGCCAATCCGACCCGCTCGTCGCAGAGCACCCAGGTGGCGCCCGGTATCCTCTCGTTGTCGGGAGTGCTGGCTGACGGACAAGTGCAGGCGATGTTGCGCGGTCTCGATCAGAGCAAAGGTGCGGACATGATGGCGGCGCCCTCATTGGTCACTCGCAGTGGACAGCAGTCGAAGATCGAGTTGATCCGCGAATTCATCTATCCCACCGAATACGATCCGCCCGAGTTGCCCAACGGCGGCGGTGGTGGCGGCGGTGGTGCTGCGGCCCGTCTGGTGACGCCGGCGAATCCCACGGCGTTCGAGGTCCGCAACGTGGGCATCATGATGGATGTTCTGCCGGTTGCCGATCAGGACAAGCGCTACATCGACATCACCTTGAGTCCGGAGATCGTCGACTTCGATGGCTTTGTGAATTTCGGCAGCCCGATCAATTCGATCGGTGTGGATGAGGATGGGAATGAGCAATTGATCCTGTTAACTCAGAATCAGATCCTGATGCCGGTGTTCAGCGTGAAGCGTGCGACCACGCAGTTGACGATCGCTGATGGTGCGACGATCGCCTACGGTGGATTGTTGACCGAGGGCATTCTGGCTGTTGAAGACAAGGTGCCGGTTCTGGGTGAGTTGCCGTTGATTGGCAATCTGTTCACCAACACCGCGCACAAGCCGACCAAGACGGCGATCGTTTTCCTGGTGCACGTGGAGTTGCTTGATCCGACCGGTCGTCCGTACCGCGAGATCATCAATCCTTGAACCGCCTGGTCACTCCCGAGCCCACATGTCCGAAAACGAACCGGAGAGCTACGACATCCAGACCATGATGGAGCGCTTGAAGAGCCGTTCCCATGGAGATGAGATTGAGAAAGGGGAGTTGGTCACCCGAAGTGATGGATCGCAGGCGATCCGCGTGCGCAAGCGCAAGCGGCGGACGCAGCAGCCGCACAAGGATCGCCAGCGACGGGTGCGCATCATGCAGGTGACCGCCGGCCTGGTGCTGGTGGTATTGCTGGTGGTGGCTTTCGGCTGCATCACCGTCTATGTCAACAGTCCGCCGTTCCGCAGCGGGGTGGTCGACAGGATCGGCTCGAGCACGGGGGCTGGGGTGGTATTGCATCAATTCCGGATGAATCCTTCTGGTGCGAATGCCTCGGGCTTGGATCTGTCCTGGCCGGAGGGCAATGTGTTGGAGGGTGTCTCGTTGCGGCAGGCCCGCGCCGATGTTTCGCCGATGAGTTTTTTCAGCGGTGGCTCGCTGACGGGTGAGGCTTTTCAAGCGGCGAGCGGCGTGGTGGTGCTGCGTCTGCCGCAGGCCGGATCCCCGGTGACTGCGTGTCCGATGAGTCAGGATCGTCTGCCGATGGATTTCGCGCAGTATGGAATCAAGGACCTCACGGTGCAGATGAAGGTCGATGGAGCGGTGCTGGCCGCGCTCAATCACGTCGAGGCCAGTTACACGGCTCCTGAGCAGGGTCATGCCGCGCAGCTGATTCTTACCAAGGGGGAGCTTGTGGTCCGCAACTGGCCGAAGCTCGATTTCGACCGCGGCCATATCGAGTTCCGCGGTGGGCAGGCTGAAATCATCGGCATGCGTTTGATCCGGGAGGATGATGCCGACGGCTTGATCGAGTTGAGCGGCACGCTTGATCCTTACGTGACAGGAGAGCCGTCGGTATTGCGGGTGCGGGCGGAATCGTTTCGGGTTGAGACGATTCTGGGGGATGAATTCGCCAGGTTGTTTTCCGGTCGCATGGATTCGGTGGCGGACCAGCCCGGCGAGTGTCGGGTGGCATTTGGTGGTGGGGCTGAGTTGTCGATGATCCTGCCGTTTGCCGGATTGCCGACGCGATCGATGCAATTGAAGAACCTGCCGTTCCTGTTCGGTTTGTCGCAGACTTTGGGGGATGAGTGGTTCGCCAACCCGGAATTCACCCATGACGCCAAGGGGGTGATCGTGCGCAGCGCACAGGAGATTGGCCTCAGCCGGCTTGAGTTGGCCAGCAAGGGGCGGATGGTCGTCAAGGGCAGCCTGTTGCGGGATGGCAGCGGTGGGCTGCGCGGCAAGCTGGAGGTGGGCGTCGCCCCTGGGATGATCATTGCGGCGGAAAACCAGGCATTGGAGAGGATGTTCAGCCCGGAACGCGACGGCTACCGCTGGATCGAGATTGAGGTCGGCGGAACCTTGGCCAAGCCCACGGATGATTTCAGCCGTTTGTATGAGCAGGCCCTGCAGGAGGTCCGGAATGAGCCCGCCGTGGGTTCTGGCTCGTCGGTGCCGACCTTCGACGAGCTCACGCGGCCGCGTTGAGCATTGATTTCAAGTCGCTTGCGGTGCTGGTCGCCGGGTTGGGGCGGGGGCATGGATTTTTTGAAAAGATCATGGCATTTTTGCCCGAAATGGTTCAGTGTGATCAATGGGTAAGGCACGTGAAACTGCCGCCCTTAACCCCTAAACCAAACCAAAATCATGCAAACTGCCAACGTCAACCTGCCGATTACCGTTACTGTGAGGCACGAATCCGTGACGGACGCCCTTCGTGATCATGCGCATCGCAAGATCGAGGGCCTCCATCTGGATTACCCCCGCATCATCGAGGCCAAGGCAATCCTGGACGTTCAGAAAAACAGGCACATCGCGGAAATCATTCTCTTTTGTGCGAACCACATCACCATTGAAGCACACACCGAGGGGCCGGACATGTATGCCGCACTCGATGAGACGATCGACAAGATCGCCCGGCGGATGCGCAAGCACAAGACGCGGCTGTTGAAGAAGAACCGGCCGCACCGCAATGCTTCGATCCGCCATCTGGACGAGCGGTATTTCTCCGAAGAGGCGCTGGATCACCCGGAGGAATCCGAGGCCGATCCCGAGCCCTACATCATCCACAAGGACAACTACGCGGTCCGGACGATGTACAAGGAGGATGCGATCATGGAGCTGGAGCTCTCGGACCGCCCGTTTGTGCTCTACAAGAGCGCCCGCCGGGGCTGTTTGACGATCATTTACCGCCGCAAGGACGGTGAATACTCGTCGATCGACATCCACCAATGACGGCTTGGCGGCCAATTGGCCGTGGTTTTCAGGGCCGCCCGGAGGGATCCGGGCGGCCTTTCTTTTGGCGGTCGGGCAGGCTGAATTTGGGATAACTCCCCGCTTTACAAGGGGGAAATCGGCACCCATAGTCCCGCGCCCATGATTCTCCTCGCTGAAATTGACTGGCTTTCCATCAGCATCAACCTGCTGCTGGTGGTGTTTGTGGTCGTCTGCTTGTTGATGACGCTGCTGATCCTGATGCAACGGCCGAAACAGGAAGGACTTGGCGCGGCATTTGGCGCTGGTGTGACCGATCAGGTCTTTGGTGCCCGCACCACCAACGTGCTGCAGCGTGGCACGGTGTATCTGGGTTCGCTTTTCTTTATTCTTGCCCTGACGCTGGCGGTTTTGATCGGCAAACAGAACGATCAAGCGAGCTTGGGTCAGGAGAAACCGGCTGAGGAAGAGGCTGGCAAGCCCGCTGAGCAGGAGCCCGCGACGCCGGCTCCGGATGCCGGCTTGCCGAAGTCGCTGAGTGAGGAGCTGCCACCAGCCGACGAGTCCGCACCGGCCGGTGATGGAGTGGCCCCGGAGGCCCCTGCCGCAGGTGATGAGTCAGACAAAGCGGACCAGCCTTGACGCTTGTCCGGGGTGACTGAGTTGAATCCGGTTGAGCAGGCGTTGCCGTTATGGGCGCGTCCGTCGATGTTTCCGGAATCGCCTCAAGGATATGGCTGGGTGGATGCCCGGATGCGGCGTCATCCCTTGGAATCGCGGGATGCCTTGATTGCACGTTTGGCGGAGGATCCGCGCGGGGAGGTCTGGTTGATCTGGCTGCCTGATTTCCAACACATGGTGTTGCCCGAATCGTGGGGGCCTGCACAGGCGGTGGTGGATGAGCAGCGGAGCCGGCGGCTGGAGGCGAGCCATCGGGCGGCCACTCGACGGCTGCAGGCATTGTCGCTTGTGACCTTGGTGGTTTGGTTGATTTCATTCCTGATCTTGTGGCAGGCGGCGCCAGGCGAGATGGGGATTTGCGGGCGCTGGGTCCATGTCGTGCAGGGTATGCTGCGCTCAAGTCTGTTGGGTCTTGGATTGTTGATTTACCTGATCGCGGCGCTGGTGCCTTGGTATGATGCCCGCAAGGCATGGGTCGAGTGGCGGGATGGTGGTGGATCTCGGCGCGAGCGATTGCTGCCGGTGTTGCAGTTTGAAACCTGGCTTCAGATGCAGACTGCGCCGGTCACGCGTTTGATTGCCGGCATGGTGATGCTGGTGGGATTGGCGCAATGGCTCGGCAATGATTCGATTCACGCGGCAGGCTTGGTGAAACCGGCGTATGCGGCAGGTGAGTGGTGGCGTTTGCTGACGGCTTCATTCCTGCATGGTAACGTCGTGCATTTTCTGATGAACCTTTCGGCCTTGTTGTATTTGGGCAAGCGTCTGGAGGTGTTTGCGCGTTGGCCGCACCTGCTGTTGGTGTTCGTCTTCGCCTCCGTCGCCGGCGGACTGATGTCCGTGCATTGGCTGCCAGCCACCAGTGTTGGGGCATCCGGTGGCCTCATGGGTTGGCTTGGCTTCCTGCTGGCATTCGAATCCTTGCATGCCCGTTTGGTTCCCAGGAGTGCACGCCGTCGCTTGTTGGCGGGAGTCGTGCTGACCGTATTGATCGGTCTGTGTGGGTACCGCTTCATCGACAACGCGGCGCATGCCGGCGGGTTGTTGGCCGGTTTGCTCTACGGATTGGTGGTGTTTCCCCGTTCCTCCTCGGTCGAGCGGCCGGGTATTCTGGGTATTGATCGATTCGCCGGCGGTCTGGCGGCGGCAGTCCTGTTGGGGGCGGCCGCGTGGGCAGTTGCCCGGATCCTGGCTTGGGCTTGATCGCGGAGCAGAATTTGCACGGCCGATGAGAAGGGATCGGTAGTCTGTGGCCCCTGGCTTTCGGATCCTGCGCCCGCAACCTGTTGAAAACCATTACTACATTACCCATGAAACCAACATTCGTTACCCTAGCTGCCTTGGGCGCTCTTGCCACCGCCGGTTTTGCCGGTTCGGATTGCAGTTGCAAGACACCGGCTCCTGAAGCCGATGCCTTTGCCAATGCCCGCCGGCCGATCAGCAACCCGACCTTGTTCGACCTCGCCTTGCCGACGACCAACATCCACCCGATCTTCATGCATCACACGCTGCCTGGTAGCTTGAATACCACTGGTGCTCCTTTGGCAGTAGACGGCGATGTGCAGCTCTACGCCCTGCAGTTCGAGATCGCGCTCAATGAGCGTCTGTCGATCGTCGCCACCAAGGACGGCTATGTCGACATGAGTCCAGATAGCAATCTGTCGGATCAAGAAGGTTTCGCCAACCTCGGTGCCGGTTTGAAATACGCATTCCTGCTGGATCCCGAAGCGGGCCGTGCGGTGAGTGCAACCGCAACCTTGGAACTGCCAACCGGCAACAGCGATGTGCTGCAAGGCGAGGGTGAGGGTTTGCTCAACCTGATGGTCAGCGGACTGCAGATGGTCGATGCCTGGCAGTTCGCCGGAGCGGTTGGCCTTCAGGCACCGTTTTCCAACGAGCAGTCGACCGAAGGCTGGATCAGCGCGCACGCCAGCTACGAAGTGTGTGATTGGTTCATTCCGTTGATCGAACTGAACTGGTTCCACGTGCTGGATGCCGGCAGTGGCAGTGGCAACTATCCTGCGCAAGTGGGTGGGGCCGTGCCGACGGTGATCAACTTCGAAGGTGGTGACCTGTTCAACCTTGGTGCGGTCAATGGCGGCACCAAGCGCGATCTGGTGACTGCCGCCTTGGGTTTCCGTTCGCGTCTCACCGAGAGCGTTGATTTCGGCGCGGCTTATGAAATTCCGCTCACCGACGAGGAGGACAGCCTGATGGACGACCGCATCACGTTGGACTTTGTCATCAAGTTCTGAAGATTCTCAGGAGTATTGGGTTGTTTGAAGTCCGGGGCGGCTTGCCGCTCCGGACTTTCATTTGCAGGCGAGTGCTCACTCGAATGCTTTCGCGTAGCGGGCGAGGTCGAGTTGCCAGGCGCGGACGTTGTAGCGCGAACGGCCGCGGGTCTTGAGTCGCACCAATTCCTCGTTGAGTTCCTGGATCGCCTCTTCGCAATCCCTCTTGCTGCCCGGGTGATTGCGGAACAAGGGGCCGTTGAGGATCTGATGGTCGGCGATGTAATCGGACGCGAGTTGCTGGTAGATTGCCGCCCATTGGTCGTCGGCGGAAAGCCGGGTCGCGGCCACCGTGCGGAAGCAATCGACGGCGGGATCGAGCATCCCTTGTTCCCAATTCTTGAGGCCGGCCAGCATCAGTGCGATCAACTGGCGCGCGCCGGTATCGTTGATGGTGTTGCTTTTGATTGTCGGCAGTTGCTGGAGTTTTTTCAGCACGGCCGGGATTTCGCTGCCGGTGGCGGCGGTATCCTTGTGTTGGGCGATGTGGTTGATCACTTCCTCCGCCAGTCGTTGGCCGCCACGTGAATCGCCGTTGAGGTAGTGGCAGGTGATGGCTTCGATGCCCGCCCAGGTGCGTGATGGTTCCTGAACGGCGGCATTCCTGAACAAGGCGCTGAGTTGTTGGATGGCCTCTTCGTATGAGCGGCTCTTCATCAGGTCGCGTGCCTTGCGGTAGTTTTTGGCGATTTCGTCCGCGCTGGTCAGCGGATTGGTCGTGTTGCCGTTGTTGTTCTGGTTGCTGGGCGGTTTCGCGATGGGATCCGGGATCGATGCCTGCTTGAGCGCGAAGAACACGATCAAGCCGGTTGCGGCGACGATGCCGCAGATGAGAATATTGCGGATGCGTGACTTGCGGGCGCGGTGGTTGAGGATCTCGCGCCGTGCGGGTTCGTTGCGTGCGTGTTTGAGGGCACTGGTCAGGGCGCGGATCAACTCGTCGTAGGAGTGAAAGCGGTTGTCGGGGTGGTAAGCCATCGCCCGTTCGACGATCTGGCAGGTGCGTTCCGAGATTTCCGGAGCCACCTTGTGTAGCGGGACGATCTGCTGTTTCGCTTGAAGCAGCAGGTTGGTCGACATCGATTGTTCGTTGCACGGCGGCACGCCGGCGAGTGCGTGGTAGAGGGTGGCGCCGAGTGCGTAGATGTCCGAGCGGAAGTCCTCTTCCTTGCCTTCGACCTGTTCAGGCGGCACGTAGAATGGAGTGGCCCAGAGTTCCGATGCGGTGGCTTTGCCCTCTTGGGTGACCAGTGCGAGGCCGAAGTCGACCAGTTTGGCGTGACCGTCTTCGCCGAGCAGGATGTTGCCGGGTTTGACGTCGCGGTGGATCAGGCCGGCGGTTTGAGCGGCTTTGAGACCGTGGGCGACCTCGATGGCGAGCGGCAGCAATTCGATTTCCGGGATTTTCCCGCGCTCGCGGATGTGGTGCTCGAAGTGGCCGCCGGTGACCAACTCCATTGCGATGTAGAAGCGGCCGAAGGCCTTGCCGGTGCGCAGCACGCGCACGACGTTCGGGTGACTGAAGGAGGCGGTGATCTTGGCTTCCTCTTCGAAGGCGTTGATGCGGGTTTCGTCTTGCGAGAATTCCTCCGAGAGGATTTTCACGGCCACTTCGCGGTCGAGGGTGGTATCGTGGGCGGAGAAGACCATGCTCATGCCGCCGATCGCGTAACGGCGGGTCAGCACGAAAGGCCCGAACTTGAGTTTCACTCGCGATTGCTGACCGCAGGTCGGGCATTCGACATTGGAAAACGGGGCGAATTCCGAGACATCCATCGCCGACTGGCAGAATTGGCAGTAATCGATGTTGTCCGGATCGACGGGCATGCCCGAAGATAGGGGGCTTGGGCGGGAAAGTGCAAACTTGAATCTTGCCGGATTGCGGGCGGCTGGGGAGATTCGGCCGGTGGAGATTTGCGTCGATCAGGATGGGGGGGAGCGACTCGATGCCTGGCTGGCGGCCCGGCTCGGGGAGCTGTCGCGTTCCCGGATCCAGACGCTGATCCGCGAGCAATACATCACCGTGAACGGCCAGCCCGCCAAGCCCCGGGACCCGGTCAAGCTCGGGGACCTGCTGCAAGTAGCGATTCCCGAGGCGGTTCCGCTCGAGCATGAGGCCCAGGAGATCCCCTTGGATGTGCTTTTCGAGGACGAGGACCTGATTGTGATCAACAAGGCCCATGGCATTGTCGTCCATCCCGCGGCGGGCAATCCGGACGGCACCTTGGTCAACGCCCTGCTGCACCATTGCCAGGGCCGGCTCTCCGGGATTGGAGGGGTCGAGCGGCCGGGCATCGTCCACCGGCTCGACAAGGACACCTCAGGCTGCCTGGTGGTTGCCAAGTCGGACATCGCCCACCGCGCGCTGGTCGGCCAGTTCGCGGAGCGCAGCAGCATGGAGAAGATTTACCTGGCGGTCACCCGCGGGGTGCCCAAGCCGGAGCGGGACACGATTTTCACCCACATCGGCCGTCACCCGGTGAACCGCCAGAAGATGGCGGTGCTCAACCCGCCGGGCGGCAAGCCGGCGATCACGGATTACGAAGTGAGGGGGGTGGACGCCTCGACCCAGACAGCCTTGGTGCTGTGTCACCTGCACACCGGGCGGACCCACCAGATCCGGGTGCACCTGCATCACAAGGGGACGCCCATCGTCGGGGATCCGATCTATGGCCGCCCCTCAAAGGAGCCGGGTTTGCCAGACCGCCTCATGCTGCACGCATGGAAGCTATCCTTCATTCACCCGGTCACCGGCGTGCGCGTGGCTTTTGAAGCGCCGATTCCTTCCGAGTTCGCGCCGTGGACGAGTGGTATGGGGTGAAGATTGAAGATCGGAGATCGCGGATGGTCAGAGGTAACTGAGCTGACGCTGCGATCTTCTGCTTCATTCCTTGGCCAGCGGTTCGAGGCGGATGTTGCGGAAGTGGATTTCGCTGCCTTCGGATTGGAGTCCGATCGGGCCCGGAAGGATGTCGAGGCCGCTGGCTTCGTTGACCAGTTCACCGTTGATGTGGACCTTGACGGTGTCGCCGAGCACTTTGATGCGGTAGTGGTTCCATTCGCCCGGGGGCAGTTCCGCGCCGGTGATTTTGGTCATCGCTTTGAAGGTGCCGATTTTCTCGCTTTCGATCACCTTGAAGCGGTCGGCATCGCCCGTGATGTTGGCGCCGAAGAACCCGTAGAGATCGCCGGCGCTCTGGTGCTTCAGTTGGGCTTCGACGCATTTCGGCAGGAAGGTTTCCGGTTCGGCGGCGATGCGCAGCAGCACGCCGCTGTTGGTCGGTTCGGTGCCCGGAGCCCAGCGCCATTCCAGATTGAGGACGAAGTCCTGGTAGTTGGCATCGGTGTGCAGGTAGCCGAGCGGCTGGCCTTTGCAGATGAGCACACCGTCCTGGACGCTCCAGACATCCTCCTTGCTGAGGGATTTGTCGACGAGCAGGTGGGACCAGCCGTCGAGATTCTTGCCATTGAACAACTCGACGACTTCGACGTTGAGCGCCTGATGGCTGCAGTGCTGGCAGTCCGCCGGGTGTTCGCCGAGCAATTCTTCGGGGTTGGCATTGACGGACTCGGTGGTCGGCTTGTTGGCCGATTGATCGCAGGACGTCAGCAGGAACAGGGCGGCGGGCAGGGCAAACAGGAGCGGTCCGGTATTCATGGCGGCCCAAACTAGCCCATTGCGGCCAGTGTGCCAGTGGAAATGGCCGCGGTTTTTCAAATTGGGGAGATGGAGGGAAGGTCGGAGGGGGATTGTCTTCTGGCCCAGACGGCGTTCTGGAGAAGCATTCGAACGTCGAACGTCGAACGTTCAACATCGAACATCGAAGTGAAGAGAGGTGCGAAAATCGATGCGGCCAATCCACCGCACTGCGATGTTTGAACACTTACTCACGGTGCTCTTTGATTTCGCCGGTTGGCGACACCCGTAGGCCTCTGCGCTCCGCTTGAGTCCATGTCGCATCCGCTCCACTCGGTCAGAGGACGTTACCTTTTCCGGTCTTTCGTCTTCTGTCTCCAAGTCTTCTGTCTCCTCACGCGTGTTCCGCTTCCCACTTGCGTTCTTCGTCGGTGAAGTAGCGGACGCGCACCTTCTTGAATTCTTCGGTCGAGTAGAGTGCGTGGCGATTGGTGATGCCGGTGGCTTCGGCGATGGCGTCGAGCGTTTGCTCGCATTCTTCGGCGGATTTGCCGTGGACCATGGTGAACAGGTTGTAGGGCCAGTCCGGGTAAGTCGGGCGTTGGTAGGCATGGCTGACCGCGCTGAAGCTGGCCATCGTTTCACCGGTTTTCTTGAGGGCTTCCGGGTCATCCTGCGGGCCCGCCCAAATGCCCATGGCATTGGCACCGAAGCCCGCTTTGCGGTGGTGGAGCACGGCGGCGAAGCGGCGCATGCGGCCGGTGGCGAGGAAGTCCTCGTGCATGGCGGCGGCCTCTTCGAAGGAGATGCCGAGTTCATCGGCGACAGCGACGAAGGGCTCCGGCACCAGCGCGATGTCGCGTTGCATGAGGCGCACGAATTCGATTTCGAGTGGGGTGATCGGTCCGGCCTCGCGGCGGCTGGCCTCGGTGTATTTCGGCTTGCTGCGGGATTCCGGGTTGCTGGTCCCTTCGACGTCGAAGCGCACGCCGATCTTGAACAACTTGAGGGTTGGCAGCAGGCGGGTGGTTTCGGCGCCGGACAGTTGGTGGAGCAGGTCGACGGTCCCCTGCAGGCCGAGCTTGCTGGTCGGCGGCACGGCGATCGTGTACCACAGGTTGAATTCGTGGTTGCGCAGGTAGTTGTGGCTGACGCCGGGGTGGGAATTGATGACCTGCACGGCGGCGTCGAGCTGGTCCGGGGCGACGCGGGCGGCGACCAGGCTGGAGGCGTAGCCGAGGCTGCGGGTGTCGAAAATCGCGCTGATCTGACGGATCACTTTGGCGGTTTTGAGCTGTTGCAGGCGCTCAAGCACCTCTTCTTCGGATAGCCCGCAACGGCTGCCGATCTCAGCAAAAGGGCGTTTCACAAAGGGCACGGACTCCTGGAGCAGGCCCAGCAAGGCGGCGTTGTCGGTGGCGGCGGCATTCATGATGCCACAGGCTATAGCAGGGGTATTCGGACGTGGAAGTCCGAGACCAATTCTGCACAGAGATTGCCAATTTTTGCGTCCCTCAGGCGGCTGAGCAAAAAATGGGGGTTTCCAGACAGGTCATGCATAGCGCGTGACGGCATTGCCTCCTAAGGGATAGGCATGGAAAACGGAAATTTGCCTCCCCGCATGGCGCGCTACGCCTGGCGTGAGGTGGATTGTGCCGCGCAGCCGAAGCGGGCCGCCGAGGCCCGGATCACGGATTTCCATGAGATTTACTCCCTGTTGGACGAAGCGACGATCCGTGAGCAGGCGGCGCGCTGTGTGCAGTGCGCGCAGCCGGCCTGTGTCGAGGGATGTCCATTGAACAACCGGATTCCGGAATGGATCGGGTTGGCGGCGGAAGGAAAGTTCCTGGAGGCGGCGAAGGTGTCGCGGGCGACCAGTAGCATGCCGGAAATCTGCCCGAGGGTCTGCCCGCAGGAGCGCTTGTGCGAGGGCAGTTGCATTGTGCATTCGCACGAGGGGATGGATCCGGTTTGTATTGGTGCGATCGAGAAGTTCATCAGCGAGTATGCGCTGGCCCATGGTGAGGGCTTGGTGGAGGTGGCTCCACCGAACGGCCGCAAGGTGGCCGTCGTGGGTGCGGGCCCAGGTGGTCTCGCCTGCGCCGACCTGTTGTCGCAGTGGGGTTATGCAGTGACCTTGTTTGAAAGCCAGATGTTGCCGGGTGGTTTGCTGTTGTTCGGGATTCCGGCGTTCAAGTTGGACAAGGAGGTGGTCGAGCGGCGCGCTCGTTTGCTCGAACAGCAGGGTGTCGAGTTCCGCATGGGAGTGGTGGTCGGCAAGGATCTTTCGCTGAAGCAACTGCAGGAGGAGTTCGATGCGGTGTTCATGGGGATTGGCGCGCTGAAGCCGAAGGGTTTGCGCGTGCCTGGATCCGACCTGCAGGGCGTGCATCAGGGTTTGCCTTTCCTCGCGCAGAAGAACGCGCCGATTTCGTTGGGCATGGGACCGGTCGATGTGACCGACAAGCGTGTGGTGGTGCTCGGTGGTGGCGATTCGGCGATGGACTGCCTGCGCACGGCGATCCGCTGCGGCGCGAAGGACACGGTTTGTGTTTATCGCCGCGACTTCGAGAACATGCCGGGATCACGCAAGGAATATTACAATGCCACCGAGGAGGGGGCGCGGTTTGAGTTCCTGACCAATCCGGTGGCGATTCTCGGCGACGACGAAGGTAGGGTTCGGGCGGTGCGTTGTCAGCGCATGGAATTGGGTGAACCCGATGCCTCGGGCCGTCGCAGCCCGCGCGAGGTGCCGGGATCCGAATACGAAGTGCCGGCAGATGTGGTCCTGATTGCCTATGGCTTCGATCCGGTGCCCTTCCCGCCCGACAACGATTTATCGCAGATCGAGGTCAACGACTGGGGGGCGACCAAGGTCGACAAGGAGCAGCGCACCAACATCCCCGGGGTCTTTGCCGGTGGCGATGTGGTGCGGGGTCCCAGCCTGGTCGTGCACGCCGTGCGCGACGGCCGCAAGGCCGCCGAAGCGATCCACCGCCACTTGAGTCAGTGATTTTTCCCCAGCTTGGGCTGGCATGCGGCCCGGATTCCCGGTATGCCGTGGCCCGTTTCCCGCCATGTCCCAAGACCTCACCGTCATCAAAGCCGGCACCGGAGTGCTCACGAAATCCGCCGACGGCACGCTCGATCGCGCCGCTTTGGTGCATCTGGTTTCGGCGCTCGCCGGCCTGATGCAGGCTGGCCACCGCTGCTTGTTCGTCTCGTCCGGGGCGGTTGGATCGGGTGTTTCCGCCTTCGGGCTGGGCGAGTATCCCAAGGACACCGCGACCCGCCAGGCCTGCGCGGCAGTCGGTCAGGCGCGCCTGATGCAGACGTACAGCACCTTGTTCTCGAATTTCGACATCACGGTGGCACAGGTACTTCTCACTGCCGCCGATCTCGCCACGCCAGAGCGCGCGAAGTATGTCTCCGACACTCTGGGTCGTCTGCTGCAGGAGCCGCAGCTCATTCCGATCATCAATGAGAACGATTCAGTCGCCGTCGAGGAGTTGAAGTTCGGTGACAATGACATGCTGTCGGTGCAGGTCGCCAAGCTCGCCGGGGCCAAGCGCGTCATCCTGCTCACCAGTGTCGATGGTTTGCTCGATCCCCAGACCAATGAATTGATCACCGACGTGCCGGCGGTGGACGACGTCTTCCGCCATGTGCGCGATGACAAGGGACGATTTTCCATGGGTGGCATGGCATCGAAGTTGTCCGCGGTGAAGTTCGCCGTGAATGCCGGTATCGAAACCCACATCGCGCATGGTCGCCATCCCGAGCGCTTGGCGGACATCATTGCCGGCAAGGGGATCTCCACCCGTTTCCACGCCGCCACCGCCGACTGACAAGATTCATGCAGACGATCGAGGAAAGCATCCACCAGATGGGCCGCCAGGCCCGTGCGGCGGCGTATCGGCTCAGCCAGTTGAGTGCGGATGAGAAGAATGCCATCCTGCGCGCGATGGCCGCCGGTATTCGTGCCGCCACGGCCGAACTGATCGCCGCCAATGCCAAGGATCTCGAAGTGGGGCAGCAGAAAGGTTTGTCGGCTGCCATGCTCGACCGCCTGCGGCTCGATGAAGCTCGCATCGAAGCGATGGCCGCCGGCATCGAACAAGTCGCCAGCCTGCCGGACCCGGTCGGGCAGATCATGGATGTCTGGCAGCGGCCGAACGGGATCCGGATCGAGCAAGTGCGGGTGCCGATCGGCACCATTGGCATCATTTACGAAAGCCGGCCGAACGTTACGGCCGACGCTGCGGCGCTGTGTTGCAAGACCGGTAATGCGACGATCCTGCGTGGCGGCAGCGAAGCGATCCACTCGAACCGTGCCATCGCCGAAGTGCTCGGCCGCGCCGGTGCGCCTGATCATGCGGTTCAGTTGATCCCGTTCACCGATCGTGAAAGCGTCGCGGTGATGGCCGGTATGGACCAATGGCTCGATCTGATCATCCCGCGCGGCGGCAAGGGGCTCATCGAAACCGTGGTCTCGTTGGCGCGCATGCCGGTGATCAAGCATTACGACGGCATCTGCCATTTGTTTGTTGATCAGGCTGCGGATCTGGAAATGGCCGTCAAACTCACCGTCGACGCCAAGACCCAGAAGTGTGGCGTCTGCAATGCGTTGGAAACCCTGCTGGTGCATCGTGCGGTGGCCGAGGATTTCCTACCGCTTGCCGCCACTGCGCTGCGTGCCAAGGGGGTTGAGTTGCGCGGCTGTGCGGAAACGCTCGCCATCCTTCCCGATGCGGTCGCGGCCACGGAGGAGGACTGGAGCACTGAATACCTCGACCTCATCCTGTCGATCAAGGTGCTCGGCTCCCTCGATGAGGCAGTGGCCCACATCAACCATTACGGATCGCATCACACCGACACGATTGTCACCCGCGATGAGGCAACGGCCGAGCGCTTCCTGCGCACGGTGGATTCCGCCTGTGTGTTCCACAACGTCTCGAACCGCTTCGCTGACGGCGGCGAGTTCGGGTTCGGTGCCGAAATCGGCATCTCCACCGACAAGCTCCATGCCCGTGGCCCGATGGGCCTGCGCGAGTTGACCAGCTATCAATACCGCGTGAGGGGTGAGGGGCAGGTGAAGGGAAAGTGAAGAAGTGCCGAGTGAGAAGTGAGAAGAAAGATGGGAGACTTAGAGACAAAAGACTGGAAATGAAGAAATGACGTCCCGATTCACTTTCCTCACTCCCTAATCATCCGTGTAATCTGTGTAATCTGTGGTTGAGAACCAATGGTTCAGCCAATCACGGAGGCAGGGGTGACGGCACGGCCTTGCTGCCTCTCGGATTTCAGCCTTTCAGCTTTTCAGCCTTTCAGCTTTTATTCCGAAGGCTAAGCTTCCGTATCAATGACTTTAAAGCAACTCGGCTGGACCCCTGAACTCGAGGCGGCTTTTGCTCCGTATCGGGAGAAAGGCTGGGTGCCGGCGCGCCTGATCCGTGAGACACCGATCAACTACGGGGCTTTTCTGGAAGGGGAAGACATCGAGGAGATCGAAGTGGTGCTGTCCGGCAAGGTTTGGCACGACGCCGAGAATGACGCTGAGCTTCCGGCCGTCGGCGATTGGGTGGCGGTCGAGTTGGGCGATGAGAACACCGATTCGGTGATCCGCGCGCGCTTGCCGCGCCGCTCGTGCTTTGCGCGCAAGATGCCCGGCAATGCCGCCCAAGCGCAAGTGATCGGCGCGAATATTGATGTGGTCGCCGTGGTCACCGATGCCGGGGCCGATTTCAACCTGCGGCGCATGGAGCGGTACTTCACCCTGATCGAACGCAGTGGCGCCAAGGCCTTGGTGCTCGTCAACAAGTCGGATCTCTTTTCCAAAGAAGAAAACCAGGCGGCTGCCGAGCAGATCTCCGCGCTGTGGGACAAGGCGGAGGTGCATGTCACCAGCGCGGTGAAGGGGCAGGGGCTTAAAGTGCTCAAGAAACACCTCAAGCCCGGCGTGACGATGTGTGTCGTCGGCTCCAGCGGCGTGGGTAAATCCACGCTGGTCAACCAGCTCTACGGCGAGGATTGGCAATGGACGGGCGAGGTCAACGAGGCGACCGGCAAGGGCCGTCACACGACCACTTCGCGTGAACTGGTGCCTTTGCCCGGCGGTGGGATGCTGATCGACAACCCCGGGATGCGCGAGATCCAGATGTGGACCGACGAAGCCACCTTGCGCGAGAGTTTTGCCGATGTCGAAGCGATCGCCGCCCAGTGCCGATTCGCTGATTGCAGTCACCGCAAGGACGCCGGCTGCGCGATCCGCGAAGCGGTGGATTCCGGTCAGCTCGATGCCGGTCGCTACGACAGCTTCCTCAATCTGGAGAACGAGATTGCCGAGTTGCGCAGACGCGCCAAGAAGCGCCAGATGGCTGTCGAGCGCTGGGCCAAACGCAACAGCAAGGTGAAGGCGCGCAATCTCGATGACCGCATCCAACTCGAAAAGGATGAGCGTGGGGAAATCGGTGGGTGAGTATCAAAGTCTGGCGTGGACGATATTTGGTGGAGTGGGGAAGAAACCACGGATGGACGCGGATGAGGAGGTGGGAGTGGTGTTTGATGGGGTGGGGGAGAAACCGCGAATGGACGCGAATGGACGCGGATGAGGGGTAAGCGGTAAGCGGGAAGCGGGAAGCGGTAAGCGGGAAGCGGGAAGCGGGAAGCGGGAAGCGGGAAGCGGCTTGCTGCGACGATTTCGCTTCTCGTTTGCTTGGTGGCTGATGCTTACCGTAGGCTGATCAGTTGAACGGATCCGTGCCGTGGGAGCTGCGTTTCCAGATCGACCATGCCAGACCCGCGAACGTGTAGGCGATGCCGGCGCTGAGGATGGCGTCGAAGCCCAAGAGTTCTGAAATTGCTGCGGAGAGGCCGCCGGCGAAGAAGGAGAGCATCAGCAGGAAGGGGATGGCGATCTTCCACAAGGGGATGTCGTGACCACGCAGGCGCATGCCGAGCGAAGTGCCGAAGTCGGTGAACATGCCCGTCAGGTGGGTGGTGCGCAGGACAACGCCGCGGTAATGCGTGGCCAGTGCGTTCTGCAGCCCGCAGCCGAAGGCGGCCAATCCGATGCCGACAGCAGCCCAGTGGTGCACGGCGAAGGACGCGATGATGAACAGTAGCCCGATGCCCGTGATGCTGCGGCCGTAGGGACGGGAATAGTCGATCGACGGATGGTGCACGGCAAAGCCTGCGAGCAAGGCGCCGAGAAGGAACGAGCAGGCCGCGGTGGCTACCGACAACACATCCGTCATCGCTTTGGGTGACCAGTGGGCCAGCCCGATCGTGAAGCGCGAGATGTCACCGGTGAGGTGGCTGACCGAGGTGCCGGTATGCAGCACCAGCCCGGTATTGGCGAAGGCTGCGCCGAATGCCAGGGTGCATCCGCCGAAGATCAGGACACGGTGGCCGCTCACGGAGAGGATTGGTAGCAGCTGCTGTTGAAAAGGGGAGGCAAATCGTCGTGTTCAGAAGCCCGCATCCATGGCAATCGACACATCATCACTGATGAAAAGGTTGAGGTGCCGATAGGAAAATCAGGATTGTTGATTGAAGTGTTCCTGTGAACAGCATCATATCATCAATGAATCAATTCCGGATGCTTTCGAGGTGCCAGACACCGACATCCTGACAGTCCAAAACCTCATTGGCCACAGCGATGTGTTCACTGCCATGATCGATCTCCATGTCATGAAACGGCCCGGGGCGGGTGCCCCGAGTCCGCTCGATCGATGAATGCCCAAGAATAGGGTCGAGCCTGCAAGGAGAAACACAGCACCTATCCATACGTTTCCCTGTTACTGATGAAGTAGCAGTATGGCCCCAGAATCACATTGAGTTTGCCATCTTTGTCTGCCAGAGAAACAGACCAAGAACGAACGGCGTCGGGATGTGTACTTCGATGTCGGGTTTGTATCTCAAACCCGACCGGTTCGTTCATTAAAACTGTTCGGCAATAAAATGAGTAATACACAAAAGTCGATCATAGCTTGCTGGAGCTTTCTAGCTCTTGCGATATCTTGCTTGGCGTTTGGGTGGATTAAGATCGCTCCATTTCTCCTGCTTGGTGTCTTATACTCACGCGGTAGGTTTGAATCTAAGGAACGACTGAGAAGGTATTATTCTACACGCCCATTTCTATACGCCGCATCGATTATTTTGACGGCCTTACCCATGTTGTGGTTTCTCTACCGTCTAATTTTGATTTCAGACTCAACAGGTGATCTGGGGTTCCCAGAGTTTCTACCCTTCATTCCGATGGTCTTGATCGCCGCCGCCTATGACCGATGGACATTTAACCAGAGTATGAGTTTGCGATCAGCCCAAACATTCGGCCAGTTCTGAGGTATGAAGAAGAAGCAGAACATGTCATGCGTGGCAACGGCGGGCAAGCTCTCTCGTTCGCTCCGCTCTATGAGTCCTGCGCCGCCGTGCCACCACATTTAACGTTGGAGTGAATGACATGACAAAGCCCCTATTTGCATTTCTGCTCTGTTGCTTGTGCTTGCTTACCGGTTGCGGCCGGTCTCGAGAGGAGGCCAAGGTCCAAGCTGCGTATGCACTCTACATCCAGGCATTCGAATCTGGTGATCCCGAAGCACTGAAGAAATCTACTACCGAAGAGATGTACCCCATTGCGATGGTTGGACTGAATGCCGCCAAGGCGTTCGGTGTGAATTTGGCTGCGATGCACGTCGCACACTCAGTAGACAAGATTGAGGGGGACGTCGCCTACGTGAACACCGAGTCGAAATTTCAAGGGGTCACGCGACACGAGCGTGTTGTTCTCAAGAGAATCAATGGCGAGTGGCTTGTCGCGGGTAAGCAATAGCCTGCTCCAACAAGCAGGATGCTCGCGACGGCTTATGGCCGCGCGTGATTTGCGACGCTGGAACTGCCAGGTTTTGGCGTGAGATCGTTAGGTGGTTCTGGTCTTTCTGTGGAAGGTCGTTTGTTCAAGCGTGAGGCTCGCCGACGAGAATGGGTTGTTATGCTCGTCGGAATCTGCGGGCCGTTGCGGCTTCCGGTGCACCTCCCATGGGGTGTGCTCGACGAGTCCTTGATGGCATCGGCTCCAGGTGTCTGCGGATGCGTTGCAACTATGCAGCACCAGCCCGGTATTCGCGAATGCCAGGGTGCATCGGCCGAAGATCAGGACATGGTGGCCGCGGTAAAGGGGAGGTCAATCGCATGAGTTTTTGGGGATGTGTGGACCCATCGCGGGTGTTCTACGATAAAGCCACTTGAGACAGGATGATCCCGTGCTAGTTTGGTCAGATGAAGACCTACTTCTTGATGTTCTGGTGGTGTGCCATTGGTTTTGCCGTGGGTGGCGAGCCGGTGAAGATTGATGTTGATGAGGCCGTCACTTGGCTGGACAAGACGGCGGAAGTGCAACGGGTCGATGTGAGGTCGGCTGAGGAATATGCCGAGGGTCACCTGAAGGGAGCCATGTTGGTGACCTGGGGAGAGAAAGACTTCGAGAAGCAGGCGCTGGCTCAACTGGCGAAGGACAAGCCGGTGTTGGTCTATTGCCGCAGCGGGCGCCGTAGCACGGCTGCCGCCGAGGTGCTCGCCAAGCTGGGTTTTGATGTGATCCGCAATCTGGAGGGTGGGATCATCGCCTGGCAGAAGGCCGGCAAGCCGGTTGTGAAGTGAGGGGCGAGCGGGGCTTGATTCCCATCGCGGCTTGGCAAGCGGCGCGACAGTGCTTAGCAATGGACTGCGATGAGCGATGAGCACTGGATGCGTCTGGCGTTGGACGAGGCCCGCAAGGGTGTCGGCCGGACTGCGCCCAATCCTCCGGTCGGGGCGGTGATTGTGCGTGACGGCCAGTTGCTTGGTAGCGGTTGGCATCGCCGGGCGGGCATGCCGCACGCCGAGCGCGAAGCGCTGACAGCTGTGCGTGAACGCCATGGTGAGGAGGCGCTGCGCGGGGCCACGGTTTACATCACGCTGGAACCTTGTTCGACTCAAGGGCGCACGCCTCCCTGTACGCAGGGATTGATCGAGGCCGGTATCGCACGGGTCGTCTACGCTTGTGTGGATGCAAATGCGGCGCATGCCGGGCGTGCCGATGCGATCCTGCGCGAGGCCGGCATCGAGGTATTGGCGGGGGTTTGTGCGGACGAGGCCGAGGCCATGTTGCGGCCCTTCTTCAAGGTGCAGCGGACCGGTTTGCCCTGGGTGATCTGGAAGACGGCGATGAGTCTGGACGGCCGTTTGACACGGCCAGCGGGCGAAGGGCAGTGGCTGACCAGTGAAGCGGCACGCGACGACGTGCAGCGGCTGCGTTCCGAAGTTGATGCCATCCTGACCACGGGTGAAACCGTGCGCCGGGATCAGCCGTCGTTGGCGATTCGAGTGCCGCAGTTTTTGGAGGGGCGCGAACAGCCGTGGCGGGTGGTGTTCAGCGATCGGCCGGACTCCTTGC
>JACCDY010250216.1_pt1 | contig 38920 bp, 69 predicted proteins | sample 7446391 | NCBI WGS metagenome assembly JACCDY01 (sample SAMN15323451, study PRJNA562643) | freshwater metagenome | isolation source: river surface water | place: USA:Blue River Watershed | collected 2017-08-18 | reverse complement strand
GATACACCACACGGTGAGGCACATCCTTTAAACCAAGCGGGTTTGAGTCCCGAGGCCAAAAAGTGGTGTATCTTCAAAATAATGGTTGACATTCCTGTAAGACTGGTTTAGATCTTGACAGTAACCAAGAGGAACTGACATGACTCACACCATTCAACTCGACCTCGTATACGAAAACGACATCAACGAATTGTACGAACTCTTCGCTGACACTGACATCGAATTCAAAATCTTGGTCGAGGTGGGTCCGGGCGGGGGTTGGCCTATCTGCGAATTGACCTCTGACGAGGACACTCTTCGTAAATGGCTCCTCGAAAACTACTGTGAACTCGAAGACCTTGACTTTTACATGGGATACGAAAACTAAAACGAATATGCACCGGTAGCTGAGAGGTTTAGCGGCGGGCTCTTAATCCGCGTCAACATGGGTTCGATTCCCATCCGGTACACCAACAGGGTAACACCGTGACTGAAGAAGAATATCCTACTTTCAAACGTTTGTTTTGGCAGTGGTTTGATGCTCTTCCTCTGCAAGAAAAGCAGAAGTTCTGGTATTACCACCAAGACATTGCGGAGACGAACTTTTTCTTCTCCGTTTACAACAAGAATACATGACCTGATGTAGTGATAATGGTAGCACACTGAGCTGTGGACTCAGTAGAGTTGGATCGTAACCAACCGTCAGGACCAATGTTGGGAAGTAGTTCAGCGGTAGAATAACTGACTTTGAATCAGCAGGTCGCACGTTCGAATCGTGCCTTCCCAGCCAATATTGCCCCTTCGTCTATGCCGGTAGGACGCCTGTCTCTGAAACAGGAAACCGTGGTTCGAGTCCACGAGGGGCAGCCAAACAGATCATTCCCTCTAAGCTATCCAGGTGATGGTGCTCGGCTGTTAACCGAGAATGAGGCTGGTTCGAGTCCAGCAGAGGGAGCCAATTCACGGTACTTCGTGTTAACCTTTACGAAGCTAAGTCGGCAATCAGGTGCTAGAGCCAAACACATAAACAGGATGTAGCGTAGTGGTAGCGTGGCGGCCTTGGAAGCTTCCGGCGTGGGTTCGATTCCCGCCATCCTGACCAATAATGTACCCGTAGCTCAGTTGGTAGAGCACTCGCCTGAAGAGCCTGGTGTCGGGGGTTCGATTCCCTCCGGGTACACCATTAACAATGCCCATCTGGTGTAATTCAGGTGTGTCACGGGAGTCTGAAAAGCTCTAGGTTGCGGTTCGAGTCCGCGGGTGGGCACCATACTACTTCGGAGACACGTTGGTCGATTGGCTTAGGCAGTGGACTGCAACTCCACTTAGACGGGTTCGATTCCCGTACGTGTCTCCCAAGTAGTATGAAAAGTTGTTGACATTCGTCTTCAACTGGTATAGAAAGAGATTAACATGTTCCTATAGCTCAAAGGTAGAGCACTCGCCTGATAAGCGAGAGACCAAGGATCGTTACCTTGTAGGAACACCATGGGCATGCGGTGAAGTAGGAGAGTCGCGGCGGATTGTAAATCCGTTCCTGTAAAGGTGAATAGGTTCGATTCCTATCATGCCCACCAAATAACGGTGCTGTAGTTCAGGGGTAGAACAGTCGCCTCATAAGCGATATGTCGGTGGTTCAAATCCACCCAGCACCACCAACACCCCAATGCCGCTGGGCTTCGGCATTTCAAAGCAATCATGCCCCTGAAATTCATCACTCCCAGAGGACTACTTGGTGATGGTCGCCGGCCTTTCAAGCTGGAGAAGAGGGTTCGAAACCCTTCTGGGGGACCAATAACGCTTCTGACTGTCTATCGGAAAGGCAGGCGGCCGATAACCGTCCATGATGAGGTTCGACTCCTCACAGAAGCACCAACTCGCGTAGGACTACTTGGCGATGGTCGCTGGCCTCTCAAGCCGGAGAAACGAGTTCGAAACTCGTACGCGGGACCAATAGAATGCCTCCATGGTGTAGTGGTTTGCTCGCTCCCGTGACATGGGAAAGGTCTCAGTTCGACTCTGAGTGGAGGCACCATAAATAAGATCATGCTCCTGTAGTATAACGGCTATTACAGTTCCTTGGTACGGATCAGACGGCAGTTCGACTCTGCCCTGGAGCACCATTTAGAGGTTGTCATGTGGCTTACGCTTGATCAAATCGCCGATGGCATAGACGTGAAAGAAGAAGAACGTAAGATGAAAATTTCGATCGACTACGACGACACCTACACGAGAGATCCAGCATTCTGGGATAACTTCGCTCGAGCTGCACTTGCTAAAGGCCATAAGGTCTATTGTGTATCTGCTCGCGGAACCCAACACATGGATGAACCAAAGCGCAGCATCGGACAAATCATTGGTCCGGACAATTGCTTTGGAACGGGTCTTCGCCCTAAGCGCCACTTCATGTGGCATGTACACGGAATCTACATCGATGTTTGGATTGATGATCAACCTGAAATGATTGTCGACCAAGAGATCGATGGACTTTATATGCCCTAGTATCCACCCTGTCTACGAAACAGGAGTAAGGTAACTGGATGGAAGATGCAGGTTCGAATCCTGTCTAGGGCTCCATTAACGCCTGAGTAGACCAATTGGTAGAGTCTCGTGGTCGAGAGCCACGAAGTTGAAGGTTCGAATCCTTTCTTAGGCACCAATAACGCCGACGTGATGCAACTGGAAGACATCCCATCCTCAGAAGGTGGGTCCTGTGGGCTCGAATCCCACCGTCGGCACCAATTCAATGCTCCCGCCGCTGAGACGGACAAGGCCTTCGAAGCCGACGACGGATGGGTTTGATTCCCTCCGGGAGCTCCATTTTCCTATTGACATCTTCTTATAAATAGAGTAAGAATATATCAACAAGGAGATAGACATGATCCCGTTCAAACAATTCGTGACCGAAGAAACCAAGCCAGCTCCCCTTCACTCAGAGTTGAAAGCGCTTGGCCACCACTATCATGAAGCTGGAGGTAGTTCCTCTGTTACGAACACATTCTTCCGTGGTCCAAAGAACGATCACTTGGACAAAGTCCACAAGATGCTGACTGATCGTGGATACAAGAAAGTGTATACAGATCGTAACGGATCTGAGTACCACAAGCATCTTGATGGTGGTAAGCAGACCGCAAAGGCAACTGTTAACCACGATGGTAAGCATGTGTACTCGGTTGGCACGATCACCTATCGTAATCACTATTAAGTGAACAAAGGTTCGTAGTAGCGAACGACAACCCAGGAACCTTCAGTTTGCGCCTTAGCGAGGGTAATAGATACCAGTCACAGCCATAAGGTCCTGACTGGATATTCGCAAACGATGCCCATTTAGATCGTCTGTTAGGTCGTTCAAAGAATACGTCCGTGTGGTGGAATGGTAGACACGCTAGCTTGAGGTGCTAGTGGCGCAAGCCGTGGGAGTTCGAATCTCCCCATGGACACCAATTAGAGGTTAGTATGAAAGCATATGCGATTGTGATTGCCGGAAATGAGCTCTCAGAACGAGGCTATGAAGCCTTGGTCAAGAGTTCTCGAGAAGTTGGAAACGACTTTGAGATTGAAGTTCACGAAGCAGTTACACCATCGACTCTCGATGAGAGGATGCAATCATATGAGCTCTCATGGAATTGGCCATTTGGTGCTAATGCCTATGATCAGACCACTGGAATGTGGAAGTTTGCATATGATTCAAAGTTCTCAGCTGAGCGTATTGCTTGTGCAGTAAGTCACTTCGAGCTATGGGAACGATCAGCATATACGGATCAGAACATCTTAGTTCTTGAACATGATGCCCTCTTCACAAAGAAGCTCGAGGTAGAACCTTTGCTACAAAGCAAGTACGGTTTCATCGGCATCAACGATCCACATAACGCTACTCGCTTGGTAGATCGCTATCTTGAAGAAGTCAACAAGAATCCTGAAGAGATTCAACGAGTTCCAACGATCGATGATCTAAGGGTTCCCCAAGGAACCGCAGGCGCAAGTGCGTATCTCGTGAAACCTTGGGCTGCCGATCAGATCATCGACAAGGTGTATGAACTTGGGCTTTGGCCAAACGACGCTATCGTATGTCAGCAGCTGTTCGACTTCATCGGTGTCACCAAGACGTTCTACACAAAAGTTCAAAATTTATCTTCAACAACCACAAAATAACGGTTGACACCTTCGCCGAATCAGTATAGATATTACTTATCGGAAGACAAAAGGTGATCGACATGACTCTGACTCTCGACAACGTTGCTTCGGTTTACTCCGGTAAGCGTAACACCTGCTGCTGCGGCTGTGCCGGCAAACATACCTACGCTTCTGCGCTTCGCGATGAAGCTTCGAAAAGCCGCGGTTACGAAGTTCGTGATGAAGAAGTCAACGATCGCACCGTGAAGATGATCTTCAACAAGTTCATGAAGAACGAGTTCGAAAAGATCAGCGACACCTGCTATTCCTTTGAGACTGACACTCGTCTCTATGTCCTCTACATGAAAGGTCACTGAATGTATCTGAGAAAGTTTTACGACGACTTCTAGGGTATCTATCCTAGAAGGAGAACTAAATGTCTCGTACGTATCGTAAGCCCCTTCGTCTCATTGAAGAGAGCGAAGAAACCTACGTCAAAAAGCAACTCTCCAGTCGCTTTCGCCGCTGGAACAAAGGAAACAACTACAGCACCCGCCGTGTTCGTCGCCGCAAGCCTGAAGATCAGTATGAAGCCGAATGCGAAGTCGCTTTGGCCGAGTACAACGAAAAGCTGAAGAAAGCTGAGTATGATCAATACGGTCGGCCCTTTGTTTGGAACTATACTTGGTTGTGGTGTGATCGTAAGCACTCTGTGTTTGCGGACTACATCTACAAGCGCCATGTTAGTCGCTATCATCGCATCGATATTCCTTGGTCTGTTGAGCAAGAGATCGATGAACTGAAGACCCAGTACCGCAAGTTTACTCGTGACGGTCACTGGAACGAAACTGGTCGTAACACTGGTTTCAAAGAAGCTGCTGCGAAGGTTACTCGCCTTGGCAATCGTCGTCTTGAACGTAAGATCATGAAGGACGAAGACTACGACCACTTGCCTTATCCTGATCAACATGACGGTGACTACCTTCGTTGGTCTTTTTGGTGAAAAAGTGGTTGACATCTATACGAACTTAGTATAGATTGAGTTTATTGGATCGGTTCAGCAAATCACCAGCATTTGACTTGTAATCAAAAACGCTCAAAGCGATCCAGATGAAACCTAGGTTGGTTTCAGCAAAAAATAAACCGGGAATGGTTCCCAATTTGTCTTGTAAAACAAACTTAGCGGTTCGAATCCGTAAATCCAACCTGAAAGGAATACACTATGTCTTTTGCAAATGCAGCCCTGAACTATAAGAACGAAGCTCCTGCACGTACCGCAAATGGTATGAAGGCCCGCGCTACTTCGGCGTCGGCTGTGCTCGACTACTTTGGCAAGGTTGGTTCTTACCGTGGTAAGGACATGACCGATCAATTCCTCGCCGCACTGGCTGAGAGTGAAGAGCTTGCACTGCGTGCTCTTCTGTGGACTCGCGATATTCGTGAAGGTGCTGGTGAGCGTGCTCAATTCCGCAACCTTCTGTCGAAGCTCGAAGTGCTGAACCCTGCTACCGCCGGTAAGCTGATGGTTCGTATTCCTGAGCTTGGCCGTTGGGACGACCTGTTCGCGTACACCGAGCACTTCAACCGTAAGGCTGCTTTCGAGATGATCCGTAAGGCTCTGATCGAAGACAAGAACGGTCTTTGTGCAAAGTGGATGCCTCGTAAGGGTGCAGTCGCTGTTGAGCTGACGAAGTTCCTCGGCCTGTCGCCTAAGGCTTACCGTAAGTTGATTGTCGGACTGACGCAAGTCGTCGAGACTCAGATGTGCGCTAAGCAGTGGAACGAGATTAACTTCTCGCATGTTCCTTCGCTGGCTTCGGCTCGTTATCAGAAGGCCTTTGGTCGTAACGCTCAAGAGTCGTACTCGGCTTACATCCGTGAGCTTCAGAAGCCGGAAGCTGAGCGTACCGTGAAGGTCAAGATCAACGCCGGTGCGGTCTATCCGTACGACGTTATCAAGTCGGTCTCGGCGGGTAACCCTGCTGTTGCTGACGAGCAGTGGAAGGCTCTGCCGAACTTCATCGGTAACGCAAAGATCTTCCCGATCGTCGACACTTCCGGTTCGATGGGCTATATGCCTTTCAATCGTTATGGCATGGGTCGTTCGAATGGTGCCGGTCCTCAGCCTATCGAGGTTGCACTGGGTCTGGGTCTCTACGTTTCTGAAAAGAACACGTCGAGCTTCAAGGACCTGATGATGATCTTCGACTCGACTCCTAAGCTGGTCACGCCTAAGGGCTCTCTGACTCAGCGTCTGAAGTCGATCCCTGAGATTGTCGCTGGCTCGACGAACCTGCACGCAGCGTTCGACATGCTCCTCGACATCGCCATCAAGGGTAAGGTCTCGCAAGAAGACATGCCGGAGATGCTGCTTATCCTCTCGGACATGCAGTTCAACTCCTGCGTACGCTATGATGACTCCGCACAGGAGATGATCAAGCGTAAGTATGCTGCGGCTGGCTATGCTGTGCCGAAGATCGTCTTCTGGAACCTGTCTCCGTACGGCGATAGCAACACTCCGGTTCGTTTCGACGACAAGGGTGTCTGCTTGGTCTCGGGCTTCTCGCCTGCCGTTATGAAGTCGGTCCTTGCGAACGACCTCGAAGAGTTCACGCCTTACAACGTAATGCTGAAGACTCTGCTTAAGGATCGCTACGCCGTTTAAGGCGGCGTAGCCCAGAATATTGGATCATTACAGCAACAAACTTGCATATCATTCGAAGATCGTGGTCTAGGTGCAAATCCTAGGTGCCCCACCAATTTCACTATGGGGCATTGGTGTAATAGATGCACACGTAGCAAAAAGTTGATCCAGAAATTTACATCATGAACAACGGAGAATCACATGACCGATCTGGTCGCAGAAGCTTTTACTAACGAGTTTGGTCAGACTATCCAACCGGGTGATGAAGTCGTCTACGTTGGAACCGGTTACGGCCATTCAACTCGAGTCAATCGTGGCAAGTTTGCCGGAGTCTATTACTCCACTGGTCGTGTTGCTCTTCGTGATGAGAAGGGTAACTACATTCGTGACGAAAAAGGTTACGCTAAGTACGAGATGAAACAGTACGTCAAGGCTGTTCGTGTCGATGGTGTTCCTTCGAAGAAGTACGACTACAAGACTCGGCAATACAGTGACACTCTTCGCTGTGCCATTCTTCCTCTGAAGCGTGTGTACAAGATCGATATGCCTCTGGCAGAGATGTCGGGTAAGCACCTCTAAGATTATAGGATCGTTTCAGCAAAAAATTGCATAGCTCAACGGTAGAGCATTTTCCTTCCAAGAAAAGTGTGCGGTTCAAATCCGCGGCAAAAAAGCGATCCTGACGAAAAAAGTTGTTGACAGTTCAGTGTAGATGGTATAAATAAGATACATGAAGAGGAAAACTCTTCGCGCTCTTTGAAAATTTAGTTCTCTGTTTTGACTGATGCATCAAGTAGGGTTCGATTCCCTCCTGTCCGTTCAGTCGGCCGGTTATTGCCATGGTGGCGGTGTATCGCTCAAAACAGAGTTATTGCGGGGTAGAGAAGTGGTCATCTCGCTAGCCTCATAAGCTAGAGAACGCTGGTTCGAATCCAGCCCAACGCAACCAAACATGGAGACGTGGCAGAGCGGTTTATTGCAACGGTCTTGAAAACCGTCGGGCGTGAAAGCGTCCCGTGAGTTCAAATCTCACCGTCTCCGCCAATATGGGCTTGTAGTGCTAATGGGAACACACCGGTTTTGCACTCCGGAGTTAAGGGTTCGATTCCCTTCAGGTCCACCAAATTTAATGCGGGTATGATGTAGAGGTAGCCTGTCACCTTGCCAAGGTGAACGCACGAGTTCGATTCTCGTTACCCGCTCCAATTCATAGGCATGAGCCTAGCAACCCTTCGGGAGATCATTATGAGTTATCGCAAGCTTGAAGTAAACGGCCAAGTGTTTGAGTACTCCATTGGAAAGACTCACACGAAGATCAGAGGCGTTGGTGCCTACAAGAACGAAGACGTTGGCAGAGAGTACCAAGCAGGTGTTTGCCATTGCGGCTCTAGTGGCTGTGATTATGCAATCCCGGTACACACTCAAGTTCGCCCAAATGATCTTGCTGCGTTCATCAAGCGTAATCAGTTGAAAGTGAAAGTTGAAAACAAACGAAGAAAAGCGTGAGTTCTATGAAAATTGCAGCAGTATTCTGGGCATACCTCATGTGTTTCATGATCCTGTGGCTCGTCGCACCCGCTGGAACAGTCGCTTCTTGGGAAACGGTCGCTTCCCGAATTTCGGATTGGTCCAATGTTTTGGTTCGTCAGTTAGAGTTGTGAGCAAGCATGGAACTAAGGTCTTCAAGACCTACGAAGAAGTTTACGACTACTTGAAAAAAGTCGTTGACACCGACAAAGACTTGGTGTAGATTGAATTAAATGGCCCGTTGACGTAGTGGTAGCGTACCGGATTGTCTATCCGAGGGTAGGGGTTCGATTCCCCTACGGGTCGCCAATTAGGAAGAAGAGCGCACTGGCCTGAGCCTATTGTCTGTAATGGCTTTGACGGTTATTCCCTCTCTTCCTCGGCTAGCGAGAATCAGACCCTCGCAGCACGAATATGGTCCGTTAGCTCAGCGGTAGAGCAACTCCTTTACACGGAGAAGGTCGATGGTTCGATCCCGTCACGGACTACCAGATACGCCCATGTAGGCCAATTGGTAGAGTCGGCGCGCTTAGAACGCGTATGTTGGGGGTTCGAGTCCCTCCATGGGCACCAATTCACAAGAGGATGATATGTCGAAAGTTCCGTATACTATCAACGTTGATCGCTACATTTGCACTGAGCTCGAATACATTCGCAAGATGCTTGAGTCGCATGACTTCTCTATGCTGAAAGCAACCGTTGAACGTATTCAGTTTCATGCTTCTTCGATGGAAGAAGCTCTGTATCGGTACGAAGGCATTCGTTACACCCTGAAAGAAAAAGTCGATAAAGAAGACATCGATGATGCTACCTTCCGCGAAAAGGCTCGCGAAGTACTCAAAGCTCTCGATAAGTAATTGCCCTTGTAGGCCAATTGGCAGAGTCACCGGCTTCAAACTCCGGAAAGTGTGAGTTCGAGTCTCACCAAGGGCACCAAACATGGATCGTTGGGTGAGTGGCTTAAACCAGCGGTTTGCTAAACCGTCGGCCCCGAAAGGGGTCCACAGGTTCGAATCCTGTACGATCCGCCAATATGGATGATAGAGTAGCTGGTGCTACAACCTGCCTCGAAAACAGGCCCGGCGTTAGTTCGTCGAGAGTTCGATTCCCTTATCATCCGCCATAACATACCTTATTACTATGGGTGATGGAGTAGCTGGTGCTACACCTGTCTTGGAAAGGCAGTCGCTCCTTCGGGAGTTTGGTTCGATTCCAACTTCACCCGCCATAAACAACAATGAGGTGATGTTATGTCTGAAACGGCTGATGTAGAAATCCACATCGAAAAACCTTCTCGTCGTGAGCGCTTCCAACGCTCCCTTGTAGCTCGAGCTCATCGTAAGATTGTGAAGACAATCAAGTCGATTCGCGAAAGCCGACAAGAACGCGAAGAGGAACACCTCTACAACAAACATGTACAGGTTATGAAGAACCAGAAGAAAAAAGTGCGAAAGCCGCAAAATTCTGGTTGACATTCCTGAAGACTAGTATAGATTGATTACATAAGGTGAGAAGATCAAGTGGCGACAAACGCGTAAGTCTTGATTGAGATAGATAATGAATCTGGCTGGGACGAACCCGTAAGACCAGAACATATAAATAAGTTTGTAACGAGTACTCTGTTTCTAACTAACTTGACTAACGGCGGGCGTGGTTTAACAAAGTCCGGAGATGGTGCCACCGTAAAGTCTCCTGAACCCTGTCAAGTTAGTTACAAACAGAGATCGTTCCCTGTTAGCTCAGTTGGTAGAGCATCTGACTGTTAATCAGAGTGTCGCTGGTTCGAGCCCAGCACAGGGAGCCAAAGTTTATAGGGGTGAAGGAAAGTGGCAATCCGCAGGTCTCCAAAACCTTGAGAACACGGTTCGACTCCGTGCACCCCTGCCAAAAAAGTTGTTGACATTCCGAGTTACTGAGTATAAGATAACTCATATGGAAAAGGAAACGACATGACTAAGTCTGTGATTGCTTTCTGCTGGTTCTCTGTAATCGCAGTTTCAATTGCAATTCATTTCACGGAAAAAGTCTTTCCGTAAGATATATCCGGGTGTAGCGCAGTCTGGTAGCGCGACGGTTTTGGGTACCGTAGGTCGTGAGTTCGAGTCCCACCATCCGGACCAAATTTAGAAGATAACGCGATGGCGGTTGCGGAACATTGGTTCTACAGAGGTGATGCTCTGCGTCTAGGTTATCGGAAGCGGTTGCAGGGTCCGCGTCAACCTGACAGAATTTAGGATCGGTTCAGCCAACAAAAACGCTAAATCGTATTGGATGTCTTAGCGGACAACACGATCCTGTGACTACGTTTCTTGTTTCGTAAAAGCAAGTGGTGGAGTGGCTTTTTAGCCCCAGTTTGTCCAAACTATAAATGGACTGGTCGGAGCGAGAAGTAATATGGGCCTAGTCTATGGGGTAGCGGAGACGCCTTGCAAGCGACTCGTCAGAGGGTTCGATTCCCTCTAGGTCCACCAAATTTAGAATGTGTACAGCAACAAATCAAAATCTATCAAAGATTGTTTGAACCGTGGCTTTCGATTCTCCCACATAAAATAGAGAGTAGGCACACATTCTGTAATCACTATTCGGCGTAAAACAAGTTTGGTAAGTTTCTGCATGTGACTTTCGCAATAGAAACGCCGCTTACCAGTTAGGATGGGTACTGCAACCAATTTTGGTGTAAAAACCATTATCATAGAGACCGGTAATGCCTCGACAAGGACGACGACCATCCAGTCATCTCAGTGTCGGAGGAATCGAGGATAACTCCGGTCGCCTTACTTAACGAACGATCTAGATACCTATGTATGGTAGCCGAAAGGCGGGTCACTCAATTCTAGACGGTCTTCGGGTTCGAAGTGTGAGAACCTGTTCATGGGGTTGTAGCTCAGTTGGTTAGAGCGGGAGCCTCTAAAACTCTTGGTCGCGGGTTCGAGCCCCGCCAACCCCACCATATTCACGAGATCATAATGAAACTCATCAGCAAAGAAAAGCTTCAGTACTACAAAGCACTTGCGGCTTACCATACGTGGCGTATGGCTAAAGCCCTTGAGATTGCTCTTCGAGACAACAGTAAGACTCGTAAGCAATTCGTCAAGGAAGCGTATTCGAAAGACTTGATGAAAGAGACGCTGAAGTACATCAGTTCTCTGCCACCGGAATTCGCTAAACGCGAAGAACCTTCTTGGTTTGTAGGGGTTATTCCCGACGACTGGGAAGCACGACTTAACGCTAACATCAAAGAAAAGGAAAAGACTGATGTTGTAGATTGAAAAATGTGACGATGTGGTGTTTCACTTTAACAAGAAACACCTTGAAGACGCCACGATCCCTATGTGGGTTCTTAAGGCAAAGGGCCAAACGTTCTATGTAAACCACGTGGAATGTCACAAAGGCTGGAGCACGAAAGAGACTCCTGATAACCCTGCAACGAAAGGGGCGATCAAGATTCGTAAGTGTTCGCTTTTGATCGAGAATGGGTTAGCCACCATTCGGGATGCACCTTCATGAGACAGTTGATCAAATACTTAAGACGACTCATCTCAAAAGAAGAACAAATTCAGAAGGAATGCATCATGGAAAAGCACGAAATCAAAGAACAACTCAAAACCCTCGCCTCTGAGATCAAAGATGCCAAATGGCAAGCTCGCAGACATGTGGATCACTACGGTCCTCAAGCCGAAGCTCAATCTTACCTTGTCAAGGCAAAAGAAGAAGTACGTGGACTTCTCATCGCTTACGCTTACTTGAATGGAAAACCATTCACTGCACCAGAGAAGAATCCATACAATCAGAATGATTCAGAACAATACAGCGCGATGATTCAGGCGAAGAAAGTACTCGGCATGACTGAAGCTCGAGTGTATCCTAGCATCACCGTGCACAACCCACTGCCGAACGAAAATTTCGATAAGTGGCTAATGAATACGTCTGGCTCCGGGCGTATAGTACAATAATTCGTTTTGTACTGTTAGGGCAAAATTCGTAGGTCTCCGAATGCAGATCTACACTCTAAGACCGAGCACCTCGGTTGAAGCCCAAAAAGATCTTCAAGTGATGCACTAACTAGTCATGGGTTGTGATCCCATTCTCTAGCCCTAGTGCATCACCTCTGGAAAAGCCCATGGTCTTCTGGTCCCATGAGAAACTTCACGACAGGTGTAAGTCTTACTTATGCTTATATAAAGACTACCATAGTAAAACTAAGACTATCATAGAGCTTTCGTAAGTCAGTAGCCTAGGCTTACGCCAACATCACAAGCATGCCGCAGGTGTTGGGATACAAATTGGGTATGTCGTCACTGGCTTCTGACGAGGCGTAACATCGTCGCTGGAAGTAGTAACCAGCAAAACAACCGGTTGACATCTGTGTGTGAATGGTGTATTCTGATTCTATAGAAGAATGAGAGAGATGATGAAGCACACCGTTCACGTCACAGTCACTTACTCAGTCGAGGTCGACGATAAAGACCTCAAGTGCGAATTCGGCAAAGCTACCAAGAAGTTGATCTTGGAAACTGCTAAAGGTATCTTCGACAAAGGTACAGTGTTTGATTGTGTTGCGAAGGTACATGACTCTTACTATGATAACGTGAAACCCCGCAAAGGAATCGGATCTTACTGATGCTGACCCGTGAAGAACTCGAAGACATCATGAACAACAAGCCGTACGGTTATGGCAAACAGTTCATGAAGAAAGGCGTGAAGAAGTCGACTTTCATCGCACATCCTTACAAGAAGAATAACCTTGATCCCATCGCCGTGACCGTGTATGGTGACTCGAAAACCGCGTTCCAAGACGCGCAACGACAATTCTATTCCACCTATGCAAAAAACCTCGACTACGATGGTGTTGAGTGGAAGCGTCAAATATAAATATGAATATGCGGATGTAGCTCAATGGTAGAGCTCCTGGCTTCCACCCAGATGGTGAGGGTTCGATTCCCTTCATCCGCTCCAAGATAACGCTCCTATAGCTCAGTGGTAGAGCAGCGGCTTTGTAACCCGAAGACCAGAGTTCGATTCTCTGTTGGAGCACCATAGCAATAGCGCTGGTATAGTATAATGGTATTACAACGGTTTCGTACTCCGTTGACGGGTGTTCGATTCACCCTACCAGCACCAACAATGAAAGGTGCGAAATGGCATACTGGGGTTACCATGCAATGTTTGATTGCAGCGCTTGCGATAAAGATCTAGTCTCGAGCAAAGAAAACGTTTACAACTTCATCAAGGAACTTGTTCCTGCGATCGACATGGTTGCGTTTGGTGAACCAATGATCGAACATTTCGCCACTCATGCACCTGACAAAGCTGGTATCAGTTTCTGTCAGATGATCGAAACTAGCAACATCAGCGGTCACTTAGTCGACTCAAACGGTGATGCATACATCGACATCTTCTCTTGTAAGCCGGTCGACATCGGGATCGCACAAGATACGATCGAAAAGTACTTTAAGCCTACGAAGGTCAGAGTCAACTTCATCACTCGATCGGCAGGTTAATCAATCGCGGCTAGGGTTTGTCTCTAGCCGCATTTTAGTTTCTGGGAAAGGATGAAACATGAGGGTTCCGTACGCGTGTAGATCACTAGTAAATGAGTATCGTATAGTCGCAAAGGTTGTAGCCGATGATGAGTATCTCGAGATGACCGAACAAGCATTCATTGGGCAGTGCCTTAAGTTGTCAGGTGGAAACATGAATCCGAATAGAATTCGCAATATCTACCTTGCACTCATGAAAGACGCGGGACTGACTGCGTTGTATTCTCCTCTTAAGTCTGAAGCAGAAGACAACGGTGACCATTCTTGGGAATACTACACCGGTGGAAAACTTGTGTCGGAAGATGAATACAAGCCCAACGCTCATACGTCGTACTTCACAGCATGAATGTCGAGCAACTCGTAGAACTTGCAAGAGAAGTCGAGAATGGTGATCCTATCGACTGGGGGATGATTCCGATCAAGGAAGAAGATGCTTATCGTCGTATGGCAGAACAAGTGCTTGAGATGATGAAAGCATACAACCCAGTAGATCGTCAGCCAGTCGCCCTTGCAGCAATCACTAAGCTCTTAGTTGAGAACTTTGTGCTCAACTATCAGCTGATGGAGAAGAACAGTGTTTAGCGCAATGGTCCTGGTCTGTGCGGCCGCTCTTGACGAAAGATCGTGTTTCACCATGAAGAACGACATGTTCTTCGATACGTATAAAGAGTGCCATCAGACAGTTCAGGCTTTCATTGAGGCTGAGGTGTTTGTATTCGTCAACGAGAACGGCGTGGTGTACGACGCCGTTGACTACACTTGCATCAATTGGAAGGCGAAGAAGGTTTAGCTTCGAGTCACTGACATGTAAGCTTGACTTCCGAAGAAAGCCGCGACAATGCCGGCTTGAGCGATGTAGAACATACTCAAGAGATCTGCTAGGGCGGCGATTCTTTCTGGACTCACAATAGGAAGAAACAAGAAAGCGGTAAGAACGATCATAGAGATCATAGCGATCCACGCCATGCGTCTTTGCTGATCCTCCCGCTTATCGCGGTTCTCAAGATCAATCTGTGCTTCTTTCATCGCCAAATCCTCTTCATCATCACGAACACGTCTTCTTTGCGTCATGATAGTCTCCTTCGAAGATATTTATAAATTCGGTTGACACATGACTGACGTATAGATATAATAGAATCATGGGTACAGTATGGAGTTCAAAATGTTTACTCAAGCACAAGTAGAAGACATCGTAAACCTGCTCTACACACTGGGCAAGGACACAAAGATCTACCTCGGCTGCGACTCTGTTCGTTACCGCAAGCATGATCGTTGGCACGCACGCTACGCAACTGTAGCTATCGTTCACATGAACGGTAAGAACGGTTGCCGTATCTTCAGCCACGTCGATCATGAACCTGACTACGATCTGAAAAAGAATCGTCCGAAGATGCGTATGATGAACGAAGTCTCGAAGGTATGTGCCCTGTACAGCCAGCTCGCACCGTTCATCGACGAGTTCGACGTAGAGATCCACCTCGACATCAACACCGACCCAAAGTTTGGTTCGAACTGTGCTGCTAACGAAGCAGCTGGTTACGTTCTCGGCATGACGGGTATTGAGCCAAAGCTCAAGCCAGAAAGCTGGGCTGCATCCTTCGGTGCAGATGGTGTTGCACACGGCCGCGGCGTGAAAGAAGCCGCGTAACAGAAACTTGTACCCATGTAAGAAAAAGTGTCCTTCGGGGCACTTTTTTCATTTTAGCCAGTTGACATTCTCTTGTGGATTGATTAGATCTATCTAGTCAAACAGAGAAAGAGATCAACATGCCTCGCGGTGTTCCTGCTAACGGTGTCCGAATGACGAAAAAAGTTCGTGAAGCCATGCTCACTTCCGGTGCAATTCCTCAGCTCCAGATCGAGTCTGACGCCGAGATTGACGCTCGTCTTCGTGAACGCTTTGAGATCCTCGACGTTCTTACCGAAGCTGCTCTCTTCGGTGACGCTCGGTCTGTGATCGTCTCGGGTCCTGCCGGTCTCGGCAAGTCCTTCAACGTCGACAAGCAACTCTCGGCTTGGGACCCTGAGCAAATCAATCACACGATCGTCAAAGGTTTCATTCGCCCGACGGGTCTCTATAAGCTTCTCTACGACTTCCGCGAACAGGGTCAAGTGATCGTGTTTGACGACGCTGACTCGGTATTCTTCGATGATGTCTCCCTTAACCTCCTCAAAAGCGTCTGTGATACGACTGACGTTCGCAAGGTGTCTTGGCTCGCTGAGACTCGGATGGAGACTGACGACGGTGAGAAGCTTCCTCGCTCCTTCATCTTCGAAGGCACCATCGTCTTCATCACGAACCTCGACTTCGACGACATGATCGAACGGGGTCACAAACTGGCTCCGCACATGTCGGCTCTGGTTTCTCGTTCGCACTACATCGATCTCGCGATGAAGACCAAGCGTGACTATCTGGTTCGTATTCGTCAGGTGGTCGCCGACGGGATGCTTCGTGAACAGGGTCTGACTGCTGCTCAAGAAGCCGAAGTGATGAACTTCATCGAAGAGAAACAAAACGTTCTTCGCGAACTCTCTCTTCGCATGGCTGTGAAGATCGGCAACCTCGTCAAGACTGGCAAGAACTGGCGTAAGCTGGCGTCGGTTACTTGCTGCCGAGTGTAAAAAAGTGCGCGTAGCCAGTTGACATTGGCTAGGCTTTTGCTTATATCTAACTAGTAAGCAACGGAGAAGATCATGAACAAATATCATGTTGTAGGTGATTATGGTCCTTTAGGTGATATGTCCATCGTCCATAACTACATCGCTTCTTCTCCGTCGAACGCTAAGACGATGTTCATCGCGAAGATCAAACGTGAATATGGTGATGATATGTGGAGCCGCATCGGTGAACGTAACATTGCTGTCTTCGAAGGGTGGTACAAATGAAGCATGTCGGAACCATTGGTGAACGAATGTATGTGTTCGTTAAGTGCGTGAAGTCTCGCACCTTTCAGAACACCTTTGGGTATACACACATGAACTTCCTCGAGGATCGCTTCGGCAATCATTTTGTGTACAAGGGTTCAAAGGTTCTCAGCGTCGGACACTTCTACGGCATGACTGCAACGATCAAGTCTCATGAAGAGTATCTCGGAACTCTGCAGACTTGGCTCGGTCGACCCAAGATCGAAAAGCATCTCGATAAAGATGGAAAGGTGATGTGATGACTGACATCCTGAAGCAACTCACAGATACACTCGAAGAAGTAGTGACTCGTAAGCGCAGCATCCTAGCTGGAGATGAGCTCAAACTTCTATTGTTCAATGCTGTTCATGAGATCGAACGTCTTCGCCGAGTGAACAGTGATCTTGGCTGGCAAGTGAACCCTGATCGTATGGGCGGTCAAGGTGGAGCATACCGCACTGACGAGTGGGGAAATAGTTACTAGTTTTGCATTTTGCTGGTTGACATTTCTAGTGAGAATGCTTATATCTAACTAGTAAGGAAAGGGAATCAAGATGTTCACAGTCGGTACGAAAGTTCAAGTCGTTCGTGATATGGCTGATGGTTGGGGTCCTTCGGCTGGTGCTATTTGCCAAGTCGTGAAGGTTCATCCGGATCAGCCCGTGTTCTGGATCACCCCGCTGAAAGCTGATGGCACTCTCGGCAGTGGCATCTTCTGGACTGACGAAACTGACGTGAAAATTCTCGAGGAGAAAAAGATGACTCTCGGCACTATGTTCAAAGACATCGTCCGCAAAGAAGAAGAGGCGAAAGTTGAAGCTCTTCGTAAGGAAGAAGAGGCCAAAGCTCGTGCTCGAGCGAAACGACGTCAAGAGCGCGAAAACCTCATGAATGCGATCGAAGAGGAGATCGTCGACAAGATCAAAGCCGGCAAGAAGCCCATGTACAAGGTGAGTGTGACCGACATTCGGCAATGGATCAACTGGTGTGAGCATTACCCGAGTCGACCCGTTGAAGATCGCGATCGCTATGATGCTACTGCCGAGTGGCTGAAAGCTGAAGGTCTTCGCCTGAAGATCACTGAAGCTCATGATGGTATGGGCACTCGGGATTGGCTCGAGATCACTGTAGAGGCTCTGCCCGAAATGGAAGTCGAAGCAGACTAAAAAAGTTCAAAAAAGTGCACATGGCCAGTTGACATTCCGTTGCCGAGTGTATAGATCTATATCATACGGTAACAGAAAGAGACCAACATGACCAAGTTTGTGAAAACCCTCTTCGAAACTTCCGGTGAGTATGTCAAGTACGAAGGTAAGTTCGTCGCTCGCTTCAAGCACAAAGGTCCTTTCACCAAAGCGAAGTTCCTGAAAGAACTCATCGCGAACCACTCGACTGAAACCTACTTCGCAGAGCTTGCATCCGGCAAAGCTCCCCTCGCGATCCTCCGTGATGCCAACGAAGACTGGTACTACGGTATCCTCGAAGCTTTCTCTGGTCGCTCCTTCCGGTGAGGTAACATGAGCATCAATCAACTTCTCGCGAAAGCACTTAGCACCACATCTGAAGATGAAGCTATGGCTTGCCTTCGCATGGCGCGCAAGCGTGGCGGTAAACTTGAAGACTCGAGTGCTCCTGTTGAATACAACGGGCATGATGCCAAGTATTGGTACGACAAAGCTTACAAGTGGTATCATCAGGCTAAGGCACAATCCGATGGTCTGACTCAAGAACAGCAAAAACAGCTGTACCGCATGTACCAAAACGAAGCTGAGAGTGTGGCTCGTCTTCGCCAAGAAAAGCGAGCGCTTGAGGTCGAGATTCGTACTCTCAAGGAGCGTCGTGATGGCGCTTGGAAACTTCCAGTCATCTTTCTGCAAGCTGGAATCATCCTCATTCTTCTGCAATTGATTGGTTGACATCTACGCGATCTGTGATAGATTGAAACCAAAGGAGATATGACATGGCTTGGAACTTGTTCCTCGACGACGAACGTAACTTTGAAGACGTCACTTGGGCGCCTTGGCAGGTTCGTGAGAAGTATCGCAACGAAGAGTGGGTAGTTGCCCGTTCGTATGCGGACGCGATGGTCGAGATTCTGAATCGTGGCTTTCCAAAGTTCATCAGCTTTGATCACGATCTCGGTCATGAGAAATACACCGGCTACGAACTGGCGAAGCAGCTCGTCGAGAACGACATTATCTCTGGTGACAAGGAAAGCCGTAAAGAGTATGTCTTCTCTGCTGACTTTGACTACTACGTGCACTCTCAGAACCCCATCGGCAAGGCCAACATCGAGGGTCTGATTGATGGATACCTGAAAGCAAAAGCCCGCATCGCTCAGGTGCCGGCAAACACCAAACGAGCAGACGAACTGTTCACAATCGCAATGAATGATGAAGACGGTGACATCACCGTGGGCAAATTGAAGTAAGGAACTACACTATGACTTATGTGATCCGTATGGGCAGCGCTTATCGTATGATGTCTGAACAGGACATTGAGATTTGCGAGAGACTTCCCGCCAAGAACTACACCGTGAAACAGAATCCGATGTCGAAGGAGTTCTATCTTGAGCCCGTCGACGACTTCGTCATGCCGAAGAAGCTCTATGGTGACACCATCAAAAAGGCTGAGCGTATTCTGAATACGTTCAAAGCTCGTCCTCTCTCGACTGGTGTGCACCTCGATGGTGTAAAGGGTTCTGGTAAGACTCTTCTGGCTAAGACCCTGTCGCACTTCGCTCAGAAGGAAGGTGTCGCTTCGATCGTTATCAACCAACCGTTCTGTGGTGACGAGTTCAATGCTTTCATTCAGAGCATCGACGTGCCGGCTATCGTCATCTTTGATGAGTTCGAGAAAGTGTACAACTGGGAGACTCAGAACAAGATTCTGACGCTGTTCGATGGTGTCTACCCGACGAAGAAGCTCTTCGTCCTGACGACCAACGACTCGCACTCTGTCAACAACTTCCTGAAGAACCGTCCGGGACGTATCTACTACTCGTTCAAGTTTGACACTCTGGCCCAAGAGTTCATCAAGGAGTACTGCGAGGACAACCTCAACGACAAGTCCCAGATTCCTTCGATCCTGAAATATACGCAGATCTTCTCGTTCTTCAACTTCGATATGCTGGCTGCTGCAGTTGAAGAGATGAACCGTTATGGTGAACCCCTGCAGGAAGTTCTGAACTACCTGAACATCGTTCCCGAGAACAAGTCGTCTGAGACTTATGTGCTTCGGTTCATCGTGGGTGACTTCGTCAAAGTTCTCGAGAAGAACTACCGCGGGTTCTCTCCGAACAACTTCGACTACTACATCAGTCCTGAAGATGAGCTGAAGGAACTCGCTGAGAAGAACCCGCAGATGTACGCGTATCTTGAGAAGAACTTCGGTGAGGAAGATTATCCGGGTGAAGGTGTTCAGATCCGGTACAACACCGGCAATCTGGTCAGCTTCGACTCGACGACCAACGTGTTCACCTTCGCCCTTGAGCGCGGTGGCATCGAAGCTAAGCTCACTGTTGAGCGGGTCGTCAGCGCAAGTGACGACTTCAAGAAGTATGGGATGCTTCTCTGATGCAGTATCTCGTTTGTGATTACTATGCAACTGGTGAGGGTCGATGTATTTCGATCCTCATCACTCAGAAAACTGAGAAGATCGAAGCAGTGAAAGACTTCTTAGATCTGTTCGGCGATTGGTACCTTCGCGGTGCTGAGAACATATCTCATGAAGAGTTCTGGAAGAAGTACCATCACTACGTTCCGGCGTATGTGAAGAACCTGCTCGAAGACGTAGCAGGTCCTCCGGGTGCATTCAACTATCACTCTCAGCTATACATTAACTTCGCATGAGATGTTGTCCTACAGGTGAATCAGTGCAGAAAGAACTCGTCATTCATGATGGCGGGTTCGTATTCAAAGGTTGGTTGACATACTGCAACGGTTGTGGTATTGTTAGACCAAGTACTTCAGTAATTTTCGACGGAAAACGTGATGGAACCAGACGAGATACAGAGACTATATGAGTCAATTCATACGTACGACATCATGCGTAAGACTCAAGATCTATCTTCGATTAGTACTCGAGATCTATTAAATGAATGTTATCGTCGACGAGCGATCGAAAAGTTCTCAGTCGACAGGAACGCAGACGAATACATGGTCCAGAATGATCGATCGTATACCGAATACGTAATGGACCATATCAGGAAAGAGGTTTGGTACGCGGTCATGGACAACAAGAAGTTCTTGCCCGAAGCAGTTCCCATCAAACACGCCCATGATTCGATCAACAGAATGCATCGATACACCGCCGAAGTGTATGTATGCAAGCATCCGATGTCGTTGAAGAAATGATTCAGATTGATGGATACGTAATCGTCGGACCAGTGTCACCATGGTACGAGAAAGATCGCGAGAAGATCATTGGTGATACAGCATTTCAGTCATTTGGTAAGACGCCGTACGAAGCATGGATGCGACACCTTGGTGGATGGCGGCCAGAGTTTGATCGAGGTGATATGAGTCGACGGGTGCAGTTCTACTTTGATCGTGGGTATCGACTCAAGAAAGCAACTATGGAGATTGAATATGACTAAGAACACGATGGATTTGTCAAAACTCAAATGTGTCTACGCCATTCGAAACAAGGTGACTGGCCAGTTGTATCAGACGCCGAACGGCAAGACCTCTTGGTCGACGAAGAGCGCGGCAAAGAACGCTTGGAACTGTCACAACTATGGAGACATTCACTATACGAATTATCGTGGTGAGCCTTCGGTTCGACGTGGAAACCTACGTTTTGATGTTGATGCGAAAGACCTCGAAGTTGTCGAGATGGCTTACATCGTGGCCAAGGGTTCTGATGCTGATAACGAACTGAAGTATCTTCGTTGGTTCTATGAAAACGCCGACTTCGGCCCAGCTGATTCGGATGTTCGATACTACATGAACAAGCAATACATCTACGAAGGTGGGGTAATACCTAAAGGGTACGCAGAAGAGGATGATGATGAATGACGAATTTAGACTCTTGGTTTGCGGAGGCCGAGACTACGGCTACAGAACAAGCCCCGAAACGGGCAAGAAAGAAAAGTACCAACCAGAAGTCGACCACATCTGGCACACCCTTGGTACTATTCGGCGCTCAATCAGTCGACCTCTCGTTGTTATCGAAGGAGAACAAAGAGGCGTTGACCTCCTTGCTCGCGAGTGGGCGGAAGAAAACGGTATCGAAGTCAGAGGCTTCCCAGCAGACTGGGATCGATACCAAAAGCGAGCAGGCTTCATCAGAAACAGCCAAATGCTCAACGAAGGCAAGCCGCACGCGGTCGTCGCGTTCCCGGGCGGGGTCGGCACAAGAATGATGGTTAATCTCGCACGTCGCGCAGGCGTGCCCGTGCGGGAATTTTATCCTGAATGGTTGACATCTTCAAAGAACTGATTTAGAATGGATCCGAATCAGAAAGGATTATGCTATGAAGTTTCCTATCGTATGGGCGTCTGAAAAAGTTCCTCAGATCGAGGACACTGAGCTCTATGTTTTCCCTGAACTCGAAAAGGTGATGAACGAGCTCGAGAAGCCTGAAGACTTGATCTTTCATACGATCTTCATCGGTCCTTCAATGGATGGTCCGATCGTCATGGCATACGGAAAAGAGAACGATCCGAACATTTATCTGGACTACCTCGATGATGTTCAATGGATTCGCATGGAGGAAGAATGATAGAAGGCGTGTTAGAGCTCGGCACGAAGATCTACTACGTTAAAGAAGAAAACAAGGTCTTCGGCCGACGAAAGATCCACAAAGTAGACGAGAACGGTGTCGAGTGGTTTAGATACAATGAACCACTTCGTACTCATCATATGGAAGAGAACACGATAGTCGGTCGTGTTCTCAAAGAAGTCGAAGGGCGTGTTCCAAGCATCGAACGTCATCTTGACGAATACTTTCTTGAAGACGGTACGTCCATCGGTCCAAATGAAATAGATGAAGCCGACACTTGGAGTGGATACTTCCTCGACAAAGCAGACGCAGAAGCATGGATCGAAGAACGCAAAGCTGAGATGGAACGCATAGATCGCAGTTGACATTTAGTTCGTGTTGGTTTATAAATATCAACATGAAGTACAGACTAGTTCACATAACCGAAAACGGCTCGTACGACTATACTCTTCGCATTGAAGAACGTATATCCGTATGGAGCCGTTTTTTCGGTTTGAAAGAGCCAAAAACGTTCGTAGTTCGTGGTGATGGATCTTACTGGGAGCATCCAGTATGTGGTGTTAAGCTTCCACAAGATCTAATTGACTTTGCAACTGAGGTAATGAAAGAACATGGCCAACATCTTCGTCTTCGGAAGTAATCTCGCAGGAAGACACGGCAAAGGAGCAGCGCTCTTTGCGGTTAAGAAGTATGGTGCAATCTACGGCCAAGGAATTGGTCGTCAAGGTAATTCTTACGCGATCCCAACGAAGGATGCGAATCTCGAGGTACTTCCACTCGAGTACATCAAACACTACATCGGTGAGTTTATAACGTATGCTTGGAACACTCCAGAGGATACGTTCATGCTTACACCGATCGGAACTGGTTTGGCCGGTTATTCTCGCGAACAGATCTACTCACTGCTGAAGCAATTCGACGTACCGTCGAATGTTCTATTCACTAAAGAATGGTTTAATCTATAATCTATATTTGATAGCCTTAATAGGATTATACCCAAGCTATCGAAAGTGTCAAGGAAAAAGGAGCGACTATGCAACAAAAAATGAAACAGATCGACATCATGGATCTTTTCCAGCCAAAGAATCGACAGCAGGATCGCTTCGTCTCTCGTGCGGCTGTGAATATCCACGAGTTCTATCTGTGTGGCAATATCGAGTCGGCCGATGAGTACATCGACTGGTTCGACATCATTCGTCATGCAGGATCTACCGACATCGTTCGTATCATCATCAACTCGTACGGTGGTGATCTATTCACTGCAATTCAGTTCCTTCGAGTACTCACTGAGTCTGAAGCAACTGTGATCGTCTCCGTCGAAGGTGCTTGTATGTCGGCAGCGACCATGATCTTCCTTGCAGCTGATCAATTCGAGGTGTCTGAACACTCGATGTTCATGTTCCATAACTACTCTGGTGGTGTGGTCGGTAAGGGTGGCGAGATGCTCGACCAACTTCAGCACGAGCGGGTGTGGTCTGAGAAGCTTCTGCGTGACATCTACAAAGACTTCCTGACCGAAGATGAGATCAAACTCATGCTGAACAACAAGGATCTGTGGATGGACGGTGATGAGGTCATCAAACGCCTCGAAGCAAAGAAGGCTAAGATGGAAGCCGAAAAGGCAGCTGAAGAAGCCGAAGACATCACTGAGGTAGAACCCGACGAGATGCTGATCGCAAGTCTGAAGAAAGCTGCTTCGAAGAAAAAGATGCAGGAACCTAAAGAAAACGGTTGACATTCGCTGCTCCATTGCTTATATCTAACTGGTAAGCAATGGAGCACACCATGACTATCCAAGAACTCATTGATCAACTTCTGGCTGAGTGCGAACGTACGGGCAAAGACCCTGCTGAAACTCCTGCAGTCGTTGACTTCGGTTGTGACTATGGTGAAGTGGAGACCGTTAACACACTTGACGGTCATATCGTAATCTATTGAGAGTGCTATGAACAAAGAACGACTCGAGCAGCTCAGCGCTGAAATCAAAGAGCGACGAAGAAAGGCACATGAACGCCTTCTTCGTCGACTTGCAATGGGATACACTCAACCACAAAGCTCGAAGTGCATCCAGAACTGGTATGATACTCGAACTTTAGTGAAGCGTGTTACTGAAGCATTCGATCGCAACGAGAAGGCTGGTTCTGGTCGTATCTGTTGGATCAACAACAGGCACCAGCTTCAGATTCGTGGCAAGCACCTTCGTCGACTATTGAAGGCGATGCCAAATGTGAAACAGATTGGGCGGAAGCTCGTGGAGGTAAAGTGACTGGTGTAATCGTAGTCAAAATCATATTGCTGTCATTGTTATGGTCGGCTGGTTGGTGTTTTCACTTTATGAAGATCAACGCTGAGACGAACGCGAAAAACCTATCCATCGTAGGTGCACCGTTCATCGCGATGTTCGTCTACATCATGCTTTTCTGGTGGTAACATGACAAAGTACATCAATCTTTTCGGCGGTCCGGGCGTGGGTAAGTCTACTACTGCGGCAGCCATTTTTGTCGAGATGAAACGCCGTGGAATGAACGTTGAGCTGGTGACCGAAGTCGCAAAGGACTTCGTCTGGGAAGGTCGAATGAAGACCCTCGACATTCAACCTTACGTGACGATCAAGCAGTTCCGCAATCTGTATCGACTCAAGGGCAAAGTCGACTACGTCATCAGTGACTCACCTATCCTTCTAGGCTGCATCTATGCTGACAAGTATGCCCCGACTCTTCCAGCTTCGTATAAGCAACTGATCGTCGACCTGCACAAACAGGAACTTGACCCGTCAGTCAACATCATGCTGAAGCGAGTGTTTGAGTACGATCCGAATGGTCGGTACCAAAGCGAAGACGAAGCACATCAGCTCGATCATGACATGCAAAACATCCTTGACTCGAACAACATCCCTTCGATCACGTGGAACCCGACCAACGTTGCTGGTCTCGTAAATATTTTGCACGAACTGTGATTTAGCGGTTGACATTCTGTAGTACATTGCTTATATCTAACTAGTAAGCAACGGAGAAGAACATGCCCATCGCGATCATCACCCCTGAAGAAGTTGATGTTGACGTCTGCTACGGTGACTTCGACGGTTCGTACACCAAGACGATATATGTCGTTGACTTCTTTACCGGTGAAGTCGGTTTGCCCATGTCGAACCTCGAGACTACGATGTACATCAAGACCGAGCACGACGCCAAGATGATGGCTCGTCTGTTTGAGCTCGGTATGACCGGTCGTGGTGAATACAATGAAATCACCTTCAACAAAATCTTTGAAGACGAAGTGGTGAATGAAGATGCATAAACTTGAAGTTCTTGTTGGCCTCCCTGGCTCGGGTAAGTCCACTCGCCTGAATTTCGTCGATGATCTCGAGTTCGGCGATACCGTCTTCGTGTACAGCACTGATCGTTATCTCGAGATGATTGCTGACACCCAGAACTCTACGTATGGTGCAGTGTTCAAGGACTATATCTCGGAAGCTACTTCCAAGATGAACGAACAACTGGTGTACGCCCTGAGCGAAGGCGTCGATGTGTATTGGGATCAAACCAATATGTCGTCGAAGAAGCGCAAAGGCATCTTGTCGAAGTTTCCCAAGACCTATCGTAAGGAGTGCTGGTGCATTCGCCCGCCTCAGACCGATGAAGAGTGGGGTGATCTTGATGATCGTCTGCTCAATCGTCAGGCTGAGACCGGCAAGTTCATTCCTCATCACATCATTGAAGCGATGGCTGACTCCTACGTTGAGCCTGAACTCGATGAAGGCTTCGATAAGATCACGATCGTCGACCTGTACGGTAATGTGATCGAAGTGAAAGGTACCTCAGAATGAGAGTAACCCCTTGGTCGCAAGTCCAAGATACAGAACTTGCCCAGATGGCGAGATTGATCATCTGGGATAACTACGACAATCGTGAACTTGCATATCACAATTGGGATCATGTGCAATCGATGTATCAGTATCTTGCTGATACGAATGAACAGTACGATGAAGCACTTGACTGGGCTGTTCTTTTTCATGACATCGTCTATGATGAGAAGCCAGAAAAAGAATATCGTTCAATGAAGGTGTTCGCGGACATGGTTGAGCGCTATGAGGGATGTACACCTGACATCTGGGAACGTGATCGTGTGTGCAAACTGATTCTGTGCACGGTTGATCATATCGCCACGCAATACCCGAAATCATCTGCGATCGTCCGCGCTGACCTTCATGGCCTCACAAAACCATTGACATCGATCGAGAACTTTGTTAAGATCATGAAAGAGTCGATGAGTCTATACAACATCGACGAAGTGGAGTTCGCGAAGAACTCTGAAAAGTTTATGAACGAACTGTTCTATCGTGTGCATCGCAATGCTGATCACGATGTTGAACATGCACGATTCTATCATGATGCTTGCAAAGGTATCATGACCACAATCCAACTTGCACAAATGCTTCAAGGAACTCTGAAATGAACGGTCTCTCTTGGCTTCTCTACTTCGCTGAAGTGTCTGAAAACATCAGCGGCACTCTTGGCGCGTTGTCTATCATCAGCGCTATTGTGTTTGTTGCATTTTCGTTTCTTCACATCATCATCCCTGCTGCTGAACAATCAAAGAACTTCTTTGAGATGGCACCAAAGTACGCCAAAACGGCAGCAGCTATTTTTGCTCTGTCTCTTCTCGGGCTCTTGTTTCCGAGTCAGAACACAGTGTACCTGATCATCGCTTCTGAGAGCGCCGAGATGGTTGTCACCTCTGAGAGCGGTCAAAAGATGCTCGGCGACATTCAACAAATCGTTTCACTCAAGCTGGATACGATCGCGAGTGACATCACCGACAGCGCAACTCAAGCAGTCACGGGTAAGAACTAATGCAACTCTACGTCCCTGAACTTGGTGATATGCTCAAGCTCACTGAAGATTGGACTTTCACTCTCTACAACGAACAACGCAACAAGACACTCTGGCAGCTCGAAAGGTGTTTTCAACGTGAAGTTCAACCCGATCAGGCAAGAGTTCGTGAACTCGAGAAGTTGATCGACGGGATCGTGAGTCGTCTTACGTTCGAAACCGTTAACAACTCGTTCTCTCGATACAATCAGCGAGTTCAAGTCTACGCTTCTCAAGAAGACAAAGACAATCACTGGCGCTTCCAGCAAGAAGTTCGTGATCTTCAGAGACGGCATTCATGGGCGTCTGTGACCCTTCCCAAAGATACGATGCTGAAGATCGATCGTATCTACATCCGTAAAGGCGCTGAAGAGTTCTCTTCGCTCACATTCATCATCGACAGTCTGCCTGCAATCGTTGGCAAACCTTTCAGTCGAAAACCCCGCTTTTGGGCAAAACTATCAGACTGCAACAACATCAACTTTGAAAAGGTTACATAATGACTCCTGAACGTCTCGCACAACTCAACGAGAATATCTCTTCTGAGTTTGAAACCATCCTCCTCGAACAAGAGGAAGGCACCAAGACCGAAGATCAACTTCTCGCCGAAGTCTATGCTCGGATGATCGCGGTATCGACTCTTGGCTATAGTCTCTCGGCAATGGCAGAATCAGCTGAAGAAGCGGCAGATCGTATCATGGATCTGTTCGAACAAACCAACACTGAAGAAGAAAAGGTGTAATCATGGAAGCTTTCCTCGGAGCATTTAGCGGCGTTTGGTTCGCGCTCTTTATTATCATCTTCGCGGTTTGTGGTACCTTTACTGCATCTGTCGGAAGCATGTTCTGGTCGCTTATTGTCATCGCTGCAGGTGCAGGTATCCTCGAGTTCCTCATTGGCATCTCGATTCTATCGATTCTGATCGCGAATCCTCTTCTCGTAGTCGCTGCCTTTGCGATCTATATCGGCATCGGTGCAGCTTACACCGGGCTGTGGCGTTGGCCTTCGCATCTTCGTAAGCACTCTGGCGTGATCAAGTCAGCATTCGAACAATGGTGTGATTCTCATAAGAAGCAACTGACCGACAAGTCTAAGGAAGAAGCCTTCGAAATCTTCTTGGATTCGGCTCATTACTCTTCGTGGCATCCTTCGCGCAACAAAGAACGTCTGTCGACTTGGGTTGTGATGTGGCCTTTCGCGATGGGTTGGGAACTTTCCCATAAGCCTTTGATCTGGATCTTCGAGACTGTGTACTACACTCTTGGCGATATGTTCGTAGCCATCGGCAAACAAACTGCTCGCAAGAACATCAAATTGGATTGACACCCACCTGAAACTGTGATAGAACAAATACGGGAGTCTTGAAGGGCTCCCGTTTCACAACAAGGATATATCATGCTTCGTGACATCAAATTCCCCGAGAAGTACTACGTCGGTTTCCAAAAGCAACGCTTCTCTCGGGAAGATAACTTCCGGATGCTGGGATTCGCTACTCCTAACACTGGTGACTATGCCTTCAAAAAGCGCAAAGCATCGGTCGACGGTTGGTCGGAAAAAGATCTGACTCCTCTCGACATGGAGAACAAGCCGACTCATGGTTTCAAGATCGTCGACGCGGTGAGTCGTTACTCGACCAGCAACAAGAAGTTCCGCGTTGAAGACCCTCGTGGCTTTGAGCTTGAGATCGATGTGTACAACCTGCTCGAGATCATCGAGAAACATACGATCGTTCAAGGCGCAATCATGGAGCCGATGCTCTGGGGTCGATTCGGTGGCGACAACTATCTTATCTCGGGCAACTCCGCAGAGTACAAGCATCATCTGAGCGGACCGAAGGTCGGTGCATTGGCTGCCGGCATTTGGATGAAGAACAAGGCCGGTAACATCCTGTATCGCTTCGAAGGTCGCATGGCATATAACCTTGTTGCTTCTCATGTTTATCGCAAAGACCCCGATGATCGCTCGTATTACTGGTCGTACAACCGTCAGCCTCGCACTGACTACTCGAGAGTTACGACGAAGATCAAGACGATCGTGAATCGTAAGCAGGATAAGCCGGCTTTCGTCTACAGTGAGTTCCATCTCGATGAGAATGGTGTTACTCGGGCTGAAAGGAATTACTACCGCGACGACATTCCTGATCGGCAAAAGGCTAAGATCGTCATTCGTAAGACTGAGATCAAAGATCTGCTTCCCGTTGACGAGAGTGAAGTGAAGTGCGCGTTCGCGAAAGCGTTTACTGTTCCGGTCGGTGAGTTGCTTAAGGAAGTCGCTTATACGTATCATCATCGCGATACTGACGAAGTGTTGAATGTCACGAACTACTCGGTAGATATGAACATGAGCGCTGGTCAGCAAACCGTTCCGGTTCTGTTCAAGACGAAGGCCGACTCTATGGCCAAGACTTACGATCAGAAAGAACTGCTCGAGTTCCTTAAGCCTCTTGAGTACGCAGGTGGATACTACTATGGCAACAAACCTGCGGGTTGGCACGGCACTATCACCTACGTTCATGAGGATAGTGCAGTCACTGAAATCACGGAAGAAGACGAATGAAACAAGATGAATTTGGTGATCGGATGAAGGCGCTGGAAGGTGCCTTCACTTCCGCGAAAGTTTCACCTGACAAATGGATGGCTGTTCGCATCGACGGACGTGGCTTCAGTAAGTTCACTCGACCTTTCACAAAACCTTTCGATGGTCGGGTGACTAATGCGATGGTGACTACGACTAAGGCTCTCGTAAGAGAGACTCATGCGTCTGTTGGATACACTCAGTCCGATGAGATCACTCTTCTCTATGCACCTTCGGTTGGCCAGCGTATCTTTGGCGGCAAAGTATCAAAGATCAACTCTGTCTTTGCGTCGATGGCAACTGCACACTTCAACCACCACATCTCGGTGTACGATGTCGGCCTTGCGTACTTTGACTGCCGGACGTGGGAAGTTCCAAGTGATGTAGAAGCATCGAACACTCTACTCTGGAGAGTTCAAGACGCTCGGAAGAACAGCATCTCGTCTTACTTCCGGTGGACCGTTGGGCACAAGCAGATGCAGAATCTGTCAGGTGAACAGATGATTCAATACCTGAAGGACAACGGGCATCCTGAGTGGGCTCACATGTCAAACGTCTGGAAGTATGGTACTTATGTGAAGCCAGTCAGTGTTGAAGAGTATCTCGATGAAGAACAACTCGAGAGCATTCCAGAACACAAGCGTCCAGCTGATCTGAAAGTGATCCGTACTCAGATTCAGAGTGTCGATCTTGGCTACTTCGGTGATCTTTCGCTTGAACAAAGAGTGAACTTTGTAAAATAACGGTTGACATTACAGCCAACTGTGGTATAAATAACAGTAGGAGCCAGTGAGGCTCCTACATAATAGCAAAAGGAGTTTTTGCATGCGTGACGCACTCGTCTTTATCGGTAGGTTCCAACCGTTTCACAATGGACACAAAGCGGTCATCGAAGCCGCGCTTGAGCAAGCAAAGGAAGTCGTCGTAGTCGTCGGTTCCAGTTTCGCAGCTCGCAACATTCGAAATCCCTTTACATTCCAAGAACGCAAGGCTATGATTCAAGCCTGCTTTACTGAGCCGCAGCACTTTACTTATGAAGGTGCTCAAGGCCGAGTAAAGATTCCTCGTGTTAAGGTAGTGCCTGTCTCTGATTATCCGTACGACGACAACAAGTGGGTCAATGCGATCCAAAAGATCGTCGATGAGACTGTTCCTCATGCACAAGATGTTGGTCTGATCGGCCACTCGAAAGACAGTACCTCGTACTACTTGAATATCTTCCCCCGTTGGAAGAACCATGTTGAAGTTGAAGACGTTGGTGGTATCAACGCGACCGACATTCGTAACTGCTTGTTCGGTAACTGTGACTTTGCAGCACTCGACAACATGCCAGACGCAGCCCGCGATGAGATGAACAAAGTTATCATCGCTGGAGGTAAGATCGGTGGCTACTGGGATACGTTGTACAACGAATACCAAATGGTCAAGAAGTACAAGGAAGCATGGAAGGTTGCACCTTTCCCTCCGACCTTCATGACTGTTGACGCAGTTGTTGTGCAATCGGGTCACATTCTTCTCGTGAAGCGTGGTGATATGCCCGGAAAAGGTCTTTGGGCACTCCCGGGCGGGTTCTTGAACCAAGACGAGACCATGCTTGATGGTGCCATCCGTGAACTCAAGGAAGAGACCAAGATCAAGGTCCCTGTTCCTGTTCTGAAAGGTTCTATCAAAGGTTCGAAGACTTTCGATGCTCCGAATCGTTCTTCGCGTGGTCGCACCATCACTCAGGCATTCCACATCGATCTTGGTGTCGGCGAGTTGCCGAAGGTGAAAGGTTCTGACGATGCTGAGAAAGCATTCTGGGTTCCCTTCAAAGACGTGAAACAAGAAAAAATGTTCGAGGATCACTTCTTTATTATTGACAATTTCCTGAATATTGGTTAAGATACATACAGGAAAAGGAGTATATTATGGCAAAACAAGAAAACCCGTTCGTTGCCGGTGATAAAGTTGTTCTTCGAAACGGCAAACTTCCAATGACCGTACAACATGCAAGTGGGAACTATGTTCGTGCAATCTACGATCATAGCAAGCAACAATCGAGTGAGCACTTCACTCGATACAAATTCTATGAAGAGGAGAGTCAAGCCGTGACTTCGACTGCAATCTACAAACTGAACCTTGACTCGGATCAAGAGATCTACGCGAACTATCGTGGTACGGACAGCGCCGGCAACTGGCTGATGGAACGCATCGGCAATGGTGGTGGCATCATCGTCGTTTCGAAAGAGAAGTGCGAAGAGGTTCTGCCTTTCACGTTCAGCGTTCGTATGAATGGTCGTGAGCAGCACTTCGTCGGTGAAGCCGGCAAAGTCAAGAAGGGTGACATCCTTCTGTTCACTGCCGGCGGTGTTGACAACTTTGCCTTTGCTGTTGTCAAGAATGTTGATACGAAGCACAAAGGTGCTCGTGCTTGGGAAGGCGTCCGCGTCTTGACCGAAGCGCTGTAAATAAGCCTTGACACTACTGCAGAAATGTGGTAGTGTCAACTCAAGTCCACACAGTGAGTGGTGGCAATCATAACAATAGAGGAGTTCTATTATGAAAACTGTGCTAAGTCTAATCTCTGCTATCATCCGCACCGATAGCTACAAGTTCTCTCAGTGGGTGCAGTACCCTGCCGGCACGACTCATGTGTCTTCGTACATCGAGTCTCGTGGTGGTGAAGACGAATCGGTCTTCTTCGGTCTGCAAGCATTCATGAAAGACTACATGACGACTCCGATTACGATGGCCGACGTAGATCGTGCCGAGAAAATCGTAACGGCACATGGTCTGCCTTTCAACCGTGAAGGTTGGGAAATCATCGTCAAAGAATACAACGGGATGCTTCCTGTTGAGATTGAAGCTGTTGCTGAAGGCACGGTTATGCCGACCCACAACGTTCAGGTGCAGGTGGTAAACACCGATCCTCGACTGTGGTGGCTGACTTCGTACCTTGAGACCGCACTTCTTCGTGGCGTCTGGTACCCTTCGACTGTTGCGACTAAGTCGCGTAAGATGAAGAAGCTGATCAAGGCCGCTCTCGAGAAAACGTCTGACGTTCCTGTCGACGCACAGATCAACTTCAAGTTGCATGACTTTGGTGCTCGTGGTGCGTCTTCGAGTGAAACCGCTATCCTTGGTGGTATGGCTCACCTCGTGAACTTCATGGGGACTGACACCGCCGAAGCTCTTGTCGGTGTTATGGAATACTACAGCACTGATGAAGTTGTCGGGTTCTCGATCCCTGCTTCTGAGCACTCGACGATCACTTCTTGGGGTCGTGAGAATGAAGTCAAAGCCTTCGACAATATGATCAACCAGTTCGCTGGCGTGGGCAAGCTCTATGCTTGTGTGTCTGACAGCTTCGACATCTACAAGGCATGTTCGGATCTTTGGGGCACTGCCCTGAAAGACAAGATCATCGCATCGGGTGGCACCTTGGTGGTACGCCCTGACTCTGGTGATCCGACGACTGTTCCGATCGAGGTCCTAGAAATCCTTCTCGAGAAGTTCGGTTACACCGTGAACAGCAAAGGCTTCAAGGTTCTTCCTCCGTACATCCGCGTTATTCAGGGCGATGGCATCAACGAGAAATCGTTGCCGATCATCCTCGACAACCTGATCGCTGCCGGCATCTCGGCCGAGAACATCGCGTTCGGTATGGGTGGTGGTCTTCTGCAAGCTTGGAACCGTGATACTCTGAAGTACGCAATGAAAGCTTCGGCTCTGAAAGGTCCTGACGGCGTTTGGAGAGGTTTCTCGAAAGACCCTATCTCCGACCGTGGTAAGAAGTCAAAAGAAGGTCGTCTGGCTCTTGTGAAAGAAGCTGGCTTTGGTATCGCTCCTTACATCCGGACTGTTCCTGAGGAATACATCGGAGAGTTCACTGCAACGAACCTTCTGCGTCCTGTCTTCAAGAATGGTGTTATCCTGATTGAAGATACCTTTGAGAACATCCGCGAACGTGCAAAGGAAGGTGTGTGATGATGACTCAGAAAGACATCGAAGAGGTCAAGTTCATGGCCCAAGTCTGGAAGATGAACGATGAGCGCAATAAGCGTCTCGCTGAAGAAGCAGAGAAAGAACGAAAGCGAAAAGCCCTCGAGTGGCTTGAAAGCATTCGCTAATGGGTGGGGCTTCGGCCCCACCTTCTTTAGGAGATATTAATGCATATTGGTTATACACCCGGCGGATCGCCCATCTTTACTGGCGGAGTATCCAATCCTCGGACAGGCGGCAAAACCCTCTATGAATGTTCTGCTGATCCTCGCCATAAGCTGACGACAAATCAGGCTCGGTCCAAGGGATACTACTGCAGCCATTGCGGTAAACCACTTAAGGTCCGAGCGCAAAAAATCCAAGAACTTGAAACCATGGCCAAAAGCCTTGGTGCAACTATAACGTGGAATAAGAATGAGTAATATTTGGCTTATCTCGGACACTCACTTTGGTCACGAGAATATTTTGAACTTTATTGACTCTCGAACCGGACTGAAGGTTCGGCCTGACTTTGCAAACGTCGACGAAATGGACGAATGTATGGTCGACAACTGGAACAGCGTTGTCAAGAAGGGTGACAAGGTCTGGCACCTCGGCGACGTCATGTTTGGTGATACTAAGCGCTTTGAGAAGCTGTGGCCTAAGTTGAACGGAAGCAAGCGCCTCTGTGTCGGTAATCACGACGACATTCGGTATCTTACGAATGGCGGTTTCTTTCAGAAGGTTCATCTCGAGCGTAAGTTCCGTGATGAGAAGCTTCACTTCTCGCACATCCCGCTTCATCCTTCGCAGCATGAGGTAGGTGCACCCGGAAGCAAGAACTTCTTCTGCAACATCCATGGGCACATCCATGGCAACCCGACACCGGTTGGTCGCTACATCAACGTCTCTGTTGAAGTGATCAACTACACTCCTGTTGCATTTGAAGACATTGCTGCACAGGCTGCGGTCCTTCTAAAGGAGTTCATCGACTAATGTCGTGGAACAACGTGATCCCATCAGAGTCTATCTTAGACGATCTTAAGATGCGGAAATGGCAAGAACCCGAGAACCCTCTTGTTACGATTCCAGAGGAACTTGTCACCGATTGCTTGATTCGTTATGAGTTCGAGGGTTACTATGGCGTTATCGCTTCGCACAAAGATCATCCAGCATTTGATGAAGTTCGGCGTGTGCTATCCACCAGAGGTTACATTAAGATTCCAGAATACGCTTGCTGGAACGGAGATCGAGTGACTAAACGCTTCCGCTTCAATGGAGTACAACTGGAGGTTCATGATACGTTCTACTGTGCTGCAGCATGGGCCGCAAAATTTTCATATAATCGCACAAAGGTGGTTGACATTCCTGAAGGATAGATTATATCTATCTTGTAAGGAAGAAGAGGAACAGATGAACAAGACTCTCACGATGGAAGAACGAGTAAACCTTCGCAACTCTGCCATCAAAGACATGGAAGCTGGAGTCATCGTTCCTCTTGTCGACGCAAGTTACTACGCCTACGGGCTTTGCATCGGCGACTTCCGCGATAACGGTATGGCTGTGAAGAACACTTGGCGTACCGGTATGAATTGGACGTGGAACGGTCCGGGTTCCATTTGTCTCAGTGGCGAAGTACTTGCACCCGGACAAGAGTCTCAAGAAATCGAAATGGATTGGAGCTGAACATGGTAACCTTTATCGGAATGTGTGTCGTTGCTGCGCTTATCGGTGCCGGCGTCTATGCCCTTCTGACTCGCGTGAAGATTCGTAGCTATCGTTACGAAGTCGACAAGGATGGAAACGAAACGGTGATCGACGAAAATGATTAAGTCACCTTTCGATAAACGCCCTCAACGTACTCCTACCTTTGAAAAACCCAAGGAAAAAATCATGAACGCACGTACTATCATCGCTGGCAGCACCGCAGTTGTCGTTGGCCTCTTTGCACTGACGATTGTCGGTGGATCTTTCTATACGATCGACTCTGGTGATCGTGGTGTTATTCTGCGCAACGGCGCGGTCGTTGGCACTGCTGAACCTGGGCTCGGGTTCAAACTTCCAATCATCGACTCGGTGAAAGAAATCTCGGTCCGTTCCAATGCTCGTCGGTATGAAGGCGTGGCTGCATACTCGAAAGACCAACAAACTGCAGAACTCGTTATTTCTGTGAACTATCGTCTGCCTCCTGATCAAGTCGAACAGATCTATTCGGAATACGGTGGTGAAGAAGGTGTTCTGACTCGTCTGCTTGACCGTCAAGTCTACAACGAAGTGAAGAACGTCTTTGGCAAATACAATGCAGTGACTGCTATCAACGATCGTGGTCGGCTTGTTGCTGACATCCAAACCGCGATTCAAACCATCGTTGATGGACCGATCATCATCGAATCGGTTCAAGTTGAAAACATCGACTTTTCGAATGTCTATGAAGACTCGATTGAAGCTCGTATGCTTGCCGAAGTCGAAGTTCAGAAGGTGAAACAGAACGCCGAGCGTGAAAAGGTTCAGGCTGAGATCGTCGTGACTCAAGCTCAAGCACAAGCTGATGCTCAACTGGCTCAAGCGAAAGCTGCTGCTGAAGCAACTCGCCTTCGTGGTGATGCAGAAGCCGCTGCGATTCGTGCCAAAGCCGACGCTCTTCGTGACAACGCTGGTCTGATCGCGCTGACTCAAGCTGAGCGCTGGGACGGTAAGCTTCCGACGACGATGATCCCGGGTTCGACTGTTCCCTTCATGGACATGTCTCAGAAATAAGTCACTTGAAAAAAGTGCAGAAAAAGAGCGCTTCGGCGCTCTTTTTTGTTGACATCACCAGAAGAACTGTATAGAACATAACTATAGGCAACAACAGGTGACACAATGAAAACCTTCATGATCGTCCTCAACACCGCCATCGTCTGCTACTGCATTCATCTTGCTTCGACTTACGATCCTCTGACTGCGGCAATCAACCGCGTCGTTCTCGAAGTTGTCACTGGCCTGATCTAAGGAGTTCCCATGAAAGTTCGTCTGTCTGAAGTCTTCAAAGTCTCAACGACTCGTCCGTTGAATGCACTCGACAAAGTGAGCATCGCTGAACTTGCACAGTTCACTCACTTCACTCTTCACGACTTCCCATTCTCTGCAGCTTGGTCTGCGTTGATGAATGAATGGAAGTTTGAGTATGACATGCGAGATGATGAGTTCCAGACGATGTCTGGTCTGAAGATGTTCTTCAAAGATGGATCTTCTCTAGCACTTGCGAGGAAATAATGTGCTTCCCTGTCTTTAAGATGGTTGATGGTAAGTGGAAACTCCATGCCGTCTACACTGACTTCGCCAAACTCCAGTCCGAGTGGGGCACGAAGTATGATTGGCCCGAGTTCTGCTGGGAACCGTGGCCCGTGGATAAACCCTTTGACGAAGCGATGATGGGGTTCTGAGATGAATAAAGCTGAGCTGAAAGCCGCGATCGAGGCTGAGAAGAAACGTCACGCTGAGATCATCAAAGGACTCGAGTCAAAGTTGCGTGTGATCGAGATGGAAGAGTCTGCAATATCGCGTAAAGCTTATACAGAAAATAAAGCCCTTCTCGAAGAAACAGGTGAATGGCTAAAGGGTAAGCTCGCCGTTGGTGACTGGGTTCAAGTGACGGGTAGCCGTGCTGGAAAGTATCGTTCTATCGTTGCCATAAACGGTTACGGCATCGTCGGCAGCATCATATATCAAAGACGAGTTCGTACACCTGAAGGCATCAAAGTTCAATGGGCGAAAGACGTGGCGAAAGTCACTGAACAGGGCTTCAACAAGATCACTCATTTGTACCGTGATGGTAAGTTCGTGCCAGTGAAAGAATTGATGAAAGAAAGTGAAGTTACTAGTTGACATTTACTAACTGATTGCTTATATCTGATCAGTAAACAGAGGTACATCATGACCGTTCTCGAAAATCTCAAGTCACGACACTTTGATCTGAGCGTCCATACGGCTTGGGTTGACGAGGACGAAGGTGTCGCAACATTCCCTCTGTGGAATCTCTCTGGCCAAATGGTTGGCTTTCAACAGTATCGTCCTGCTGCTGACAAGAAGCGGGATAACCACCCTCGTGACTCTCGTTACTTCACATGGCGTAAGGCAAAAGTTGTCGGCGTCTGGGGTCTCGAGTCATGGAACTTCACCAACACACTTTTTGTAACTGAAGGTGTCTTTGATGCTGCTCGACTTACTTCTCTTGGGTACAGTGCTGTCGCTACCCCTAGTAACGACGTTGATGATTCTCTTGCACGATGGCTTTGGATGGTCCGACGTGTTCGACCTGTTGTGGCCGTATGTGATAATGACCGTGCTGGTCGTAAGCTTGCTAAGTGTGGTACAACTTATCATGTGATGGAAGACGGAAAAGACATGGGTGAAGCCTCTGACGAATATGTTACCAACTTCTTGAGGAACTACAAGTGAAAGTTCGTTTGCATCTTGATGGTAAGAACCACTTCAACGAAGAACAATGGGCGATGATTCACGACGCCGTTCAGTTCTTCGTTGATGAATACGAGTTAGACAAGTACACTGCGCCAGTGTACATAAAGTTTCCCCAACGCTTAGACATCAACGACTTCGGTCCGCTCACAGTGAGTCGAGGGCAGTGCATGACTGAGTTCTACGCGGTTGGAAACAAATTCAGGGTTGAGCGCTTCATCATCTCGATCACTCCTGCCAACCTATACAAAGTCATCGAGGTGATCTTCCATGAGATGACCCATGTTCTACAAGAACTTCGTGGTGACATTCAACGCCAGCGGGACGGTAGTGAAATCTATCGCGGCGTGCATTATTCTGTTGACATTCTACAGAAACCGACTTATAAGCAATATAGAAACTTTCCTTGGGAAGTCGAAGCGCGAGAAGTATCGTACGCGATGTTGAAGAAGTGGAAAGCTTCTCGTGGTGTCAAAGATTCCTTCTGGCAAAAACTCATCAAACTCTGGAGCTAATATGAAAACTGTACTCACCAGCGAAACCCTCTACAAACTTGATTCAAAAAGAAAGGTGCGAGTGTGGTACGCTGAGACTGGCACTGACGGGACTCGCTGGGGTCTTC
>JACCDY010020584.1_pt1 | contig 38938 bp, 36 predicted proteins | sample 7446391 | NCBI WGS metagenome assembly JACCDY01 (sample SAMN15323451, study PRJNA562643) | freshwater metagenome | isolation source: river surface water | place: USA:Blue River Watershed | collected 2017-08-18 | reverse complement strand
TCTTTTTTCTTCTTCCAAAAGTTCAAATATCTTATTGGCTCTTTGATTGTTTGGGTTTTTATCGAGCCATTTTTTAGCATACTTTATTAGTTGAGGTAAAGTCTCGTCCATTAGCTATATAAATATGTTATCAAATGTTTAATTGATACTGGATCGTGTTTGAAATATCTATAATTAGCAAATTTTATATTTGTCATTCCTTTTGCAGTAATGTAATTTTTGCGAATATCTAATCGCATCAGATCGAGCGGCCGTAAATATGATATTGTATCATCTGTCAATCCACAATTTACTAATGTCAATGATCGTAACGGTAATTTGGATATTCTGTTTAATCCATGCTCAGTAATCTTGGCACTTACTAAACTTAAATGTTTAAGATTTGGAGGCAATACTTCACCGGTAATATTTGATCTAATAATATTAAGACTTGTCAAAGTTTCCATTTTAGTCAATATCTCCATTTCTTCGTCTGATACTGCTTGTTCAAACTTTATATGTAGTGATGTTAACGTGTTAGGCAAGTGAATTAACACAAACTTCGCATTTATATCACAGTCTAATATTTCTAGATCGATTAAACGCATTCGCTTTAATTTTCCTGCATTGCGGATATTTACATTCTTCATACTTAGAAATTTGATAGATGAATCTGCTATTAAGTTCATATCCAATTTACTTCCTTCTAATTTTAATGATTTTAGACCGTGAATATCTCTGTAAGCGTTACTTGTTATGCTCGCCAAATCGCAATTCTTCAAAGTGAGATTTTCCAATGAAAATGGCATATATCTCAGATCAAAATTTATTGGTTCGTTTAGAAGATTCAAAGAAGTCAAATTGGGGCATTTATCTAAATAACCTACTCCATTAACGTCTTTAATGGTCAAACTACATATCTTTTTTATATTACTCTTGTCTACTACGTCTAAATGCAGTTTTTCCAAATGATTACTGCGCCCGCCCGAAATACTTTCGCATTCTATTTCGCGCAATTTAAGTTCTGGATCGAGTGTATAAGCATGTGGAACACGCAAATAAGTAAGTTGTTTAAATTGACTTACCAAATAATCAGATATACGGTCTGTGCAAACTAATCTAGTAATTGGTAATATCGATAATACTTCTACTATATCGTATTTTCTGTTTATAGTAAGTGCTGCTTCTTGATTTAAGTCACTAGTATCTTGATAATCATTAATGTATCCATCTTCCTCAAAATCCGTATCATTTTCTATTTCTGGTTCGTGTGGGTCCAAATTTACATGAATAACTAAGCTGCTTATCTTAGGACATTTCTTTACTAGTTTTTTTACATCAGAATAGTAAGTTATTTCAGTATGCCTTACATTTTGATACATTGTTTGCGCTTGTCTAAACACTGGCATACACATTGCGACATCATATAATTCTAAATACTGAGCAGTATGGAACAGTATAAAATTTGGAGTATTCATTATATAGTAAAATTGAATCAAATTTTATATAATGCAAAAGCTAGATCGGAATACGCTATCTATAATAGGATCATTCCTAGAACTATTTGACGTATCAATATGTTGTAGACTGATACGTGCGGCGAAATACATGTTCATCGGCGTTGTACGAGCTAAAATAACTGAAGATTTGGATGTTGTTGACCTTGCAAGATGCCCGAATATTAGCAATCTAACAGTTGGTCGAAGCTTGAGCGAGGATGAATTTTCGTGGTTAAGTAGATTGCCAATTAAACGATTAAGATTTCTTAATAGAGTAAGCGCAATTGGCGATTTTAGTAAATTCACAAAATTAGAATACTTAGAAGCGGATCGCGTATATGCCACCAATCATCCAAGTCTCACAGAAATTAAATATCGCGCCGGCGAATGTCCCGTAATTAGCAGTAATATTAAAAGAATAAGCGGTGTTGTTGGGAATATTAATCAATTGCTAAAAATAGATCCGGAGCAAAAATTTCCGTTCGTTTGCATAGTGCAAGATAGCCGCAATCAAACATATGCGGATTTGTTGTCCAAATACAATTTGGAGCATATAGTATTATATACTGATCCTGCCAAATTTATTAAACCCTGTCTGAAGTCATTAGAACTGTATAATTGTGACATTCCAGATTTATACAATACTAATATTGAACAATTAACTTTGCATGATATTAGCAGCATAAGTCGCTATCCACGTAAGCTAAAAATACTATTTGCCAATAATTCTAATATAGACATGAACGCGCTTGTAGAAACTACGATAGATGATCTTAGTTTGAATCATTGCGAGATTACAAATACCGAAATGATGCGTAGTTTACGATTGAAAAAATTAACATTGTATGCTCAGTCTAATATGATGAAATTCATACCGGATTCTTTGGTAGAATTGAGATTCACTGGTATATTTGATGGTGAAATAGAAATGAAATATATACCAGCAAGCGTCACATCTCTTGCTATGTCGTGCGTTTCAGCTGCATGTGAAGTATTACCACCTAACTTGACTAAATTACATTGTCGCGATATGAAAATAACCAGCGTCGGAATGCAAAAAATAGCAACTTTGCCTTTGGATAGCCTGACATTGAATAATTGCCAAATAACAAATCAAATGCTTTCTTTATTGGCGCCGCTTAAACTTCAGCATTTGAACATATCTCAGAACGGTGTAACTGCGAAAGGCATTAGAAGTATTCTGCATATGCCGCTGCGAACACTTGAACATGACAAGATACCAATTCTGAAAGTGCTATGATTGTCAAGACCATAATTCAAAAAATAAATCAGTTTCAGAGCATCTCAAACTCCGAATCTTTAGAATTGCCTGATTCTGGTTTTTTAGGTTCTTGAACTACACGCAAGTGCCCGAATTCAGCAGAACTAAATATTCCACCTTCAGAATTGATAAGTCTGGTATCCGATGGTACCGCATTAACCATACCATCTCCAGCGGGATTCATCAATCTACAATCAATGATAAATTTAGGATCAACAACCAATTTCTCAATTTTTTGTTCACTGGGATCTTCAAGCATGATCTTTTTTGGCTTTGCCATGATTTTGCACATGATATTGGCGCGGGCTTCTTCTAGTGTCTCAGCTGGAATAATAGGTTTTTCCTTTGGTTTTTCACTCATTGAATTGACCCGTTGCACGAGTTCGTGAAACTCCAACAGTTTCATAAACAGATTCAAATCAATAGCTCTTTCTCCGAACGCCTTGATGTATTTTTCGTAGTAATCATTCATGGCCGTTTCGCCTCGCGGATTTTGAGTGATCCATGTTACTAGATCAATACTCGTAAATTGACTTTCCTTTGGTTTCTCTTTTTTCACGAATGCGAAACTATCGATGTTTTTCGAATATTGAAATTCGCAATTCAAGTGACATTCTACAAATCTGAAGAATGAATGCGAACTAACGTGATTCGGACTGAATGCGGTTTCATACGCGTGATAGTACTCATAACAGTTAATTCCATACGGAGGATTTTTAGTAACCCACTCGGCGAGGCTAAGTTTCACTGGCGGAACCTCAATCGGATGTGCTGGATACACCCAACAGCCGTCTACTTCAATGTATTCGTTTTCGTAGATGAGATAAGCAAGCGCTTCTTCCACAATTGGCGCAGCATATTTCGCAGCATATTTAGCATAGTATTCATCAACTTTTCCTTTCGGAATGATATCATTGACGTATTCACGAGCAACAGCCAATGCAACTCCATTCACCCACAAATTGTGGAATCCTTCGTATCCGAATTCAGGTACAATAGTGTCAAATTTAGCACGTCTGATTGCTTTATCCTTAAACACATTAACGTAATCATTGTAATAATCGATGCCAGTTCTTGATCCTGGAGGATTAAATCTGATCCAAGATCTCAAGCAACTTTTTGATTCAGTTTCGGTTCTAGTAGTCATGTGTAATATATTAGTATTCAATTTTTACTTTTAATTACTATCACTACCAAACGCATCGCTTCTAGCTTCACTATTTGCATGTTTATCATCGACAATCTTTTGATCTATTCTTAAATCGACCTTTTGATCGGCCGCGATCCACACACCATCTTTAAGTACGTAACCGGTGCGAATTAACATTATGTTAAATACCTCTTCACAAAGAGGATATTTGTATTTACTAGCGTATGTATCATAGTAATCTTTGGTTTCCGGCGGATTGGCTTCAATCCATTCCTGCGCAGCATCCAATACTTTTTTGTGCGCCCAGTATTTTGCATACATAGTATAGTTACAATCGCGAACTATGCCGTTAAATTGCTCGATTTTAATTGGGAAATCGCTTGAGAATGCGGCGTGATAAGATGATATTGTGTGTACTGACGGTGGATTCTTAATGATCCAATTGTAAGCCGCGTGAATAGTTTCTTCTGTTGCAGTATCTTCTGCCATAGCATTAGCCATTGTATATTAGTCAGTCTTTTCAATTCCATTTTCATAAATAGTTATTGTGATATCTCCATAATCATCAACTATATGTTCACCGTCTAATAGGCCTTCGTTATAGTTACAAGTAAGTGATTCATTAATATTTGTCGAGAAATGCGACCCGTGCTTTATTCCCATTTTATATACTTGATAATTCGTGATAATATCATTAACAGTAATTTCCACACCGTGCTTCAGTCCATTAGAATACATACGTCTTGTACGGAATACGTTTCCGAAATCATATTCATATTCGGGCCCATGTTTTACGCCTTTATAATAGCTAGTCTTGGTTTTCACAAACAGGCTGTGGTATTCTTTTTGAATTCCATGTTGTAAGCCATACCGATACTTATAATGCACCTTAATTTCCTCATTTATGTTATCTCGATAAGCTTTAAAATCGCCATGAAGTTCACCATTCAAATAATTACACTTGACTGCTAATAATCCATTTTGATAACGCTTCATATATTGTCCTGTTCTTCGTCCCCAATAATCAATTGTGAACTGCTCTTGAATTCTTCCGTATTCGTGCTTCGTAATTTTTATGTTTTCACCTTCTTGATTTATAGATTGCGATCTGTCTTCGATACCGTATTCATCATTGAATACATCTCCAAAAAGATAACAAATAATAGATTCTACCTCGAAGTTCATTTTTTCATGGTATAAATAGGTAGGACCACATAACTGTCGCGCAAACATCATAGATTTTCTTGTAATGCACCCATTTGCACTATCGATTTTTATTTCGTACGCATACTCTACTACATAAATCGCAACATCGGAAGGACATGGTAATTGAATTCGTTTTACTATTTCTCGTGTGTAATTCATATATTAGTCAGTCTTTTCAATTCCATTTTCATAAATAGTAAAAAAATGAACTAATATAGATGAACAACTTACCGAACGACGTACTGAGCCATATATGCAAATTCTTTGAACCTAGTGATGTATGTAAGTTGATAAATAAGAAATATGCTAATCTGGCCCTGTATCAATATATCTACGCAATAGAAAATGATGCATCTGCGATGGCGTTAAAAAAATGCAAAAATGTTGTATCTCTAAAAGTAAGAGCGTCACAACTCAATCAATTATCGGCGCCAATGACAAAATTAAAACATCTAAAAATTATAGACGGCGCTTTGTCAGACGAAACAATAGGGCGTCTCATTTCATTAAATTTAGACAGTATAAGAATATATAAGATGCACGAGAATTATATGCCGTTATTTTCTACTGTTAAGAATGTACACGCCCACATCGACTGTGATAAAATGTATCAATATGAAAATGCTCCATTCACTTCTTTATCGATACATAGTGAACACGGTGCTAGTTTACCCAGACCGTTAGTATTAAATCCGACAAAACTCACAGACTTGTGCTTAGTCAACTGCAACATATTAAGCATAAATTTTGCAGGGTTACAGTTAACTAAACTATTCGTGGTACGATTTGGCACTATGCCGGATGAGTTTGATATTTCGCAAGTGTCGCATATGCCATTACGCAGATTAGAACTACGTAATTTTAATATTACTATGTGCAAACTACCAATAGTAGAGCTAATATTGGATAATTGTAAAGTGAATCTTTCTAGTTTAAATATCTTAGACAACTTAACTACTCTGTCATTGATGAGTTGTGTTATTACAGGCGAAATAAGTAATAATGTAGTTCATCTTGAAGTTAACACAGATTCAACCCATGAAACGCAGCTTATCCGCTTTAATAAACTTAATCTGGAAACGCTGACGACTAACTTAAATTTGAAAGATGAAGACCTTTTACCATTTACAAATCTTAAAAAACTTGACGTTCATCGATCTTTAATAACAGGAGAATTATTGCCTTTGAAATTGGAAAGTTTAGATCTTTTCGGCGCACCTATAACAACTGAGGGTCTTAAACGCATTGCGCAAATGCCATTACGCAGCTTAAAATTAAGTTCATGTGGCATTAAAGGACAAGATCTAGCTCTAATATCTCATTTGAAACTTCATACTCTTGGACTTCAGGATAATCACATAGATGTTGAATATTTAGCACTGATAAAAAATATGAAGCTAAGTACATTTATATATACGCTAAAAGGATTGGATTGTTTGCGAAGATAAAATTGAACTAATATAGATGGACAACTTACCAAATGATATTATGCGTTATGTTTGTACATTCTTTGAACCGATAGATGTGAGCCGCTCATTAATTAACAGAAAGTTAGCCTCACAGGCTGATTTATTTTATGCTTCAATTGTTTCGCTTTGTTTAATTGATCAAAATGAAATAGATGATGTGTTGCGAAAATGCACGGGTTTAATCCATCTAAAAACAGATAAAATCCCGGATTGCCCAATGACCAAATTAAAGAAGTTAAATGCTTATAGAATTATTTTAAATGAACGCTCGACGCGAATAATTTCTCAACTTGCGTTAGAAGAAATCACAATACAGCTCAAAATTGTTGCTGCTGATATAACACCTGTTCTATCGAATATTAATACAATTCACGCTGCTGTGACTTCATCAGAATTGAAAAAATTCGACTCAATTCCTTTTACTTCATTGATTATTTCTAATGATGATCAGCATAGTGAATTGTGTCGGATAAACCCCACAAAACTAAAACATTTAGATCTGTTTCATTTTGATGGATTCCCGAGGAATCTGAATTTATCGGAAATGTCGTTAGAAAGTTTAGATATTACATGCGCTGTGGACGATCCAATGTTCAGTTTATTTGATTTGTCGTTGGTGGCACATATGCCTTTGAAAAAACTCAGTATAAACAATGAAGTAGTTAAAATACCATATATTTCTAGTTTACGAAGCTTATATCTTACAAACTGTACAGTAAATTTGTCTGAACTTAATACTTTAAATTTGGATAATTTGAAACTAGTGTGTTGCCAAACTGCAGGTGTATTATCAAATACCAAACATCTCGAATTACATGAAACAGATTTCATAGAACACAAAGATTTAAACCTGAAAAGTTTAGATATGCAACACATTTATAACCATGATTTATCTATGTTCACGGAGCTAGAATTTTTACATGTCGGAGGTGGACGACTTGCAATTGAATCATTACCGCTTACTATCACCGCGCTTGATTTAAATGAATTACTAGTAACAACCGAAAGTATGCGACATATAGCTAGGATGCCGTTACGTAGTTTAAAATTATGTTCATGTGGAATTAAAGGACAAGATCTAGCTCTAATATCTCATTTGAAACTACACACCCTGGATATTACAGACAATGATATTGATTTTGAATACTTGGGATTATTACGAAATATGAAACTTCAGACATTTAAGTATGGTCTTAAAAATGACTTGTTCTTGTTAAAAATGAACTAATATAGATGAACAACTTACCGACTGACATTCTGAAACATGTATGTGGGTATTTCGACCCGAAAACTGTTGGTCGTTTACTAGTGAATAAGAAGCTTGCATCGCAGGCTGATTTGTTTTATGGATCTATTCAAAATTTAACTATACGTCATCGCAGACTTGCCGATACAATGATTAAAAAATGCACAGGTGCTGTATCGTTGTGCACAGATTGCGAATTTAGTACGATGACCAAACTGAAAAAACTAAAAATTAGAGATGCTGAAGTTACATCGGACATGGTTAAAGTTATAGAATCCCTGAATCTGCAAGAAATAGATGTTCCGACGCATCCTGAATTAATCGAAATCCTGCTTAAAATTGACGTGATACATTCGACATTCTACACTAAGTTAAGTATCAAATACAAAGATATAGCTTTTACGTCTTTGAAATTGTACATACGTTCCGATATCCCAGTGTTGAATCCTACAAAGCTAACTAAGTTAGAAATATTAGAATATAAATCCGCAGATCAACTATATGAAATATTTTCTGCGCTGAAACTACAGATCCTCATTTTACGCACTACTTTCATACAAAGACCAAAAACAAATTTTGATTTAAGTCGAATAGCACATATGCCATTGCATAAATTACATATCGAGCGCATGAGTATTAGTCCAGTGTCAATTGATACATTACGCGAATTAAGTTTATACTATGTCACTGTTGATTTGGGCGAGTTGAAATGTCTGAAACATCTTCAAATTCTTAGTTTAGTTTCTTGCAAAACAATAGGTGAACTATCTATTACATTACACAAACTAGACTTGAACAGTGTGTCATTTGCTCCATTCAAAAACACAACTCCAGCGATACTTAAATGTAATACTAATGACATTACTGACGAAGATATAACTATGCCACTTACTGAGTTGCACTTAATGGACTGCAAATTATCAGGTCGATCGTTGCCTTTAACTATAACAAAATTAAAATTTTATAGAGTTCCCGTTACAACGGAAGGTATGCATCGAATATCTCAGATGCCCCTGCGTTGGTTAGGATTATCCAATTGTGGTATAAAAGGTCAAGATTTACATTTGCTAACAAACTTAAAACTCCACACTTTGGACATTTCGACAAATAAAATAGACATAGAATATTTACGGGTACTGAGGCATATGAAACTTCAGACATTTGAATTTGATACGGTGAGTGCTGAACTGTTGAAATTACTATAAAAAAGAAGCTTACTACTTTTCCGTCGTACGGGCTTGAATGGCTTTCTCTATGTGATCATACAAGATAGGACAGTTATTTTTTTCTGCACCCTGTGTTATCTTGAAATTATACTTGATTAATAAATCAATAATACTGAAGTTTCTGATCTCTATCGCTGTTTGTAGAATTTCGGCATTGCATCTGTCCAGATCTTTTGCGTTTTCTAGCATGTATTTTAATATGTAATAGTTTTCTTGGCGCGACGCTCTAGAAATAAACATAGATGAATCAAAATCATATATTTTTTTGAACCACTTCACAGCCCTAATATTGCCGCGATATATCGCACCTTCTATGAGATCATTTGTAATTGGTACACTGTAAGATCTTATCCATTCGAATGTTTCCAGTTTGAACGACCACAGTGCTTCTACATAACTCGTCGGCTGGAGTCCTTTTTTCATAGCCCACTCTGTAGTATTATGGTTGGCTAATGCAAATTTTACAGCATTTCTACTCCTGCAGTTATTTTCATATAGCCAATCTGCTACATCGACATTTCCATAATGTAATGCAGTATCTAGAAAATCTGGGAATAACGAGCATGGTCGTTTTGCATAAATGAATTTTACTAATTCTAAATTACCAGCTGCACACGCTGTATTCAGATCAGCTAATAGTCCGCGTTCGTAAAACCAATTCATTAGATGGAAATGTCTTCTTGCTAATGCCAAAGAAGCATGACTATCAGTCAGTTTGCATTCGGATTCGCAAAACTCCAACATTTCTTGACTACCATGAGTTAATGCATTATCTAGTATTACAGACATTTTTGTACCATATTTTACGCAAAATTTTGCGGCGCCAACAGTTGGCACATTTCTTATACGTGCCGGTTTTAATCCTATGCTAACTAGCCATTCTGCGAGATCTATGTTATTAGCGCTAACCGCATTGCGAAGTGCAGTAATGTCAAATTGATAATTATTTTCATGTAACCACCGAGCTGACTCAACACTGTCAACTCTAAATATTTTTGTCCTAGGATATCTGGGTTCGAAGTTATGTAAATATTTAGTGAGTTTTATGTCGTCTGATCCAAACCAATTAATACTTCTCAATCCCACACTATGCAAATATTCTACTACTTGCAATCTGTTGTTCGCTATAGCAGTATCTACAATGTTATCTGGAAATGGATATTTTTCTTCATGAAACCAAGCTAATGATTCTAGAGACCCATAAATAGCAGCTTCTGTAATAGCTAGATCCGTTACTGGGTACCAGTTTCTTAAGAATTTTATTAATTGGATATTATTATCACGCGCTGCATTGACAATAGAATTTGCTGTTCCAACGTGTCCTTTATCATGAAGTTTAATGATTAAGTCCTGATCTTTCAAATGATTAATAGTTTCTTCTGTAATATGGTATGAATCAAAATCAGGTTCATTCATCTTCTGCTGTATTAACCACGTATATCCTAACTCGGCCGCAAGATCGATATTTATCCAGTCCTTAAACTTTACTCCTGTTTGTTTAGACAAGATGAATGACCATAAGTATCTGTTTCTGAATATCTTCCAGAATAGCTCTTCCGTCTTGTTCATTATATTTAATTCATATTTATAAATAAAATTGAAACTATTAGATATACAATGGCTGCAGCGTCTACAGAATCATACCCTGAACTTCATATATTCAAATATGGCCAAGTGACACCCGTTACTATCTGGCACAATTCCAATACCGATGAAAAAGTAGATTTGTTGACTTCATTATTCAATGGAATCAGATGGTCTTACACAGGCGAAATGAAAACGGCTGAATCTGAGAAGGTCGACAGTTTGTGGTATCAATACTTTCTAGAAGAAGTTTCCAAACTACCAGAGTTCGATGAAATCTTGCACAAAACTCTAATTGCTAACTCTGGCGATCCATGGTTTCCTATTGATCAACACAGAATTCTTGTAAATATAACACTTGAAAATGCTCGCACAATTGTGGCGAAGAATTTTGACATGGTAAATGAAATGGCGCCGCATTGGTGGTCGTTCTCACACAACGTAAATGAAGTATTCTTCGTGGATCATACAAAACGCATTTTCGCAAAATCTCTTCATTACACCGGTGGATTTATTACCAAGCGCGGTTCTGAAGTTCATATAACGTGGGACAAACAATTCAATCTGAAAAAGATTGAAAAGACTCTCATCGCACTTAGAATCCCTCACAAGAAAAATGTTCTTACTCAAGAAGAATATCACAATTTGATGAGCGTTACTGCAGTTTCAATGGGTGCTATGATCTACACCAGATTGCCGACTTATGATTTCAAGACACTTCCAATTGGATTCGACAAAATGATTATTCCAATTAATCATGACGATGTTGACGCTCTGACTCTGTCAATTCTTCACAATATCAATTACACTATTTGCTGTGCGGTCTGTATGAAGAAAGGGGAACTCAAACGATGCCGATGCCAACGAGCGTTCTATTGTGGAGCAGTATGTCAGCGTGCGGATTGGGCAAATCACAAAAAAATATGCTCTGCACGCACTAAAAATGCTAATCCCACGCATCGTTTAGTGGATGAACCGGCTCCATCACCGTCTGAGGTTTAGCTCTGGCAAGCTGTCTATTTTTTTCATTAACCACAGCTTTAATTCTATCCGATTCACTTTGCTTCACACGGCGTAAAATATCAGAATAATTGATTTGAGTTCCGACACTCATATTTTTAGCTATTAATTCTCTTCGTAACTTTTCAGAATCAGACTTAATCTGATCCAATTCGGATTGCGTCAACTGCTCCATTATATACTTATGTCTATTCATTTTTTTTAACAATAAACAATGTGATACGGATAGATGGGTCTTGGTACATCGTAATCCAGAATGATTTCGATTAATTCCGGCGGCATGTAATGGTATGTATGCAGTATAATAGAGCGCAGTTTGATGTTCTGAATTCTCTTGTTCAGAACATGCGCTACATATGGAAATCCCTTAGTTGAAATGTTCACAGCTTGAATAGGATAATAATACATCATAAGTATCTTAAATGGCGTCGGTTCAGTTGCATTTTCTTCAAATACACTGTATCCGTCCGTATAATATCGAAGTGTTCCACGGGTCACATCTGTAAATGTAAAACATAATCGCTTTTTGTGTAAAATGCGGCTTGTCCATTTTTCATGTGAGTATTTGCAATATTTAGTACACGGCTTATTATAAATAAAATTTCGGCAAGCCAAGTTCTTCATTATATTATAATCAATTTTCCGATTGGTTAATATAACCATGACTCGTAAGTCGCTCAAATGGTATAAGCCAGGTAAAGTAATATTAGTGAATGATAAAATGCAACAGAATTACTCATATGAACTTACCGCCGAACCTGGTAAGTTTGACGATCCTGAATTTACTCCAGATTTAACGCCGGGTGAAATGCTAGCACTTGGTGTCTTTGAAGGTAAATATATGAATGATTGCAAAAATGAATTCCCTAAAGAATGGTATGCTGGCGGTAAATTTAGTGACGTCGCTGATCCAAGTATTAATTTATTTGGCGTAAAGTCTAGACAATCATTGCAGACTTGGATAGCAAATAATTGGATACCTATAGTAGAAGGTGATCAAGATGTACGCGGCTGGTTTCAGTGGTATTGCAGATATTGGATCGGGCGCCGTGGTCATACTGATAGTATTCAAATCGGGAGATGGAAAGCATTCGTTAGACACAAAGGTCAAATTTTGGCTAGTATCAAAAAAATGAAAAAGAAAGACAGACCTAATACACGCGAAAAAATGATGAATCATAGACCAAAGCAAAGACAAGCTTTACTTCAATGGGCGTATGATCCTTTCATTTAGAATACTTGTATATGTTTCTTTTTCTGATAGATTATTCAAACGTTCCGCTTCATCAATAAGCGCTGTCATTATATGAATTGTTGATTCCCGCAGACTTTGCTTTATTTTACGTAACTGTATCAATATTAAAAATTGTGCATGATCGCCGGCTAGTCTAGCTTCAACTAATTGCTTGCCGGTGTAAAAACACATCATCTCCAATTTAGCTCTTTGTGTTTTGAAGTGCACTATGAGGTCTTGAAAATAATCGGTTTCATCCTTTTGTTCTTTTTTTTGTTCTTTTTTTTGTTCTTTTCGAGAGTTACTAAGCATCTTATACTACTTTGGATTCACTTTTTGGTTCGGGTAATTTAAGAAAGACGACCTTCATAGGTCCTTCATCAATAGCATCTTTAGAGAAAATTTGCATGCACCATCCAGCATGTCTTTGTGCGTCGGCATCTCGACACCGATCGCTACAATAAAACGTCATATTACATCTGGGACAAACCTGTAGTCTTTCGCGCGGGAAACTTTTGTCAACGCATTTAGAACATATTCTATTACTGAATCTATTTAGAGTTAATTGCATTTGCAAACGGGTAAATTTTTCACTTCCAACACTATCAACAAACCTCTTCAAGCTAGCGTTAGTTCCATCATATATTTCAGTGAAATTACTTGTAACATTTATAACTCTACAAACTTCCGCTACGGGAAATTTATTGTAGTGCTGGGAAGTAAGGGTTAAATCCGACTGGCTGATACTCATTGTACCTATAATATCCAGGATATTCATTTTTTAACTCACTATCACCATCATCGCCGCTTACCAGCAATAATACCACAATTATTACAGCGATAATAATAAGCATATTATTGTCAATTCCTTTGATCCACTGTGCTTTTTCAGCTGGTGATGGCGGCGGTGGAGCATTTTGATTATCGCCTGCTGTCATATCTGAATTCACTACATTTCCAGTTCCTGAAACATTCAACTCCTGAATAGTAAATTTATCCGGCAGATGTTTGCGCGCCTCTACAATGTCACGTGTAAGGAAAATATCAACATTATCTGTTGTACCGGACCGACAAGCATTAACACCTGTTCCATCATCGTAACTCAATAAATTCGGGATTAGTTGAGGGTATTTTTTGCTGAAAGCTCTTGCCCATTCTTGATATTTTGGATCTTTTGGTATAGTCAAACATTTGCACCATGGCGAAGTAGGGTTTTTATCACAGTAGTCAAGTTTAATAGCGTCGCATTTTTCGGGCTGTAACTTGCACATAGATTGACATCCTCTACTTTGCATATTGTTGTCAGCGTGCACCATCAAATTGTCGCCACTGCAAGAGAATAAATCTTGACATGATTGTTTAGACATATCGGTGTATTGCCCACATGCTTGCGGATTAGACTCGTCACCGACACAACATCTCTGAATGTGTTCTTTCCATGGGCGTACTTCTTTCAATTTAATTCTAGATACTTGATTAATTTTTATCGGTTTATTTGCTCTGTCAATATTAGCATACAACCCTAGATATCCATCCAATCCATCGCTGCCAGGAAAATCTACATATGGACCGAGTACAGGAGGCGCAAAGAAACTAGCGCCTGGAGTGCGATCATTAGCGACACTAGCTACTAGATTTGGAGGCACCCACATACTATCTAAATCAAAGGGTTGAAAGGTACCTCCATCTACAGAAGGATACCCTTTGTTCAAATCGTATTCACCAACTGGAAAATGGGCTTCGGTTCCACTACAACCTTGATTCCAATCAGCCCATGCATACATTGGCGGCTGAGATGCTGAGAATGTTGATCTCATAACATCCAGCCGACTTTTACATCCAGATATGTCAGTCATTGTATATAATAGATTTTTTAATTAGATGTAAAACATTCTAGTGAAGGTGAGGCGACACTATATAAATGTATCAAGTCTATACCAGTAACGGCGTGCGCTACAAAACACACAGGAAATAACAATCTTTTAGATAAACCAAGTAAGATTATAATTGTCACTATTATTAAAGCTATTAAAATCGGGACATAATCCATGTTATACTATGACCAACATAAAATTTGGGATTATTGCAATTACCCTGTTTACAGGGGCTGTTATTTTAAATTTCATACAAATAGTTATTGAGATAATTAGATTATTCCTGCCGCACATAGCTGTTCATCTCGAACAATATTTTATTGGTTCGTACTTCAATGTTATATTGTTTTTCTTCGAACGCCTCGCGCGCACAAAATTACACATTACAAAACATACTCTAGATTTACTGAGTAATGAAGCCGTTATTGTGATTTGCAATCATGTAAGTTACGCCGATTGGGTTATTTTTGCTATGCTCGCTGCGAGATGTCGTAGATTGGGAGTTATCAAAATTGCAGCGAAAAGTCTAGTAAAACTTATTCCCGGGTTTGGATGGGCCGCATGGTTGGGAAGATTTCCTGTTTTGAATAAGTCGTGGGATTCCGACGAAAAGACTCTAACTGATTGTTGCAATTATTACCAGTTTATGAATGATTGCGGATTGCCATTTTGGGTATGTATCTTCCCAGAAGGAACTTTTGTTGATGATCCCATGGACAAAATAATCAAAGAAACTGAGAAGTTTTGCGGTAGTAAACTTGCAGTTCCGACTCACACATTGCTGCCGCGTATCAAAGGTGTTACACATCTAATGGATAAGCTAAAGATGCCAGTGAAAGTTGTAGATTTAACTATTTGGTATGGTTATCCATATGAAACAGCGTTGCCACTGACCGTCAAACGCAAAATACCTACTATCACATCTTATATTTGTGAGTCGGTTAATGTTTGCGTAGCAGCACGTGAAATTACTCCTATCAATAATTGGCTGTATAAGGTCTTCGAAGAAAAAAATATCACACTAAGCAATATAGAGGAAGTGGATGTATTCGAGAGTAAGGCGCCAACTCTAACTCAAAATATAGATGTATGCGTATGGGCTATAATCTTATATTTAACGCCGCCGTATTTTAAATTCGGCGCTATGGCTATTGCAACCATTGCATATATTATTAATGCTGTGACGAGCACATAGCTTTGCATTCTTGAAATCTTTGACTCAATTCATCGCATGTTTTTTTGGATATCGTAATAGTATCATGCATTGATTGATATTTACCATAGGCTTTACATCTAATTTTCTGCAATGTTCTTTCATACATATCTAGATGCCGCATAAAGTATTCTCGCGCGAACCCCATAATTTCAGTCGGCACATCTTTCCGCGTAAGAAACTTTAATACCCCAACATCAAATGCTTTGTAACACGCAACCAGTTCATAAGTAGTAGCTTCAATAGATGTAGGGTCTACCATTTCATAATTTGGCTCATAAATAATAGGATTGCATGTTAATCTCGATTGGATAGTTACTAATACATTTTCCAATGTTGCTCCTGCGTTCCATTCATTAGACGCCCATGTATTGATAATACTCAAGCATATCTTGCCGTTGCTATACATATTAGGATGCATATAACATGGCTCAACTTCTGGTGTACAGAACTTAAACTTAGGAACCGCAAATGGATAGTTACTGGGTAAGTTTATTTTTATATACATGAAAGCACCCTGATAAGGAGTATCTGGAGGACCGATAACTAGCGCTTCTAACTTTGATAAATCATCATTCGGGCAACATAACATAATTGTTTGTTCTTCCTCTTTTTTTGGTTCTTTTTTAGATACTTCTTTTTTTAAAGGTTCCTTTTTTTGGGATTCCCCTTGAAGTTCCTTTTGAGGTTCCTTTTTAGAAGTGTCCGCTATAACCCCGCCGAATTTCTCGGCAAGTAACTTATGTCTATCTTTTCTATCTTTTGTTTCGCTTGTCTTTTTTTCAACTGTAGTGCCAAACTCTAAAAGTTCGCGTTGAATTCTTTTTATTGCTCTAGGCAATAACTTGCCCACTTCTTGTGCCATCGTATATAGATTCATTTTTTACACTTTTAAAGATAAAAACTGAATAGAATATAACCATGAACGAAATTCCTCCTCCGTCTGAGGAGCAAGTAAAGATTGTAAAAGCTATTAAAGATAATAATGTGATAGTTGATGCAATTGCCGGCAGTGGCAAAACAACTACTATTTTGCATATTTCGGAAGCATATCCTGATCGGCGAATATTGCTGTTAACATACAATGCGCGGCTGAAAAAAGAAACACGAGTCAAAACTCAAATAGATTTTCCGAATGTAGAATGTCATTCATACCATAGTTTCGGATTTCGCTATTATTCGGAGTTATGTAGCAGAGATATTGGCATTGATCACGTATTAAAGAATAATGTTAAGGCGAATGCTAAATTGAAATATGACATTATAGTTATTGATGAAGCTCAAGATATGTCGCCATTATTGTATGCTTTTGTATGTAAAGTCTATTTTGAGAATGTTGTAAAGGCTCGACTATGCGTTGTAGGCGATAAAAACCAATGTATCTTCAGATTCAAAGAAGCAGATGATAGATACATTCAATATGCTCAAGAATTGTTTTCATTTGCGCCTTACAACTGGGTCAATCTATCACTGAGTACTAGTTATCGTGTGAATAAACAAATTGCATCGTTTGTTAATGCTATGATGAACACTATACGAATACCTAATACAGTACGTGATAATCCCGGAAAAGAAGTCAGATATCTAATAAAGGATGCTTATACGCGAGGACCGAAATGCGATAATGTTGCAATAGTAAAAGCTATGCTGGAATATTATGAATACGATGATATATTTATTCTGGCTCCTTCATTGCGCAGCACTAGTACTCCCGTACGAAGTTTAGCAAATACACTTTCACAACTTGGTATACCTGTATTCGTTCCTTCTGATGTTAATGAAGCTCTTAGCGATAAAGTAACTCGCGGTAAAATTACGTTTGCTACGTTTCATCAAGTAAAAGGATTAGAAAGAAAAGTAGTTATTATCTTTAATTTCGACGAATCGTACATTCAATTCTATAACAAAACGTGCGATCCAAATGTGTGTCCGAACGAATTATATGTAGCGATGACGCGTGCAAAAGAGAAGCTAATAGTTATTCATCATTACAAAAATAGATTTCTACCTTTTATCGACAAACCCCGTCTAGTTGCAAATTCCCATTTTGTTGATTCTGGTCATCAGCCAACAGAAACATGCCGTATGGCATCACAAAAAAGAAAATACTCAGTTACGCAGCTATTGCGGCATATTTCCAGTGACGTTCTGATCAAAGTTATGGATATGTTGAAATACACAAAAGATATTCCATCCGGCGAATCTGAAAGAATCATAATAGACATTATCGTAAAGCAAGGAAAACTATACGAAGAAGTATCGGATATTACTGGAATTGCTATAACTGCATACTATGAATTACATAATAGAGGAACCTGCTACATAGAAGACGCTATTTCTAAAGAAATACCAATTGATGTTTCCATTCCGCGACTACTAAAGTTATCCAATATTTACCTTGCTACTGTTAATGAATACACTCATAGACTGAATCAAATCAAAGAGTATAATTGGCTGTCTTCAAAAGATCTCAAAAAATGTATAAAACGGTTAGAAATGAAAATATGTAAGAACGCATTCTTTGAACTGTTTGTATCTTATGATTGCGACCAATTCATGATTAATGGTTCTATAGACTGCTATGATCCGCAAAATAACATTATTTGGGAGTTCAAATGCTGCACCGAATTAATGGAAGAACACATAATACAACTTGCACTCTATGCTTTCATGGTAGAAAAAGGATCGGTCTATTACAATTCTAAACAACTCAAACTGAATGAAGGTAGAAAGTACAAACTGTATAACATTTTGAGCAATGAATTGTGGACTTTGACATATACACCTGAAATTGAAGACGCACTTAAACACATAATAGCTAATAAGGATATATCTTTCGTGCGTACAGATCGCGAATTCTTAGACATTAATTGCAATATAAAAGTGAAATCGTCCGAGCTAATATAATGGCAGAACAAACTACTGGATTCTTTGACATGACAGAATTTGCAGTCCGTCAGAGATTTTGGGATTCATTACCGAGATGTTCAAATGTGCTTGCCATGGGATTTGGCAGGTATCTGAAAGTTCCTACCACGCCTCCATGCTACATTTCAGCCGACAAATTCATCGGAAATTCAAAGAAATACAGTGAAATGGCGATTGAAATGAAAATCGATGCCATAGCTAACTATGATTTGATTTGCACCAAACTCGCCGCTGAATGCTCTCGTTTGAATCCTGAAGAATTGTATCTTATTCAAGAAGTAATCAATGGAAACAAAGTCAAAATTGATCAACCTATCAACATTCTAGTTCGTCCAACTATTGCTATTCAGTTTATCTGCAATATGCAATATCCTGCTGATGAGATCAAATTGATGATTCAAGCGATCATGACTTGCGCGCTTGCCAGACTTGAAATGTGTGACTGGGATTCAATGCAGTTGCCTCCTAATTGCGATTTCGCTTGCGATGAAATTGTCCGAATTATCGCGTCTGAACGCGATTCTGCGCGTCGAGTGAAAATGCTTAAAAGCATTACTCACGTCGGACTTCTGCAAGCATACGTCAGACGCACTACAAACTGCTAAATTAAAATTGATTTTTTTTATCCTTATATAATGGCGCAATCCATCGAAGAAGTGCGTTTCGCACTTTATTGCGAAAATGCAAAGAAAGACAATCGTCCAGAATTTGTGAAAAAGGCCATGACTTGCAAGATCCACGATGTGGAGATTTGGGAGTGGATGGCTAAGGAGCAAAATGTAGGGTTGCCAGGCGTTGCATTCGCCCGCGAATGTAACTTCGGTGTGATGACATACTGGCTGCCCGTAGACAGTGCCTTCAATGCTGTTCTGAATTTGACGGAGGAACAGTATAGCACTGTGCAAAAGTTCGCCACCAAATACATCAACAAGCGTGCTGCAATTGCCAAATTCTACGTGTACTGCAAAGATTGCAATCCAACGCCAATTCATTTCGCTCCTGCGTATCGTTTCTTTGGCAGGAAAATGGATCGTCCGCGCCGTGTTGTCGGATATCTCGAATTCATTGAGACTCCTGAGGGAGGAGATGAATTGACTGCTATGGATTCTATCAAAGCAGTCACGATGTATCTTGACAAACAAGGTTGGAACACCGCTCGATGCATTGAAGAGGAGAAATTGCTCGACGAGAATGAATGGTTGGACTATGAGAAAGTTCGTCAGTTCTGCGAGAAATGCATCCGAATGTTCCCGCCTCGTCGTGCAGTGTACGAAGTGAAACCAAAGGAGCCGTCTCTCAATCTGATGGACTTTGTCAAGGTGAAGACTATTCCTCGCGGGCACAAATCGAAGAAATAAACCGCCACGCGTGAAAAAAATTATTTTTTCTCAAATATAAAGATGATAGAAATTTTACTCTTGCTCATAATAATGATTGTTGTCATCTTATCGGGGTTTCCCGTTGTGGTTGACAATAATATCGGCGATAGCAGGCAATATGTTGCGGGGCAACTTACTAAGCGCTAAATCGTAGTACAGAGTCGGATCTACAGCCCAATTAAGAAACGCTATTTTTTCTGCGGCTGTAATGTTAATTTTGCTATTGGAGAATTCTACGAACTGTAGTCTTACGAACGAGTCAAGTTTGCCATATCCGTTTGCTTTTAAATTTTGCATAGATTTGTATTGATCACGACTAATAACGTGAACAATAATACAATTCACGTATATGGGCTTTCTAGTTCTAATATGCATCACTTTAGTATATGACCAATTCATACTGTTCAAATTCCATTTTACCTCGCCCAGCCCGCGTAAATCAGATATTGCTACGTCGTGACCAGTTGTTTCATAAGGATACCATTGCTGATAAACGTGTACTTTACTTGGGTCAATATCCACTGGATAAACAGATGGTAACTTATGAACTGTCGCATCGATAACGAGGGCGTTGAAGAACTCACGCATCATCGATATGATGTCTTGAGGAGGTTCGACTAAATACACATATTTACGCTTTGCACTCATTCTGTCACGCATAATAGTAAGAAGTAATTCTTTGAATACTTGCTGACAGTAACGATTAGGAATAATATCGTTAATTAATAGGGGGTTAAATTTCGCATTTGCAATTTCGCGTTCTTCTATTGGCAATACAAATTTCGCGCCATCTTTTGGATGTAGATTGTGGTTCTTATATGGAATTCCTTTTCCTGTTTTAGTGGGATGATCGTGTATGGCCAAATATAGTTTTTCTGCGAATCCAATCTTTGAAATAGACAAGTTTAATTTTTTAGCCTTTGCAAAATTACAGACTACTGCAGCCAAACTATCGAATGCAATGTTAATCCATTTTCCATCTTTCCAAGTCCAAGCGTCAAGGATATCTGCTTCAGTCGTTACTATCTCTGCAAATTCTTTTGAATACCTAGCACAGAAATATTTAAATCCTTCATCTTCAAACAGAAGATACCTAGGAATACCGTTAGAAATTAAAATACCGAACTGTTTCAGTACCTTGCTAATTTTTGTATGCGGTTCATTAAACTTGAACTCTCTGGCAAACTGTATTATTTTTTGTGAATATTCAGATTGTCCAGACATTTCGGCTATATTAAATTCATTTTTATATTTGGTTCTTGTGATTTGCCGGGTGGTATTCTATCAGGACGCACAATATCCACCACTAGTATAACACACTCTTTTTCGTCTTTATTCATGTATGTGTGTTTTTTGGAATGGTCAAACGACACCCATCCATTCAAATGAGCAGTTTCACCAGACACCCAAATATGACAAGAATCAGGCGTGTTATTAGTTAGTAACTTAGCATTTCTAATGTAATTGTTGGAAATATCTGCACTTTCTCTGTATTTATCCATTACAGTATCGGCTGGTATTTTTATTAACATCGCGAATGTGACATCTGTCATTTTTTGTAGTGAAGCGCATAATTTCGGAAACTTTGTACTACATTGTTTATTCAAATATACTGGATATGCGGAAACGTCCCGGTATGGTGTAAAACTTAGATCATCGAAATTGATATTGTCTATTTCGATACTTTTGCCATCAAATATTTCTTCAAAGTAGTTGGCGCCTTCTCGTTTCTTGAATAGTATAAGAATTACAATAATGGCTACAATGATAGCCAACTCGAAATACATCGTATATAAATGTCAATCTTATCTTTTAATAGTTTAAAAATGAATAGAATATTGAATATAAAGGCATAGACATATAATGGTTTACATTTTGAAATGCACAGATAAGAGAGAATACTCTTATTTTGGCAATGTGAGATTTCCGACTATATTAATTAGACTAGCTAAGATAATGGTTAATATGCAGTATTGCCGAAATATCTTTGATGCAAATGGAAAATATGTTGATAGCGCGGAAAAATTCTTAGTTTATCATGACGAAAAAATAGACGCAACATACACAGTTACGCCGGCTAATGGATTTGTACAATTCACAGGATTCGTAGATATGACTTTGGAGAACGTTAAAACCATTTTACTGCATATATTTGAACTTATGCTTATCGAATATCCCAAACTTGGCGCCGGTGAAGAGTTAGTGCCTTTTTCATACGGATCATTTCACCCTACGACTCATTTTACAGCTCTATTCGAAATAACTAATGAGCATTGGGAAAAATCTATACTTCTGAATCCGACAGAACCAGCTCTTACCAATTCTAACAATATTGCGTTTATGTGGTGTTTGTATGATCCTACACGCGATATTAAAGTTTGGGTAGATACAGAACACGTAAGGAATGAGACGCAAATATACAGAGATCTAGTGACTATTATAGTTGATATGGATATTCTAACATTGGATGAAGGATTGCATTTTGATCCTATTGCTGAAAAGCACATCAAAGGATATAACCAAGTAATCCGCGCTGATATTATTTTGGATAAGAAATATGGTATACAAGGAACACTTGCAAATTTCTACTTGATGCCTAATATCGATCAAAAAATGACACTTTCTAGATTCGGCGAAGTCTCTACAAAAGTATATGAATGCCCCGATTTTGACATGTTGCCTCAGTTCGAGAAAATATACATGTGGAGATCGCGCACGGCGGACACTAGAATATTCTTAAAAGAACTTCTTATGGGTACTGCCCAAAGCAACACTGTGTTTACACCAGAACAATCATATATAGAAAAATGTGGAGGATGCTTGGATTCTACTAGACGTGATATTTGTGTTGCTTGCTATGTACCATTGTATCAAGACATATTTGTTATTCAATCCGTTACTACTAGAAAATGCGTCGGCGTTTGTCCCAGATGTTTCAAGTATTTATTTACATTTGCAGATCCGCTTAAATTTGATCCGCCATGTGTTATATGGAAAACAATATTTCCTCGTACTATTAACCGAGTTATCGATGATGAAGATATGCAAATTGCTATGCAAGCATATTCTGGTATAAATGTGGAAAAAGTATCTAACATTCTGAAAATGATAATGAATGCCAAATCTCGTAAGTACAATGATATGGAAGGTAGATTTGAGATTACTGGTGAAAATTACAAGATATTAGTTATTGATACGGCTGTATTCAATATCACGCATTATAGAATGGCCGCTAAAGAGAATGCTATCATTGTAAACGGTGGTAATGGCTAATATTAGCCACTTCGGCTAATTTAAAAATGAAGTTCTTTTTTAATATAGATGGAGAAAGAAAAACATAAAAAACGAAAGAACGTAATTAAGCAATTAGTCGATGTATTGGAAAATAAAGTAGGCGAATCCACTATTATCAAAATTGAGAAGAGTTGCTATAAACTCTCTAGAGTAAAAGCAGTCGAATCATACATTCCTTGCAAATGGTCCAATGTAGGATTTGTAGCGATTTACCGCGCTATTACATTTGAACTGATATGTGCCCTGAATCCTAACTCTGATTCTTACTCACCATACGCGTTAGATAAGCTAATTAAAGGGGAAATCACGCCTGAAGAGCTGGGAATGATGCATCCTTATGAATTACAACCTGAACGAAAGATAGAAGCTGAAATTATCATAAAAAATAGTCTTGGATCTGGATCAAATGCTATCAGAGCTAGCACATCATTTAAATGTGCTTGCGGCCATGAATTAACTCGTACTAGAAACGTGTATGCTTCCAGAGCAGATGAAGGCGTATCCAAACAAGTAATTTGTCTTAAGTGTGGCAACAGTTGGCGTGAATAGTCGCGGCTTCCAACCGTTTTCTCAAGGGAAACAAGATTCGTTCTTGTTCATGATGCTTTAATTTTTTGCATTTAAGAGTTGCGAGATCAATTTCTGCTTGAGCTACTTGCAATTTGTAGTCGGCCAGCAAAACTGGATTCTTTGTTTTAGGTGGATTCTCTTGCAGATTTTGTAGTGCGAATTCGGCGTCATCTAATTCTGCTTTTTCAAGTAATTCTCTTTGTTGTTCTTCAGCGGCCGCTAACATTTCGGGTGCTTGTTGTTCCAATCTAGCTCTGCGAGCTGCTCGTTTATCTTCATAAACTTTACTTCTTTCTTTTTGAGCTGCACTGAATCGAGTTTCTTTTTGAATAGCCGGCGTTTTCACAATTGGAATTGTAGTAGAAGCAACCGGAGTTCGTAGTCTTCGTTCTTTGAGAGCGGTCTCCGGGAAAAGATCTTGTCTAGTCTTTTTTACTTTTGGCGGTTCTGAAGGTGCCGAATTATCAAAAGAAGGTTGTCTTGTTAAAGTCGGAGCTGAATCATCTGCAGTTTCTTCGACGGCATGCTTAATTTCGTCTAAAGAACGCACTTCTTCGGGCGCAGATACATTTAATGTTTGTTCGATTCTTCGTTGAAGTTCATTAATCAAATCATCGTCCATAGTTAATCTTTGCTGGGACTTAACTTTCAACGCTGTTACAGATGATTGTATCTGTCTTAATTCTTCAGCATGAGGCGCTGTGTGCGCTTCAACCAGTTTTCTTACATCTTCCGGCTTTAATTGCGCTGATTTAACTTGTTGTAGTTCGGATTTTAATCCGCTAACTATATTTTGTACAGTTAATAAAATCTGTGTTGTAGTATCGTCGTCACTCATGATATATTAAGTCAAATAAAAAAAGTTATATTCCCCATTCAGATTTTTTGTAAATAACTTCATATCTAGTTGGTTTCCACGCATCGTTTATCCAATCCGGCAAAATTGTACTAGCCGCAAATGAGTGTTTGTCAAGTAGTCCTATCTTTAATTTATTAGCGTTACTGGTTTCCCATTCCATAAATAACCATACACCATATAAACTTATTACCACCACCAATATTACTATCAAAACACCTATTATAATATCTCTCATTATGTATATTAGAGTTAACTGAAAAGTATAATATAATTATGAACATCGGATTTCATATTAAGAAGGATAAGCATGATTCTATCGCTGATGCGATAAGATCGAGTGCGAAGAAGTTTGACATAACTTGTGGTCAAATTTATCTTTTTGGGCCGCGTAGTTTAAAACAGAACGATTACGATGAAGAAGAATTAAAACTTGCAATTGAAGAAACAAAGATGGATATTGCTGTGCATAGCTCCTACTTTTTATCGCCGTGGGATTTATCCAAAAAACAGATTAAATTAGTAGTTCGTGAACTGGTTGCCGCACAGAACATAGGCGCGAAATGGTTAGTTATTCATTTACCCGCATCGTGTGACCATGAAACAATTATTACTGCTATAAAGAAAATAAGAAAAGAGATTGCAAAAACAATTGGAACAACTAATGTGATACTCCTGCTCGAACACAAAGCACATAAACCATACGACGATGATGATGACGATCCTAAATCGTCAACTAGCGCCGTAGGTCTTGCACATTTGGCAAGTCTTATTACTCAGGCTGATACTATGAAAGTAGGTTTGTGTCTAGATACTGCTCATATATTTGTATCTAACAGTTACAATACTCTTGAACAAAAAAACAAGGTAGAACAATACATTGCAGAAATGGGACAAACTGCAATTGATCTAGTAGCGTTAATTCATTACAATGGATCATATAATAAGTTTGGATCTGGTAAGGATAAACATGCTATTCCATTCTGCGAAGACGATCGTATTTGGTCTGATGAAAAAGCCGGCGCAAAATCATGGGTTGCTAAATTTGGTCGGCAATGTCCATTCATTATAGAATGTAATCGCGGATCAAAAAACGAACTCAAATACGCTATATCCCAAACTAAATCATTTATTGACCAGGCGGAGTGAGATCATACACTAGATTAATAAAACTAGATGGATTCAGGGCGTCTTGGAACGATGAATGGAGATCTGAAGTCTTCATCGCAGGACTCTCCAGATCCTCCGGTTTTACTTTTTTTTTATCGCCGGATTTACCGCTGGGTTTTTTGCTGCTAGCCTTCGGCTTAGCTGGTTTTTTAGCGGGTTTCTCCTTTTTCTCTTTCTTGGGAGGCATTGTTATATTTAGCAAATAAAATATATCAAAAAATATAGAATGTTAGTGATATTTTTGCTAGTAATCTTGGTTATCATAGTATTGTCATGCGTCGTGCGTGAGAATTTTACTGGAATGCCTTCACACGATGACAAATTAAGACTAGTAAATAAAGCACTAGCCCGCGCTGAATTATTTAATCCTAAGCACGGTAGGTATCTTACTGCAAAAAGTCATATCGCAGAGATAGATAATGTGATTTATGAGGATTTCAGAAATCTTGCGCGCGGTGGTAATTTTAATCAACAATCTCTATTAAACGCTTTGCGAATATGAAAAATTGAAAGATATACTAAGTATAGAGATGGAAACACTTAAGGTTGCCGGCTATGCGAAGCAAAAAGGATACCGATTTGTAATTGTATGCGAATTTGATAAGCCTATTCGTTTATTACAGTACAACTTTGCTACATTAAAAAATATCTTGTCGTATCTGACAAATATTGTTAATGATCATACGCAGGAAGAATGTGTAGCGTATATTAAGTTTTCGAAGGAAAATTCAATGAGTGAAATAATGAATAACTGCATTGTAGGTCAAGACACACTAATTAACGTACTTTCAGCGCTGGTGTTTCTAAAAAGATTCTACGCGCCTATTGATAATGTGAAAATTACCTCTCTTCAGAAGTGTCGGGAGACTGTTTTCAAATCGACATTCGGCGTTGATGACATAGTAATAGTCGATCATCCAGATAATCCCCAAAAAGATGATCCTCAAAAAGATGAACTTTTAGAAGAAATGTCCTTGGAAGATATCACAGGTGATACATCACAATTCATAATTTCCAGTCAACTATTGGACGGTATTCGCGAAGTAGTAATGTCATATAATTTTAATTATATGAAATGGGAAGAACTCTCATCTCACAAAGATTACAATTTGAATTTATTCGAACGTCGTTTCTGGCCTTATAAAGAAGACAAAGACGATGATTGGAAAAAACTTAATAGTAAAATTACACGAGAGGATTATCCGCGCGAAATAACTGGTGACAACGATCAAGCTGAGTCTTATAGATTGGAAATATTGGTATCTAAATCTCGTGCTGCTAATAATTACAAAGCACATGCACCATTGTCGCCTGATAAATATTTGGATATTGCTCCTGATTTACAAATAGTAGAGTTAATTTACCAGCTAGGACAGAAACCATTAGCTATTCAGCTATTATTTCGTCTTACCGTTAACCCTGACAATGCTCATATTCTAAAATACGAGAAATTTTGGGAAATGACAAACAAGTTATTCGGTAAAACAAATGAAGAAGAGCGATTCTTAATGTACATGTTGCATTTCCCGCTTTACATACTTTGCCACGAAGAAACTACGCAGTTTAGTAATATTCCTATGAACTCGCGTGTTATATTTACTGCTGATGAAGCAACTAAATTTCGTATGTTCAGAGGCGAGCATATTCAGCGAAATCCGTATGTTCAAGTTATGACTGGTAATGAAATATTCAATTTGACACTGCCATTTTATAATCGAGACGACATTCGTGAATGCGTAGATCAAAAAACATTTGATCAGCACTTCGAGTGGTTCACTGGAGGCGCTCTTAAGAATATTGACTTCGGAAAATATCAAATGGTAGCATCCGGATCTGGAATTCGTGCATGCCGAACTATTATTCGATCACAATATGATAACTATGGTAATTTAGATCCTAAGTATTTTATTCATCCATTGAATCAGTCAAGAATAGATAAAAATATGACATGGGATGATTTCTTTAATAGTGTTGAGTTCAAATCTATTCCTATCGAAATTCAACTATCCAAGTCATCCGGCTCAGAATCTTCTGAGTCCTCGGGCTCAGAATCTTCTAGTTCTGAATCTTCTAGTTCTGAATCTTCTGAGTCATCCGGCTCAGAATCATCTAGTTCTGAATCTTCTAGTTCTGAAAGTTCTGAAAGTTCTGAAAGTTCTGAATCTTCTGAAAGTTCTGAAAGTTCTGAAAGTTCAGAATCATCCGAAAGTTCTAAAATGAAGAAAAGAAAAAGCAGTAAATTAAGGGCTATTAAGAGAAGAATGATCGAACGGAGAAAAAATAAACTTCGACAACATAGATCATCAAGCCCCAAACCTCCTTTGGTATTACGAGTTCAAAAAACACGGGAAGCTAATGTAGAAATTGAACATACTATAATCAAACCTATTAATGATCAACCTGATAATCAACAAGTTGATAATCAACAGGTTGATAAGCCCAAACTAATTAAAATGGGCAGTCATCCAGTTTTGGATCATCCAGACATATCATCTGATAACGGAATCGCTTATGAAAATATTAGCTATGAATCCGATACTAATGCACTTAAACAAAGAAGATTTCTAGCTGTTTGTACTAGGTACCATCCAGGATACGAATCACTAGACAATCAATCATATAAAATGATTTGTCTGCCGCCCGATCAACTCGGTAAACATGTAAAACCTAAACATAACACAATGGCGGATTTGGATATTTCCATTCATGTGAACACAATGGAAGAATTTGAAGACATCGTCAATAAATTATATACTGATATTTGTAATAATTGTAAGAACAATGGCCCAGTATATCTGCAAAGAATTCCGACTCCTACTAGTACAAAATTCAGGATATATGGTCCAGGTATGACTAGAGATTTTGATGTGTTCATGATTAAAAATAGAACACCGGCAAAATTCGTCAAAGCGTTCCATCTTGATTGTGTACATTCATGGTATGATGGAAAAACTACTTATACGTTTATCGGCGGAGTACTGAGCGATATAATGGGTATGAACAGAGGATATAGATGGTTCTCTTGTGCTAAAACACCCGGTGATATCGTTAATAAATATTGTGAGCGTGGAGTTACAACACCATTAAATGGAAATGAACGAAAGGTATTTGAAGAATATAGTAGAAAGGCAGAAATGACATCCGCTGTATTTAATGAAAATCCCGAATTAGCAGTTTGGGGATCTGTATATTCGGATCATCCTTGGTTTCATATGGATAGATATAATTGTGGATTGCGCCGAGGAATGCGTAAACTACCAACAACTTGCGAAACTAAATCATTTGGACTATATGATAGAGTGGTACTTTGGACGTCTGAATACGGAGCTAATATGAATAGATTTACTGAAGATTACAGTTCCACAGCAACACCCAAAACAGAAATTCTGAACGCATATCTAGCGTACATCACCAAAAATTAATTATTTTTTTAAGTTAAATCTGGAATTCATAATTATATAAATGCAAAGAATCAAAACATCATACGGTATAGCATGTTGCAGGCGGAACAAAAATAATGCACCAGAAATACTACTAATCCAAAAATCAAACACATATGCTTTTGTTATATTTGTGTTGGAATGCGACACAATCGGCGAAAATAGATTGCGGCGTCTGTTTAACGAAATGACTAAACAAGAAAAGATGGCTATTCTAGAAATGAACTATGAGAAAATATGGAAAAAGGTATGTATGCGTGTACCTGAAGAACACCACGAATCAAAGAATATAATCGAATCATACTCTGCTTACATAAGAAAGAAAACCTATTTTGAAACAAGTCATACGCACGATCAACTGAAACGACTTATGAAGCATACGATAAATATCGAGACTAACTGGGATATTCCTAAAGGAAGAAAGAATGCCCGCGAAAAGAATTTAGATGTTGCGATAAGAGAGTTCAAAGAAGAAACTATGGCTCCTATAGATAAACTATCTATATTCATGCATGCAAAACCTATCGCGCAGAGTTATATTGATGGAACGCGCACATATGTTAACTATTATTATTTGGCGAAATGTACAGATATTGATTGGTGCCCGAAACTTGAAATGTTTGAAGATGCGTACACTGAATCTAAATGTGTACAGTGGTTCACTATAGAAGAATTACGTTGTATAGAAAAAAATAGTAAGTATCACAAGCGCCTAATTAACATTGTAAATGTTATCTTTAAAGAGTTCAGAAAACTTGCGTAGATGTAAACTTGCATAAACACTTACATAACCACACAACATGCTTTGTTCATTGACTTACCTAAATCGGTGCTTGGATCCATTGCAGTCTGCAATAATGTTTTGCCGGCTGCTTTGAAGATAGTTTCAATTGTACTGTCTGCACATGAACTAACAAATATGTTATTATAAGCATATTCAGCAGCTGAATCAACTGCTGTTCTAGCAACTTTACTCAATACATACATAACAATTCCTTTTTTCTGCGATCCTTCCATTTTCTTTTCAGCTATTTCTTTCATTAAGAAAGCAGTTACTTCCGCGGAATTGCTCGGTCCAAATTTTTTACCCGCTAGAAAAGTATTAAGTTTGCTTTCCAATTCAGCCGCGTCATTTGCAAATTCTGGCGCGAGTTCCGGCTGAGGCATGGGTTTGAACACTCCTACTTTGCAAAGTTCATCAATTGTATTAGATGCGATCTTCATAATATAAGCATTATATGTAATATCATTGGATCTAGTCGAAGCCATCTGATAAACAACATACATAACAACACTTTTCTTTTCTGCGCCAGACATAGGTTTATCGATTACACTAGTCATCAATTTAGAGATTAGCGCGGTAATGTTACCAGGATCAAATTCGCTCTGCTGATTGAATAAATCCATGGCTATCGCTTTCAATTCAGGCTTTATTTCTACTTCTTCGCATTTAGCATCTGATACTCCTGCAGACGATGCTTTAGTTACGATATGTTTATTACGCAATTCTAATTGGGCATGAATTGCTTTCAACTCTTCTTCTTTAGCTAGTAGCGCCCTTTCTTTCGCCTTGAAATTTTCTTCTCTTTGCGCTTGTTCAATTATTGTTTGTGCTGATTCCGATGGCGGCGGAACTACTACTGTATCGTTTGCTATAATTTTCAAACTGGCCAAGATATCATCTTTGGAAGTCATGCTTATATATTGTATTAAAAATGAAATCTAATAATTATATACGATGTCAGATCACAAGGAAAGTTTGAACCGCTTAGGGGCCCGCAAATGGTTGACGCTAAGAAATGCAACAGAAATAGAATTGAAAGGAGAAATTAGTAGTAAGGATTGGGCGACAGAAATGCAAGAATATCAATCTAGTGTAAGTATAGAGCAAGACGAGACATTCGACAAAATTCCTCATGCTATTCCTAAATTTCACACTATCAAACTGACAGAATATCAACGTTCTACTGTTCAAACAATGATCACACTAGAACGTAAACGATGGATCAGTCTAACTACCAAAAAAGCAAATGTTGCTCTTTATTATTCAGCAGCACGCCTTTCCGAAAGAATAGGATCTGGTAAAACTATTGAGGTACTTGCTTTAATTTGTCTACAACCACATCCCGCTATCGTGCCGGATATTAGAGGGTTTGATACTATTACTAGACCAGAAAAATATGTAGGCAGAGCAAATCTAATAAGTGTTAAGTACAATCCAAAGAACATTCTTAAACCAACTCTCATATGTGTTGGACCTTCCGTTATTACACAATGGAAAGACACAATTCGAACTTTCACAGATTTGGAACTTCTGACGGTTCGTACAAAACTAGAATTCGAAGAACTACTAGATAGTATGGAAGATGGCAGCGTTAATAAATACGACATAGTATTAGTTAAGAACGGGCATGTCGGATCCGGGTTCAAATGGCCGGATTACATCAATGTAATGAAAAAGAACGAAATTAAGAACCCATGGACTATGAACATATTATCGAATTATACAAAGAAACCGTGGGCCCGCGTTGTTGTAGATGATGCAGATACTATTAGAATGCCATACAATATTACTCCTATACCTTGCAAGTTTTTATGGATAGTAAGTTCTACGAACAATGTGCGCCAGCGCGCAATGGGTCATAATAAGCAATACCATAATGTTGCAGATTTATTATCGTTCCAGCCTTATGGTTATTGGAGAATTCAGCATAACGGTACATTGATGGCAATACTAAATGTTAACAGTACAAACAAATACATTATGGATTACAATGGACTATCCAATCCACATTACAGCGTAATGAGATTCGAAAACGTACACGACAAAATGATTGGATTGTTAGGCGCTATAGACGATGATACCGCTAGAGAAGTTCGTGAAATGTTGAATAACGATGCGTTCAAAGATGCTGCAGAAAAAATAGGAATTGCGTCGCGCTCAATCGCCGACATCTTTCAATCATTGCTAGGAAATAAATTTCTTAAATTCAAAGAAGCAGAAGCAGTTCTAGCCTTTATCAGTACTATTCCAGATGATCCAAAATCACGTAAGCCATTCAGCAAAAATCCTGATCAAAATGACACCTATACTAAAGCACGAATTCTCAAAAAAGAAATGCCTAAGTACAATTATCCTAATCTGAAGCATCTAATAGAAGAAACAAAAGCAACATATGAGAAAATATACGAAGACTGTGGTAAAGCAGTAAATCGTGTAAAGGACAATATTAAACACGGCGAATGTCCTATTTGCAGAGAAGATCTTACTCCTAAGAACATCGAAGTGTTTATTCTTAAATGCTGCGATGCCGTTTATTGCGCTTCATGCGCAATTGAAGTTTTGGAATTCAACAAATCATCAAATAAGAAACTAGCTTCCACTTGTCGCAAATGCAGACAACCTATCAGTATTAAGAAGATGATTTATGTCGGCACTAACATCGACAAATTTGATATAGCTGATCCTTATGCTTTAATTCTTTCTGATCTTGAAAAGGAATCAGAGGAAAAAGACGACACCGATGAGCAAGAAGAATATAATAAAGCTAGTGCTATTGCTGATTTCTGCTGCGGTAAAAAGACCAAATCAAAATTGGAAAAAATTAAAATCAGAGTACCTGGAATCATGGGTGGATTTGCAAAGTTGCCGGTTGCCGAGCATCGCAAAGTTCTAATATACGCTTTAAAATCTTCAGTGTGCTCGGAAATAACAAAGAAGTTGGAGAACCGTGATGTAAAGTATTGGAAGCTACGTGGAACAGTAAAACAATTATCTACTATTGCGCGCAAATTTAACAAATATGATGGAGATTGTGCTCTTATCATACAGAGCGAAAAACATTACGCTGGATTAAACTTACAAACCGCGACGCATGCTATATTATACGGAGTGCCGCATAATGAAAGCATTCTATCTCAATTCATAGGACGTGGACAAAGAATGGGGCGTACATATCAGTTCAATATAATCTTCATGGTGTATGAGAACGAATTCAAATCGTTGATCGAAAATTATACTGCATCGTTAGTTGATAATTGATAAAGTTACTTTTTTTATTATATAGAATGAGCTATAAGAATCCGGATAAGTTCATATTTGAGGATGGAGGAGATCCTGAGGAGTTTCTGGAGGATATCATTTCTCGAAAAGAGTTCGCCATGTATTCGTCAGAACTTGTTACTAGAACCAAAATCAGTTCTGCACGGAAATACCTCAAAGATAAGAAATTCGATTTGAATGAAGAAATTAAGCGCGGCAACTATTTGTTTTTACATTCTTACCAGCAATTCATAGTTAACATTATGAATCCTTCTACCGATTTCAATAGAATCTTAGTTGGTTGGCAGGCGGGATCAGGTAAAACACTTCCACCTCTGAAAATAGGAATTAACATGCTGGATGCTCAGATTCACGCCAAGCCCGAAAATATGGGTAATGTTATAATTCTTGGATTTACTCAATCTACTTTCAAGAAAGAACTGCTGAAATACCCTGAACTTGGATTTTTATCTAGAGAAGAATACGAAGAATATCAAGTTATGTACCATAGATCGTTAGAAGGATCACAGCTAGATCAAGAATTATTACGCGAGTTTTTGCTGAAGATCAAACGCCGAATGACAAACAAATCTACTCACCGCGCGCGGTTTGTATTTATGGGATATAAGCAATTTGCGAACAAATTATTCCTGAAGAATCCAAAGTATGAAACTATGTTCTTAGGAGATATCGAAAAATCGGACATCACATCTTCCGATCCAACTAAACAATCAACGGAAGCTGTACAAGAAAAGTTGGAAGGTTTCAGCATTCATGAGCTAAATGAAGAGCAAATGAATATCGCGATTACCGAAGGTAAAGTTATTGTTAATGAAGAGTTATTGTCTCAGTTCCGTAATAGCTTTCTTGTATGTGATGAAATACACAAAGTTTATAACTCAGAAGAACAAAATCATTGGGGCGTTGCTATTAGTTACATATTGAATTATCCCAATATAAATCTCAAAGTAATGTATCTTAGCGCAACGCCTATGAATAATCACCATACTGAAATAGTAGACTTATTGAATATGCTATTGCCTCCACCGCACAATAAAATACGAAAATCTGATCTCTTTGTAGAACCTAGTTATGCTGAATTACGGCCTGGCGCATTAGACTTAATTGGAAAACTAACCGCCGGGCGTGTATCGTTTTTGCAAGATCAAGATCCTAGATATTATCCACAACAATTGTGGGAAGGTGAAAAATTGCCTGGCGTGGACATATTGAAATTTGTAAGATGCCCAATGAGTGAATTTCACTATAACACTTATAAACAAGTGTATAACGGAACTCTTTCTCAGGAAAGCCTGTACTTAGTGGATTTCGCACTACCAAATCCTAGCGGTTCTATCGGTATGTATCAGACATCACAAATAGTGCATGAATTAGAAAAGGCATCAGAAGAATGGAAAGAGAAAAACGGATTATACTGGCAAAATGGTATGCTAACTGGTAGTATGTTAATGCGACAGAATATCGGTAAATATTCGTCTAAGTACGCTAAGTTATTGGACATTGTAACTAGTATTGTCAAGCGCGGAGGAGAGAAAGCATTTATTTACCACGACGCAGTGCATGTTTCAGGCGTTCTATTTATACAAGAACTGTTGAAGTACAATGGATTTATAGATGAGAGTTCGGCATCATCGGCCGATACTCTATGTGTAGTCTGTGGCAACCCTAAGAAAATGCACCTTTACACTTCAGAAGAACAAGCTAAGTTAGCTACTGAAAATGAAGAAGTGCAGTTAACTAATCTAGTACAAGTTTTAGAATCAATTGAACACGACGGCGGTGGTAAGAGCGCTAGTGGCAAAATCAAAAATCACACATTTGTCGCGGCTAGATTTATGATTGCCCATAGCGATATGGATAAAGCTCTTCTCAGCAGAAACATGGAGAAATATAATAGTCCAGAAAACATGCACGGCCATTACATATTGTTTATTGTAGGTTCGCAGTTAATGCGCGAAAGTCATGATATGAAACATTTGCGTCATGAAATAGTAGTATATCTATCGGGCGGGCTACCGGCGCTTGTTCAAATATTTGGCAGAGGTGTACGTAATTCGAGTCATAGAGGCGCGCCAGCTAATGAATGGAACGTAAAAAGATACATTATTGTGACTAGTTTACCTGCGGGAGTTAAAGGATTCTCGTACGAAGAAGAAAGATATATACGAAAGATTAATGTGTATAAAATCATACAAAAGATAGAAAAAACTATGCATGAATACGCTATCGACGCGGCCCTGAATTATTCGAAGATTTCTAGAGTGATTGCTCACGCCGATTCTCTGAGTATTCTACCTTATAAGCCGCGTGTTACCGGCTACAAAACTTTGAACACTTCTACTTATAAGATTCTGTATGCTGAGCATGAAATTAATACATTGGTAGGTCTGATTAAGCGTGTGTTCATAGAATGGAATCCGATCTGGCAATTTGAAGATCTCTGGAATTTTATTAGTGATCCTTTTAGTCCTATATCAAAGGATGTAAATTTCCAAGTCCAAATGTTATCAAAGGAATATTTTACTGTGGCACTTACTAGACTAATTACTCCCCAAGTGGTGTCAGCTGAACAAAAAACCAATATCTTAGATAAAACATTTGATCCAAATGATAGAGTTGTATCAGTAAAAGAAGATGCTGTAATAGAACATATAGGTAAATATTATATGTTAGTACCTTTTGATAAATCTGCAAAGATAGATGTGGAAAGTCCTTTTAGATATACAGAATCACGTAAGACGAGTCAACGAATTTCACTAGATGATGTAATGGACAAAAACGCGCCTACTCTAGAAGAAGAATTTGATTTGTTTGTTTATGAACACAAGCCTGACAGTTTTGAAAGCTTGAACAATATTCTTTGCTTATATACGCTAGAGTTTCACGAATTCATACTGCGCAAGATTATTCCGGCGATTAACTTAGCTATTACTAAACGTCAAAAAATAAAGAAAGATGAAATGGTATTTTATGTTAGGCTTTTGTACCAGTATCACATGTCTGGTATTATTATATGGGCATCATCTCCAGATATTACCGGCCAATATGCAAAATGGACCAAGCCAGACTGTTCACTACTACCTACTAAAGATTGCAATAAAGTTTATGTTCCTAATGTTAAATGTAGTTGGTGTCCTTCTGGTATTTTGGCTAAATATGCTCATTACATCGGGACTACTATTTCGGCAATAGAAAACAATAAGAAAGTATCAGCTGATATGCTTCCAGTTGGTTATATGCTGAGATCTGGATTTTTGTATGGCGCGAATGGTTGGATAGATTATCAACCAGCCCCTATTGATTCGAAAGAAAACGATATTATTGTAGGGTACGATGAGCGCGCCGATGACGATATTGTAGTTAAGTTCAAACTACGCAATCCTAAACACAAAATTACTAAACATAAAGATATTCGTAAGATTGAAAAAGGCACCGCATGTTCGTCAAAAAATAAAGAATATCTACTTCAACTAGCCAAACAAATAGAAGCACCTTATGATCATACCAACGTGCATTCTTTATGCACTTCTATACGTGACAGACTTCTATACCTAGAAAATATCGAAAAGCAAAAACCAGCGGAAAAAAGAATCAGGTGGTTCTACTACGTGCACGAATTGCACGACTAACCTAATCTTTTTTCAAAACTACTGCTCTTCGGTGCGATCATACACCCGATGGTTGACTTCCAGAGGGCGAACTACCGCAGGTGTGGCGCCCGGAGGATACATGGGGTCATTTCGCTCAACATGCATGTCAACTCCCAGATACAGTGCTTCTTCCGCTTGGCTCTGTTGATAATCCGGTTGGCCGCTATTAGTATTTGGTGCAGGAGGAGCAACTGGAACCATATGTGTGTTAAGCTTCTCAGCCGATGATTGCTGCTGTTGGCGAGGCATTTGCTGTTGCTGCTGTTGGCGAGGCATTTGCTGTTGCTGCTGACGAGGCATTTGCTGTTGCTGCTGTTGGCGAGGCATCTGCTGTTGTTGCTGCTGAGGAGCTGGCTGCTGACGAGGCATTTGCTGCTGAGGAGCTGGCTGCTGACGAGGCATTTGCTGCTGAGGAGCTGGCTGCTGGCGAGGCATCTGCTGTTGTTGCTGCTGAGGACGAGGCATTTGCTGTTGCTGCTGAGGAGCCGGCTGCTGAATGTTGGTCGAGAGAACTTGCACAGCACGAGCGAGGCTCTCGATAACGCTGGTGAGAGCCATTGTCTGGTCGTGAAAGACTCCGAACATCTGAACTTGACCTGCATTCAAGCACTGCGTGTTGTGCGTGAGTTCAATGCCAATGTTGTGGTTTGCCTGATGCAGAACATCGAGACTGGCTTGAATGTCTCCAAGAGCCGCCTTAATTTGATCGCGAGGCTGGCCAAATTCGGCAATGTGCGATTGCTCAATCTGAGCAAGTTCCTCATCGTGTTGCAACTGGCGGGATTCTTGCTCTTGCAGACTAATTTGCACAGCAAGTTGAACTTGTTCCTCTTCATCGGTGTATTTCTGCTCGGCCGAGATCTGCCGAGTCTCATCAGTCGGCCAATAAGGCATTTCCTCTTGCTGCATCGTAGGAACACGTTGCATTTGAGGCTTCTGAGTCGGAGTCCGCTGCATTTGAGGGAAAGCCTTCGTAGTTGGAACAACGTCGAATGCGGATTGCACTGCATTCTGCGCAGTTTTCGCCTCAATCTCAGCGTAAGCTGCGACAGCAGGCGAGAATTCCCGAGCACGGCTTGCTTGAGGCGATTGCTGACGAACATTTTGTGGTGCCGGTGGCCGAGAGATAGGACGGGATTGCTCAGCAGTACCTGACATTTTAGTATTCATTCGATGAATCATTTCGGCGAGCCTGGAATTCGTAGCAGCGGGAGCGGCCATTGTGCTTGTAAATTTGTAAGTTTACCGCGAATGTCTTGCCCCTGATATATAAACCCTAAAAAAATCAATTTTTTAATTTTCGGAAGATATAGTAGAAATGGAAGAAAAAAAATTACCGTCAGGTTGGGAGTATAGAAATACTGTTCTTATTAGAACACCAAAAGATAACGAACCTAAGTTCCAGTGGCATTCCTCAGTGCTGGCGTTTGAGTTCGATGGTGTTCTGATTCAGTCAAAAGCGCAATCAAAAGTCATCGCAGACTTTGAATTGCTACACCCATTGGATTCATTGAAAGAATACACTAGCGGAGTGTCTATTGTCGTATTATCTAATCAAAAGAATGTTGGAACGGGTAAAATAAGCAAAGCATTAATGCAGGCACGG
>JACCDY010711624.1_pt1 | contig 38944 bp, 38 predicted proteins | sample 7446391 | NCBI WGS metagenome assembly JACCDY01 (sample SAMN15323451, study PRJNA562643) | freshwater metagenome | isolation source: river surface water | place: USA:Blue River Watershed | collected 2017-08-18 | reverse complement strand
ATCGGGTGACCATCGGAGGAAACCACTCGCCAAGCAACCTCGTACTCACCGGGTTGGTCGAGCTCAATCTCCAAGCGCGCGTTCTTACCCTCTACAAGTCCGCATCCCTTGTTGACCAAATTGCCATCTGGGCCGGTAACCAGAATCTCCGCCCCGGATCCGCTGAGGTTGAGAAGCTCATTATTGAAATCGAGGCTTATCAAGACTCGCCCAGCCTCAACCACCGCATTCGGTTTCGGGGTCTGGTCAACCAGCTGATCGTGTGCGTTCGCAGGTAGAGGAACCGCAACCAGGAGCAAGGCCAAGAGAACGCGAATAAGCTTCATGGGTAAAAGCTTAAGCGGAGGAAGATGAAGCAGAGACTTATTGGTGTAGCCGTTGGTTTGGTGGTTGGTCTTATCGGCCTCTCCCTACTTCTGGTTGGACCACTGAGCCCTAACCGCACTCCTGGCGAGACCGTCGCCACTCAAACCCCTGAGCCAACCGCCACTGAGGTGGTCTCGGAGAGTGTGGTTGCCAGCGTCTCAGAAGAAATTGAGCCCTGCCTAGTTTCCGAGCTAGAGAATGATCCGCTGATTTTGAATCTCCAGGCCCAGGTCAGGGATGCCTCCACTTCGAACGTGATTTTCGATCGCTCCGGAAATGTTGCCGCTAGGCCCGCCTCGGTTCAGAAGCTACTAATTGCTGCCGCGGCACTCAAGGCCCTAGGACCTACCTACACCGCAACAACAAGGGTCTATCAAGACCAAGTGAACAAATCAGTGATCTATTTGGTCGGTGGCGGTGACCCAACAATTTCTCGCCTCAAAGAGGGCGTTCAGTCGGTTTATAGAAATGCCGCAAAGCTTGATGTGCTAGCTGCTCAAGCAGTTCGTGCATTGGGAGCCGCTACTGTTTCCAAGATTGTCGTAGACAGTTCGCTCTACGGCGGGCCAAGCGGAGAGTATCTGGCTGTGTGGGATCAGCGCGGGCTGTCTGAAGGCTATCAGCCATACATCTCAGCCCTGCAGGTCGATGGCGACAGGGATAACCCAGCAAAGCTCTCCTCGAAGCGAAGCAAGGACCCGGTCAAGCGCGCGGGGGACTGGTTCAAGAAGTCCCTCGGTAATGCCGCAACGGGTGCAGTCATTGAGAAGGGCGTCACTCCCGCCAATGCCAAAGAAATCGCCAAAATCTCTTCAAGACCAATTGTTGAGTGGATCGATTACATGCTTGAGGTCAGTGACAACACCACTGCAGAGGCACTCGCCAGATTGGTATCTATCGATCTTGGACTCGGCGGAGGTTCTGGAACCCTAACTCAGGCGATCCAACAAGCGCTCTCTGGCACAGGTATTAACCTGACCGGCATCAAGATTGAAGATGGTTCGGGGCTATCTCGGTACAACCAGGTTTCACCGGCAACCATCAACGATTTGCTGGTGCTGATTCCCAAGGATCCAGAGCTGTCGGTAATGCTGACCGGCTTCCCGGTTGCCGGGCAGCCTGGTTCTCTCTCGGATCGGTTCTCGGATCTGCAGGGCGATGTGGTTGCTAAAACCGGCTGGATCAGAACCGGATACACCCTTGCTGGTTACCTAAACCTAGAAGATGGCAATCAACTCATCTTCACCGCTTACAACCTAGGCGAGTCAGTAAACCTTGATCACCGTGCTGCGCTTGATCGGTTGGCCGAGGGCTTCTATAACTGTGGCATCGCGCTGAGAGATAGATAAATGGCTAACGCACTTCTTGTAATCGATGTTCAGGTGGACTTTTGCGAGGGCGGTGCGCTTGGGTGCGAGGGCGGTTCGGCGGTTGCCCGAGGCATTTCCGAGTACTTGAAGAAGTCCAAAGCCGAATACGACTATGTGATCGCATCGAGGGATTGGCACACTCCTAATCACCCAAATGGCGGGCATTTTCCGCCCAGTGGGCAAGCCCCTGACTACGTAAACAACTGGCCACTGCACTGCATTGCAGGGGAACCGGGAGCTGATTACCACGCAAATCTTGATAGCTCACTGATCGACATTCACATAAAGAAGGGCCAGGGTGGTCACGGCTACTCAATCTTTGATGGCACCACGGATGAGGGTCAAAGCTTCGCCGAGTTAGTTTCGAAGCTGGGTATCAAAGAGGTTGATGTCGTTGGTATCGCTACTGACCACTGCGTTAGAGCTTCTGCGCTCGATGCAAACAATGAGGGATTAGCTGTTCGGGTGATTACTTCGCTAACCGCGGGTGTTTCCCAAGCCAGCACCGAGGCTGCAATCGATGAGATGGTTGATGCCGGTGTGAACGTGGTTCCAACGCCTTAGCGTTCGCGCTTGGCTCCTTCAGAAGGAACCACCGCAAAAATCCTCGGCTCCAGGTAACCCTTTGCGGCAAAAGCCTGCTTGCAGTTCTGCTCGAGCGCTTCAAGCAGCTCCTTGTTTATCACCGCTATTGCGGCTCCGCCGAAGCCACCTCCGGTCATTCGCGATCCCACCGCTCCGGTTTGCATTGCAACCTCGACGGCAAGATCGAGCTCTTCGATGGAGATTTCGAAATCGTGAGCCATCGAATCGTGCGAGGCCAACAGCAGTTCTCCGAATCGGGTCATGTCACCAGCCTGCAATGCCTCGATGCTGTCGAGAACTCGCTGATTTTCTGTGACGATGTGACGCACTCGTCGAAAGTCGACATCGCTTAGCAGTGACTGAGCCTTTGGAAGGTCTGAAGCCGACAGCCCTCTCAGGGATTTGACTCCCATGGTGCTAGCGCCACGTTCGCAGGACTCTCTCCGCACTCGATATCCACCATCTGAGTGGCGGTGGGCCACCTTAGTGTCGATTACGGCAACAACTAGATCTCGCTCCTCAAGGTGAAGCGGGACGGCCTTGGCTTCGAGTGACTGGCAGTCGAGGAACACCGCAGAGTCGCGCTCTGCCAACATAGACGCGGTTTGATCCATCATTCCCGTTGGTGCGCCAACCACGTCATTCTCAGCGCGCTGCCCAAGCAGTGCAATTTGCTGCTTGGTTCTGCCGGCTGACCAAATCTCATTTAGAGCAACACCGATTGCGCACTCAATCGCGGCAGAGGATGAGAGCCCACTCCCAACCGGCACATTCGATGTGAAGAAGGCATCAAATCCAGATTTCGCCCACTCTCGCATGACCCAGGCAACACCGAGTGGATAAAGTGCCCAATCCATGCCCTCTGGCTTTGCTGAAAGATCGGTTTCGTAGGTTTTGCCATCGATGTCTGAACTTACGCGGCAGAGCGAATCGGGCCTCGGGCTCAGCGCAACATAGGTTCGTTTGTCGATACCAAAAGGGAAAACAAAGCCCTCGTTGTAGTCGGTGTGCTCGCCGATTAGATTTGCTCGTCCCGGGGCGGACCAAACACCAAGAGGTTCGTAGCCGAAAACTTCCTTGAAGCCGGCAATAGCCTGCCCAATCAATTCATAACCTCGCGCAGGCGCTTGGCGGTCTCTTCTGGGGCAATGTCTCCAACAAATGCCCCCATCGCAGCTTCCGACCCCGCTAGGAATTTCAGCTTGTCCTCACCGCGCCGTGGCGAGGTAATTTGCAACATCAAACGAATCCAGTCGCGGTTTGGAATCTTTGGTGCCTGGTGCCAGGCCGCGATGTATGGGGTTGGAGTTGGGTAGAGCTTGTCGATGCCCTGAAGAAGTCGCTTGTAGAAGGCAGCAAGATCGTCGGCCTCAGCATCAGTTAGTTCTGAGAGGTCTTGGATGTTTCGTTTTGGTAGGGCGTGAATCTCAATGGGCCATCTGGCGGCAAAAGGCACGTAAGCGACAAAGTGTTCGCTCTCAAGAACAATGCGCTCGGAAGTTAGTTCAAAATCTAAAAGCTCTTGGAAGAAGCTTGGACCGTGTGAAAAAACATTTGCGACCAGTCGCTGGGTTTTTGGGGTAACAAATGGGTAGGAGTAGATCTGCCCGTGCGGGTGGTGCAGCGTCACGCCGATTTCCTGGCCGCGGTTTTCAAACGGAAATACCTGAATTACACCGTCAAGCTCCATTAGTTCTTTGGTGCGGTCCATCCAGGCGCTGATCACAGTTCTAACCCGCTCAACCGGCATCTGAGCAAGGCTGCCCTCATGCTCTGGGGAGAAAACCACCACCTCGCAGCGGCCAAAAGATTTGGTTGCAAAACCAAAGGGGCTTGTTGGTTGCGCAATGTCGCCGGCCTCAGGACCAAATGCTGGCCCCTTGTTTTCAAACACAGCAACGTCAAAGTTATCTGGGAGTTCCGACTGATTCAGTTCGGTGGTCGGGCAGAGCGGGCAGGCGTGTGCCGGGGGAAGCACAACTCTCTGCTGACGGTGAGACGCGATGGTTATCCACTCACCGGTGAGTGGATCGAATCTAAGGTCGGCTGTCTGGGGGCGCTCCGCTATCTCACGGTTATCGGGTTTGCGATCTAGTGGCAGTTCGGAGGAGGCGTCATCAAAGTAGAACAGATCCCGACCATCAAAGAGCTTTGCTCTAATCCGCGTCTTCGCCACTTCGCCCGCCTCTTATCCCTTGGTCGCTAGAGTGATGGCGTGAAACAGAACCAAAACCCCATGAAACCCAGCATTTCTCTAGCCTCAGAGAATGGCAACAGTATCGCAGAATTTTCGGTTTTTGGTGGTTCTGTTACGAATTTGTCGCTTTTTGAGAACATCCTTGTCCCACGACCTGGAATCGAAGATCCCGTGAGTGCGGTTTTTGGAAGCATCCTTGCTCCTTGGCCAAATCGCTTGGCCGATGGCAGTTTCGAACTTCACGGAAAGCACGAGTTTGGGCCACTTGATAGCGATTCCAACCTGAACCATGGACTACTTCTTCGCACACCGCTTGAGTACGACCTAGAAGAGTCTGAGATCACCTTCCACTACAAATTCTCTGCAGCAGATTACGGGTTCGATATTGACTTTCGGTTCGGCTATCGCCTCACTCTGCAAGGCTTTGAGGGCTGGGCAAGCGCTGAAAACTTGGGAACCTCTAAGGCGCCGTTTGCGGTAGGTTTCCACCCCTATTTCAAGATCCCGGGCAAATCAAGGCTCAAAGCCAGCGTGACCAAGGCCTTTCAGACGGATTCGAGAATGCTTCCCGTTTCAGAAAGGGAAATATCGGGACTGGAGCTGGACCTACCCGATGCAACTCAGCTCGACAATGGTTTCTATGGGAAGAACTGGAGCCTGACGCTGATTGGCGAAGAGTTTGGCTTTGAAATCACCCAGCAGAATCTCGATCACCTGATGCTTTACAGACCAAGCCCGTCACTGTTTGAAGATGGTTCAGAGGGAATTGCGATTGAGCCGCAAAGTGCTCCAGCAAATGCTTTCAATTCAGAATTGGATCAGCACATCTTGGTACCGGGAGAGAAGCGAGAATACGCCTTTCAAATCAGAATGCTTGGCTAGGCAGCTCTTTTTCGTCATTTGCTATCGCCATCACAATTCGCTTCGCAACATGCTCTGCTGTCATGCCCTGAGGAAAAGCAGGGGCCGAGCCCTGAATTGCACGGTCTGCAAGTCCGGTCTCGGTGTGGCCCGGATTAGCCGATAGCACCCTGATGCCATCTCGACGCCATTCCCGCTTTAGGGCCTCAAGGAAACCAGCAATGGCAGTTTTGGAGGCGCTGTAGGCGGCAAGATTCGGAAGCGGCTGCTCCGCGACCACTCCGGTGATGTTGACCACTACAGGCTCATTTCCAGCCTCGGCCGATGCCTTGAGCATCGAATGCAGCTGGCTCAATAGCTGAGTCGGGCCTGCAAAGTTGATGCTGGCAAGCTTTTGAATAATCTCCTGGCTCAACTCTGCGGCTGGTCCGAAAGCAACGACCCCGGAGGCATTCACGATCCCGTCCAGGGTTGTTGAGCCGACAAGATATTCGGTGAGTGTGGTGATGCTTGCGGGGTTTTGATAGTCCAGCAAAAGTCTTACTTCGGCAACCGCTGGGATTTTCGCCGCCGAATCATTGCTGGTTGCAGTGGCCAACACCACGGCACCCTGTGACCTGAGCTCCTTTACGATCTCTCCGCCCAGCACACCAGAGCCACCAATAACCAAAAACCGCTTACCGCTTAGATTCATGCTCTCTAGAACTGACAATCGCAGGCTGCTATTTCCGAAACAAATCAGTCCCGACTCGGCTGCCAATTTAGACTGGTCTAAATCACTCGGAGGTCTCACTTGAAAAAGCTTGTATTGCTCGCAACCGCCGCACTTTTGCTCGCTGGCTGCGCACCAGCAAGGCCAATCAGCGCTGAGTCTGAATACCTTATTCGTGGAGAGTGCAACGGTATTGAAGTTGTTGTGAATTTCGGCATCCTGGGTAAACGTCAGGCGACCTGTGTTGAGGCAAGCGAGCCGATGAACGCAAAAGAGCTTTTGAAGGAAGCCGGATTCTCGACCCAGGGCACCGATGCCTATGGCGACCAGATAGTTTGCCGAGTGAACGAACTACCTTCAGCCACCGAGGCCTTTGAGGTGCCGGGTGAGGAGCCATACATCGAGTCCTGCAAGAACATGCCACCTGCGTTTGCCTACTGGGCCCTGTGGGTTCGATCCAGCGCTGAAGCTAAGTGGGAATACGCGACCGAAGGTGTTGGAACGCTCGAGTTGCAACCAGGAGAGTCCATCGGCCTAGCCTTCTCCACCGGTGGAGCAACCCCAACCCCTAACTAATGATTAAACCGAGCACTCGACTAATTGCAGCCTTCTGGTTGGCGATTGGTTTCGTGCTCTTTCGCGTCAGCTATGCGATTACCTTCACCGGTGCTACCGCGGGCGAGACGCTGGTGGAACTGCCTGGGATTAAGCTCGCTGGCATCTTCTCCCATGTCACGCTGCTTGGGCCTATCGGTTTAGATGGTTTAGTTCGCAGCGTCCTGAGCGCGTTACCGTTCGCCATCGCGATTCTCGCGTTTGGAGTTTTTTCGTTCTTCGTTGGCCCAGAGGTGATTGGCAAGTTTGCACTGCGATCGAAGTCAAACTTTCTCAGAGCGCTCGGAGTTGGAATCTCGGTTTTGCCAGCGATTGCAGAGTCTGCGCAGCGCATATCCAAAGCGCTGAGTTATCGCTCCGCGCCAAAACGCTATGCCCTAGTGCCGCTTCTAGAAACCGCAATTGCTCGCTCTAGCGCAGTGTCGGAAGCGATGTTGCCTGCTGCCAAGGTTGAACCAACAAGCGACCGCGTTGCAGTTTCACTGGAGGTTGGCCAATCGCTTGAACTCAAGCCTGCGGATGCCTTGGTAGTCAGAGGAGCAACCGGCAGTGGAAAGACGACGCTGCTTCGCTCGATCGCCGTCAGGCCACTCGAGCTCGCTCGCCAAGGCCAGGTAAACATCTTTGGATTTAGTGCGCTAACTGATCCAAAGTCTGCGGCATCGTTCTCAAAATATGTCCCGCAGCAACCAAGGGATTTGTTCTTGGATTGGAAGTTAGACCCAGCGTTACAAACCGCTTGGTTATCGGAAGGCGAGGCGGTGAAGCACGCCATTTCATTGGCTCTTGAGGCGCAACCAAAACTACTAGTGCTGGATGAGCCATATGCATCCTTGGATGACGAATCGTGTGACGAGCTCAACAAGCAGCTCGCTGAGTATCGAAAACAAGGCGGCATCCTGGTTGTTGCTGAACACGAGACTCGAAGAATCAATCTCCCAGATGCAAATGAGCTTCATCTCGGTGAACTAGCTCAACCTGGGCCAGTCCCTAGATTGACTGCCGTGGTGGGCAGCGAGAAGGTTGCGGAGTTTGAAGGCACTGTGATTCAACAAGCCGATCTGATCTCCTTGGCGGGTCCAAACGGGGTAGGGAAGACCAGCTACCTGTTGCGCCTTCTCGCCAGCGCTAAAGCACAAAAGCTTGAGGTTCGCTTCATCCCAGAACGCGTTGAAGATTTGTTCCTGTCCCAATCACTCAATCAGGAGTTTGAGCTATCGGACAAGCTCAGTAGATCGAAGCCGGGCACTACCAGGGCAACTTTTGAGAGCTTGCTTCCGGTACCGAAGGATCTCGGTATCACTCACCCCAGAGACCTTTCTGCCGGCACCAAATTGGCCCTAGCGCTTTCAATAGCCTTGGCTTTTAGGCCGCAGCTACTTCTAATTGACGAACCGGTCAAGGGGTTGGATGCCAACACCAGAAGCTTGATGACAGAGGTGCTCGGCTGTGTCCAAGAGACCGGATGCGCAATAGTGTTCGCAACTCATGACGCTAGGTTCGCTTCAATTGCCAACAAACGCGTTGAGTTAGCTAAGGGGGTGAGTGAGTGGTTACAAAGCGCGCGCTAAATCTAAGTTTTGTCACAGTATCGCTTGCTGCGCTCGCCAGCTTTGCTTGGCCATTGGTGAATCCGGCGACGGCTGCTGTAGAGAGCGGCTACCTGGCAATCATCGCCACTTTCGCTTTGGCATTCGCCTTGGTTTGGTTGTTTGACCGCTCGACTGTCGCGGTGAATTACTTGGCTCTACTGGGTAGCCTGGCGGCCTTAGCCGCCGCAACCAGGATCGCAACCTCGGGGGTTGCGGGTTTCGAGTTGGTGTTTCTCGTCGTGATTCTTGGCGGTGCTGCGTTGGGTCCTAGCTTTGGATTTCAATTAGGGGCGCTGACCATTGTTTTGTCTTCGCTTTTCTTTGGTGGCATTGGTCCTTGGACTCCTTTTCAGCTCTTTGCAGTGGGCTGGGTTGGGCTCTTTGCAGGTTTGCTCGGAAAGCTGAAACTGACCCAGGGCAAAAAGATTGTGTTGCTGGCCGGCTATGCGGTACTGGCCTCATATCTTTTTGGGCTGATCATGAACCTGTGGTTCTGGCCATTCTCAGTGGGCCTTGACAGTTCTATTTCATATTCACCACAGGCCGGCTTTGCTCAAAACGTGGCCAACTTCCTGCTCTACACACTCACAACTTCAACACTCAGTTGGGATAGCGTCCGGGCAGTAGTGCTAGCAGTGGGAATCTTGACCCTTGGTAAACCAGCACTCGCCGTCTTGGCAAGAACCAAGCTTTAGACCGAGAAGTACTTCGCCTCTGGGTGATGGAACACAAAGGCGTCGGTTGACTGCTCCGGATGCAGCTGCAACTCCTCCGATAGCTCGACTCCCAGTCTCTCGGGCTTGAGAAGCTCCACGACTTTTCTGCGATCTTCCATATCGGGGCAGGCTGGGTAGCCGAGCGAGAATCGTGCTCCGCGATAGTCGAGGTCAAAGAAGCCAGCAATCGAGTCTGGATCCTCGCTGCCAAATCCCAGCTCCTCGCGAATGCGCGAGTGCCAGTATTCAGCCAATGCCTCGGTCAGCTGCATGGCAAGGCCATTGAGCTCCATATATTCGCGGTAGGCGTTTTCTTTGAATAACTTGGCCGTGAAGTTATCTACGTTCGCACCAACTGTCACCAGCTGCACCGGTAATACGTCTATCTGCCCAGTTTCCTTCGCCCTCACAAAGTCAGCCAGGCACAGATGTCGATCGCGCCGCTGCCGTGGGAAACTGAACCTCAATCGTTCTTTTCCAAATACCCCGGCACCGCCATCTGGTGCCAGCAAACCCTTTACGCCAAGCGCACCGGTTGGGTCGTCACCGTGCCCTAGAACAACAACATCGTCACCCTCGGCATACACCGGGAAGTAGCCATAGGCAACTGATGCATCCAAAATTCCCTCGGCGAGAATCTTGTCCAACCAGTAGCGAAGTCGTGGTCTGCCCTCGGTCTCCACTAGCTCTTGGTAGCTTGCTCCGTCCTCGGCACGAGATGGCTTCAGCCCCCACTGGCCCATGAAGGTTGCGCGCTCATCGAGGAACTTTGCATAGTCGGCAAGGGGAATTCCCTTCACCAACCGAGTGCCCCAGAAAGGAGGTGCTGGAATCGGGTTATCTACCTGCACATCGCTGCGTGCCGGCAGATTCTCTGGTTCGGTGAGGGTCAACTGAGATTTGGCATGAATTCGTTTCTTGAGTTTTGGTAACCCCACTGAATCGGGGTCGGCACCACGGGCAATTTGCACCAGCGGTTCCATAAGGGCCAATCCTTCGAAGGCGTCCTTGGCGTAGCGAACTACACCCTCAAACTGGGATGCCAAATCGTCCTCCACGAATGATCGGGTCAACGCAGCTCCACCCAGAATCACGGGCCACTTTTTCGCAAGCCCGCGCGAGGTCAGCTCCTCTAAGTTTTCCTTCATCACCAGAGTCGACTTCACCAATAGGCCGCTGAGACCAATAACATCCGCATTGTGTTGTTCGGCAGCGGCGATGATCTCGTTTATCGGCTGCTTGATCCCAATGTTCACAACGTTATAGCCGTTGTTGGTAAGGATTATGTCGACCAGGTTTTTGCCGATGTCATGCACGTCGCCACGAACCGTAGCCAACACGATGGTTCCCTTGCCGCCCTCATCACTTTTCTCCATGTGAGGCTCAAGTAAGGCAACCGCCGCCTTCATAACCTCTGCGGACTGCAATACGAAAGGCAGCTGCATCTCGCCCTTGCCGAAACGCTCACCAACTACCTTCATGCCCTCCAGCAGGTGGTCGTTGATGATATCCAGCGGTCTAATGCCGTCAAGGCGAGCCTGATCCAGGTCGGCCTCCAAGCCCTTGGCCTCGCCATCGATGATGCGTTGTTTGAGTCTCTCGGTCACGGACATAGCGGCCAGGGCCTCTGCTCTGGCATCCTTCAAGGCTGCCGAGTTAACCCCGGCAAACATCTCAAGCATTTTTGCCAGCGGGTCATAAGTCAGATTCCCAGCTGCATCAAACTCACGACGGTCGTAAATCAGGTCGAGAGCAACCTGCTTCTGCTCCTCCGGAAGAGACGCCAGCGGCACAATCTTTGCCGCGTCAATGATTGCGGTGTCCAGCCCGGCCTGAGTCGCCTCATGCAGAAAGACCGAATTCAAAACGGATCGAGAAACTGGATTTAGACCGAAGGAGACATTTGAAACACCCAGGGTGGTGTGGACGCCAGGGTAAAGCTGGTTTATTTCGCGTATCGCCTCGATAGTCTCGATTGCATCGCGACGAGTCTCCTCTTGGCCGGTGGCGATTGGAAAAGTGAGGCAGTCGACGATGATGTCTTCGACTCGCATCTCCCAGTCCTGAATCAATGTGTCGATCAGCCTGGATGCGATTCTTACCTTGTCAGCTTTGGTTCGAGCCTGACCCTGCTCGTCAATCGTGAGTGCCACAACCGCGGCACCATGCTCCTTGACCAGTGGCATGGTTCTCTTGAACCGAGAATTCTCGGCATAACCGTCTTCGAAGTTGACAGAGTTGATAACCGGTCGACCACCAATAAGTTCGAGTGCTGCCTGCATTACCTCCGGTTCGGTGGAGTCAATTACAAGCGGCAGCGTGGAAGCGGATGCGAATCTGGAGACTATCTCTGTGACATCTTTCACACCGTCGCGACCAACGTAGTCGACACAGACATCCAGGAGGTGTGCACCATCTCTGACTTGGCGCTTGGCAATCTCAACACAGTCATCCCAGCGCTCCTCGAGCATCGCCTCGCGGAAAGCCTTTGAGCCATTGGCGTTTGTTCGCTCGCCAATTGCAAGGTAGCTGTTGTCTTGCTTGAAGTTCACATGCTGATACAGCGATGCAACACCAGGCTCGATTTCGAGCTTGCGCAATCCCGCTGGCTTGCCACCCACTCGCTCCACAACGGCTTTGAGGTGAGCGGGTGTGGTGCCGCAGCAACCACCAACTAGGGAGAGCCCAAACTCTTTCACAAACTGTTCGTGAGCAGTTGCCAGTTCATCTGGTGTGAGCGGGTAGTAAGCGCCGTCTCCGGAGAGGATTGGCAAGCCAGCGTTTGGCATCACCATTACCGGGATCTTTGCGTGCTTCGAGAGTTGCCTGAGGTGCTCACTCATTTCGGCCGGACCGGTAGCACAGTTCAGGCCGATCATGTCTATACCCAGCGGCTCAAGGGTGGTGAGAGCCGCGCCAATCTCGGTTCCCAGCAACATGGTTCCTGTGGTTTCGACGGTCACCTCAACAAAGAGCGGCAGTCTGATTCCCGACTCAACCACTGCCTTGCGGCAGGCATTCACAGCAGCCTTGGTTTGGAGTAGATCCTGTGAGGTCTCAACCATGAAGGCATCTGCGCCACCTTCGATTAGACCTAATGCCTGCAGCTTGAAGGTCTCCAGCAGGTTTGAGTAACTGGTGTGACCCAAGGTTGGAAGTTTTGTTCCTGGCCCCATTGAACCAAGTACCCAACGGGGCTTCCCGTCTTTAGCGGTGAACTCATCGGCGCTCTGCCTGGCAAGCTTTGCTCCTGCCCTGGCTAGTTCTTGAATCCGATCGTCAATGCCGTAGTCAGAGAGATTGGACCAGTTGGCACCGAAAGTGTTGGTCTCCACGCAATCCACGCCTGCTTCGAAGTAGGCGTTGTGAACATCAATGACTATGTCAGGTCTGGTGATGTTCAAAATCTCATTGCAGCCCTCATGGCCTTGAAAATCTTCAAGCGTCGGCTTGCGCTCCTGCAGCATGGTTCCCATGGCACCATCGGCAACCACAACTTTTTCCGAAAGTGCTTTGAGCAGGTCGGCACCGCGCTCAGACAGCGCTACCTTTTTCCATTCGTGCAGATGCAAGTGAGCTCCAAAGATTTTGGGGGATTGCGCAGGCTTGCGATTAGCCAAAAGCCTACGCCATTTGGCGTAACAAAAGCGTTCGAGGGAATTCGGTGCTTGTAAATTAGTTGTAACAGATCGTCACCAAGCCTGGTGCGGCGAGTTATCTCGGCAGAATCTCATCCATTAGCAACGCACATTTATCAAGGAGATCCTTTTGTCTAAACTAACCCGCGCCATCGTGGCGCTCGCTGCATCCGCAGCCACCGTTCTATCCCTAAGCGCATGTGCTCCACAGGAGACTGCAGCAACACCGACCGCTGAAGAGACCACTGCTGCCTTGCAGACTCTCACCGAGGGCAAGCTGACCATCGGCACCGGCCTACCTGCCTACGAGCCATGGGTTGTTGGCGATGCTCCTGAGTCTGGCGAAGGCTTCGAGGCAGCTGTTGCTTACGCAATCGCAGCTGAGCTTGGTTTTGCGCCAGAGGATGTCGTTTGGGTTCGCACCACTTTCGATGAGGCAATTCAGCCTGGTGCCAAGAACTTTGACTTCAACCTGCAGCAGTACTCAATCACCGAGGAGCGCAAGGCTGCCGTTGATTTCTCAAGCCCTTACTACTACACCGCGCAGACGGTGATCACTGTTGCGGGCTCCGCTGCTGAGAACGCAACCTCACTTGCTGACCTACAGGGGCTTCTGATCGGTGCAGCAACTGGAACCACCAGCTTGAAGGCAATCGAAGACATCATTAAGCCAACCCAGGGCGCTCTCGCGTTCAACTCAAACGATGATGCCAAGGCCGCCCTGGCAAATGGTCAGGTTGATGCCATCGTGGTTGACCTACCAACCGCCTTCTACCTAACCGCAGTTGAGCTCGAGGGCGGCAAGATCCTTGGTCAGCTCGAGGGTGCAGAGGCGGGAGACTCCTTCGGCCTAGTGCTCGACAAGGGCTCACCACTAACCGCAGCTGTGTCCGCTGCGATCGACAGACTCCGTGAGAACGGAACTCTGGCAGCTCTAGAGGCTGAGTGGCTTGCGGGATACGCAAACGCTCCGGTTCTGAAGTAGTTCAAAATCTGAGATAGTGGGTGGGGTGAAAACCCCACCCACTTCCTTTAGGAAACCATGGCACTTGCAGATTCCGAAGTCTCTAGAGCGGAGCTAGACCGCAGGCTCTATCGTCGTGCCCAGCGATCCAAGTCGGTGCTGGTGGCATTTGTATCAACGCTGGTGTTTGCCATCGTGGTTTGGTTTGGTCTGATTGCCACCCCAGGTTGGACCAGAGTGCAGGAGTCCTTTTTCTCTTGGGATGTAGCGGTTCAAGCATGGCCACGAGTGCTGGATGGCTTGCTGCTAAACCTTCGGGTTTTGGCTGTCTCCGCGGTTTTGGTTGTTGTATTCGGGCTTCTGCTGGCGGTGATGCGGACCCTGAAGTCGCCCGTTTTGTTCCCACTTAGGGTGCTGGCCAAGGGATATGTCGACCTGTTCAGAGGTATGCCACTTATCATCGTGCTTTATCTGGTGGGATTCGGAATTCCGGGGTTAAGGCTTGAGTTCCTCGGTCGAATTCCCGCTGAGGTGCTGGGCACCATCGCGCTGACCCTCACCTACAGCGCGTACGTTTCTGAAGTCTTCAGGGCTGGTATTGAATCGGTTCATTCTTCTCAGCGCTTGGCTGCTAGATCGCTCGGGCTTACGAATGCTCAATCCATGCGTTTGGTGGTCTTGCCCCAGGCCGTTCGCAAGGTTGTGCCGCCACTGATGAATGACTTTGTGGCATTACAAAAGGATGTTGGTCTGATTTCTGTGCTCGGTGCGATTGACGCGGTTCGCGGAGCTCAAATCGAGGTTGCCAAATTTGCTAACTTCACCCCATACGTTCTCGCTGGCCTGATGTTTGTGTTGCTCGCCATCCCAACAATTCGACTGGCTGACTATGTCACCAAGCGCCTAAGCGATAAAGAGCAGGCGGGGGTGAGTCTGTGATCGACTGGACTAAGCCGCGTTTGCGGGTTGTGAACCTGAAGAAGCACTACGAGGATCGTGCCGTCTTAGACGGAATTGATCTGGAGGTTTTCCCGGGGCAGATTGTGGCCCTCATTGGTGCCTCTGGTTCCGGCAAGTCGACGCTGTTGCGATGTGTAAACCTCATAGAGGAAATCTCCGATGGACAGATTTTCCTGGAGTCAGAGGAGATTTCTGCACCTGGTGTTAATCAGGACAAGGTTCGAGCTCAGGTTGGCCTAGTCTTCCAATCCTTCAATCTCTTTGCCCACCTAAGCATCCTGCAAAACATCACGCTGGCACTTCGCCACGTGAAGAAACTGACTAAGCCAGACGCGGAGAAGATTGCCCTGACCTGGCTTACTCGAATTGGACTGGGGGATAGAGCGACCTCCTACCCAGATAAGATCTCCGGCGGCCAGCAGCAAAGAACCGCAATAGTTAGAGCCGTGGCAATGGATCCAAAGGTGCTGCTACTTGATGAGGTCACATCTGCATTGGACCCTGAGTTGGTCGGCGAAGTCCTGGATCTGATTCGAGACCTTAAGCAAGGTGGTACCACAATCTTGATGGCTACCCATGAACTCTCCTTTGCGAAAGAGGTTGCGGACTGGGTCATCTTCTTGGAGCAGGGCAAGATTTACGAGCAGGGCGAGGCTAAAGAGTTTTTCGAGAACCCGAAGCAGGAGCGCACCAAAGAGTTTCTGGCAAGAATGGCGAATAGCTAATGCCTGCAATTGGAATCTGGGCGGTAGTCGCTGCAGTTATCGGACCGTTTCAAAATTTACTGGGCTGGACCATCTCAGCTGCGCTCTGGCCCGGATATGACCCGATAGCCAAGACCATTTCAGACTTGGCTGCCGATGATTCACCGGTGAAGTGGGTGCAAACCAGCTTCTTCCTATTTGGCTCGACCCTCACTCTGGTGGCTGCCTGGAGTGCAAAGTCACTTGGTAAGGCTACGCGCATCACTTTGTTGCTGGCGGGGATTGCGAGTTTTGGCTTCACCATCTTTGCCACCCCAACCCAAACCAGCTACTCGGATGCCCACAGGTTCTTTGCCTCTGTTGCCTTCTTGCTTTTCAGCATCTGGCCACTGGTTGCCATCAAGCGATCCAAAAACTATCACTGGAGCCTGCGCCCAATTGGAGCGATTGGGGCGACATTGGTTATGGGGGCGACCACCATCTGGTTCCTTCTTACCTGGCTTGAACCTGGTCAACCATTGGTTGGTTTGTCGGAGCGAGTAATCGCTGTGATGCAGGTTCTCTGGCTGAGCTATGTGATCATTTCCCAGTATCGCTTCGAGAGAAGAAAAAAGCCTCACACAGGGTTTACTCTTGAGGGCGAAGAACTTTATGGCTAAAGCAGTAGGGGATTGAAATGTTTCCAGTGAACGAAATCACGGTTTTGATGGCTGTTATCTCAGTCGGAATCATCACCATCATTGGTATGTTCCTCTACGTTGTCGCAGACGCCTTTTTTGGCAAGCGCAACTAAAGCCCCAGTAGTACTCCCGCGATCAGGAAGTAGATAACCAGCCCGGTTGCATCAACCAGGGTGGTGACCATCGGTGATGAAATTACCGCCGGGTCAATCTTTAGGGCCTTGGCAGCCAGGGGCATAACCGCTCCAACAGTTGCCGCCCACATACAAACCACCGTGATGGCGATTGCCACTGTTGCGCCAACCTGCCAACCAGCAACTAGCCATCCGGCTACCAAGCCAACCAAACCAAGACCTAGTCCGAGCAATAGACCCACGCGTGATTCGCGCCAAGCGACGCGGAGCACGTCTTGCGGCCTAACCTCACCCAAGGCAATAGCGCGGACAGCACTAGTTGCTGCCTGGGCACCAACATTGCCACCGGTTCCAATCAGCATCGGCATGAATAGTGCAAGTGCCGTATAGCGCTCAAGCTCATTCTCAAAAAGCTGCAGGACCGAAACTGTGAGCGTCGCCGCCACCACCAAGAACAAAAGCCAAACGATTCTCAGCCTCGCGAGAGTGAATACCTTGCCAGATAGGTAGTGGCCTGAGGATGGAAGCGATGCAGCCTGTCTAGCGATGTCCTCGCTGTGTGCTTCTTCCAAGATGTCGATGGCGTCATCAACCGTTAGCACGCCAACCACTCTGTCCTCGGTATCCAAAACAACAACGGCGAGGTAGTTGGTGTCCTGCAGCAACCTAGCGGCATCCTCAGCGGCATCAGTAACCAGCACGGTTGCGGCATCCTGATCGGCAACGTCAGCCGCTGTCATTTCCTCGTCAGCTAAGACCAATTGCTCGAGTTCGATGAGACCGACAAAGGTCTTGGATTTATCTACTACTGCCAAAACCGAAATAGTCTCAGCGGTCTTTCCCTTGCGCCTTAGAGTTGCAAGAATCTCTGGAACGGGGGTGCTGTCAGCAATGCTGATTACCTCTGGGGACATGTAGCGTCCAACAGTCTCTTCTGGGTAGCCCAAGAGTTCCGCGGTCATCTTGCGCTCTTTGGGGCTCAGACCCGCCAGTACCTTTTTCACAAAACTTGCCGGTGCCTCACCAAGCAGGCGCACGCGGTCATCAGGATCCATGCGCTCAAGAAGGTCACGGAATGACTGCTCGCGCATGCCCGACAAAATCTGCTGCTGATTTTCAGCGTCCAGCTCTTCAAACACTTCTAGAGCGACGTCCTTAGGAAGCAGCCGCCAGATCACTGTGCTCTCAACGGTGTCGAGACGAAAGATCTCTTCCGCTATCTCGTGCGGAGCCAGCTCATCAAGATGTTGGGAGATTGCCTTTAGGTCACCAAGTTCGATTGCTTCTGCAAGATCGATTTCTAGTTCTGCCATGGCTCACCGCCCGAGGTTTGGGATTTACCTGCCAAGTCTGCCAGCTTTCACCACTGATAAGCCAGAAAAACCTTGGCCGTTTACAAGCAATTCATCCTTGGAGCTGTAACTTGAGTGCATGAAGCCTGTAATTGGACTCACTAGTTATCGCCAAAGGGGACAGACCGGTGTTTGGGACACCGAGATGGCCATGCTGCCAGCTTTCTATCTTGAGGGTGTCACCAGAGCTGGGGGCATTGCGGTAATCCTGCCGCCGCAGCAGATCGATTCCACAGATGCACGTAATTTGCTATCTGGTCTGGATGGTCTCGTCATCACCGGCGGGAGAGATGTTGAATCCAGCCGGTACGGGCACGAGCCTCACGAACAAGCAGAAAAACCAGATCGACTTCGTGACCTGCTTGAAGACGAACTAATCACTGCTGCGATTCAGATGCAGCTACCTTTTCTAGGAATTTGCCGGGGTGCTCAGATGCTCAATGTGAATCGCGGGGGAACTCTGATTCAGCATCTACCCGATCTGGTCGGAGATAACCGATATCTCCCCGGTGGTGGAAAGTTTGCAAACATGCAGATGGCGGTTCGAGCGGGCTCCAAACTCTCTGAGATTGTGGGTGATTCTGTTCCAAATGCGGCGCTGTATCACCATCAGGCAATAGATGAACCAGGAGAGGGGCTAATGGTTACTGCCTACTCTCCAGATGGAATAGTCCAAGCGGTTGAGGTCGAGGATCACCCCTTTGGTATCGCGGTTCAGTGGCACCCTGAGCAAACCCTTGAGGATCTGCGGCTCTTTCAAGCCCTGGTTCGAGCCGCCACCCCAACTGGAAATTAGCCGGCAGTAGCGCGATTCTCTGAGCCAACTGCTTGCTCGCTGGGTAGGGTTCTTGGGTGATCGAGTTCGCAATCTCTGTTATCAATCAAATTGGTTTGGTTGGTGCTGCGCTGATCATCGCCCTGGAGGTCATCGTCCCCCCGATCCCCAGCGAAGCGATCTTGTTGCTTACCGGATTCAATGTTGCCCTAGGCACCTTTAGCTTTATAGAAGCCCTCATCGCCACCACGCTGGGTGCCCTGCTAGGCGCAACACTGCTTTATGCGGTGGGTTACTTCTTCACCGAGGAGCGACTCGAGGCGATAGTAGGGAAATACGGCAAATACGTTGGACTTCCACTGAAAGATCTGAAGCGAACCATGAATTGGTTCGAGCGTCACGGGGGACTCTTGGTTCTATTTGGGCGTATGTTTCCGATCATTCGATCGTTGGTGAGTATCCCGGCAGGGCTTGTGAAAATGGGGCTTGCCAAGTTCTATCTATTCAGCTCAATAGGAATCATCACCTGGAACGCTATCTGGATCACCATTGGCCTCACGCTGGGTGAGAACTGGAAGCAGGGCGAGGAATTTGCTCAGATTCTGGATTACCTCGTCTATGGAATCGTGGGCGTAATCGGAGCGTATGTTCTGTTCAATTTTGTGAAGGCAGTCTTTTTCAAGCGCTAGTGAAGTTTCTTGGGCATACTTTTGCGTATGACAAATCTTGAACGCCCAGAAGTAGAACCAATGATGGAGCCCGCTCCAAAGGCCCTCAGCATCAAAGACATCGTTGTTGGTAGCGGTGCTGAAGCGCCTGTTGGTGCAACGGTTGAGGTTCACTATCTTGGTGTGGACTACGAGTCCGGTGAAGAGTTTGACTCTTCATGGAGTCGTGAAGAATCAATTACTTTTCCACTCGCCCGATTGATTAAGGGCTGGCAAGAGGGCATCCCAGGCATGAAGGTCGGCGGTCGCAGAATGTTGATTTGCCCACCCGAGATGGCCTATGGACCGGCTGGTGCTGGTCATTCGTTATCGGGTAGAACTCTGGTATTTGTTATTGACCTGCTGGGTGTGAACTAAAAGCTTCAACCTTTTGGGTTGACTAGTAAATAGACCTCGACGGTTACCGTCTCGCCCTTAAATTCCTCTACCCAGCTGCCCGCTGGGTTCTTTACAAAACCCAGGGTTTCAAGCAGTTTTTTAGATGGCAGGTTCCTGCTGTCGGTGTAAGCAATAACGGAGATGGCGGAGCGGTCTTCAAATAAAAGCTGTAGCAGCGCCCCCGCCGACTCTGTGGCATATCCCTTGCCCTGATGTTCGCGAGCAAACGTAAAGCCAAGCTCATACTCGCCCGTGGCTTCAAGTCTGTGAAGTGCTAGGTCTCCAACCAGCTGCTGAGTCTCGATCTGGCGAACCCCAAGTTGCAGCCAGTCATCCTCAGCGGGCCAATCCACGCCAGTTTGAGACTCGATGAGTGCGCGACCCTGCTCGAGTGAATAGGTGGGTTCCCAGCTTTGATACTTTGCGATCTCGGGATCTTGCCGATAGCTCACAAAGTCAGTTAGATCAGCGTTTACCAAAGGCTGAATGCTAAGTCGAGGGGTGGTTAGCGGAAATGACACACCCAAAGCCTATTTGGTAGTGACAGTGAAACTTGTAGGCCCCGTGGGGCTCGAACCCACGACCCACGGATTAAAAGTCCGTTGCTCTAACCAACTGAGCTAGAGGCCCCTAAGCCCTGATACTTTATCAGGGCTTAGCCCACTAATCTTCCGAGATTACGCTCGGATTTGCGGGATCCCTATCCTGAGCTTCCCAGGACTGCTTATAACCGGTCTGCATTAGGTCTAGGAACACCTTGGCGTCAAACTCCTCAGGGCCCTTCACTCCAACACCCTGCCATTCACCCTTAGCTAGCAACTCAAGAGAGATAACTGGGACCAGGGCAGTCTGCCAAACAACAGCCTGAGCGTCGTATTCGCGGTTGGTCCACTCGGTGTCGGCTACGTGGTAGAGGTAGGTGGCACGTGGTGCACCATCTTTACCCTTTCCGGTGACCAGGGTTCCGGCACAGGTCTTTCCAGTCATGCGATCGGCAAGTGATGCTGGGTCTGGTAGTACGGCGGCAACCATGTCGCGGGGTGAAACTTGAGCCTTACCGTTTCTGGTGCGAACCCAAACCGGGTTGACCTTGTCTAGGCCAAGGGCGTGCAAGGTCTTGAGTACCGAAATGAACTCAGAGCCCAGTCCGTACTTGAAAGTAACGCGCTTGGCATTCATGGTGCGAGGCAGCATGTTAACTTCCTCGTGCTCCACGTTTACGCACTTCACTGGCCCGATGCCCTCTGGGAACTCAAATAGCTCTGGCTCAGAGAATGGCTTGGTGGTGAACCAACCCCTGTCCTTCTCCCAAATCAGGGGCGGGTTCAGGCACTCCTCAATTACGGTCCAAATCGAGAAGGACGGAGCAAAGATCTCCTCGCCATCTTCATTGGTGACAACAAGGTTTCCACCATCCATGATCGCAATCTCATCGATCTCTGAGAACAGATGATCCTGAGCGTAGCGAGCAAAGATGTTAGAGATACCAGGCTCAGCACCGGTTCCTATCAGAGCCAGCAGACCCTTTTCCGCAAAGTCCTTTGAGTGCTCATACTGCCAATCTCCAAGCTTTTCAGCCGGAGTGTTGAATGGGTCAGTTGGGTGCGGGTGGCTAAGGCTCATAGCCATATCCATGTAGTTCGCACCTGCTGCCAGCGCACCCTCGAAGATCGACTGCACGAACCGAGGCTCAACAGCATTCACGATGTGGGTGGCATTGTGCTTTTGGGCCAGGGCGGTAACCTGAGCCGGATCTGAGGCATCAATCTGGTCGGCAGCAAATTTGCTAGCGACCTCCTCAGCGTGCCACTGGCCAACCCAGGCAACGCTCTTTTCAGCGCGCTCCAAGGCATAGTCAGCGACTACTAGCTTTTCGAAGAAATTACGATCGGCGGCAATTTTGACGATGGCGTCACCAACTCCGCCTGCTCCAATGAGCAGAATTCGCATTGAGTTTCACAACCAAACAAGTGACCGATTTATTTGACGGGCCCAGTCCTCGCCCTCATCCACCGATAGGCGCAAACCTTCTTTGGTGTTGCCTAAGCAACCGCGCCTTCACCTGGTGAACTACGGAACAATTATGCGCTTTGGATTGACAAAAAGCGATTAGCCCAGCTGCCTAATTGGAACTACCAGTGGAGTTTTACCCACGGGATCTTCAATGACTCTGGCGAGAATATTGAAGGCGGTTGCGAGATTTTGTGGCGTGATGACCTCTTTTGGAGCGCCACGATCGACAATCTTTCCGTCCTTGAGAATCACTACCGAGTCGGCAAATCTCGCAGCGAGGTTCAGATCGTGAATCACAGTGACGATTGTCATCCCACGCTCGCGCTTGAGCGACGAAAGTAGGTTTATAACTTGCAGCTGGTGCGAGTAGTCAAGCGAGCTGGTTGGCTCATCGAGCAATAGCACCTGGGGGTTTGCCACAAGTGCCGCCGCAATTACGGCCGACTGCCTGGTTCCCGATGATAGCTCGCCGACCTTTTTGTTGGCTGATTCGGTGAGGCCAGTTCTTTCTAGTAAATGCGCAATCTCATCCTTTAGCCGGGGACTAACTCGAGAGATGCCCGCCGCACTCATTGCACTTCGAGAAACCATTTCAAAAACGGTTTCCTTGTTTCTTGCGACCGGGAGTGCTCCCAAGTATCCAATCTGGCCCGATAGGTCTGACTTCTTGAGGCTAGTGATAGATACGCCATCGAGCAGAACCGCACCTGATTCAGGTTTGATCTTTCGGGCGAGGGCCTTTAATAGCGAGCTCTTTCCGGCACCGTTTGGCCCAATGATTGCCGTGATCGAACCGGTGTTGAAACTAATCGAGAGATCCGACAGCACGTTATCGGCTGCATAGCCAGCACTGAGGGCTTGGGCAGCTAACTTGGATTCGGGATCAAACACGCAATTAGCTTAGTTTTCAAACTCCCTAATCAGTTTGACCGCCTTCAGCCACCTCGAGTACTCGTGACTTCTGTCTTTCTGCGGGACGAACTTCTTGGCGGCTGGATTTAGTTTCTCAAGATCAGAGGTTGAACTAAATATCCCCGCTCCTAAACCGGCTAACAAGGCAGCACCAAGTCCTGTGCTCTCAAGATTCTTTGCTCTTATCACCTGGGTGTTGAGGCAATCTGCCTGAATCTGCATCAGCAGGTCGTTGGCAGCCGCGCCACCATCAACCCGAAGTCCGGTCAGGCTATGGCCGAGATCCTGTGCCATGGCATCAAGGACTGCTTTAACTTGGAATGCAATGCCCTCCAGGGTTGCATATGCAATAGCACCGCGATCGCTACCGCGGGTCAAGCCCATCAATGTTCCTCTGGCATTTGGGTCCCAGTAGGGGGCTCCCAGGCCGGTTAGCGCTGGAACAAAAGTAACCCCGTGGCTGGAACCGGAGTGCAGAGCCAGCTGCTCGATTTCAGCCGAGGCACTGATGATTCCCAGTGAGTCACGAAGCCACTGAACCGCAGCACCAGCAACAAACACTGAACCCTCGATGGCATAGACCTTCTCGCCAGCCGGTGATAGGTAAGCCATAGTTGCTAATAGGCCATTGTCGGAGTGCTTAATCTCGGAGCCAGTGTTTGTGAGGATGAAGGCGCCGGTGCCATAGGTGGACTTGGAGTCACCTACCTGGAAACCACACTGACCAAAGAGGGCCGCCTGCTGATCTCCTGCCATTCCTGTGATTGGAATCGTGAGCCCAAGAAAGTGCTCTGGGCTAGACAGACCATAGTTGCCCCAGCTCGGAACAATCTTTGGTAGCGCAGATCGTGGAACACCGAAGGCATCTAGTAGGTCATCGTCCCATTCACAGGTTTCCAGGTTCATCAATTGGGTCCTAGATGCATTAGTTGCATCCGTTATGTGAAGAGCGCCACCCGAGATTCTCGCGCACAGGTAAGAGTCGATCGTTCCCAGGGCCAATGCACCTGATTCGACCCCGGCCCAGACCTGAGGGAGGTTCTTCTTCCACCACAAAAACTTGCTCGATGTGAAATATGGGTCAAGCTTTAGCCCGGTTCTGAACCTGATCCAGTCACCATCATTGATTTTGTTCAGTTCGTCAGTTAGGTCTGCGGTTCTGCGGTCCTGCCAAACAATGGCCTTGGTTGGGCTGAAAAGTGATCCGCGGTCCCAGACCACTGCCGTTTCTCGTTGGTTTGTAATGCCGATTGCAACCGGTGTTTGAGTGGATTGAGCAAGAGCTTGCTTAGTTGCCGATAGCGTTGCCTGCCAAATCTCCTCTGGTTCATGCTCGACCCAACCTGGGTTTGGAAAGTGTTGTGGAAATTCTTGATAGCCGCGCGAGAGAATCTCACCGGAGTCGCTCACCACCAGAGCGGTTACGCCAGTGGTGCCAGCATCTATCGAGAGTATCGCCACGATTTCCTCCTTGAAACCTCACCCCAAAGCTTACAAACCTTGGTTTATGCTTTCAGCTATGAGTAATCAAACTCAAACAAAAAACGACAATACCAATCAGGAAGCTGACTTCGATGTGGTTATTGTCGGTGCCGGCATAAACGGCGCAGTCTCGGCTGCGGCGTTGAGTGCAGCCGGTCAACGAGTGTTACTCATCGATAAAGCTGACTTTGCCTCATTCACATCGCAGCAATCGAGCAATCTGGTCTGGGGCGGCATCAAGTATCTGCAGAGCTATGAGTTCTTGCTGGTCTTCAAGTTGTGCTTGGCCCGTAACCGACTCATGCGCTCATATCCGAATCAAATCAAGCAGATTGGCTTTCTAGCTTCGCTAGGCAAGACCGCTCCTTTTGGTCGCTTGCTAGGCACTTTCGGAACACTCTTCTATTGGGGCATCGGGCTCTTTGGAACCAAGGCCCCGAGCTCGTTCTCGGCTGCACAAGCCAAAGCCCTCGAGCCGCACCTAATCACAGGCCGCAAGGCGGTTCGTTACTACGATGCCTATCTGCCCGATACCGATGCGCGCTTTGTCTATGACTTCATTCGCCATGCGAAGCGTTTTGGTGCTCAGGCCGAGAACTACACCGAATTGGTTGGTGCTACTTTTGATCAAAACTGGTCTTTGAGATTGAAGAGCAAAACCGGAGAGCGTCTAGTGACCGCAAAAGCGGTGGTGAACGCCGCCGGTCCATTTGCCGAAGGTGTATCTGAACTACTGGGCTCGAAGACCAAGGCGGGGTTAGTTTTCTCAAAAGGTGTTCACCTGACCCTGAATCGCAAAATCACAAAAGACAACCAGGTGCTGGCTTTTTGGGATGAGCAGGGTCGTCTGTTCTATGTCCTACCGATGGGTGACCGCTCGATGATTGGCACCACTGACACCCGGGTTCAGGACCCTCACACTCAGGTTGATCAGATAGACCGCGAGTTCGTGCTTCGACAGATCAACAACCAGCTAGAGGGAATTGAAATCACTGCCGATCAGATCATCTCTGAGCGAAGCGGAGTGCGCCCACTGGTTATTGAAAATGCCGCTCAAGCGAATACCCAAGACTGGCACCAGCTCAGTCGCAAGCACGTGATTGAGGTTGATAGCCGAAAGGCTGTGGTGAGTGTTTTGGGGGGCAAGCTCACTGACTGCCTAAATGTCGGTCAAGAGGTGGTCGACGAGTTCTCAAGACTCGGATTCAAAGTCTCTAAGCCAAGAGATTGGTTTGGCGAGGGGGACCAATCTAGGTTTACTCAATTTGCCGAGCAGCTAGTGGCTCGATGCTCGAGTGCCTCAGAAGCGCAGCGGATTGCCGAATCCATTTGGCGCCGTCACGGTGAGAGGTCTTTTGCGATTCTTGCCGATGCCGACAAGCTCACCGACTTGGTACCTGGGCTTGGAATCACTGAACAAGAAGTGAATTACATAATCCGTCACGAAGATGTTGTCACTCGTGAGGATCTGCTTCGTCGCAGGCTGCCAATCGCGATGTCTCGCTCCGAGGCTGAAATTGCAGCTAACTCAAAACTCCAGGCGCTCTTGGAAGCCGCCGGCCTTTGACTTAGTTGGCCACTCAACCAATAGCATCGCCACCAGCATCACTGAACCTCCAATAACCATGGCTAGGGTTGCCGGCTCTTGACCCACCGCAACAGCAATTACCGCCGTGAATACCACCTCTGAGGTGATTAGGAGCGCGACCCTGGATGGTTCAAGAATGGTCTGGGCCCAGGTTTGCACCCAAAACGCAAATACCGTTGATAGCAGTGCGGTGAATAAAATCGCAAACCAGACCGATGCATTCGGTGGTGCCTGATAGCCGTCCAGCAGTGCAAATCCCCAGGTAACAAGAGCAACCGCAGCAATCTGCAGCATCGCGAAGCGATAGGAATCCCGACCCTTGCCGAATTTACCGAGCAGCAAAATGTGAACTGCATACATCACGGCGCAAGCGATCAGCCAGAGCTGACCAATTTGAAACTCCACGCTCTCGGCAGCCCCTGACAGAATGCCTAAACCTATTGCCGCCAGCAATGCACCGGCAGCAATCTTCAGAGAAATCTTCTCTCTCAGCACTAACCATGCCAATAGCGGCGTAAGCACTACATAAAGGCCCGTCAAGAATCCACTCATTGCTGCGGTCGTAGCCTCGAGACCTATGGTTTGGGTGATGTAACCAACCGCCAAAACCAATCCGATGAGGGCACCGAATGCAACATCGCCCTTGGCAAAACTCAAAGAAATCTTCGGGCGCAATACAACCATCGCAAGGGCTGCGACGGTGAAGCGGGTGGCCAAAAAGTCCATATAAGGCTGCTGTTCAATGGCGTCCTTCATCAAGACAAAAGCTGCGCCCCAGACAAAACCAACAAACAGCAGGGCAATTACTGCGAAACGGACTTTGGTCATTCCCAAAGCCTAGCTATTGGGAGCCTTACGGCAGCCCTTACCGGCCAGTTTCTTTGCCATGGATGGAAATACGATGCCGTGCATTGGGTAGACCGCTGCCCAATAAAGGTGACCGAACAAACCCTTGGGGTGATAGAAGGCCTGCTGCACCAGAAGCGTTTCACCGCTTGGCAGCTCAAAGGTGCGAAACTCCAACCAAGCCAATCCGGGTAGTTTCATCTCTGCTCGCAGGCGAAGCAGTTTTGGTCGCTCGATCTTTTCAACTCTCCAAAAGTCGAGAGCTTCACCCTCCATGAGAGTGTTCGGATCTCTTCTGCCACGGCGCAGCCCAACTCCGCCAACAAAGCGATCCAATAACCCTCTCAGTTCCCAAGCCCAGGTTGCAGTTGAGTAACCGTTGTCCCCGCCAATCGCTTCGATTCGTTTCCATACCTCTTGCACCGAATCGCTGGTCAGGTATTCGCGCTTATCGACATAGAGCGAGCCACCGGCCCAGTCTGGGTCGGTTGGTAGCGGTTCGGAGTGAGTTCCAGGTGTTGTTGCGTTCGACCATCTGGTCTCCACCTCAAGATCCTTGACTCGGGTGAGGGCCAACTCGACAGCCTTTTTGAACGTGGTGCGACCTCCCGGCGCATCAGGGATGAACTTTCTAATGTCATCCTCTTTGGCAACCACCTCGTGTTTCAAAGAGGCCACCAGACGCTTTGCTAAGGTCACCGGCACCGGAGTGACTAGCCCGATCCAACCCGATGCGAGCCTTGGGGTTAGAACCGGCAACGGGAGAATTATGCGCCTTCTAAGCCCAGCCACCTCGGCGTATTGCTGCATCATCTCCATGTAGGTGAAGACGTCTGGACCTGCAATATCAAAAGCTCGGTTAACACTTCGATCGATCGTTGCCGAGCCGATCAGGTATCGCAGTACATCGCGAATCGCGATGGGCTGGATGCGGTTTTTCAACCACTTCGGGGTGACCATGATCGGCAATCGCTCAGTCAAATGGCGAAGCATTTCAAAAGAAGCAGAGCCAGAGCCAATCACGACCCCAGCTCGCAGTTCGATGGTCGGCACCCCGCTTTGACGAAGGATTTCGCCAGTCTCGGTTCTTGCCGCCATGTGGGGAGAAAGCTCCCCATCCTCCGATGTCATGCCACCCAGATAGACAATCCTGGAAACCTGGTTCGATTTGGCGGCCGCGGCAAACTTTGTTGCTAGATCGGCTTCCTCTTGCTCGAAGTTCTTGGGGGAGTTGAGGGCGTGCAGCAGGTAGTAGGCAACGTCGATGTTTTTCAGAGCGGCTTCCAAAACCTGGCTATCTGCCGCGTCACCTTCGCTCACCTCCACTTGTTGAACCCAGGGGTAATCGCGGAGTTTGGCGGCGTTTCGAACTAGCACTCTGACTCGATAGTTATGAGCGAGCAGTTCACGGATCAGACGGCCGCCGATGTATCCGGTGGCACCAGTCACCAGCACCCTGGCCGGCTTCCCATCTTCAGCAATCAGCTCAGGTAGGTCAGCGGTGACGTTTTCGATCATGGTTTAGACAACCATGACCCGAGGGTTTTTGTTTCTAGCCGAAGCGGCCAGAAACGTAATCCTCAGTTTGTTGTACCGAAGGATTTGAGAAGATCTTGGTGGTCTTGTCGTATTCGATTAGCTTTCCAGGCTGCCCGGTGCCCGCGATGTTGAAGAAGGCGGTCATGTCTGAAATACGTGCTGCCTGCTGCATATTGTGGGTCACAATTACCACCGTGAAGCGCTCCTTGAGCTCAAACGCTAGGTCCTCGATTGCTTGGGTGGAGATTGGATCAAGCGCGCTGGTTGGTTCGTCCATAAGCAGCACGCTTGGCTCGACTGCAATGGCGCGTGCGATGCATAGTCGCTGCTGTTGACCACCGGAGAGTCCGGCACCTGGCTTGTCCAAGCGATCTTTAACTTCGTTCCAGAGGTTCGCCCCAACCAATGATTTCTCAACCAGGTCATCAGCTTCGGATTTGGTCATTTTGTTGTTGTTGAGCTTGTATCCGGCAAGCACGTTGTCACGAATTGAAAGGGTTGGGAATGGGTTTGGACGTTGAAAGACCATTCCAACCTGTCGGCGAACCATTACCGGGTCAATTTCAGGGCCGTATAGATCTTCACCATCAACCAACAACTTGCCCTCTACGCGTGCACCGGGAATGACCTCGTGCATGCGGTTTAGGGTTCTAAGCAGGGTCGACTTACCGCAGCCTGAAGGGCCAATGAAGGCGGTTATCGAGCGAGGCTCAATCTCCATTGAGACACCCTCGACGGCAAGAAAGCTACCGTAATAAACGTTTAGGTTCTCCAGCTCAAGGTGCTTTGCCATCTTTAGCCTTTCTTGGGAGCGAAAATCTTGGAAACCAACCTTGCTCCGAGGTTGAGAATCATCACGATCAGCATCAGGGTTAGCGCGCCTGCCCAAGCCCTGTCGATGTAAGCCTGGAAGTTTGTGCCAACGTTTGCGTAGGAGGTGTAAACGAAAACCGGAAGGGTCATCATTCGGCCATCGGTGGGGTCATAGTTCATCGATGAGGTGAATCCGGCGACCAGAAGAAGTGGGGCGGTTTCGCCAATAACGCGGGCGATAGCAATCATCACACCGGTCACAATTCCGCCGATGGCGGTTGGCAACACTACTTTTACAACTGTCAGCCACTTCGGGACACCGAGTGCCAAGGCAGCTTCACGAAGCTCATTTGGAACGATCTTGAGCATCTCTTCGGTGGAGCGAATCACCACCGGAATCATCAAAACGGAGAGGGCTACTGAACCGGCGATACCCATGCGAACCCCAGGTCCAAAAATCAGGGCAAACACTGCATAGGCAAAAAGACCAGCCACAATCGAAGGGATTCCAGTCATTACATCGACCAAGAAGGTCACCGCTTTGGCTAGTTTGCCCCGCCCGTACTCAATCAGGTAGATGGCGGTCATGATGCCAATCGGCACAGAGAACAAGGTTGCAATCAACGTGATCTCTAGGGTGCCAACGATGGCATGGATCGCGCCTCCGCCGTCGCCAAGAATGTTCCGCATCGAGTAGGTGAAAAATTCGAGGTCGAATCGCTTTGAGCCGAGGGTTAGAACTGTCAGCACCAAAGAAACCAAGGGAACTAGTGCGAGCAGAAAAGCTCCGGTTACCAGGTTTGTGACTAGACGATCTGTGGCTTTGCGCTTACCCTCGACCACTCGAGACACAGATACCGTTACCAGGACAAAAGCTAGGGCTGCGACCAAGGCCCCAGTAACCACGGCTGGGCCAGATTCGGTTGCCAGGGCAACCGAGCTCCATACTCCTGCGGCTAGCGAGATAGCGGCAACAGTCGGGGTAAAGAACCTCGGGAGTGAACCCTTCATGCTTAACGATGTTGGGCGAGCAAACTCGATACTCACTTGCCACCTCCAACTGCACTTCGTGCAAGAATGCCTCGAGCAATCGAGTTGACTAGCAGTGTGATGGCGAAGAGCACCAAACCGGTGGCAATCAAAAGATTGACGTAGCTGCCACCTGCCTCCGGGAACTGCAGTGCGATGTTAGCCGCGATGGTGTTGGGGTTCGTGGATGTAAGCAGGGCGAAGGAAATCACAGCTGATGGCGAAAGCACCATTGCAACTGCCATGGTCTCACCGAGTGCTCGACCTAAGCCAAGCATTGCTGCCGAGACGATGCCTGGGCGACCAAACGGAATCACCGCAAGGCGAATCATCTCCCACTTAGTGGCGCCAAGTGCGAGTGCGGCCTCCTCGTTGAGCCTCGGAGTCTGAAGAAATACTTCTCTAATCAAAGCCGCCATGATTGGAAGAATCATGATTGCTAGCACAATCCCGACAGTAAGCATGGTGCGACCAGTTGCTGACAGTTGCCCGCCGAACAGAGGAATCCAGCCAAGATTTTCATTGAGCCAGGAGTAGGTCGGGTTCAAAAAAGGCGCTAGTACCTGAATTCCCCAAAGGCCATAAACCACCGATGGAATTGCAGCCAAAAGATCAATTAGGTAGCCGAGGGTCTGGGCGATCTTTCGGTTTGCGTAGTGCGAGATAAAGAGCGCAATCCCGATTGCCAAAGGGGTGGCAATGACCAAGGCAATTGCAGAACCGTAGACAGTTCCAAAAACATAAGGCGCTACATAGGCCCAGAAACCATCGGGTGCTGCATAGAGATCATCCGCATAGAAAGCTGGAGTTGCCTGAACAATTAGAAAAGCAGCAACCAGTGCAAGGGTCACCAAAATGCTGATGCCCGACACCCTCGCCAAGCCAGCGAAGACTAAATCGCCAACTCTTCTAACGCCAGGCTTAGTCGTCACTTGATGGCCTCAATCACTAGCTGATTTTTCTCCATGGTCGCCTCACTAAGGGGGGACGAGCCAGCAAATTCTTGCGCGGCCAACTGGCCCTGTGTCGAGTTTATGAAGGATGCGTACTCACGAACCAGTTCTCCGATGGCTGCATTCTGGTAAACGTTGCATCCCATTAGGTAGGTGACCAGCGCCACCGGATACACCTCGGGGTCTTCGGTCTTGCGATTCAACTTGTAGGCCAATGAGGTTTTCGAGCGTCCTTCGACCAATTCAGAAGCATCGATTAGTCTCGCAGCGCGCTCCGGTGTGAACTTTACAAACTCAGACCCAACCTTGAGCGCAGCAGCTCCTAGATTGCCCTGCCTCGACGCGTCCGCATAGCCAATGGTTCCGTTTGCCTGCAGCGCTGCAATCACACCTGCGGTTGTGTTGCCACCCTCGCCGCCATACTCCGCTGGCCACTCTTCGGTTTTACCGGCCTCCCATATCTCGGGGGCGAGCTGAGCCAGGTAATCGGTGAAGTTGCCGGTAGTCCCTGACTTATCGGATCGGTGCACGGCGGTAATGCCGAGATCGGGCAAGGTGAGAGAAGGATTTTCGGCAGTGATTTCAGGATCATTCCAGCGCTTGATCTTGCCCGTGAAGATCTTCGCAAGTGTTTGTGGGGTTAGCTGAATTTCCTTGATGCCTTCAAGGTTGAACAGCACGGCAATTGGCGAGATGTAAACCGGAATTTCCCAGGTGCCAGTTCCTGGAACGCAGGTCGGCGATTCGAGTTCTAGCTCCTCGTCCTTGAAATAAGAATCGGACTGGGCAAATGACACCGCCCCTTCAAAAAATTGCGATCTTCCGGTGCCTGAACCTGTGGGGTCATAGTTGATTGTCACATCGGGGTTTGCTGACTGGAAAGTTGCAACCCACGCTTCTTGGGCTGATGCAACCGAGGAAGCCCCAGAACCATTTAGGGTTCCGAAAAGGTCAGAGTCGGATTCGGGAAGCCCCATCTCATTCACTGCGCATCCAGATAGCGCAATCACCATTGCGCTGGCTGCAATGATTCGAGAAAGATTTGCCACAATTTCCTTCGGAACTCGACGCCGTTAACTTTATGAACAAAAGCAAACCAAATCGGGCTTGAAAGGTTAACAGCAGGTGAATTCGACGGCTACTCGCCGCTTAGCTGGCACCATTCTGCGGTCACGACCTTGGGTTTTGAACCAACAGTCAGTCTCAGCACGATGAAATCACCCGGCTTCAGTGACGTTGCCTCCATGATGTGCTTCTTCAGCTCTTTGTTGGCTGCATTCGCCAGAGGCTCAAGGACACTCGGAAGTGCTGGGCGATGGGTGCAAATCAATCCCGAGTTCGAATCACCCAAGAGCGAAGAAACCACCTTCTTAGTGCTGATTGGGCGTCGCTTATTGGAAAGTTCCGTCAGTTGTCCGCGTTCAACCAGGGTTCGTTTGGTCTTCTTTGCATACGGTGCGATGGTGTCGTGACAGCGCTTCCAGGGGGAAGTAACTAACTCTTTCGGTCCATACGCTGAGAGCAGGTTAACCAGACGCTTAGCCTGGGCAACCCCCTCCGGGAGCAGTGGGCGTTTCGCCTCTTCGCCCTTCCAGTCCGAGCGCAGGGTAGCTTTTGCGTGACGCAGGATGATTACCGCTCTGGTCTCGAGCTCCCTGTCCTTGTGAAGACTCAGGCATAGTTGCAACAGATTTCGATCGTGCTCGTAGGTTAAGAGCTCAAGTGCCTGATCTGCCTTTACCCATTCACACTTAGCAATCTCTGCATTGGCCTGAAACTTTTGCTTCTTGATTGCTTTTTCTTTGACCTTCGAGGCCCAGAAGTGAACTTCCTTATCCTGATCGCCAACTTGATAGCGGATGATGTCTAGCTTGCGGCCCAGCTTTACCGAAAGGCCTGCCTCTTCCTTCAGCTCTCTTACTGCAGTTTCAGGCAAAAGCTCACCCGGATCTTGCTTGCCTTTTGGGAAGCCCCAGTCGTTGTAGTACTCGCGATGCACCAGGAGAACCTCGATACCTGATTTGCTCTCGCGCCAGGGAACCACTCCAGCGGCATAAATAGTCACTATCTGCTCCGCTTTTTGGTTAGCGTTCGGGCCATCAACTCGTCCTGCATATCTAGCAGCGGCTGGCCGTTTTCAGCAGAGGTCCTTCTTTGCCATGCACCTGAACTACTCAGCTTCCAAACGGAGATTGATTCGCTCATGCCTAGATCGAGAATGTCGCGAAGTTCTTTGATTTGATCAGCTTGGGTGATCTTCACCAGTGACTCGACTCTTCTATCGAGGTTTCGATGCATCATGTCGGCACTGCCGATAAAGACGTCTGGATCTCCGCCATTTTCAAAGTAGAAGATGCGGCTGTGCTCGAGGTAACGACCAAGCACCGAGTGAACCTTGATGGTGTCGCTAAGACCCGGCACTCCTGGTTTGAGGGCGCACATGCCTCGCACCAAAACCTCAATTTCGACCCCAGCAATTGAAGCCAGGTAGAGCTGGTCAATGATTTGCTCATCAACCAGAGAGTTCATCTTTAGCCGAATTCGAGCTGGTCTGCCAGCTTCTTTGTGAGCGATTTCGCGTTGGATTCGCTCGGTAAGGCCATTTCTAACTCCATTTGGAGATACCAGAAGAGATTGGTACTCAGGAGCCGAAGAGAAGCCGGAGAGCTGATTGAACAGTTTGGTTAGGTCTTCACCCACTGACTGTCTTGAGGTCAGAAGCCCAAGGTCCTCGTAGTAGCGAGCGGTCTTGGGATTGTAGTTTCCGGTTCCGATGTGGCAGTAGCGACGAAGCTGGTTTCCCTCTTGACGAATAACCAAAGAGAGTTTGCAGTGTGTCTTCAGTCCAACGATTCCGTACACCACGTGAACACCAGCCGCCTCGAGCTTTCTGGCCCAGCCGATATTGTTCTGCTCATCGAATCGAGCCTTGATCTCAACGAGTGCCAACACCTGCTTCCCAGCTTCAGCAGCATCAATCAGGGCATCGACAATCGGTGAATCACCGCTAGTGCGATAGAGGGTCTGCTTGATCGCCAGCACCTGGGGATCGGCAGCCGCTTGCTCTAAGAATGCCTGCACCGAAGTGGCAAATGATTCATATGGGTGATGCACCAGCACCTCACGCTGCCTTAGGGCAGCAAAGATGTCGGCAGCTTCGTCATCCTCAGATTGCAGATACCGGTTCGTGGTGATCTGATGAGGCTCAAAGTGAAGCTCGGGAATCTTCTGGAAGGCGATGGCAGACAGTGCTTTCAGGTCCAGTGGTTCTGGAAGGTGATAAACATCGTGAGGCTCAATATCCAGCTCTCTGGAGAGTAGTTCGAGTACTTGAGGATCGATGTCTTCGGCCACCTCTAGGCGAACCGGTGGGCCGAATCTTCTGCGAAGCAGCTCCTTCTCGAGCTGCACCAGCAGGTTCTCGCCCTCGTCCTCATCGACTTCTAGGTCTTCGTTTCTAGTGACTCGGAATGCGTGGTGTTTTACAACCTCCATGCCGGGGAAGAGTTCTCCTAAGAACTCACCCATCACATCCTCAAGCGGGACATAGGTCTGCTCGGATCCCTCTACCGCAACAAACCTGGGTAGCAGCGGGGGCACCTTTACTCTGGCGAAGTGCTCGCTTCCATTGGTGGGGTTTCGAAGCACTACCGCTAGGTTCAGGGACAGGCCTGAGATGTAGGGGAACGGGTGTGCCGGATCAACCGCCAGTGGGGTTAGCACTGGGAAAACGTTTAGCTGGAAATACTTATGGAGAGTCTCTTTTTGGTCCTGATGCAGATTGCCAAAGTGCGTTACGTGGATCCCAACGTGCTCAAGCGCTGGTGAAATTACATCTCGAAATAGCTTCGAGTGCCTTGCCTGCAGCTCCCGAGTGCGCTCGGATATACGAATCAACACATCCTGCGGGCTGAGCCCAGCGGCTGACTGCACAGCAATTCCCGTTGCCACTCGGCGCTTCAGCGATGCCACACGCACCATGAAAAACTCGTCGAGGTTGGAGGCGAAAATACTTAGAAAGTTAACTCGCTCAAGTAACGGAATGCTTCTGTCCTCGGCAAGCTCCAGCACACGTTGGTTGAAATCTAGCCAGCTCAGCTCGCGATCGAGAAAACGATCATGCGGCAAGTCAGGCTGAGATTGAGGCTGGAATATCGCCGTGGTTTCTTCAGACATAGAGACAATCTTTACAGTTTGTGGGTGAGCAGAAAGTTAATTTTTACTCTGCAGCTAATTCTTGATTGGGATCGAGTCGGTATCCGACGTTCCTGACCGTTCCGATCAGCGACTCCATCTCACCAAGCTTGGCTCGAAGTCTTCGAATGTGAACGTCTACCGTTCTGGTGCCACCGAAGTAGTCATAACCCCAGACCTCACTAAGCAGCTGCTCTCTGGTAAAAACCCTTCCGGGGTTTTCATTTAGGTGCCTAAGGAGTTCAAACTCCTTGAAAGTTAGGTCTAGAGTCCGACCATTGATCTTTGCGGTGTAGCTGTCCTCGTCAATAACCAACCCGGTTGATACTTTTGCGGTTGACACCATGGTTTTCCCGACCGCTAGCCGAAGTCGTGCATCAATCTCGGCAAGTGATGCCGTTGCGAGAATGAAGTCGGTTGCACCCCACTCTGGAGTTATGACTGCTAAAGCCTGGTCCTGAACTAGAAGCAGCAGTGGAGTGTCCCAGCCTGCTGCAACCAAAATCCGAGCGATCCCTCGAGCGGTGACTAGGTCCTGCCTGCAGTCGAGAACGGTCAGGTCATGGGATTTGGCATTCGCGATTTCAGCAGCATCCGCGGCAATTTGAGTGACGAGGTGTCCGAGTAGTTCAAACTGAGAAGCGAGCGCGTCTTTTGACGGGGTGATCAATAAAACTGTCGCCATACCCGCCCTCCAGATACCCAAATGATAGTGCGCAATGGCTTTGCGGATAGAGTTTGTGCTGTGAGCAAGCAGTGGTTGCAGATCAGTTTGATCTGGTTGGGGGTGCTGGTTTCAGGCGTTCTCACTCTGATTTACATCGAACCCGAGCGCAGCTTCACCTTTTTCGCAGGCATTGCTGGGGCATCGATAGCTCTTGTCAGTATCGAGCACCTGATATCCGCAAAGGCCAAAGACACTGTGCGGCAACAGGTCTATGTTGCCGCCGGCAGCTTCGCAATCCTTGGCGTGCTAACGCTTTTCAACCTGCTGGGTTAGAATTTCAACATGCTCTTGGCGCTTGAAATTTTCTTCACCGGATTGCTGGTTCTCGCATCCCTGGCAATTGGCGGTATCTCCTTGCTAGTTCTCTTCAAGCTCTTCAAGGGCCAGCGATAACTTGTTCGTCATTCCAGACGACCTGCCAATTGAGCTAACCCCATTTACCTTCCTACTAGGTGATTGGCGCGGAAGCGGCGTAGTCAGCTACCCAACAGATCAAAATCCCCAAGAAATTGAGTTTTTTCAAACCGCTTCATTTCGCCCCCTCGAGGTAGGAAAGCTGGAGTACCTCTCTGAAGTAAAAGATCAGGCTGGAAAACTAATTTCCCAGGAGCGCGGCTACTTCTCAGTTTCAAGACCCGCTTCGGAGTCGGATTCTGGACCCGGCCTGCTCCCTTCCGATGGCACCAAGGTGCTTACAGTTCGCGAGGATTTAGAACTCTGGCGCAACAAAAACGGCGGCTTTGACATTGAGGCCCTGATAGTTACCCCCAATGGCGTTGCCGAACTTTATTTTGGTCAGATTAAGGGTGCTCGAATTGATCTCGCCACCGATGCGGTGCTGCGCTCACCTAATGCCAAGGAGTACAACGCCGCAACCAGGCTTATGGGACTTGTTGAGGGAGCACTGCTCTGGGCATGGGACATGGCAGCCTTAGGTCAACCGCTAAAGTCACACGCTTCGGCGAGGTTGGAAAAAGTTGAGTAACCAACACTTTGGCAATCCACTGCAGGAGCAGCGTCAACTTCTAGAGGGCGAAGCCTATGTACTCCGTGAAGACATGGCAGTTCTCGAGGTTGTCGGGGATGATGCCAAAAAGTGGCTGCACTCACTGACGAGTCAGAACATTTTGAATCTCCAGTCTGGGGAATCGACCGAGGCACTGCTGCTTTCGCCTAACGGACACATCGAGTTTCAACTAAAGGTGATTGCCACCGAGGCCGGGCTTTTGGTCATCACCCCGCTCGTTAGCGTTGAGGCCCTTCAAGCCTGGCTGACAAAAATGGTTTTTCGATCCAGGGTTGCATTATCTAGAAAGACAGCCTTAGTTGTCGGTGTCTTCAGAGACCTAGGGCGATCAGAGCCCTGTTGGATCGATCCCTTTGCCCTGGAGACAAAGGGCGGGGTTCGCTATGCCACAGAGCGTGGCGATTTTTCCTATCGCGAGTATCTAACTGACTCGCTCCCTGATCTAAACCGCTCAGGGCTAATGGCTTACCAGGCTCTAAGGATTGCGGCCGGGAGACCTGAGCAGAGCGATGTTGACGAGCGCACGTTGCCGCATGAATTCGACTGGCTCTCCTCAGCGGTTCACATGTCAAAGGGTTGCTACCGAGGCCAGGAGACCGTGGCGAAGGTTCACAATCTAGGTCACCCTCCCAGAAGGCTCGCAATTCTGCATCTCGAGCAGGGCGATGTGATCTGCCAAGCCGGGGATGAGATTAGCTACCAGGGAAAGCCTGTTGGCAAGGTGCTGGCGGGTGCCCTGCACTTTGAATCAGGATCAATAGCCCTGGCGCTTCTGTCGCGAAATACCCCATACCTTGACCTGGAGGTGTCGGTTGGTGAAAATCGCTACCAAGCGAATCAAACCGTATTGGTTCCTCACGACGCTGGAAAAGCAGCCAACCTACCGAGGCCTGCTGCCTTCAAGCTGAGCGGGAAGCGTGGTTGAGGGCAAGTAAACTTGACCCCATGACCTACAACCTGATCCTGCTTAGACACGGCAACAGCACCTGGAATCAACAGAACCTCTTCACCGGTTGGGTGGACGTTGACCTAAGTGATCAGGGTAGGGCCGAGGCAAAGCGAGCAGGTGAACTGCTTGGCCAGTCTGGGCTCAAGCCAGATGTGCTTTTCACATCGGTGCTGAAGCGGGCGATCAACACCGCTCACATTGCGCTCGATCAGATCGACCGCAACTGGATCCCCACCGAGCGCTCCTGGCGCCTAAACGAGCGCCACTACGGCGCACTTCAGGGCCTTGATAAGGCTGAAACTTTGGAGAAGTACGGACCCGAACAGTTCCAGATTTGGCGCCGCAGCTACGACGTTCCACCACCACCGATTGAGACTAACAACAAGTACTCTCAGGCACACGACGAGCGCTACGCGGACCTCGGCGACCAGGTTCCAGCAACCGAGTGCCTGAAGGATGTTTTGGTGCGCATGCTGCCTTACTGGCACTCAACCATCGCCCCGAAGTTGGCGGAGCGAAAAACGGTTTTGATTACTGCGCATGGAAACTCGCTGCGCGCTCTCGTCAAGCACCTTGACGGTGTATCGGATGAGGAAATTGCCGAGCTCAATATTCCGACCGGCATCCCGCTGCACTACAAGCTTGATGAGAACTTCAAGCCCCTGGTTGCTGGCGGAGAATACCTAGACCCAGAGGCTGCGGCAGCGGGAGCTGCGGCGGTAGCCAATCAGGGTAAGAAGTAGTTAGTTTTCGGTCCACTCACCGGTCTGCAGGAAGCTGACCTTCGAGGAAATGTCAACTACGTGGTCGGCAAATCGCTCGAAGTAGCGCGAAGCCAAAGTCACGTCGACTGTGAACATTGCGTTCTCTTTCCAGTCATCGGCCAGGACTACATCGAATACCTTGCGGTGTAGGCGGTCAACCGCCTCATCCTGAGCCTGAATCTCGCGTGCTAGATCTAGGTCGGTGTTGCCCAAAAGCTTGATTGCCTTATTCACTAGCTCGAGATCGATGCGAGCCATGTCTTCAAAAGTTTTCCGCAGTGACTCTGGAACTGCACTACCTGGAAAGCGGTAGCGGGCAATAGCTGCTATGTGTGATGCCAGAGCTCCCATGCGCTCGATTGAAGCGCTCATTCGAAGGGCAGAGACGAGAATTCTCAGATCGCGAGCAACCGGTGATTGGGTTGCCAATACCTTGATTACTAGTTCATCAAGACCAAGTGCGCGCTCCTCGTTGGATGCAGCCAGCGCGAGCGCCTCATCAGCGAGGGAAACATCAGAGTTTAGAAAGGCCCTAGAAGCCTTGTCCATGATTGTCTCAGCCGACTCGGCCAACTCGACCAATCGCTCCTGAACCTCGGTCAGCTCTTGCTGAAAAACTTGACGCATGCCCATCTCCGCTTCCTCACTGGGTGTCTGTAGCTTTCTGACCAAAAGCAAACATTTGCTTAATTCGTCGCAAACCAGCAGATAACTCTGTGTCAGATTCGCACACCCTGATTTAGTCTAGGCACACTACCAAGCAGTTAACTTGGTAAACACT
>JACCDY011472399.1_pt1 | contig 39034 bp, 39 predicted proteins | sample 7446391 | NCBI WGS metagenome assembly JACCDY01 (sample SAMN15323451, study PRJNA562643) | freshwater metagenome | isolation source: river surface water | place: USA:Blue River Watershed | collected 2017-08-18 | reverse complement strand
GTGCTGTACATCGCCTCGATGTGGATCGCCGGCGTGATGCAGGGTCTGATGTGGCGCGCAGTGAACGCCGACGGCACGCTGACCTACTCCTTCGTCGAGAGCGTGAAGGCGACCTTCCCGTACTACGTGATCCGCATGGTCGGCGGCCTGCTGTACCTGGCCGGCATGTTCATGATGGCGTACAACACCTACAAGACGGTCGTTGACGGCAAGCCGGTGGATGCCCGCATCCCGACCGTCGCCGGCGCGCACGCGTGAACCAGGAGAGATGAATGAAACTTGCTCACGAATCCATTGAGAAAAAGCCCTGGCTGCTGGCGATCCTGGTGATCCTGGTGGTCAGCATCGGCGGCCTGGTCGAGATCGTGCCGTTGTTCTTCCAGAAGTCCACTACCGAGCCGGTGGCGGGCCTGACCCCGTACTCGCCGCTGCGTCTGGCCGGTCGCGACATCTATGTGCGTGAAGGCTGCTACAACTGCCATTCGCAGATGATCCGTCCGTTCCGCGCCGAGACCGAGCGCTACGGCCACTACTCGGTCGCCGGCGAATTCGTCTACGACCGTCCGTTCCAGTGGGGCTCCAAGCGCACCGGCCCGGACCTGGCGCGCGTCGGCGGCCGCTACAGCGACGACTGGCACCGCGCGCACCTGAACAACCCGCGCGACCTGGTGCCGGAATCGAACATGCCCGGCTATCCTTGGCTGGCCAAGACGGCGCTCGATCCGCAGGCCATCGTGCCGCGCCTCAAGGCCCTCAAGCGCCTCGGTGACCCGTACACCGACGAGCAGATCGCCGCCGCGCCCCGGGAACTGGAAGGCAAGAACGAGCAGGACGCACTGGTGGCCTACCTGCAAGGCATGGGCACCCAGATCAAGGCACGGAGGTAATCATGGACTTGCTATCGCTGGTAACGGATGCCCGCAGCGTGATCACGCTGCTGTGCATGCTGACCTTCATCGGCATCGTCGTCTGGGCCTGGAGCGGCCGCCGCAAAAATGCGTTCGATGAGGCGGCCATGCTGCCCTTCGCCGACGACGACCTGAACACTCAACCGCAGGAGCCGCGACATGGCTGATTTCATCAACGGGTTCTGGGGCACGTATATCGCCGTCATTACCATTGCCTCCATCATTGGCTGCGGACTGCTGCTTTGGTCGCAGGCGACCGTGAAGATCGAGGTGCCGAAGGATGGCCAGGTCGAGACCACCGGCCACAGCTGGGACGAAGGACTCGAAGAGCTGAACAATCCGATGCCGCGCTGGTGGATGTGGCTGTTCTACATCACCATCGTGTTCGGCTTTGCCTACCTGGCGCTATACCCGGGCCTGGGCACCTATGCCGGCAAGCTGGGCTGGGCCTCCACCGGCGAGTACGAGGCCGAGCTGAAGGCGGCCGACGCCGAGTACGGCCCGCTGTTCGAAAAATTCAGGGGCACCGAGATCAAGGCCCTGGCCGGCGACCCGAAGGCCCGTGAAATCGGCCAGCGCCTGTTCCTGACCTATTGCGCGCAATGCCATGGGTCGGACGCGCGCGGCAACAAGGGCTATCCGAACCTGACCGACACCGACTGGCTGCATGGCGGCGATCCGGAAGCGATCAAGACCACCCTGATCAAGGGGCGGCATGGCCAGATGCCGGCGATGGCCGCGGCCGTCGGCGGCGAGAAGGACATCGAGAACGTCGCCCATTACGTGCAGTCGCTGTCGGGTGCCACGCATGATCCGATCAAGGCCTCGTTCGGCAAGGAGAAGTTCGGCGCCTGCGCCGCCTGCCATGGCGCAGACGGCAAGGGCAACCAGGCGCTGGGCGCCCCCAACCTGACTGACAAGGTCTGGCTGTACGGCGGCAGCACCGCGACCATCATGGAAACGATACGCAAGGGCCGCGACAACCAGATGCCGGCCTTCGCCGAGTTCCTCGGCGAGGACAAGGTGCACCTGCTGTCGGCCTATGTCTGGGGCCTGTCGAACAACTCGACGCTGGAAGCAGCCCGGTAACACGCCGCGCCGCGAGGCGGCCGCGCCTGGCGCGGCGCCCGCCGGCCGGTTGACGCGCCAACGTTGGAAAGCCGAATGGAAAGCTCCTCACCGCAGGTCTCTGTCATCAAGATGTACGCAGCGCGGGAAGAGATCTACCCGCGCGAGGTACAGGGACGCTATGCCAGCCTGCGCTGGTTCTTCGTCTGGCTCACGCAGATCCTGTTTTATGGCCTGCCCTGGCTGTCGTGGAACGACCGCCAGGCAGTGCTGTTCGACCTTGGTGCCCGCAAGTTTTATATCTTCGGCATCGTGCTGTGGCCGCAAGATTTCATCTACCTCGCGGCACTGCTGATCATTTCCGCTTATTCGCTGTTCCTGTTCACTGCCATTTTCGGCCGGGTCTGGTGCGGCTTCGCCTGTCCGCAAACGGTCTATACCGAGATCTTCATGTGGATAGAGCGCAAGATCGAAGGCAGCCGCAGCGCGCGCATGCGCCTCGACCGCCAGCCGGCCTCGATCGGCAAGTTCGCGCGCAAGACCGCCAAGCACCTGGCCTGGGGCGCGGTCGCGCTCTGGACCGGCTTTACTTTCGTCGGCTACTTCACGCCCATCGAGGTGCTGAGCGGTTCGATCGTGGCGCTGGCGCTGGGCCCGTGGGAATTGTTCTGGGTGCTGTTCTACGGCTTTGCCACCTACGGCAATGCGGGCTGGATGCGCGAGCAGGTCTGCAAATACATGTGCCCGTATGCGCGCTTCCAGAGCTCGATGTTCGACAAGGACAGCCTGATCGTCACCTATGACAAGGACCGGGGCGAGCCGCGCGGCGCGCGCAGCAAATCGGACCTGGCAGGCGCGAAGGCGCTCGGCGACTGCATCGACTGCTCGATGTGCGTGCAGGTCTGCCCGACCGGCATCGATATCCGCAATGGCTTGCAGTATGAATGCATAGGCTGCGCGGCCTGCGTCGATGCCTGCAACACCGTGATGGACAAGATCGGCGCGCCGCGCGGGCTGGTGCGTTACTGGACCGACCATGCGGCAATCCATCGCTGGACATCGGCCCAGATCCTGCGCCACGCCTTCCGGCCGCGCGTGCTCATCTACAGCGCCGTGCTGCTGGTCATCGTGTCGGTCTTCTTTGGTTCGCTGCTCTCGCGCACGCCGTTGAAGATGGACGTCATCCGCGACCGCGGCTCGATGGGCCGCGAGATCGAGAACGGCATGATCGAAAACGTCTACCGGCTGCAGGTCATGAACACCGATGAAGCCACCCATCGCTTCCGTCTCTCGGTCGCGGGCATCGACTCGATCAAGCTCGAAGGCAAGGCCGACATCGAGCTCGGGCCGACCGAGTCGCGTGCGGTGCCGGTCAATGTGCGCATCGATGAAGGCCACGGCAACAAGGGCTCGAACAAGATCTGGTTCATCCTGACGGCGCTTGATGACCAGGGTGTCGAGGTCAGGGAAAAGGCGGTATTTTTCATTCCGCGCTGAACAATGCCGTCTGACGTGCGCACCGGCACACCGGCTTACAAGCTCGCAGGCTCACAAGCTCACAGGCTCACAGGTAAAAACAATCATGCATACTCTGTCCATGGAACCGACCCCCGCCCAGCCCTGGTATCGCCATCGCTGGCCCTGGCTGCTGATGCTGGGCCCGGCGGTCGTGCTGGTCGCCGGCTTCATCACGATGTGGATCTCCTTCACCGGCGCCGATGCGCTGGTGGTCGATGATTATTACAAGCAGGGCAAGGCGATCAACCAGGACTTGCGGCGCGATCGCGTCGCGGCCGAGCTCGGCCTGACGGCCGGCCTTCGCTATGATGCCGCGGCCGGCCGACTCGCCGGTCGGGTCAGCGGCCTGGCGCAAACGGTGCCGCTGACGCTCTTGCTGGTGCATCCCACGGTGCCGGCCAAAGACCTGCGCCTGAGCGTGCTGCCCGATGGCGACGGCGAGTTCGAGTTGCCGCTGGCGATGCTGGAGCGCGCCCGCTGGCAGGTCCAGATCGAAGATGGCCAGCGACAGTGGCGCTTGCACGGCCAATGGCAGTGGCCGCAGGAAAAAACGATGGACATCCGGCCGCAGCAACAGAATGCCGGGGGGAGATGACGCATGTTGAGGTTGGCAATGACGGTACTGTGGCCTTCGTTCCTGTCGGCGATCCTGGCCGAGGGCCTGTTTTTTTCGACCTTTGATCCGAACGACCTGATGCTGGCTGGCGGCCATACCGAGCTGCCGGCCATCGCCGCCTATACGCTGGGGTTTTTCTTCTTCTGGTCGTTTGCGGCCATCGCCAGCATGCTCAGCCTGTACCTGTTCAAGGCCGACGAGGCGCCGAAGCAGCCGCCGTTCTGAACGCTCAGCCGCAGGCCTCGGTGCCGGCGGCGATCGCACGCAAGCGTTCCGGCTGCAACAATTCGATCTCGCGATTGGCCACGCGCAGCAGCCCTTCTTTTTTCAGCTTCGACAGCAGCCGGCTGATGCTCTCTATCGTCAGGCCCAGGTAGTTGCCGATCTCTTCGCGCGACATGCGCAGCTGGAAGGTGGTCGATGAATAGCCGCGTGCCGCATAACGTGACGACAGGTTGACCAGGAAGGCGGCGAAGCGCTGCTCGGCGCGCATATTGCCCAGCAAGAGCATCACGCCTTGTTCGCGCGTGATCTCCTGGCTCATCATCCGATGGAAATGATGCAGCAGCGTCGGTATCGTGCCGAACAGCTCTTCCAGCCTTGCAAACGGGATTTCGCAGACTTCGCTGTCTTCCAGCGCCATCGCGTCGCAGTGGTGGCGGTCGGCGCTGATCGCATCCATGCCCAGCAACTCGCCGGCCATCTGGAAGCCCGTGATCTGCTGCTCGCCGCCGGCGCTGACCTGGTAGGTCTTGAAATGGCCGAGGCGGATCGCGTACAGGTTGGTGAATGCATCATCCATCCGGTACAGCAGGGTATCTTTGGGCACCTTGCGCCGGCGGCCGATGATCTGGTCCAGCCGGTGCATGTCCGTTTCGCCCAGGCCCATCGGCAGGCAGAGCTGGTGCATGCTGCAGGCAGAGCAGCTGGCGCGCAAGGCCTGGATGTTCAGGTTGGCGGCAGGGGTCAGGGGCTGTGCTTGGCTCATGATGGCGGCGTGGCGAAAGTCCGCCGAATGTACCTTATCCTGACCTGCTGCGCCACTTTCGTTATTGAATTTGAATTATTCCACCGCCTCGTAAGGCAGGCCCACATAGTTTTCGGCGATGTTGGCGCGGCCGGCGTCGGAGCTCGTGAAATACGCCAGCTCCGCTTCCTGGATGCGCTGGTTGAAGGCGTCGTCGGAAAACTTGTGCAGGATCGACGTCATCCACCACGAGAAGCGTTCCGCTTTCCAGATGCGGCGCAGGCAGATCTCCGAATACTTCGCGATCAGGTCGGTGCGGCCTTCCTTGTAACGCTTCCTGAGCACGTGATAGAGGGTGTAGACGTCGCTGGCGGCCAGGTTCAGTCCCTTGGCGCCGGTCGGCGGCACGATATGGGCGGCGTCGCCGACGAGGAACATGCGGCCGAACTGCATGGGCTCGGCGACGAAGCTGCGCAGGGGCGCGATGCTCTTTTCGATGGACGGGCCCGTGACCAGCTGGCTCGCGGTCGCGGCCGGCAGGCGCGCGCGCAGCTCGTCCCAGAAGCGCTCATCCGACCAGTCCTCGACCTTGTCGTCCAGCGGGCACTGCACGTAGTAACGCGAGAGCATGGCCGAGCGCATGCTGCACAGCGCGAAGCCGCGCTCATGGTTGGCATAGATCAGCTCGTGCGAGACCGGCGGCGTGCGCGAGAGCACGCCGAGCCAGCCAAACGGATAGACCCGTTCGAACAGCTTGATCCGCTCGGCCGGCACCGACTTGCGCGACACGCCATGGAAGCCGTCGCAGCCGGCGATGTACTCGCATTCCACTTTGTGCTGCTGGCCATCTTTCGTGAAGGTGACCGACGGATGCTCGCTGTCGAAGTCATGCAGCGCAACGTCCTGGGCGTCGTAGATCGTGGTGGCGCCGGCGGCGGCGCGCGCATCCATCAGGTCTTTCGTGACTTCGGTCTGGCCATAGACCATCACGGTCTTGCCGCCCGAATAGCGCTTCAGGTCGATGCGCTCCACGCGGCCGGAGAAAGACAGCGCGAAGCCTTCGTGCACATGGCCTTCGCGGTCCATGCGGGCACCGGCCTGCGCCTCGCGCAGCAGGTCCATCGTGCCTTGTTCGAGCACGCCGGCGCGGATGCGCGAGAGCACGTACTCGGGCGACCTGGCCTCGATGATGATGTTGGCGATGCCTTGCAGGTCCAGCAGGCGTCCGAGCAGCAGGCCCGACGGGCCGGCGCCGATAATGGCGACCTGGGTCTTCATGGTGTCTCCTTGACGGGCTGCGCGCCCTTGTAATTTTCAAGTCATCATCATCAGCCCTTGTATCAGGTGTTGGAATGGACGAATCCCGTCGAAAATTGTACATTTCGTGGAATTCGGTTCAGGATCAACCCCATGCCCGCCAAGCACCGCAGCGCCGCCCCGGTCCCCGTCTACCAGTTGTACGGGGAAGGCCAGCAATGGCTGACGCCGGACTTCGTGCACGTGGAATCGATCGCCGCGCGCAGCCGGCTGCACCAGTGGGAGATCCGGCCGCACCGGCACCATGGGCTGTTCCAGCTGCTGTGGCTGGAGCAGGGGCGCGCCGAGGTGCAACTCGATGGCGGCCATGGCCGGCTGCTGCCGGGCAGCGTGCTGCTGCTGCCGCAGCACTGCGTGCACGGCTTTCGCTTCTCGCGTCAGGCGAAGGGCGTGGTGGTGACGCTGGCCTATGCTTTTTTCCAGCGCCTGCATGGCGCGCTGGGCGAGCGGCTGGCCACGCTGGCCGCGCCCCGGCAGGGCACGCTGGCCGGCAGCGAGCGCCGCGCCGAAGTTGAAATGCTGTTGCAGGCGCTGCTGCGCGAATACCTGGCGCAGGCCGAGCACCGGCACCTGCTGCTGGAGTCGCTACTGGTGTCGGTACTGGGCTGGCTGCTGCGCGAGACTGATGCGAAGGCCGGCGACCCTGTCAAGGTCAAGGCCAGGGCCAAGGCGGATGCCGATGCCGGTGCTGATGCCGATGCCGATGCCAGCGCCGGCCATGGCGAGGCCGCAGTCTCGCAAGAGCGAGCGCGACATTATCTGTCCGGATTTTCGGCGGCGATCGAGCGCGATTTCACCCGCCATTTGCCGCTGGACCGGTATGCCGACGGGCTCGGCATCAGCACCGCTCACCTCAACGCGGTCTGCCGGGCGCTGGCCGGGGAATCGGCCTTGTCGCTGGTTCATCGACGGCTGATGCTGGAGGCCCGGCGCAATCTCGTCTACACCTCGATGACTGTGCGCGATATTGCCGACGCGCTGGGCTTCGCCGATCCGGCCTACTTCACGCGCTTCTTCAAGCGCGGCAGCGGGTTTTCGCCGCGCCAGTTCCGGGAACAGGCGCAGCAGGCCGGCGCGGCGCTGGCCGCGGGCAGGGACTCAGGGCAGCAATACCGACAGCTCGGCTGAGGCATTGAGCAAGGCAGGCAGGAAAGTCTGTTCCAGCTGGGCACGGGAGACGCGCGTCGCCTGGGCGCCGATGTTGAGCGCGGCCATCGTCGCGCCCGAGGCGCCCCGCACCGGCACTGCGATCGAGCGCAGCCCGATCTCCAGCTCTTCCTCGACGATCGCATAGCCGCGCTGCCGGGTCTCGGCGATGATCTCGCGCAGCCGAGGCTCGCTGATGACGGTGCGGTCCGTATAGGCCACCAGCTTCACGCGCGACAGGTACAGGTCGAGCGCGGCTTCCGAAATCCCGGCCAGCAGGACGCGGCCAAGCGAGGTGCAATACGCCGGCAGCCGGCTGCCGGCGTTCAGCGCCACCGACAGCACGCGCGAGGTTTGCGAGCGCGAGATGTACAGCACTTCCTCATCTTCCAGCACTGCCAGCGAGCAGGATTCATTGAGCGCGCGCGACAGCTGGTTCAGGCAGGGCTGGGCCGACACCGTCAGCGGCGTCGACGACAGGTAGGAATAGCCGAGGGTCAGGATTTTCGGCTTCAGGAAGAAATTGTTCGCCTCCGAATCCGCATAGCCGAGCTGCTTGAGCGTGTACAGGCAGCGCCGCACGGCAGCGCGCGGGATGCCGGTCTTGTGGCTGATCTGGGCGATCGTCATCGCACGGCGCTGGTCACTGAAGGCTTTCACGACAGCCAGCCCGCGCGCCAGCGAGGTCATGAAGCTGGGGTCGGTCAGCGCGTCGATTTCCTCGGCGATGGTCAGCGGGCGTGCCGGGACCGGGGCGCCAGCTGCGGCATCGGCCGCCGGATTGGCGACATTGGCGACATTGGCGACATTGGCGGTGCTGGCGGTGTCGGCTTGATCGGCCGGACCGTCCAGCGGCACGGGGGCGCGCTGCACTTCCTTGGCGGTTTCGGGCATCGGGGGGGAGACGTTCTGCATGGTCAGTTCACTCGCGGAAAATGTGTGTCGTTAGAACTACGGAATTGCCCGAACCGACCTGGATGCAGGTAAGCGGACACGGCACAGCCGAAGCGTTACCGTAACGGAACTCGATAAGCCTTTGATAATCCTCGTCCTCGCACTGGCTGCCAGCGGTCAGAACCCGGGGCAGGCCTGGATTTCTGCATCGTCCTGACAACAGTCGCTGTCGGCTGATCGACTAGCGGTGTTCGGGCATCGCACACAAATTGCAGAGCCCGGCTTGTTCAGGGCTTAAGCCAAGGATAAACTGGCCCGCTGTTCTATAAGCAGACATTTGTTCGTTAATCGAACATTCCTCGAACAAGTATAAAGCGGGAAAGTCGCAGCGTCGAATCAGCTTTGCCGATGCCGGCCTACCTGCCCAACTCCCCGGAGGCACTCCTTGGTCAACAAGATCGTTCCCGACCTCGCGCATGCGGTGGCCGGCATCCATGACGGCGCGACCGTGATGATTGGCGGCTTCGGCAATGCCGGCATGCCGAAATCCCTGATCGACGCGCTGATCGAGCAAGGCGCTCGCGAGCTCACCATCGTCAACAACAATGCCGGCAATGGCGACACCGGGCTGGCTGCCTTGCTGGCCGCCGGCCGGGTGAAGAAAATCATTTGCTCCTTCCCGCGCCAGGCCGATTCGCATGTCTTCGATGCGCTGTACCGTGCCGGCAAGATCGAGCTCGAGCTCACCCCGCAGGGCAACCTGGCCGAGCGCATCCGCGCCGCCGGCGCCGGCATCGGCGGTTTCTTCACGCCGACCGGTTACGGCACGCAGCTGGCCGAGGGCAAGGAGACGCGCCTCATCAATGGCCGCCACTATGTCTTCGAGCTGCCGATCCACGCCGACTTCGCGCTGATCAAGGCGCTCAAGGGCGATCGCTGGGGCAATCTTGTCTATCGCAAGGCGGCGCGCAACTTCGGTCCCATCATGGCCAGCGCCGCCAAATGCGCGATCGCTGAAGTCAGCGCAGTGGTCGAGCTGGGCGAACTGGATCCGGAGGTGATCGTCACCCCGGGCATTTTCGTGCAGCGTGTCGTGAATGTCGGAGGTCAGCCATGAAGCGTTTTACCCGCGACGAAATCGCGCAACGTGTCGCGCGCGACATTCCCGAGGGCGCCTACGTCAACCTTGGCATCGGCCTGCCGACCATGGTGGCGAACCATCTGGACAAATCCCGAGAAATCTTCCTGCACAGCGAGAACGGCATCCTCGGCATGGGCCCGGCGCCGGCGCCCGGCCAGGAAGATGAAGACCTGATCAATGCCGGCAAGCAGCCGGTCACCCTGCTGACCGGCGGCGCCTATTTCCATCACGCGGACTCGTTTGCGATGATGCGCGGCGGCCATCTGGACATCTGCGTGCTGGGTGCGTTCCAGGTCTCGCGCGGCGGTGATCTCGCCAACTGGCACACCGGTGCGCCGGATGCGATCCCGGCCGTCGGCGGCGCGATGGACCTGGCCATCGGCGCCAAGAAAGTGTTCGTGATGATGGAGCACCAGACCAAGGCCGGCGAGAGCAAGATCGTCGAGCAGTGCAGCTACCCGCTGACGGGCATAGGCTGCGTCTCCCGCATCTATACCGACCTCGCGGTGCTGGAGGTGACGCCGGCCGGCTTGCAGGTGCTGGCCATGGCCGAAGGCCTGACGCATGCGGAACTGGAACACATCACCGGCCTGCCGCTGCTGGCCGAACCCAACTAAAAAAAGGAAGAGACCCCATGAAAGACGCCTTTATCTGCGACGCCATCCGTACCCCGATCGGCCGCTTCGGCGGCGCGCTGAAAGATGTGCGCGCCGACGACCTCGGCGCCGTGCCCTTGCGCGCGCTGCAGGAACGCAATCCCACCGTCGACTGGCAGGCCGTCGATGAAGTGATCTATGGCTGCGCCAACCAGGCCGGCGAAGACAACCGCAACGTGGCGCGCATGTCCTCGCTGCTGGCCGGGCTGCCGATCGAGGTGCCGGGCGCCACCATCAACCGCCTGTGCGGCTCGGGCATGGATGCGCTCGGCACGGCCGCCCGTGCGATCAAGGCCGGCGAGGCCGCGCTGATGATTGCCGGCGGTGTCGAGTCGATGACGCGCGCGCCCTTCGTGATGGGCAAGGCCGACAGCGCCTTTTCGCGCAATGCCCAGATCTTCGACACCACCATCGGCTGGCGCTTCATCAACCCGCAGATGAAGGCGCTGTACGGCGTCGATTCGATGCCCGAGACGGCCGAGAATGTCGCCACCGACTTCGGCATCAGCCGCGCCGACCAGGATGCCTTTGCCGTCGCCAGCCAGAACAAGGCAGCGGCCGCGCAGGCCAGCGGCGTGCTGGCCGATGAGATCGTGCCGGTCATCATTGCGCAGAAAAAGGGCGAGCCGCTGACCGTGCTGCATGACGAGCACCCGCGCGCCACCTCGGTCGAGGCGCTGGGCAAGCTCAAGGGCGTCGTGCGCCCGGATGGCAGCGTCACTGCCGGCAACGCCTCCGGCGTCAACGATGGCGCCTGCGCCATCTTGCTGGCCGACGCCGAGACCGCCAGCCGGCACGGCCTGACGCCAAGGGCGCGCGTGGTCGGCATGGCCACCGGCGGCGTGCCGCCGCGCGTGATGGGCATAGGCCCGGTGCCTGCTGTGCAGAAAGTATTGAAGCTGACCGGGCTCAGCCTGGCGCAGATGGACGTGATCGAGCTCAATGAAGCCTTTGCCGCCCAGGGGCTGGCCGTGCTGCGCCAGCTAGGCATTGCCGATAACGATGCACGCGTGAACCCGAACGGCGGTGCCATCGCCCTCGGCCATCCGCTGGGCATGAGCGGCGCGCGCCTGGTCACCACCGCGATGTACCAGCTGCACCGCAGCGGCGGCCGTTACGCGCTGTGCACGATGTGCATCGGCGTGGGCCAGGGCATCGCCGTGATCATTGAGCGCGTCTGAGCCGGCGGCGATTCCCATTTCGGCGGCCATCGGCGACAATCAAGCCATCCGAAGCATCAGGCACGCCCACCCTGACACAACAACGAGAACCTCCGGAAACCACCCCATGTCCGACCTGCTTTCCTACCGCCGGCCAGCCGCTGGCAGCCATGCCGATTACCTGTATCCCGGCTACGCTTCCACCGTCAAGCGCAGCCCGTCGCAGCCGCTGGTGCTGCTGCCGCAATCCCTGTCCGAGATCACCGGCCCCGTGTTCGGCCATGAGCGCGTGCGCCCCGGCGATGCCGACCTGACCCGGCAGCATGCCGGCGAGCCCATCGGCGAGCGCATCATCGTCGCCGGTCGCGTGCTGGACGAAGACGGCCGTCCGGTGCCCCATACGCTGGTCGAGGTATGGCAAGCGAATGCGACCGGCCGTTACCAGCACAAGCGCGACCAGCATGATGCGCCGCTCGATCCCAACTTCACCGGCACCGGCCGCACGATGACGGATGCCGACGGCAACTATCGCTTCCTGACCATCCGTCCCGGCGCCTACCCGTGGCGCAACCATCCGAATGCCTGGCGCCCCGCTCATATTCATTTCTCGCTGTTCGGCAATGCCTTTGCCACCCGGCTGGTGACCCAGATGTATTTTCCCGGCGATCCCTTGCTGCCCTTCGACCCCATCTACAATGCAGTACCCGAAGGCGCGCGCGAGCGCATGATCTCCGCTTTCGAGCTCGACCTGACCGAACCCGAGCAGGCGCTCGGCTTCCGTTTCAATATCGTCCTGCGCGGCCGCGATGCCACGCCGATGGAGAAATAAGATGAAACATGGACTGACGCCGTCGCAAACGGTCGGCCCTTACCTGCATATCGGCCTCGACTGGCTGAATACCACCGAGCTGGCGCCGGAAGGCGTGGCCGGCGAGCGCATCGTGATCGAAGGCCAGTTGCTCGATGCCGACCGCCAGCCGATACCGGATGGCGTGGTCGAGATCTGGCAGGCCAATGCCCACGGCAAGTATGCCCATCCCGACGACGCGCGCGCGCTGCCGCTGGAGGCCGCTTTCCAGGGCTTTGGCCGCACGCCTACCGATGAGCAAGGGCGCTTTCGTTTTGCTACCATCAAGCCCGGCAGCGTGCCCGATGCGCAAGGCAGGCCGCAGGCGCCGCATGTCATGGTCAGCATCTTCGCGCGCGGCCTGCTCAGGCAGCTGGTCACCCGCATGTATTTCCCCGGTGACGCCCATGAAAGCGACGCGGTGCTGCAGCAAGTGCCGGCCGCGCGCCGCGCGACCCTGGTCGCCAGGCCGGCAGCGGCCGGCGTAGTCGAATGGAATATCCTGATCGGCGGAAGCGGTGACGAAACCGTCTTCTTCGAACTCTGATCGAAGCTTGTAACGCCTACCCGGGTACCTGACCATGGCCGCCAGTTCGCTGACATCCCGAATGTTTTCCAATGCAGCGATGCAGCAAGTCTTCTCGCCGGATAACACCGTGCAGCGCATGCTCGACTTCGAGGCTGCGCTCGCCCATGCACTGGCGGCCGAAGACGTGATCCCGGCCGCTGCCGTCGGTCCGATCAAGGCCGCTTGCGTGGCCTCCCGCATCGACCAGAAGGCGCTGGCCGCGGCCGCGCGTCACGCCGGCAACCTGGCCATACCGCTGGTGAAGCAACTGACGGCCGAAGTCGCGGCCATCGATGCCCAGGCGGCACGCTATGTGCACTGGGGCGCGACCAGCCAGGACGTGATCGACACCGGCCTGGTGCTGCAGCTGCGCGAAGCGATCGACCTGCTGGCAGTCGAACTGGCCGAACTGGCCGATGCGCTGGCCGGCCTCGTGCATCGCCATCGCGATACCGCAATGATCGGCCGCACCTGGATGCAGCATGCGCTGCCGATCACCTTCGGCCTGAAGGTGGCCGGCTGGCTGGACGCCGTCATGCGCCACCAGGAACGGCTGGCCGAGCTGCGCGGGCGCATCGGCGTGCTGCAGTTCGGCGGCGCTGCCGGCACCCTGGCCAGCCTGGGCAACCGCGGGCTGCCGGTCGCCGATGCCCTGGCCCATGCGCTGGGATTGAAACTGCCGCACCTGCCCTGGCATGCGCACCGCGACCGCATCGCCGAGTGCGCGACCGTGTTCGGCCTGCTGACCGGCACGCTGGGCAAGATCGCGCGCGACCTGTCGCTGCAGATGCAGACCGAAGTCGGCGAACTGGCCGAGCCCGGCGCGCCCGGCCGCGGTGCTTCGTCCACCATGCCGCACAAGCGCAACCCGGTGGCCTGCGCCGCCGTGCTGGCGGCGTCGACCCGCGTGCCCGGCCTGGTGGCGACGATGCTGGCTGCGATGGACAACGAGCACGAGCGCGCGCTCGGCGGCTGGCAGGCCGAATGGGATACGCTGCCCGAGATCGCCTCGCTGTGCGGCGCGGCGCTGACCCAGATGCGCGACCTGGTCGAGGGCCTGAAAGTCGATGCCCCGCGCATGCGCGCCAACATCGACCTCACGCGCGGGCTGGTGATGGCCGAGGCAGTGTCACTGGCGCTGGCCGCCCACATCGGCAAAGGGCAGGCGCATGAACTGGTGGAAGCGGCCTGCCATGCCGCGCTCGCGCGCGGGCAGGACCTGCAGGAAATCTTGCGCGCCGACCCGCAGGTCAGCGCGCTGTTGCCGGCACAGACCCTGGCCCAACTGTTCGAGCCGCTGGCCTACACCGGCGAAGCGGCCGCCCTGGTCGACCGCGTGCTGGCCGCGCATCGCGCGCGCAAGCATTGAGCACGGCGGCCGGCTAGCCAGGACAAGACGAGACGAGACAAGACAAGACGAGACGAGACAAGACAACTGGAGCGACGACATGGCCATTTTTGATTCCGGCAAAGGCAAGCTGCATTACCAGCTTGACGGCGCCGACGACGCACCCGTCCTGGTGCTGTCGAACTCGCTCGGCACCACGCTCGACATGTGGCTGCCGCAGATGCCGGCGCTGACCGAGCACTTCCGCGTGCTGCGCTACGACACCCGCGGCCACGGCCAGTCCGAAGTGACGACCGGACCCTACAGCATCGCCCAGCTGGGCGGCGACGTGCTGGCCCTGCTCGATCACCTGCAAGTGCCGCGTGCCCATTTTTGCGGCCTGTCGATGGGCGGCATGACCGGCATCTGGCTGGGCATCCACGCCCCCGATCGCGTCGACCGCCTCGTGCTGTGCAATACCAGCGCCGCCATCGGCGTGCCCGAGATGTGGAATGCGCGCATCGCGCAAGTGCGCCATGGCGGCATGGCCGCGGTGATCGAGGCCGTGCTTGATCGCTGGTTCACGTCCGACTTCCTGTCGCATGCGCCGGCCCAGGTCGAGCGCGTGCGCGCGATGCTGGCCGCCACCTCGGTCGAAGGCTATGTGGCCAACTGCGCCGCCGTGCGCGACATGGACCAGCGCGGCGAGCTGGGCCGCATTACCGCGCCCACCCTTGTCATCGGCGGCAAGTACGACAGATCCACCCCGCCCGAGCATGGTGAGCTGATCGCCAGGTCAGTGGCCGGCGCGCGCTATGTGGAACTGAACGCTGCCCACCTGTCGAACTGGGAAGCGGCGCAGGCCTTCACCCAGCGCGTGCTCAATTTCCTGCGAGGACAGTCGCATGGATGACCAGCAACGGCATGAGGCCGGCATGGCCGTGCGGCGCGCGGTGCTGGGCGATGCCCATGTCGATCGCGCCCAGGCCAATCGCACCGATTTCACGGCCGACTTCCAGGACCTGATCACCCGCTATGCCTGGGGCGAGATCTGGACCCGCGAAGGCCTGCCGCGCCACACCCGCAGCCTGATGACCATCTGCATGATGGTCGCCCTGAATCGGGAAGAAGAGCTCAAGCTGCACCTGCGGGCAGCAGCCAACAACGGCGTCACGCGCGACGAGATCAGGGAAGCCTTGCTGCAGACGGCGATCTACTGCGGCGTGCCGGCGGCCAACTCGGCGTTTGCGCTGGCACAGCAGGTATTTGCCGCGCTCGACGGCCATACCGAGGCGCGCTGAGGGCGCCCGGGCTGCGTCATGCGCAATGCCTGACCCGCACGGTACCGCGCACCGTGCAGGCCTTCATTCGATGCTCAGTCGGGGCAGCCAGTTCGAGCCCGGGTCGGCGTCATTGAAATCGGCCGCCTTCAGCGGGCGCTGGCGCTCCTCGAGCGGCAGCATGTCCGGTGCGATGAAGGGCGCCATGTCCACTTCATACAGCTCGCCGACGATGCGCTGGCCGTCGCGGCGCAGCTTGTAATACAGCCCGTTGAACGGGTTCACGTGCAGGTCCTTGGCCCGGGTGCGCATGAACATCAGCGCGTATTCCAGCGGCAGCAGGTCATCGTCCGACACCATCGACGCTTCGTTGTGCACCGGGAACCAGCACAGCCGCTGTACCGGACCGGTCAGGCACAGGAAGGGACGCATGGCGAGGAAATACTCTTCCATGTTGGCAGCCATCGTGATCTTGAACGAGGCCTTGCCCTGGCCGGCATCGGTGAAGTTGACCTGGCCGATCACATGCCGTTCGCCGGCGGCATTCGACAGCACGATATCGCGCTTGCCGATCGGCGGCGCGGCATGCGCGATGCCGCCCAGGCACAGGCAGACCAGCATCGCCAGCCCCATTTGCAGGCATTTCCTCATGGTCGTCTCCCCGGGTGCGTTCTTGTTCGTCGCAGTATACGATGGCCTGCTTCGGCACTGCCGAACCGGGCACCGGCAGCATCCGGTATAGTCGGTCCGATCAATATTCAGGGAGAGGGCAGTGGCGCAGGCGCAGCAGCAGGCCGGTCGGGCGGTCGAAGGGCAACGACGCTATGTCGTGGTGGGAGCGGGCGCCGTCGGCTGTTTTTTCGGCGGCATGCTGGCGCGTGCCGGCACGCCGGTCACGCTGGTCGGGCGCGCCTCGCATGTCGAGGCCATCGCCGCCCATGGCCTGCGGATGGAGACGCGCACTTTCGATGAGGCGGTCGGCATCGCTGCCACCACGGATATTGCCGCCGTCAGCCACGCGGATGTGGTGCTGTTTTGCGTCAAGTCCACCGACAGCGAGGCGACGGCGCGCCAGATACTGCCGCACCTGCCGCCGGGCGCGGTCGTGCTGTCGCTGCAGAACGGTGTCGAGAATGCCGAGATCGTGCGCCGCGTGCTGCCGCAGGCCGTGCTGCCCACCGTCGTCTATGTCGCCACCGAGATGGCCGGGCCGGGGCACCTGCGCCATCACGGCCGGGGTGAGCTCGTCATCGGCGATTCCGCGGCCAGTGCCGCCATCGTGGCCGACTTTGCTCGTGCCGGCGTGCCGGTGCAGATCGATGCCAACGTGATGGGCTCGTTGTGGGCCAAGCTGATCGTCAATTGCGCTTACAACGCGATGTCGGCGATAGCCCAGAAGCCCTATGGCGAACTGGTCAAGGTGGCCGGCATAGAGCCCTTGATGCAGCTCGTCGTCGACGAATGCCTGGCAGTCGCCGCTGCCGATGGCATCACGGTGCCGGGCGATCCGCGCGAGGCCGTGCGTCGCATCGCCCAGACCATGGCTGGCCAATTTTCATCGACCGCGCAAGACGTGGCGCGCGGCAAACCCAACGAGATCGATTACCTGAACGGCTATGTGGTGCGGCGCGGCCTCGCGCATGGCATTGCCGCGCCGGTCAACCAGACCTTGCTGGGCCTCGTCAAACTGGTAGAGAAGGCCTGAACGGCCAAAGGAGAGCGACATGACCAAAGAAGAATTCGAGCAAATGCTGGCCGGCTGCAACGTGCAGGAAATCGTCGAAGTGACGCGCGAACCGAATGGTTCGATGGACACGCACAGCCATCCCTTCGAAGCGCGCGCGCTGATCCTCGAAGGCGAGATCACCGTGATCGCCGAAGGCAAGACCATCCATTGCAAGGCCGGTGATACCTTCCATCTCGCGGCCAATGTGCCGCACACCGAGCAATACGGCCCGCAGGGCGTGCGCTACCTGGCCGGCCGGATCTGAGTCCCGGCAGGGCCCGACCGGCCAGTCGCTGCGCTGGCACTGGCACTCGCGCCGGCCCGGCCTTGGCCTGTCGTTGGCCCGGCAACCGATCAAAAAAAATCCCGGACGATCATGTCCGGGATTTTTTTTGCCGCAGACGGCCGGCCAGCTGAGGCCGGCCTGCTGCCCGGGCTGTGCTTAGCCGATCAGGTCGACGCGGCCGGCCAGGTCCATGATGCCGGTGATGACGCTCAGCTTCGGATGGCGGGCTGCGACTTCCTTGCGGAAGGTCAGCAGCGCTTCCGCATGCGAGACCGTCTCGACTTCCTTTTCCGCCACCTTGTCGGCGCCGAAGGCCAGCTTGGCCGCGCCGCAGTCACGGTGCGACAGCGCGACCACGCGCTTGATGTGGTGCAGGCCGACGGTGATGTCGAGGTTGTCCCAGAAGGTCTTGTGCCACGGCGCGAACTTCGGGTGCACGGCGCCGATCGGGCCGCCAGCCATCACGAAGTGGCTGTAATTGTCGCCCAGTTTTTCACGGTCGACGCCCGACAGCAGGCCCATGTACTGCCAGCTCAGCGTGGTGAAGCGCGGGTCGATGCAATTGACCAGCATCGCTTCGTAATTGCCGCCGCCGGCCATCGAGCGTCCCGGCATGAAGCCGATCATGCCGCCGGCCAGCATTGCCGCGCCGGTGGCCAGGAACTGGCGGCGCGAGCTGCCGCTGGCAGCCGGCGAGCAGCACGGGCAGTTGGCATCGTGCAGCGCTTGCTGCAGTTCTTGCGTCAAGGTCGCAATGGTCTTGTCGGACATTTGGTTCTCCTTTTAATAACAGCGCTGCGGGGCCTGTGGCTGATCGCCTGCCCGGCATGAACGAAGATGATGCAAAAACTGAATCACGATCCCGCACAGGGATGAAAAACAATCGTATCGGTTCAGTTTATCGAACGAAGGATTGCAAATCTTTAGCGCGCTTGATTATATTTCTCTGACGTTGGACTCCAGATTTTTCGCGCCGGTTCGATAATGCTAGACGAGGGTGCATGCCCAGGCCAGCAGTTCAGGTGTAAATCCGGCACGGGTCGCTGGCGGCCGCTGCCTGTTGCGACATTGTTAATCGAGGCGTTCAACGAAAAGGACAGCCGTCATGAAAATCAAACAGATCACCTTGTTGGCGCTGCTCCCGCTGTCCATTGTCAGCGCTCTGGCGCTGGCCGCCGACGCCGGGCATGACGACCATGGCGCCGCGCATGATGCGCACGCGGCGCCCGCCAAGGCGGCCGCCCCGGCCAAGGCCGATGCGGTGGCAGGCGACGCAGCGGCCGAGCCCGCTGCGCCAGTTGCGCCTGCAGCGGCAGCCAAGGCGGCCAAGAAAGCCCGGGCCGCTGCCGCCGCTGCCAAGAAGGCCAAGGCCGCCCGGCAGGCCGCTGCGGCCAAGTCTGGCAAAGCACAGGCTGCCGCCGAAGGCAGCAAGGGCGAGGCCGCCGACGCGCACGACAACACGGGCAGTCATGCCGATGCGCATGCTGCCCATGACGCCCCCGCTGCCACTGCGGCAGCTGCTCCGGCGCCGGCAGCGTCCGCGCGGCGCACCCGCGTGAAAGATCGCACGTCCGCCAACGCTGCCACTGCAAATGCCGATGCACCGGCCGCGGCCCATGGCGATGCCCATGCCAGCGAGCCCGCCAAGGCAGCGGACGCGGGCCATGCGGCTGCAGCCGATCATGGTGCGCATGCGGCAGCCGATGCGCATGACGCGCCTGCCGCTGGCGCCCCTGCATCTGGCGCCCCTGCACCTGGCACCCCTGCAGCGGCCGCTCAGCTCGCGCCAGCGGCGGCGCCGGCCGAGGCCCTGGCGGCAGCGCCGGCACCGGCGTCCGGCGTACGTCGCGTCTCGCCGAAAAAATCGGCCGCAGCCAAACCGCCGGCATCGACCACGGCCTCGACAAGCGCATCCGCACCTGCTGCTTCGTCCACAGCCGCCAGTGCCGACGCGGCCGCCGCCGACGACGGCCATGCCGCGCAGGCCAACGCCCACGACCACGACCACGCCACTGATGCGCACCCTGCCGAGGCGAAGCTGGCCACGGACAGTCAAGGCCACGGCGCGCCCAAGGGGCGCGCCGAGCCGGATGCCGCTGCGCCCTCCGGCACGGCCGCCGCTGAATGCGATCCGCCGCTGAAAGCCGAAGTCGCCGCGCTGTTCGAGCGCTGGAATGCATCGCTGCGCACCGGCGATCCGCGCAAGGTCGTGGCCAACTACGCGCCCAATTCGGTGCTGCTGCCCACCGTCTCCAACCGTGCGCGCCATACGGTGGCCGAGAAAGAAGACTACTTCATGCACTTCCTGCAGCGCCGACCCGAAGGTCGCATCGACGACCGCGTGATCGACGTCGACTGCAACAGTGCCACCGACGCCGGCCTGTACACCTTCCGCTTCGCGGACGGCAGCGCGGTCAAGGCGCGCTACTCGTTTTCCTACAAAAAGATCGACGGCCAATGGCTGATCACCAGCCATCATTCGTCGGCCATGCCTGAAAAGGCGGAGACAGCAGCGGCCGATGCCCACGCACAGCCGGCACCTGCTGCCGCTGCGCCGGCCAAGGTTGCCAACGACAGCGGTCCGGCGAAGGGCTGGGTCAGGTATCCCTGATCGTCCCGGGCGCCGCTGACGGCGCCGCCCCCGCGAACGAATGACAGCGGCCGCGCCAGCGGCCTTTGCATGGCACCGGTGCCCGTCGGGCCGGTGCCTTTCGCGCTTGCGCTTGGTCCGCAAGCCGTTGATTCGTTCCGGGAGTAACGATGAAGACCCTGCACCGTGCCATAGCCCTTGCGTTGTTCCTGCTGCTGGCGCCGCTGGCGTCGGCCGCCACTGAAGGCATCACCGGTGGCCTCACCGAAGCCAAAGCGCCGGCCACTGGCGGTGCCTCCGCCCCGGCGGTCGAGGTGAGGCCGGATTCGCCGGTGATCCAGTTGCCCGACAAGGCCACGGCCTCGGTGCTGGAGGACCGCGGACACACGCTGGACCTGGCCGCCGTGCGCGCCCTCGCTGGCCGGTTCGTGCCTGCCGCGCAGATGGGGCCGCCCGACGCCAATAGCCGCTACTGGGTGGCGCAACGCATTCGCAGCCAGCTGCCGACCGATCGTGAAATTCGCCTGATGCCGGGAGGCGGCCGCGGCTGGCGCAATGTCGAGCTGACGGTCGTTGCCGACGATGGGCGCGTGATCGCCCACGCCGGCCCGTCGGGAACCCTGCAAGGCGCACACAACCGCACCGCCGATCTCAATCCCTTCCAGCCTATCGTGGACTCGCCGCGGGCGACGCTGCCACTGTTCACGCTGCGCAGCGGCGAATCAGTCACCGTCTACATACGCGGCGAAGCCGATGCCCGTTTCCCGCCCAAAGGCTATGCCGCCAGCGTGGTCGACCAGTTGCGCTACCAGGAGCTGCGCCGCCTTGGCCTCTACACCGAGGGGGCGCTGGCCGGCGCCATGCTGGCACTGGCCATCTTTGGCTGGTACTCGGCTTTGCGCAACAAGGATCACACCAGCATTGCGTATGCAGTCTGGATCGTGTTCGCCCTGTTCTCGTCATGTACGCAAATTGTCCACGATGGCCAGCGCCTGTATGAGCTGTTCTTCGATGTCGAGAACGTCCGGGTCAATCACTTGTATGTATCCGAAACGCTGACCTTCTTCCTCTCGTTCGGCCAGTCGATGACCTATGTGTATTTCGCGCGTACCTTCCTCGATGTCCGGCAGCGCTTCCCGGCGTTCTACACGGTCACCAACCTGTACCTGGTGTTCTATGCGTGCTACCTGTCGGTGCTGCTGCTGGTGGACATGCGCAACATCAACGCCACCTTTTTCTGGCTCCCGATCGGGCTGGCGACTTTCGTCATGCTGATCGGTATCTATGTGTGCGCATTCATCCGCCTGCGCGAAGGCATGGAGATCGCGCGCTTCTTCATGATCGCGATGGTGCCGTATCTGATATTCCGTACCGTCTTCCTGCTGAACGTGGCGGGACTGCCCTCGCCATTCCAGTTGCTGCCCGATACCGGGCTGGCCTATTTCATCAAGGATCCCTCGACGGCACAGGCGCTGGGCGTCACGCTCGAGGCGCTGATCATGGCGCTGGCCGTGATCAGTCGCACGCGCTGGCTGCAAGACCAGCTGGCCGCGCGCCTGCAGGAACAAAAGCACCTGGTCGAAAACCAGAACCGCATGCTCGAGCTCACCGTGGCCGAGCGCACCCGCGAGCTGGCAGAGCAGCATGACCTGGTGGTCTCATCGGTGAATTACGCCAGCAAGCTGCAGCGCAGCCAGTTGCCGCGTTCGCACCGCCTGCAGGGCCGCTTCGATTCGCTCGGCGTGGTCTGGGAGCCGCGCGACACCATCGGCGGTGACCTGTGGTGGATATCGCCGGTCCGCCAGGACGGGCACTTCACGCTCGCCGTCGCCGATTGCACCGGCCACGGCGTGCCGGGCGCCATGCTGTCGCTGCTGGTCAGCAATTCGCTCGAGCGCATCCATTCGGGCCAGAAAGATGTCGATCCGGCCGACGTCTTGCTGAAGCTCGACCAGCTGATGCGCACTGGCCTCAACCAGGACAGCGCCGACGCCGAAAGTGACGATGGCTGCGATGCCGCCGTGGCAAGGGTCGACCTGCGGGCGCGCGAGCTGCATTTTGCCGGCGCCAAGATCGGACTGTTCCACTTGCATGCCGACGGCCGTGTCACGCGCCATCCGGCCGCCCGCGCCAGCCTTGGCTACCAACAGCCGCTGGACGAAGAGGAAATGCCGCGCACGACGCGCATTGCCTTTGCGGATGGCGACGCATTCGTCCTGGTGACCGACGGCTACACCGACCAGCCGGGCGGGGAGGGCGAGCGTCCGGTGTCTTATGGCTACCGCCGCCTGGAGGCGCTGCTGTCGTCGCTGCGCACGGCGCCGGCCAGCGAGATCGCCGACGCCATGGAAGGCGAATTGCGCCAGTGGCAGCGCGGCCAGCGCCGGCGCGATGATGTCACCGCCGTGGTGTTCCGGCTGCGCGCCCCGTCCCGTTTTCCGGCGCAGGAAGCGGTGCCGGAACTCGAGATGGCGCCGACCTGAGGCGCCCGGCAAACCGACCGCCCCTGCGGCCGGAGGGGCCTTCGGCATTGGCAAAGCCGGGATGGCGCGATCCTGCCTAAAATTATCGGCCCCGGAACCGATAAACAAATGGAGACATCCCGATGCAAGCCCTGACAATCAGCGATATCCGCGCCCGCGCGGTCCATGCGCCGCTGGCGCGCCCGTTGCGGACCGCCTCCGGCAGCATCGAGGTGGCGCCATTGCTGCTGCTGGATGTGCACACGACCCAGGGCGTCAGCGGCCATGCCTACCTGTTTGGCTACACGCCGCTGATGCTCAGGCCGCTGCTGGCGCTGGTCGAGGAATTGCGTCCGCTGCTGGCCGGCCAGCCGCTGGTGCCGCAGGCGCGCATGGAGCAGATGCTGCAGCGCTTCAGGCTGCTGGGCGTGCAGGGGCTGCTGGGCATGCTGCTGTCGTCGCTGGACATGGCCTATTGGGATGCGCTGGGCAAGGAGGCCGGGCTGCCGGTGGTGCGCCTGCTGGGCGGGGAAGAAAAGCCGCTGCCGGCCTATGACAGTTATGGGATGGTCGATCCGGTGAATGATGGGGCGGCCTTGCGGCGCTCGCTGGCGCAGGGCTTCAGGGCGATCAAGATCAAGCTGGGCTTTCCGGACCCCGGCCGCGATGTGGCCGTCACGCGCGGCGTGCGCGAACTGATCGGCCCGGATGTCGCGCTGATGGTGGATTTCAACCAGAGCCTGGCGCCGCGCGAGGCAGTGCGACGGATACGGCTGCTGGAGGGCTTTGACCTGCATTGGGTCGAGGAGCCGGTGGCGGCCGAAGATCTGCAAGGCCATGCGCAAGTGCGCGCGGCCGTCAGTGCGCCGATACAGACGGGCGAGAACTGGTGGTTCCCGCGCGATGCCGAGCGTGCGATCAGTGCCGGCGCCTGCGACATGATGATGCCGGACCTGATGAAGATCGGCGGCATCAGCGGCTGGTTGTCGGTGATGGGCATGGCGGCCGCGGCCTCGATGCCGGTCTCGAGCCATCTGTTTGTCGAGGCCAGCGCGCATGTGCTGGCGGTGACGCCGACGTGTCACTGGCTGGAATACATGGATTTCGGTTCGCCGGTCTTGGCGGACCCGTATGAAGTTGTCGATGGCTGCGTGACTGCGCAAGGCCCCGGTCTGGGGATGGCGTGGAACGAGGCGGCCGTCGCCAAGTACGCAATCGGCTAGCGCTGGCGCCGGAACCTGGAGACAGGTTGCCGGCGCGGCACGGCCAACACCGTGAAGCGGGAGGCAACATGGAACAGTTCAATCAGCAGCATGCCATCGGGGCAGGGCGCCTGCCCGGCGCCGGCCGTCGCTTGCGTCGCGCCGCCTGCGCGCTGGCGGCAGCCATCGTCGCTGCCGTGGCCATCGGCTGGATGCCCTTGCCGGCGCAGGCCGAGACGCTGGAGACCAACAATCCCGACATCGTCGTCAAGCGCGTCTATTGCGTCGACTACGGGCTGGGCGGCGTGCTGGTCAACAAGAGCGGCAAGCCGTTCCGCGGCGCGCTGGATGTGGCCGTCAAGGACGAGGAGGGCGACGTCGTCGGCCGCGGCACCCAGCGGCTGCGCGTCAGCGCCGCTAACGGCGCCCGCTTCGCCTACTACTACATCAACACGCTCGACTGCCGAAAGCACAGCTTCGATTTCACCGTCAAATGACGTACCCCGCCGCCGCGGGGCTTTGCCGGCGTGGCGGCCTGTGTTACCTTTTACACATGCGCGCTACTTTCCGTCTGCTGATCGCCTTGTTCCTGAGCTTGCTGCTGCCGCTGCAGGCAGGGTCGGCGCTCGCGCATTCGGTGGCCATGGGCGCGGCGCAGCGTGCAGCGCCCGTCGCGGCCGCCGCCACGGCGCCACTGCAGCTGGCGCATGCCATCGGCATGCCGCACCAGCACCATGCGCACGCGCATCATGAGCATCGGCAGGTGAAGAAAGCCCCGGTCGGCAAGCCGCTTGCCCCCCACAAGTCGGCGCACGCAAACAGCCATTGCGGCCACTGCGGCCATTGCGTCAGTGGCACGACCTGCAATGTGACCTGTTTTGCGACGGCCGCTGCGCCGCCGCCGGCCATGCCCGTGATCTTCTCGCCGTCCGCCATGCGCCTGGCCCATCTGCCCCGCATGGCACCGATGGCCGCCTTCATCCCTGACGGCCCCGAACGACCCCCGCGTCACCTGACTGCCTGATATGGTCGCCACGGCGTGCTGCTTTGCGCCGCTGCGCCGCACCGTCGCACTTCCGCTTTGCCGCTTTACCGCCGCGCCACTGCCGTGGCCGGCTGCGGATGAACGGCACCCCTGATTGCTGTTTTTGAACCTGGCCCACTGCCCGGTTCTGCATGGAGGCAGTCCATGAAACTTGCGCGATTCACCCGCCGGGCCTGGCCATGGCCGGCATCGTTATCCCCATCCCCATCGTCATCGTCACCGTCACCGTCATCGTCACCGTCACCGTCACCGTCATCGTCATCGTCATCGTCACCGCTGGCGGCACTGGCTGCGCTGGCAGCGGCCATGCTGCTGGCAGGCTGTGCCGGCTTTTCCGCTGACGGCGGCAGGGACCGGGTCGATGCCCTCACCCGGGCGCGCATCGGCCGGCCGCTGTCGGCTGAACTCTCGGCCGCCCGCGACGAAGTGCGCCGCCTGCTGGCCGGCCCGGTGTCGGCCGACGATGCGGTGCGCATCGCCTTGCTCAACAATCCCCGCATGCAAATTGTCCTGGCCGAGCTCGGCATTGCCGAGGCCGATCTGGTGCAGGCCGGGCGACTGCGCAATCCGCGGCTCGGTTTTGGCCGACTGGCCGGCGATGAAGGCGTCGAGATCGACCGCAGCCTGATGATTGATCTGGCCGGCTTGCTGACGCTGCCCTTGCGCCAGGCGATCGAACAGCGCCGCTTTGAACAGGCGCAGTTCCGGGCCGCCCAGCAGGCCGTGCGGCTGGCGGCAGACACCCGCCGCGCCTGGTTCGAGGCGGTCGCGGCCGGCCAGTCGCTGGCTTACCTGCGGCAAGCGGCGCTGGCGGCCGAGGCCTCGGCCGAGCTTGCCCAGCGCATGGCCAGGGCCGGCAATTTCAGCCGGCTCGACGAGGCGCGCGAGCGCGCCTTTCATGCCGAGGTCAGCGCGCAGCTGGCGCGTGCCGAGCACGGCGTGCTGGCCGCCAGGGAACGCTTGCAGCGCCTGCTCGGCCTGAGCGCCGAGCAGCTCGGCAGCGCCGGCCTGCGGCTGCCGGAGCGCCTGCCCGAGCTGCCGACTTCGCTGGCGGCGGTGAGCGACATCGAGTCCGCTGCCCTGGCACAGCGCCTTGACGTGCAACTGGCCAGGCTGGATGCGGAGGCGACCGCAAAGCAACTGGGCCTGACCCGCGCGACCCGCTTCGTCAATGTGCTCGAGCTCGGTTATCAAAACCAGAGCGCCACCGGCGTCGCGCGTGCCGATGGCTACGCGGTCGAACTGTCATTGCCGGTGTTCGACAGCGGTGACGCCCGTCTGCGCCGGGCCGAGGCGATCTATCGGCGCAGCCTGTTGCGCACTGCCGATGTGGCCGTCGTGGCCCGCTCGGAGGTGCGGGAAAGCTATTCGCAACTCCGGACCCAGCACGAGGTGGCGCGCCGCTACCGCGACGAGATCGTGCCGGCACGCAAGCGCATCTCCGACGAAGTCCTGCTGCGCTACAACGGCATGCTGGTCAGCGTGTTTGAATTGCTGGCCGATGCGCGCTCGCAGATTGCCAGCGTGACGGCCGCCATCGATGCACAGCGCGATTTCTGGGTCGCCGAATCCGAACTGCAGTTTGCGATCCACGGCGGCAGTGCCGCCCCCGCGCTGACTGCCCCGCCTGTCACCAGCACCCAGCCCGCTGCGGCTGCGGCTGCGCACTGAGGAGGACCGCGATCATGGTCTCACGCAGGGAATTTTTCATGGGCGCCGGCATCGCCGCGCTCGGCACCGGACTCGTCAGCCGCGTCGGCGCGGCCGCGCTGCCGGAAGCCCCGGTCGCGACCGGCGCCAGCACCGTGCCGCCACCCTTGCCGCCGAATGGCCGGCCCTTTCATCCGGTGGTCACCCTGAATGGCTGGTCGATGCCCTGGCGAATGAACCAGGGCGTCAAGGAATTCCATCTGGTCGCCGAACCGGTCACGCGCGAGCTCGCGCCCGGCATGAAGGTGCAGCTCTGGGGATACAACGGGCAGTCGCCCGGCCCCACCATTGAAGTGGTCGAGGGCGATCGCGTGCGCATCTTTGTCACCAATCGCCTGCCCGAGGCCACCAGCGTGCACTGGCATGGCCAGCGCCTGCCCAATGGCATGGACGGCGTGACCGGGCTGACCCAGCCCGGCATTGGCCCCGGCAAGACCTTCGTCTATGAATTCGAGGCCAGGCGCGCCGGCACCTTCATGTATCACCCGCATGCCGATGAAATGCTGCAGATGGCCATGGGCATGTATGGCTTCTGGGTCACGCATCCGAAAGACCACCGCATCATGCGCGCCGACCGCGACTTCGTCTTCTTGCTCAACAGCTTCGATGTCGAGCCGGGCAGCTCGGTGCCGAAGGTGAACACGATGACCGACTTCAACCTGTGGGGCTTCAACAGCCGGGTCTTCCCGGGCATTGACTCCCTGCACGTTCGGCAAAACGACCGGGTGCGCATCCGGGTCGGCAACCTGACGATGACGAACCATCCGATCCATTTGCACGGCCATGAGTTCGTGGTCACCGGCACCGATGGCGGCTGGACCCCACCGGCCTCGCGCTGGCCGGAAGTCACGCTCGATATCGGCGTCGGCCAGATGCGGGCGCTGGAATTCGATGCGACCGAACCCGGCGACTGGGCCTTGCATTGCCACAAGTCGCATCACACGATGAATGCAATGGGGCATCAGGTACCGACCATGGTCGGCGTCGACCATCGCGGCGTGGCCGAAAAGATCAGCAAGCTCGTGCCTGACTACATGGTGATGGGCGACAAGGGCATGGGCGACATGGCCAACATGGAGATGCCCTTGCCCGAGAACACGCTGCCGATGATGACCGGCGACGGGCCTTTCGGCAGCGTGGAAATGGGCGGCATGTTCACCGTGGTCAAGGTGCGCAAGGACCAGAAGCCGGGTGACCATGGCGACCCGGGCTGGTATGCGCATCCGGCCGGCAGCGTGGCCCGCGAATGGACCGGCGACCTGCACGAACCAGCGCGCAGCGACAGCCCCGGCGGTGCGGCGATGCCGGCTCGCGGCGATATGCCGGCGGGCGAACTGAAGGCCAAAAAGCCGGCCGGCCATGAAGGCCATCGCTGATGCGCCGCCAGCCACCGCATTGCCCGGTCGCCCTTGATGGCAAAATCGTGACTTTGCAAGCCCACGATCTTTCAGGAGAAGCCGAATGAAGCTTGCCTTCCGAACCCGCCGACCTGCAGCCCCGGTCAGGCTGAACCGCAGACCGGCGCCGGGATTGGCCCTGGCGTTGGCCCTGTGCGCCGCCGTCGCTGGCGCCAGCCTGCATGCACAGCCGGCAACGCCTTCCGATGCCCATGACGGCCATCAGCATCCAGCGGCCGCGTCGACCGCCAGCGAGGCGGCCTGGGTGCAGGGCGAGGTGCGCCGCATCGATGCGGAAAACGGCAAGCTGACGCTCAAGCACGAAGCCATCGCCCGCTTCGACATGGGGCCGATGACCATGGCCTTCCGTGTAGCGAAGCCGGCGCTGCTTGATGGCCTCGCGGTCGGCGACCAGGTGAAATTTCGGGTGGAAAAAATCGATCAGCGCGTGATGGTCGTTGACCTGCAAAAGCTGAATTAAATTTTTACTACGACCGGAATTGAGCACAGGGCTTGTGGTCTGACAGGGAGAACCCGCCCGATCTTCGGGTGCCACGAAGGGAATGTCCGTGGATTACCTGGAAAGTCATGCGGAATCTCCGATTTCCGGCTCCTCAAGACTCGCCGTGTTGCACTCCTACGAAGTATTGGATACACCGCCCGAGATTGAATTCGACCGACTGGTCAAACTGGCGGCTGAATTGTGTCGCACGCCGATTGCGGCACTCAGCCTTGTCGATGAGAAGCGGCAATGGTTCAAGGCGATCAAGGGGCTGCCGATCAGGGAGACGGACATCAGCGCCTCTTTCTGCAAGCATGCGATTGAGCAGCACGGCTTTTTCGAAGTGCGCGATGCGCTGCGCGATACGCGCTTTGCAAATAATCCGCTGGTGACCGGTTCGCCGTATTTGCGCTATTACGCCTCCTTTCCGCTGGTTTCGCCCGGCGGCCACCCGCTGGGCACGCTGATGGTCATCGACCGCATTCCGCGCCGGCTGAGCGCGCGCCAGCGCGAACAGTTACAGACGCTGGCGATGCAGGCCATGATTGCCCTCGAATTGCGCCGGCGCGAAGCGCTACTCCAGCACGCGCTGCGCGCCGAAGCCGAGCATCATTCGGCCTTGCACCGGGTGGCGCTGGAAGTCGTGAGCATCCTCGGCATCGAACCGAGGGACAAGGCACTGGGCGATGTCGAGCATGCGGTACTGCAAGCGACGGAACAGCTGCGCCAGCGCGCCGCCTTGCTGGACCAGGCCAAGGATGCCATTTTCGTCAAGGACACCAAACACCGCATCACGTTCTGGAATGGCGGCGCCGAGCGCCTGTTCGGCTGGTCGCGCAGCGAGGCCATCGGCCGTTACGCGCCTGACCTGCTCCATATCTCACCAGACGACGTCAACACCATGGTCAAGGCGCTGGAAGCCAGCGACGAGTACAGCGGCGAACAAGTGCAGCGTTGCAAGGATGGGCGCTCGGTGCTGGTCCACGGGCACCTGACACTGGTGCGAGACGAAGTCACCGCTCAGCCGAAGGCCATTCTCGCAATCTGGTCCGACATCACGCAGTGGCGGCGTGACCAGGACGAGATCCAGTACCTGGCCTTCCACGACCAGCTCACGCAGCTGCCGAACCGGGTGGCGCTGATGGACCGGCTCCATCACGCGCATGCCTCTTGCAACCGCCATGGCCAGCATGGGGCGCTGATCTTCCTCGACCTCGACAATTTCAAGACCCTCAACGATACCCTGGGCCATGACATCGGCGACTTGCTGTTGCAGCAGGTGGCCACCCGGCTCAGGGGCTGTGTGCGCAATGTGGACACGGTGGCACGGCTGGGCGGGGATGAATTCGTGCTGTTGCTCGAAGAACTGGGCACCAGCCAACGCAAGGCGGCGATCCAGTCCGAGACGGCGGCGCGCAAGATCGTCGATGCGCTGTCCACGCCTTACGACTTGCGCGGTCGTCAATATGACTGTTCGGCCAGTTTGGGGATTACCGTCTTCAATGGCCGTTCGCCCGGCGTCGAGGAATTGCTCAAGCAGGCCGACATGGCCATGTATGGCGCCAAGCAGGCCGGCCGCAATACGCTGCGCTTCTTTGATCCTCGTATGCAGCAGTTGCTGGAGCAGCGCGCAACGCTGGAGTCAGACCTGAGGCGCGCCACCTTGCAGGAAGAGTTTGTCCTGTATTACCAGCCCCAGCTGGGACGCGACGGCAAGTTGCGCGGACTGGAGGCGCTGGTGCGCTGGCAGCATCCGAAGCGCGGCCTGATCCTGCCCGACGATTTCATACCGACTGCTGAAGAAACAGGTTTCATCCTGCCCCTGGGCCGCTGGGTGCTGCAAAGTGCCTGCATGCAGCTGGCGGCATGGACATCGATGGGCTTGCGGCCGATCCGCGTCTCCGTCAATGTCAGCCCGCGCCAGCTGCGCAGTCCGGATTTTGTCGACGATGTGCGGCTCGCCCTGCGGGACAGCGGCGCCAACCCGTCCTGCCTGAAACTGGAACTGACCGAGAGCATGCTGGTCACCGATGTGCCGGAGACGGCGGCCAAGATGCAAGCACTCAAGCAAATGGGCGTGCGATTTTCACTGGATGATTTCGGCACTGGTTATTCCTCATTGTCCATCTTGCAGCAATTGCCGCTCGATCAGTTGAAGATCGACCCGTCATTTGTGCAGCGCATCGGACGTGACGCGCACAATAGCGATGGCGCGATCGTGCAGTCCATCATCACGCTCGGCAAGAGCCTGCACATGCGAGTGATCGCTGAAGGCATCGAGACGCAATCACAACATGAAAAATTGCGCGAGCTGGGCTGCGACGAATTTCAGGGCTTTCTGCATGGCCATTCAATGCCGGCCAGCGATGCGCGCTTGCTGATACAGGCGAAGTGATTGCTGCGTCAGGCGGGTGCGGCTGCAGTTGAGCACGCGATTTTCTTCGCGCTGACTTTTGCTCTTTTTTTAAAATCAGCCCGGCCGCAGGCCGCTCCGCATCGGCGCCCGCACTGCAGCGTGTGCTTGCCAAACTGTGCGCTATCACGCGCGAAATAGACCTAAAAATCACAAATAGTTTGTGACATGCCGCCGAGGTTTGAGTTATCTTACGGAAATAATCAATGACAATAATCGGGTATCGCGTTTCAATGCCGTCTGCGATGCCGTGCGAGCCCATGCCGCTTATGCACAGACCGTCCGCCAGGAACGCGCATGCCCTTTGACCACTGCGCCGAGTGCCGTCGATGCTGCTACGTCGAGCAGGGCTATCCACCCCTCGAGATCTCGCTGACCCGCAGTGAAAAAAAACGGCTGGGCGGGATTTGCATCGAAACCGATTGCCCCAGCCTCGGCCCCACCGGCTGCACGCTGGGCGACGACAAGCCCTTCAGCTGCAAGCTCTACCCGCTGGCCTATGATCCGGCGGCGCGCCAGTATTACTACGATGTCGACTGTCCGTTGATGCCGGAGTACATACGCCAACTCAAAAAAGAACACAGCGAAGCCTCATTGCACCTGGCCGCCTGCCGGCAGGAGATCGCCAGGCTCGAGCAGGCAGACGGCAAATACCTGGCCGGTAATTTCGCGATCGATTCGGATTACTTCGACCTGAAGAGGCTGCCAGGTCAGCGTTTTGCGGAGGGCACGAAAAAATGAATGGAACCCTATATCGCCTGGGCGAGGCCAAGAAGGCCAGGGAGGCGAAACAGGTGCACCAGGTTGGCCACCAGAGCTGGACGGCCGACAATCTGTGCGTCGACAGTTATCACGACGAGATCCATTACCACACCACCCGCTGGGACGCGCTCTGTCCTTACATCGACGTCAGCGAGGAGATGATCGCCAGTGCGCCGCGGCCCTTCGTGGTCTATGCGATCCCGCCGGACAGCCGCTTCGGCGTCCCGATCAATGACAAATACGGCATGGTCGACACTGCGTCCGACGCCCTGTGGAATGACGAGCGTCGCTCGCGCAAGTTCCGCGAATTCGACAAGCAGTACCGCGACTTCACCTGCAGCGAGCACCTGGTGCCGGGCAGCGACCTGGATTTCGACGACATGATCGAACTGGGTGGCGACCATTTCGAGAAGTATTTCATTGACGACCGCGAAGTCGAGGGCTTCATCGACTACGTGCGCGACCTCGATGTCCTGATCCTGCAAGTCCACGCGCCCGACGGCGAGCTGGTGCTGACCGATGTCTCCATCGTCCTGCCGAAATATGACCAGCTGTACGGCAGCTTCTGCCAGTGGAACCGCGATTACAAGAACAAGTCGCCCGGCAATTTCGCCTGCCTGCTGGCCTCGCGCTGGGCAGCCAAAAACGGTCTGCGCTGGTACAACCTGGGGCCGGTCGATGACTATGGCTACAAGTCCCTGTTCGTCACCGACTACGAGCCTATCTATGCGATGGCGCTGGTCGATCCCGGCCATCCGCTGGCAACCGATCCGAGCTCGCCGCTGAAGATCGATTTCAGGGAAGGGGACCTGAATCGCATCTACCGCGACGCCGGCCACGCCGGCGAGGGCGCCGAGGCCATGCGCGGCGCGATGACCAACGCCGCAGCCTGAAGGGTGCCTGCCTGCCGGCTCAGTCTTCGTCGAACAAGTGCTCGTCGTCGAAGCTGATGTCGTAGTCGATCGTGACCTCGTCGCCTTGCGCGATGTCGACCATCGCCTCCAGCACGCCGTCGTCGTTGTAGAACAGGTTGGGTGTCTTCGAGTGGTTCAGGTAGACCGACAGGTTCACCGCATTCATGCCGATCACGGGCGCGAACACGCGCCCTTTCTCGATCAGGCAGAACATGGCCAGGTGCTTGCGCACCGTGCTCGGCACTTTCTTGAGCTCGATGCGGGAAAACTTCACTTCCTTGTTGCTCACCAGGCTGTTCAGCGGCTTGGTGCCCTTGGGTATGTCACGCAGTGCGAATACGCCGATGCCGTGGATGGTGGATACGCCCAGCTTGCAATAGACATCGTCTTTCAGGTGGTCGTATATCTTTTCTTTGAGGCTCATGGCGCAGGGCGTGAAATGAGGGAATGCGCGGGTGCCTGGTGCAGGCCCGGCTTCCAAATTTGAAAACAAGGCAGGATGCCGCGTTGAATTGTGCCATCAATCGATGACAAGGGGCTAGCCGGCAGGCGCGCCGGCGAAGCGAGCCCTTGCCAAACCCAAAGGCCGCGGCCGCATCGACCTGGCGGTGCGCGTGTATGATCGCTGAAAAAACAGCAACCCCGCCGACCGCGTGCACCCTCACCGCCTACCCCCGGATGACAAGACCTAGCTCCGCCCCTTGCGCCATGCGCCGACGGGCCTCGATGGCCTGCATTGCCGCGGCATGGGTCGTGGCATGGGTCGCGCCCCTGGTGGCGATCACCCGTGACGCGCGCGCCGACGACATCCGCAGCCTGCCTGCGGTCGAGGTCGACAGCTCGCGCTACAGCCTGCTGGGCATCGCCGACGCTGCCAGCGAAGGCGCGGCCGGGCCGGCACAGATCACCGGCCGCATCGCCGCCCGCACCGGCGAGCTGCTCGAAGTGATGCCGGGCCTGATCGTCAGCCAGCACAGCGGCGAGGGCAAGGCCAACCAGTACTTCCTGCGCGGGATGAACCTTGATCACGGCACCGACCTCAAGCTCACGCTCGACGGCATGCCGCTGAACCAGCGCAGCCATGCGCATGGCCAGGGCTGGGCCGACCTGAACCCGCTGATCCCCGAGCTGATCTCGTCCATCCACTATCGCAAGGGCCCGTATTACGTGGCCGACGGCGACTTCGCCAATGCCGGCTCGGCAGCGATCTATTACGGCGAACAATCCGGGCGCGGCACGGCCAGCATCGGGCTCGGCCAGAACGGCTGGTACCGCACGCTGCTGACCGACGCGCCCGCCTTTCACGACGGCCGCCTGCTGTATGCGCTCGAGCTGTCGCACTACGACGGCCCCTGGGCCAATCCGGACAACTACCGCAAGCTCAACGGCCTGCTGCGCTACACCCAGGGCTCACAGGCCAATGGCCTGACGCTGACCGCCATGGCCTACAGCGGCAACTGGAACTCGACCGACCAGATACCGTGGAACCAGTACCGGCAGGGGCTGATCTCGCGCTGGGGCACGCTGGACGCCAGCTCCGGCGCCAGCGCCAGCCGCTACAGCCTGTCCGGCGAATGGCGCCAGGCCGACGCCACCGGCACGCTGGTCGCGCAGGCCTATGTGATCCGCAACGCGCTCGATCTGTACTCGAATTTCGAGTACGGCGCCGACAGCCAGTTCAACCAGCGCGACAGCCGCGTCACCAGCGGCCTGAACCTGGTGCGCACGGTGACGGTGCACGGGCTGGGCAAGGAAGCCAGCAACATGCTGGGCCTGCAGCTGCAGCACGATGCGATCGACAACGGCCTGTTCAGCACCCGCGCGCGCGCGCGCATCGCCTGCAACACCGCCGTGATCGACCAGTGCCGCAGCGACCGCATCGGCCAGGGCAGCATCGGCCTGTACGGCGAGAACCACGTGCACTGGAACGACTGGTTCCGCACCGTGGCCGGCCTGCGCGGCGACTGGTTCCGCTTCCGCAACGTGGGCACCTACAGCGCCAGCGGCGACAACAATACCGCCACGGTCAGCGACTTCATCGCTAGCCCCAAGCTCAACCTCGTGTTCGGCCCCTGGCGCAGCACCGAGCTGTATTACAGCATCGGCAGCGGCTATCACTCCAACGATGCGCGCGGCGTGACCATCGCCAGCGGCACCCGCTCCGACGGCCTGGTGCGCACCTTCGGCCAGGAGCTCGGGCTGCGCACCGAGGCCATCGCCGGCGTGCAGACCACGCTGGCGCTGTTCCAGCTCGACAGCGCCTCCGAGATCGTCTACGTCGGCGACAGCGGCCGCACCGAAGACTCCGGACGGCGCAGCCGGCGCGTGGGCGTCGAATTCAACAACTATGTAAAGGCCAATGCCTGGCTGACGCTGGATGCCGATTTCGCCTACACACGCGCGCGCTTCCGCGATCCCGGCGGTGACGGCCAGTACATCGAGGGCGCGGTCGAAGGGGTGGCCTCGGTGGCCGCCATCGTCGACGCCGTCGGTCCCTGGCAGGGCTCGCTGCAGATGCGCTGGTTCGGGCCGCGCCCGCTGACCGAGGACAATGCGGTGCGCTCCGAAGGCACCACCACGCTCAACGGCAGGCTGGGCTACCGCGTCAGCCGCGACACACAGATCGAGCTCGCCGGCTTCAACCTGCTCGACAGCAGGCAGTCGGCCATCGATTACTACAACGGCTCCTACACCTTCAACGGTGTGTCCGGCCTGGCGGGCCGGGTCTTCCATCCGATCGAGTCACGTCATTTCCGGCTGGTGCTGGTGCAGCGCTACTGAACGCTCAGGCCGCCTGCGGCATCGCCTGCAAGCGCGACCGCACCAGCGCGATATGCTCGCGCAGCACATACAGCTGGTCGGCGAAGGCCAGCGGCAGCTGCAGGCTGTTGACCGAGGACTCGATGGCTTCCAGTTCCTCGCGCAGGTCGCTGCGGTCGGCGCCATCGACGCGCGAGCGCAGGTCGCGCTCTATCGTCATCAGCGCGCCGTACCAGCGATAGATGCGCGAGCGCATGCGCCACTGGTACAAGGGCGCCACCATCCGCGAGGCCGGCACGATCACGATCAAGAGCGGCAGCACGATGATCAGGATGCGGTCCACCAGGCTGGCCAGCCAGAACGGCAGCCGCTTGTAGAGGAAGGGCGCGCCCGCGGTGTAGTAGCGGCGCGCCTCTTCGGACAGCGGTATGTCGTGTTCCTGGGCGGCCGGGAATTCGCCGGCCTTGCGGAACATGCCCGCCTTGCCATGCACGTCGCGCGCGGCCGAGATCAGCAGGTCCGAGATGGCCGGGTGCAGGCCCTCGCGCGCGATCAGTTCGACCGGGGTGCCGACCAGCTGGGTGTCGCGCGGTGGCAGATTCAGGCCGAGGTCGAAGCTGCCCTCGGGCGCCTCCAGCCGCGACAGGAAGCGGATGCGCCGCAGGTAGCCGTCGGCCTGCCGAAAGCTCATCAGTTTCACGCCCGGCGTGCGCATCAGTTCGCGCACTTTCTTGCCGCGCACCTGCTCGCTGGTGACGAAGATGGCATCGGCCTTGCCGGCGACCAGCGCCGCGATCGCGTCGTCGCCATCCAGCGACAACAGCGTCGCCGCTTTCTTGTCCATCTCGTTTTCGGCCAGCATCCTGGAGGCGATCACCGCAGTGCCGCTGCCATCGGGGCCGATCGCGATGCGCTTGCCTTTCAGCTGCGTCAAGCGCTCGATCTCTGTCTTTCCGCGATAAAAGACCATGAAAGGCTGGATGTACAGCGTGCCCAGCGACAGCAGGCCCGGTGCCTTGTCGTCGCTGGCCAGTCCGGTCTGGACGAAGCCGACATCGGCCGGCTGCCGCCGGTCCAGCAGCTGCTTGAGGTTCTCGATCGAGCCATCGGTCTGGCGTACCTCGACCTTGATGCCGTGCGCCTCGATCAGCTTCTGGTAGCGGGTGGCGGCGATCTCGAAGCTGCTGTCCTTGGGGCCGGCGAGGATCACGACCTTGTCCGGCGGCGCCGGACGGATCAGCTTCACGGCCAGCCAGCCGAGCGCGAAAGTCACGACCAGGATGGGCAGCAGCACGACCAGCAGGTCGCGCCAGGAGATGCTGCGCAGGCGGCTGATCGGGCGGCCAAGGGCGGCGGGCAGGTAGGGCGGCTGGCGGATGTCGGGCATGATGGTTGACCTGAAGGCTGGCGATGCGGCCATCATAGTGGATCGTGACCGGCGCCGGCCATCCGCCGGGCCGGTCGGCCCGGGGCGGTATCATGGCGGCCGCGGCTACTGCTGAGCGGCCGCTGAACCCGGATTGAACGACAGGCGAGGTAAGCAGGTGACAGCGACACAGGTGGCAGCGACACAGACAACCGGCGAGTCGGCCCTGGTCGGGAAGGCAATCGACTGGCAGGCCGCGCGCCGCGCCGGCCTCAATTTGCAGCAGGCGGTCGGTCTGGGCTGCTTCCTGGACCCGCTGGATGTGCTGCGCGTGCTGCAGGAATCCGGTGAAGACGACCCTTTCCTGCTGGTGGCGGCGGTGCTGCACGACCTGCTCGAGCATACGCCGGTCAGCGAGACCGACATCGCCGGCCAGTTCGGCAGCGAGGTGGCCTTCATCGTGGCCGAGATCGCCGACCATCCGAAGCTGTCGCTGGCCTCGCGCAAGGCCCAGCTGGTGCGCACCCTGCCGCTGCTGTCGCGCAAGGCGCGCCTGATCCGGCTGGCCCAGCTGGCCGCCAGTGTGCGCAACCTGGGCGGCAATTTCGTGCCCGCCGCCTGGTCGGCGCGCCAGCGCAGCGAGTACATCGACTGGGCCGAAAAGACGGCGGCCGCGTTCGGCATGCTGAACCCGACGCTGCAGGCCATCATGCTGGCCGGACTGGAGCATGCCCGGCACCGGGCGTAAGTGTCCCGGCGTCGGTCACGCCAGAGGGCGGAGGCGCCTAGTTCCGGTGTTCGGGGTGCAGCTCGTCGAGGATCGATGCGCCGTGCTCCAGCACGAAGTAGCGAAACGCCTCGGCCGCCTGCGAATGATTGGCGCGGTTGAGCGCCACCACATGCCAGGCGCGCGAGATCGGCGTCTCGTCGATGTCGAGCACGGTGAGCTTGCCGTGCGCGACTTCCAGCCCGACCGTGTGCAAGGACACGAAAGAAATCCCCAGATCGGCCATCACGGCCTGCTTGATGCTCTCGTTGGATGACATCTCCATCGACACGCGCGGCGTCAGGCTGCGCTCGCCGAGGAAGCGCTCCATGATCGCGCGCGTGCCCGAGCCTTGCTCGCGCGAGATCAGTTCGACCTGATTGAGCACCATTGGCGAGATGCCTTGCTGGCGCGCCAGCGGATGCCCGGGGCTGGCGATGAAGGCATGCGGGTGGGCGGCGAAGGCCTCGACCCGCGTGTCCATGTCGGCCGGGGTGCGGCCCATGATGGCGAGATCGATCTCGCCGTCGCGCAGCAGCTCGACCATCTGGTCGCGGTTGCGCACCTCGAGCTTGATCTGCAGCCCGAAATGATCTTCCTTGAAGCGCGCCAGCAGGGTCGGTAAAAAATATTTCGCGGTGCTGACCAGGCCGATCCGCAGCTGGCCGCCCTCATTGCCGCGCAGCTTGGAGAGCGTCACCTCGGCATCGCGCAGGCTGGCTGCGATCCGCTTCGCATAGACCAGGAAGTATTCGCCGGCCGTGGTCAGTTCGACCCGCCGCCCGACCCGCGCGAAGAGCTCGATGCCGAGGTCGCTTTCCATTTCCTTGATCTGCATCGAGATTGCCGGCGCGGTCAGGCTGAGCTCGGCGGCGGCCTTGGTAAAGCTCAGATGGCGCGCGGCCGCGAGGAAGACGCGCAGTTGGCGCATGCTCAGGTTGCGCAGGAGTTTCAAATTTTTCAACGTTTCAATCCTTAAGAAAAGCTGAATCGTTATGAAATTATTGATGAATATACCTTAACAAACGAGATCATTACATTGCAGTCAGTGCTTGGCCCCGGTCGTTCGGAAACGGCCGGCCGGGCGACCAACAGGAGACTGCGATGAACAAACCCGTAGAAGGCCGTATCACCGACATCAATGAGCGCTACAAGGGTGGCGTGCTCAAGTACAAGCAAATGGGCTACTGGCGGCCGGATTACGAGCCCAAGGAAACCGACGTCATTTGCGTCTTCCGCATCACCCCGCAAGAGGGCGTCGATGCGATCGAGGCAGCCGCTGCCGTCGCCGGCGAATCATCGACCGCGACCTGGACGGTGGTCTGGACCGACCTGCTGACCGCGCATGAAAGCTACCAGGCCAAGGCCTACCGCGTCGACCCGGTCCCGGGCACCGGCGAGGGCACCGGCAAGGAGCCGCAGTACTTCGCCTACATCGCCTACGACATCATCCTGTTTGAAGAAGGATCGATCGCGAACATGACCGCCTCCCTGATCGGCAACGTGTTCTCGTTCAAGCCGCTGAAGGCCGGCCGCCTCGAGGACATCCGCATCCCGGTCGCCTATGTGAAGACCTTCAAGGGCCCGCCGACGGGCATCATCGTCGGGCGCGAGCGCATCGACAAGTTCGGCCGTCCGCTGCGGGGCGCGACCATGAAGCCCAAGCTCGGCCTGTCCGGCAAGAACTACGGCCGCGTGGTGTACGAGGGCCTGACCGGCG
>JACCDY011431674.1_pt1 | contig 39037 bp, 46 predicted proteins | sample 7446391 | NCBI WGS metagenome assembly JACCDY01 (sample SAMN15323451, study PRJNA562643) | freshwater metagenome | isolation source: river surface water | place: USA:Blue River Watershed | collected 2017-08-18 | reverse complement strand
GGTAACTGGTTGTACAACGACATTTCTGTCTGAGGTGTTCCAAGGTAAATAATTCGAGATGTGTCTAAAGGTTTCAAGATAGAGTCAAACTCTTTGACTGCCTCTGACAATTTGTCTCGTTGTGTCTGTGTCGCAGAATTGTTTGGTACTTCACAGTCATCAGCAATGATGATGTCTGCACGTGAACCTGTAAGTTGACCAGTGATACCTACAGACTTAACTGAAGGTGAATGGTCAGGTAACGATGGGCCGACATCGAATGCCAACATAGAATCACGTTGACCATCTTTGGTCTTTAGGTGATGCAATACTGGTACATCATTGATTAGTCTCTTAACGAAACTAGAGAACGCATCTGCTCGTTCTTTACTAGCGGATACCACTAGGATTTTCTTTTGTGGATCGTTGAGTAATACCCAACATACAAAGGCTGAAGTCAGCCACGATTTGCCTACCCCTCGAAAAGCTTCGATTACAGACCGCTTTGGGCCTGTCTGTAGGTATTTGGCAATGTCATATTGAACTGCTGTAGGTTCAGGTAAGTTTAGGTGTTGCCATACAACGTATACGAACTTTCTAAAGTCTTCCTGAATGGGATGTTTTAATTGTTCCATAGACCTGTTTATTGACGATATGAGACGATTTCAAGGGTTACCCAAGGGGTTACCTAGGGTTACCCAAGAAAAGGTCTTATATAGCGTTTTAGTTAGCCTTACGAAGATGGACTACGTTGTCCTCTTCAAAGACTGGTAAATCGGCAAGAGAATGTAGAGGTGAACCTTGTACTGCTACTGCCTCAATCTTGTTGTCTTTTAGAAACTGTCTTGCAACATTGAGGATAGCCGCAGGGGGTGCCATCTTAATCCCCGATTCGGGGTCAACATACTCCTTGCTCAATGCTTCTGAAAGCACTTCTGCAAGTTTGCCGTGAAGCCCTGCTAAGAGCTTCTCGTCTGCTTTGTTCATTTAGTTACACCTTTCCATTTTTCAAAGGTTCTTAGTGTCCCTAGACCGAGCATACCCATTACTAACTCCATCAGATATTCTGAGAAGAGTGGTGGGGGCTTTATATCGGAACCATAGACAGCTATAAACCAAAGCATCAATGGGTAGATTAAGAAGTTGTAAGTTAAAGCTATTCCACATACCCATCCTATATAGGGTCTCCATCCTGAGACAAAAGGACTGGGACTCTTGGCTTCCTCAGTGTTAACTTGAAGTTGTCCAAGAGCCAGTTGAAAGTCTTGATCTTGAGATGCTTTGATAAGTTCAAACTGCAACTTCTCTCTAGCATCTTTATCGGGGATGATTTTGTCGAGTAGCCTAGCACCTATTTCGATGATGGCTAATGGGTTCATATGAATAACTTAATAGCTTTATCGAGACCTATCGTCTGAGCCACAATGACAACCACAGCACCTGTGGCTATCCATTTGATTTGCGATAGTGTCTTTTCAATTCCTACAAGGGACTTCTTGAGTGACTCTGAGATGTCTTGAAGCCGCTTTAAGTCTTCTGCATGGTCTTCTACTCGTAACTCAAGTTTGATGATGCGATGTTCCAGTTCCATTTACTAAGCTCCTTTAGGATACTTAGCTTTGACTGCATTGATTGCATCTTGCCAGGTTGTAGTTCCATTTACAGAATCCCAATACTGCATATCCAGTTGTTCTTGGATAGTTGGGTATTCTTTAGCACGTTGATACTTGTATGTGTCAGGGTCTTGCCATGCGTTGACAACATTCATGTCAATTTCCACTTTATTTCCCTGAGCATCAAAAGCACCTGTTCCATCATCAACTGTGACAACTTGAGGATATAGAGCATAAATAGCTTTATGGTTCATGCTGCAATCTCCAGTAAAGTAATTGATGAGGCTGGTCGTGCGTTATATCCAGCATCGTTATCAACACCAGACGCATTGAAAAAAACGGTATAAGTACCTGACGGCTCAACCGCACCTATTTGCAGTTTGTATGTTACTGCTGATGTTGTAGATGGAGAATCTAGATAATTAATCGATGTTGGTACACCTCTATTACCATCTCCTGTGTGTGAAACAGCAGCACTTGACGCAGTAACCCTAGCTCCAGACGCAATTCCGTTTGAAATTAAAGTACCATTTCTTAGCAACCTTGATGACATAGCTGCCCCACCAGTTGCTATCGTATAACTTGTCAATACTAAAATTTTACTGCTTGCAGATATAGGCGTGATAGTTGCTGAAAATCCTGCAACATCTGTAAAACTTCCACCACCAAGACTTGCTGAAAACACATCGTTTTTAAATGTGCTAACCACCTGAATCACGCTTCCACTAGGAGCATTAGCATCAGGTACTTGACCAGTTAATTTAGAGGCAGCGACTGAAGCAATCTTTGCGTTAGTAATACTTCCATCAGCAGGAACAGCATTACCAAGATTAGTTGCAGCAATCAGACCACCTGAGTCTACGATTACTCGTGCGAGGTCTCTCGCTTTTCCCATAATTAAATCCTTATGTATAAAAAAGAAAAGCCAAGAGATTTACCCTTGGCTCTTACTTGTTGTGAGAGAAGTAGTTAGACTGTCTGCTCTGCTTCAGCACGTGCCTTAGCTTCAGCTTCAAGTCGAACTTGACGATCAGCCGCAGATTCAACATTAGCTTGAAGAACGATGTCCTCTTTGCTTCCTACGATTGGTTCACCTGCTTGTAACTTGCGTTGAACTTCAGCATTGACGATTTCATCAATAGCGATACGGCAACGCTCGTGTACTGCATTGTCAATCCAATCTTGTGCCGATACTGCTACTACGTGTAGAGCTTTATCTTCGGCATCACTTAAAGTAATTGTGTAAGTTTTTGACATTTAATTTCCTTTTGTTTATCCGAGCAATACGCCTGAAAAATATGAATAGTTTGAATTGGTATGTATTGAACCTTGACGAACTACTATTCTTGCTGTGTCGTTTGCTGCCATATTGATAACAATTCCACCAGCAATAGTTATGTAATCAGACGTTGTGGCTGAAAGACCCTCGTATAAATCTGCACCATTTCTCTGAAACAAAATTGATGTTGCAGATGTTATTCCAGTATTTTTATAAACTTGCCACTCAAACAAATATGTTCCAGCAACAGGGGCTGTGAAAGTTCCATTCCCAGTGTTGTAGTGTTGACCAATGTTTAATCTAGTTGAAGAAAACACAATTACACCGCTAGTTTGTGCCCCTGGTCCACTAAAAGCATTAAAGGCTGGTTGATATGGTGTAGTTAATCGACCTACGCTATCAAGCTTCATATAGTCTGTATTGCCAATTTGCCATACTTGGTTTGCCGAGCCACTACTATAGGTACTGTTGTAGATGGTATTTACACCACTTTGTGAGATGATAATTCTGTTGTTATTGCCAGTAGATGTTTCATATACCTGAACACCTATTCCAGATGCCCCACGAACATCTAATTTAAACCCAGGAGCACTTGTGCCAATACCTATACGGTCATTAGTATCGTCAACATACAACGTATCTCCAGCAAAATTCTTATTACCAGCAATAGATTGATTACCAGTTACACCTACATACTTAGCATCCGCTTCAGCCCTACTATAAGTATCGGCTACAAGGAAGTTACCAAAAGCATAAACATTAAGTTCATCTCCAACACTTGCACCTGAAGACAAAACAATAGACGTTCCATCACTTGCTGTGAACTCTGAAGGTGCCTCTAATAGAACACCGTTAAGAGCAACCATAACTGCACCAATGGTGTAAGTTAGAGTTCCACCAACAGCCGCAGTACCACTGAAAGTAGTCTGACCAGCAGTTGCATTGAACTGGTAGTTAGCTAGAGTAGCTACAGAAGCAGAAGAAGCATCAATCCATCCTGAAGCTGTATAGACACGCATCTTTCCTGTGGTCGAATCGAAGTACAAAGCACCTAGTAATAGAGCATTGCCATCGTTATCTAATGTAGGAGCAGATGACTTAGTACCTAAATAGCGGTCATCAAAGTTATCCAAGATAGCAGCCGCAGATGCAGCACTAGCCGCAGCAGAAGTTGCACTGTTAGCTGAAGCAGAAGCACTATTTGCAGATGCAGTTGCACTTGCCGCAGAGTTATTTGCTTGAGTTGTCGCTAAGGCAACCTGAGCAGCCGCTAAAGTAACTTGAGCCGCACCATTAGTTGTAGCCGCAGTTGCACTATTAGCCGCACTTGTAGCTGAACTTGCCGCATTAGATGCAGAGTTAGCCGCACTGGTTGCATCAGCACTAGCTTCAGAGGCTTTAGTTGATGCCAAAGTAGCACTAGCAGAAGCCGCACTAGCAGAAGCAGTCGCTGAGTCAGCTTTAGTTGTCGCTGTAGAAGCTGAAGTAGCCGCATTAGATGCACTATTAGATGCTTCAGTTGCTTTAGTTGTAGCTATACCAGCTTGAGTTGATGCTGTAGATGCGGAGTTAGCCGCATTACCAGCACTTGTATTAGCTTCAGAAGCTTTAGTAGATGCTGTAGATGCACTTGCAGCAGAAGCTACTTGAGAAGCAAGAGCTTCACTAGCTTTAGTTGTTGCAGTTGCCGCACTAGCAGTAGCTGAAGTTGCACTATTAGATGCACTTGTAGCTGAAGCACTGGCTTCACCAGCTTTAGTTGTTGCTGTAGAAGCTGAAGTTGATGCACTAGATGCACTTGCAGAAGCTTCGTTAGCTTTGTTTGTTGAAATAGTTGCTTGAGCAGTAGCTGAAGCTAACTGAGAAGACATTGCTGTCTCTGCCCAGTTCTTATTAACAGCATCATTAGCGTTAACTGGGTTAGCAACATCTTTAATCCTACGGGATTGGGCATCCCAAACACCAGTAGTGTCCTTAACGATAGCATCAGCTACGCCATCAGCAGACTCTTGTGCTGTGTAAAGGTTAAATGCCGCAAGTAAATCTAAGTCTTTCTCTAAAAGTACAGAGCCGTCAGTAAAGTTAACTGGAGCACTATCTTTAGGAGTCTCTCTTCGAATATCAATGATAGTTCCTGCAAGAGGTGCAGGGCTAATTTGAACTGTACTAGAGTTCAGAAGGGTAAAAGCAGTAATGACACCGTTAACCCGAACCTTGATATGAGAAGAATCAAGATAAGAAAACGGGATAGCATAGTTTGTAGTTGCTCCGTTCCCTGTGTATTGCACGTATGAGTACGCCACTTAATTTCTCCAAAAAGAAACCCCACCGAAGTGGGGCTTTAATTTATTGTTGAGGTTCTTGAGGTAAGCTCAAAGCATCTCGGAATTTCTGTTGAACCATTTCCTTACGAGGATTTGAATTACTTGCTCTCTTCTCGGCATACGCCTTGTTGAATGGAGTAGTTAACTCAGGCATCTCGTTAGTGATTAGATGTTTAGTCGCCAATTCACGGTAGGCACGAACAACTTTACGGATTTGTTCTGCTTTACCACCTGGCTCATACACACCTAGCTCATTCGTTGGGTCAGACAAGATAGCGATATAGCGTGGGTCTTGAACTGTTTCTCTAAGTTGTTCATAGAGGTTCTTACCTGTCGCTGGATGCTTAACTAAACCAACAAGCTCTTGCATACGGTCATATGCAGAACGCCCATTAGGATGTTTAATCTTAGTTAGGTCTATACGTCCATTGAATAGTTTTGCTTCAGGAGGTTCAATACCAGTATTTAAACGGACTAGCTCTCTGTCCACATCGTCATATGATTGCTTCTGAGTTGGAAGCGGTGACATTGGGAACAAAGCTGTATCTGATCGTTCAATAACTGTACCGAACAACGGATGACGCATTCTGTCTAAATCTTTATTGATGCCTGGAATGTTCTTCGCAATCTCATCAACAATAGAATAGGCAACCTTATAGTCATCTCCATAGACATCATTCATTAAACGGAAATAAGGCACAAATGAACCTAGGCGTTTACCTATAGTTGACTGTGCAGTTCTTTCGTTTTGGAACAGGTCGATAACTTCTTTAACACCTGTTAATGATGACATCTCAGCAAAGTTAGTTGCAAAGGAAGCAGCAAGACCAGTCATAACTGCATCTTGGTCAGCCTTCGTACCATACTTGTAGATGTCTTTTACCTTACCCATAAGAGTAAAGAAACGACCATATGGGTCTAACTTGTTAATCTGTACACGCTCACCTGTCTCAGAATCAATTACGACTGAGTATGGCTGGATACCAGCACCTCTAGTGATAGCACTACGGTTCTTATCAACCTTGATAGTACTTCCCGGCTGGAGTGGGCCTGAGCCTTCCATCATATCGGTGAACGACAAGATGATTGCTGAACCCATAACTAATGAACCGACATGAATAGCCGCTTCAGCTTCAGCCGCATCACGTCCACCACGAGCAATCTTATCTTGAAGTGTCTTTGTAAATGTTTGAACTGCTGGAGTTCTTTCAGCTACAAAGTTCATGATGTTGAACGGGGTACGGATAAACGGCATAACCTGTGTAACGATAGGATGGTTGTTACGCACATCACTTAAGCTCTTACCGAACTTACCTATAGCTCCATCGCTAAGGTCATTTTGGAAGGTTGAGTAGCGTGAGTATTCCAAAGCTTTACGAGCAAGTGGGTTCTCAGACATACGACCAGCAACTGAGGCATCTAGTTGATCTTGTAGAGCAATCTGAGCGTCAATCTTGGCTAACTTAATAGCATCCTTATAGTCATAACCTTTAGCTAAAGCATCATCTAAAGCCAATCCCATCACACGACCACGGAATGTCATCTGTTTGATGAGTTCGTCTGTAGCCAACATACCTCGTTTACCAATGAAACGGTTTAAGTTACCGAGTGTGTTTGCCCAGCCGTGTTTCCATGGTTGAATCATTTGATGAAGGGGTAAGTCAGAACTTCCAACAAAGATGTCATTACCCTTCTCAGCCGCTTCGTTCATCAAACGACCACCATCAAGGTAAGTCTTTGAGTTATAGAATGACTTCAAAGCATATAGAGCAGACTGGTGAACAGTAGAAGACATCTCAACGTATTCACGTAGAGCACTTCTAGTCATGTTCTTGTCACCACTTAGCAAACCACCAAGAGCACGGTTGCCTGGTTCAAAGACTGCCATCTGCAATCCACCAAACAAGTTGGTAGTTAAAGTCTTTACTGAGCCAAGGATGTTGTATACCCAAAACTCGTTAAGGGTTCCAATACTTACGTTAATACCACGCTTGATACTGTTATCAATTAAGTCCTGTAAAGACTTAGCTTCAAGACCAGTTGTAGACTTAGCCGCGAGTTCTACTGCCTGAGCATAGGTAATTGGGTCTAAGCTATCTCTCATTCGTTTAGCTTGATAAGCTGTAGAACGGGCTTGTTGATTAGACAAGTGAGAGTTAAGACCAGCAACCTTCTCGTATGACTCAAACAACTTAACTGTGTCTTCAGAGTTATTTAGGTAGGCATTACGGAACTTTTCGAATAGACGGTTCTCTACACCAATAGTTGTAGCTGTAAGTGTCGATAAGTCAGTAACATTAAGTTTCCCTGAGTTGAAAGACTCAACTAACTTGTTAGAAACTTCAGCATCATCTGCATAGTTTGTTACACCAATTCTGTCTAGGAGTTCACCTGAACGAGCCTTGGCATCCTCAAACGAGACTGTCTTACCTAAGTCACCTGTTTCCCATGCTCTGCGAGTTGTATCTGCAACACCATTAAGGAAGTCTTCACGAGCCTTAGTACGAGCTTCTTTTACAAGAGCTTCATCACTGTAAGTCTTATTGAACTCTTCAGCCGCATTGAATGTTTTATCCATGTTGGCACGAGTTGTGGCTGTTTCACCTACACCTGTACCTGCTTTGGTTACCGTATTATCGGTTGCATTCAACGCATTATCTGCGGTGTTTACAAGAGGATTGTCCTTAGCAACTAGAGACTTCTTACCTTTAAGATAACCTTGTCCTGCACCTAAAGTTCCACCTAATACAGCACCACCAGCCGCACCAAAAGCAGTAGCACCAGCAACCTCAGCCATAGAGAAACCTTCTTGACGACCAATGTCTGTCTTGACGTTTTGCTCTAGGGTATTAGTTACTGCACCATCAATAGCACCTTGGATAGCACCTGTCTTTACACCTTGAACTGCGTATTGTTTAATAGCTTGACGAACACCCATCTTAGCTGTCTCACGTGCACCTACTGCCGCAGCAGTGCCAGTACCCATAGAGAACAAACCAATGAGGTTCGTAGGGTCAGTGGCGATAGATTGAACTGAGTCAACTATGCCCTGCCACTTACCATCCTTCTGCTTGTAGAAAGGAACAGTTCTGTCCCATGTATCCCACATAACAGCAATGGCTTGACGTTCTTTTTCATTGAATGAGTTACCTGCAAGACGACCTGACAAAGCCATGAGAGAACCTGTGTTCAAGTTCCAGTCACGCATTTGTTGCATATAGTCGTCTACTAGTTCATCAGGATTACCTGCGAACTCTTTACCGTTAATCCTACGGTAATACGTGCGGTACGCATCCAAGACACCTGTATTTGACTTCAGGTCTGTACGACCTGTTATCTCTTGTTTACGGACTTCGGGGTCTAGAGCACCTGACGCATGAAGGTTATTAGCCAAGTCCATCAACTCAGCTTCAGTCAACGTATTAGGTGACTTATATTTGAAGCCGTTAATATCATATGTTGGCATTATTTATCCTTTTCCATCTTAATGGTGATTCCGTTCTGTCTTAGAGCCTCACCTGGCTGAAGAACTTTTGGACTGTTTGGATTTGTTGGACGTGCAGAATCAGATAAAGTCCCACCATTACCGTTAGGTAAATTTACTTGGAACTGGTCAGCACCTGAATCAGCAATCTTCTTAGCAATCTTGCGTTTAATCTCGATTGGTAATTGTGAAAGCTGTCTATCTTTGAACTGCTCAGGGATAACGTCTTTGTGGCTATCGTATAAGTCCTTGCCTTTCATATAGAAGGTCTTGCCCCATTCATCTTGATACTTCTTCAGGGCTGGGCCATACGAATCGGAGCCAATAAAGAAGTCATTAGACTTATTGTTTGACTGCACAATCTGTTTACCGTAGATAAAGCCTGGGTCAGTATCAGGGTTCTGAAACTTACCTTGAGAGTAAATAGTCTGAATAGCAGAGCGTTCCTCTTTAGAACCTGCACTAGCCATCAGTCGACCTTTAAGATATAGAGCTTCTTGTGGATCGTTAATACCTGCAAACTCATCAGCAATTTCTTGTAGACGAGAACGGGTAAATGTTCCACCATCAGATAAGCCCTTCTTAATCTGTGTGGCTAACTTGTTACGCTGAGTCTGACTTAAAGCACCATACTTCTCTTCGTTATTAACGATGTCTTTAATATCTTTACCAGCAGTTAAAGCTGTTTCCACCTCATCAGTGAACATATCCATAGCATCTGATCTCTCACGTTGCTTACGGTAGTACTGTGAAGTTTGAACCTTATCAATAGCTGAGTTAATCTTATCTAGACCATCAGGCCCGAGTACTCGCTCAACTTTTACGCCATCACCTAAGTCAGACTTAAGCCATTTATCCAAGAACTCTTTGTCTTTATTCTCAGCAGCAATCTTGGCAATGTTAATGAGCATCTCTTTTTGACGCTCCACTGACGGAAGAATGCCATCTCTACGAGACGCTTGGTATTTTCCAACCATCTGCTCAATACGTCCTTCAGCAGTAATCGTATCGTCAGCCTTAGCTGAATCGTAGATGTCCTTAAAGTTCTGAAACAGAACTGCTTCAGCTTCATCAGCCGTTCTCTTGGAGAGAATCGCAGAATGTTGCTTCTTAAGTTGAACCTTAAAATCATTAAGTTTGGTATCAAAACCAGCAACCATGAATCTATCGGCACCTGCAAGTGCTTCTTCACGTTGCTTGTTGATATACGTATCTAGCTCTGCATCACTATTAAATGACACATTACCGTTCTTTAAGTCCTCAGATAGTTTAGTTGCGATGGAGTTAACAGAGTTCTCTCCGTGAATACGCTTTACCTGAGCGACAAATACAGGGGACTTGAAGTTTGGCAGTTCGCCATTCTTAATCTTAGTTCCCAATTCTTCTGCTGAAAGAGAGCCAGCAAACCGTTTGGCTTCTTCTTCCGCTTTCTTGACCGCATCGTTATACCCTGCGTCAAGTTTTGGTTGTGCAACACCTAGAGCCTCAGCTAAGGCGAATGCTTTGTTTGCTCGTGGGTCAGCTTGAATCACTGCCCCTTGGACTCGTGGTGTAGCTACGGTCTGTAGTGCCTCAGCACGTACACTTGAGTCTACCTGTGTCCTTGCCATATATTTCCTTTAAATTAAGGTAATGCACCTTTACTACGGGCATCACTATATGTAGTTCCAATCTTCACTGCTGCACCTAAGTAGTCAGCACCTTGTGGAGTCTTTAAGTTACCAATCTGAGTTGCCGCACCTGCCCAAGCATTACTCTTGTCAGTTTCAATTGCACGGTCACGTCTTAGGTAATTAACCTCTGCGTTTGTATTTGCATTGCCACTACTACTTCCTAGTTCTTGCAACAAAGCATCTACTGACAAACCAGTTACATTTGACTCACCTGCTGATACCCGAGCCTTAGCCATATCTCTTTGAGCAAGAATGTTGTTCTTATTCTTTTCTCCTGCTAAGTTCTCAGCTTCTTGTTGCTTTGTGAGATTGGCATTGGCATAGTTAGTACGCAATGCTGTCATTTGGTTATCGTAGTTTTGCTGATTTATCTTGGTCTGAACTTTAGCGTTCTGATCTTGTGCGTAGACTGAAGCAGCGGTGGAGGCAATGGACAGAACCGCTAGTGTTGTTGGTTCACACATCTTCTTTCACCTTATAAAATTGAATAAATTTCTCACCATCAATGCCCATGGCTATAGGCTGACCAAAGTCAAACCCTAGCCATTTAAGCCATATGATGTGCACGGGATTCTTTTCCCATACGAAATTAGTTAAAAGTGGATAGTCTTTGTGCATAGCCTCTACGTAAGGTTTGCACTGAGATATAAACTCTTTCTTGATTTTCTTAATGTCATCTGTAGCCAGCATCCATGGAACACCTAAGCTACCTTTCTCGCCAGTGACACCGAACATAGCGATAGCCTTACCCTGCCATTCAACAACGTAAGGCGTATCACTAATGTTGTATCCCTGTAGGAATGCTTCTTCAGGTTTCTTATGGGACATAGCCCATATTTCTTCCTTGTCGCATTCCCGTATGTGAGCACTTAAATAAGCAATGTCAGTTAACTTTGCTTCCCTAACGAATGCTTTATGTTCCTTTACTCCGTTTGACATACATACCTTCCCAGTCTGCACTCAGGAAAGAACATGGCAATGGTGTGTCCGAAGACAACTCAATGTCCACTCCAGTGTTCTGAGCGAGAATTGGGAACTTCATATTGCCAGTATCTAGGTCAATTAAACCTATCGTTGCCGATGGGAGACCTAAAGTCTTACCTGAGTAAATATATTCGTAGGTTCTGCGACCACTTGGAGTTACGTTAGTTTTGAAATATCCAGTGTTCGAGAAGTTAATCTGCATTGTTCTGAGTTGTAGACGACCTACTGTGTCAGACTTTTGAGCATTACCTGATTGTTGCTTTACTGTGATTGGGCTGAACTTGTATCTAAAGACATACTTACGTCCAACCACCAAGTCACAATCTGTGTAGTTGCCGAGGACTCGACCACCACCTACAGTTGCTTCTATAGGCAATCTGATACCAGCTTTCTTAGGTTGCCCTGTAGCAACCACAGCTTCCCAGTTACCAACAGTAAGAGCACCTGGAAGATTAGCCACAGAAATGTTTGTGTAAGTTCCGTCATAAGTAAGGTTCGCTTTAGCAACTGTTAGCTTACGGTCAAGGTGGACTGTGTATGGTTCGTTTGTTCCAATGTCACCAGTAGCCACTGAGAGTTTCTCTAAGTAAACGCCATCTGATCTTTGGATAACGAGGATGAGGTCAGAGAGAATAAAGTCTGCATTGAGTACTTCATCTCCAGCTTCAAATGCCCATGTAGACCAAGAACTTTGTAGCTTCTCTTGTCCATTAAAGTAGAACTTGTAGATGTATACCTTGTTTCTATTTTCTTTAGAAAGCACTGCAAGCATCGACTCGTTCAAACAAGGAGCAATCTTGTAGACGTTCTTAGGGATGTACTCCGGGACATGACTTGTAATATCTGTAGAGTCGTTAGTACCTGACACATCGTCAATGGTGTAGTACTCACGCATACCTGAGTATTCACCTTTAGGTACAGAGAAGTAGATGTTCTTACCAATACCTACTGGCTTGGCTTCCACTGTATTCTCGAACTCTGTAGACTGCTTAACAGCAATAGTCTTAGGAGTTAACAAGTCACCTGACTCAACCACGAACTGAGTTTGGGCTGAGAACAAGAGTAACTGACGGTTAAATGGAATAGCGTGTAGAAGTGTAGATACCTTGGTATGACTTACAGTCACATCAATAGGGTCAGAATCTAACAGTTGAGTTGTGGTTGTTCTATAGAAGTTAAAGAACTCACCTGCCTCAGAGAAGATGACAGACTCATCAGCCAAGAAACCTAGACGATTACGATAGAAGAAAATATCGGTAATCTTACGGGTTACAAAGGATGGGTCTTCGTTACTAGATACAGTACCAATGGTACGGTTATCCCAAGTAGCTCTATCAAAGGTAAAGCTACCATCACTATTACGAATTAACGTGTGAGGCATGGTGCTACTTGTGTAGCCTAGACGGGTATTAGGCTTGATTGTTTCTTTCCAAGCACCTGTACCAGTAGAGTCAAACTCTACCCAAAAGTTATCGAAGCCGTTGTTCTTATCTCCGATTACTTCTACAGCAAAGCCATCTACTCCAGCATTAGCTGGTAAGTCTTGGAACTTCTGTACTTGGTCTTTAAGTGCAGCCATTGCACCATTGTTAAAACCATCTTCAACACGGATGTTGAAATCAGAAGCTGTGTTACGTAAGTAAACTACAGAACCAAAGCGAGATACGGCCCAGTTGCCTGAGTTGTATCCAGCACTGACTAGACCATTAAACATCTGAGTTGCAATGAAGTCTGTAGAAATGTTGGCTGTGTGTGAACCTGAAGTGCCATCAGGAGTTGTATAAGAAGCTACAGTATTACCGTTAACAATGACTGAATAAGTCTTGCCGTAGTTACCTGCTTTAACAAAGATGAGTGTTTCGAATGGACGTGACGGACTATTGGTTGAGCCTGTAGTTACCGTAATTGACTTGTTTACCATGAAGGTATAGTCAGCTACAGTTACCGCACGGAAGTTATTAGTAGGGTCTGAGGCAGTTAAATAGCTTTTACCATTAGGAAAGTTAACTGTCTTTTGGTTACCTAAAAGGTCATAAACCCTCAAGTCACCATTAGTCACCACTACTACATATCTCTCAGAGTCATCACGGTTGATTGTATGGATATAAGCATTACCTAAAGAACCACTAATAATTTTCTTGAGGTGCTTAGTAGGAGGTCTCTTCCTCAACCCTTGTGACGTTGTACTCAGACCATTCTCTTGCAATTCAGCTTGAGATGAGAGGCGTAATGTAAAGGGTTGCTGAGAGACACCATTCACCAAGTTTGGGATGGATGAAGAAATCAGCATGGATTAGAACCTTCTAAGTGATCTAAATACAGTTGGGTTACCTGTTAGGATGTTGTAGTCACCAGTCACTCCCTCAGCTTTCTTGAGGTCAATGAGAGCATCACGCTCATCAGTTGCTGTGAACTGGTAGAGGGCTTCAGAGCCTACAGTTCTTGACTGGAAAATTCTTGCGGCTTTAATTGTTATGTAATGACGTGCAGCTTGTGGAAGGTCTGTGAACGGTAGAAGAACAACCATGTCAACCTTAATCTGTTTGTTAAGTTTGTAGGTATGGTTTCTACGGTCATAGAGCTTAGTGCCTCTATTCACTACATCTACTTCCCTATCGTCTGTGGTTGAATCCACACGCAGACAATTGGTAGGGACAGTAATCTCTCCTGAGTAAGTGTCAGGCGAGAGAGTAATCTCTTTGTCGATATTGAAGTGCCAGCCCTTAGTTTGGACTTGACGTGAAACTTCAGACAGTATGGATTGTGCTGTTACAGCATCAGCCACTGACGAAATATCCGATATGGAGGAGATAGGAGATTCGCCAATAACAGACAAAATCGTGTTGATTGCCTCAAGCTCCGAAGTCGGAGTTAGTACAGTGGACATATTTATCACCAATAAAAAAAAGGGAGACCCTCGTTTAGAGAGTCCCCCTTGGGTTGAAACTATTAGGCTACTGCACCAGTTGCCAATTCGATTGCACACTCAGGACGGAGAATACCGTGACCCATAGCGTATTTAGCAACCATCAATGTACCTTGGCGGCGGATGTCATACTCTGACTCCATTGCCAAGTCCAACAACTTAACTGTACCTACAGCTTCTTTTTGGATAACCAAAGCAGCAGTAGTACGTGCATCTACAGCGTAACGAGCAGAAGTACCTGCTTGTGTACCAGTAGTGATGTTAGTTGAAGGCAAGTGGTTTGTAGCAACGATTGTCAAACCAGCGATACGTAGTACCTTACCATCAGCATAAGCACCAGCACCACCCCAGTCTTTGTTCAAGACTTTAGTGTTTTGTGCCAAAGCGTAGTACTGAGCAGGGCGTACGAAAGCATAACGCTCATCTTCAGGAACATCCTTCTCGTCAAACTTTTGAGCCGCAGCGAATAAACCTGCGATTAAGTCATCAGAGCTAGTCAAGAAGTCAGCGTCTTCGATACGTGAACCACCGTTACCACCAGTAACAGTAGCTGAAGCACGAGCAGCCAATACACCAACTTGCAATAGTTGCTTGTCAGCAGTGTTAGCCAAAGCCTCACCTAACTTACGGCTATAGTTAGCACGTACGTCATAGTGGTTCTTAGCTTCATCAATGTTAGCGATGAATGTGTTAGAGATGAGCAAGTCATCAATAGTGATAACACGCTCTGCGTGGTTCATAGACTCGCCAAGAATCTCGTTACCAGGAGTGTGGTAAGCAGCAGAGAAATTACCAGTTACAGGGAATTGTGCTGATTTACCTGAAGCAATAGTGCGAACCATGTGCTTGTCCATCATCACGTTCTTCTCAGCGAAAGCTGTTAGAACTTCACCTGCGAATACTTTTAGAAACAATGCGTCTTTATCTGAGCCACCGTTAATGGCACCAAGACGGCTTGGAGTTGCGTTAGACATATTTAATACCTCGTGTGAGTTAATAAGAAAGTTAGATGCACCTTCTTAGAACCCGAACACATCTACACAGAGTTATCCTCCTCGGAGGGCTAAGGCGTGTAATCAGTTTCTTAGAATTGCAATTCCACCGCATAGTTATGCAGTGTGGACAGTTTCTTAATCACGAGAGGAACTCCGTGGGGGAGTCGAACACCCCATCCATCCCTATTAAGAGGGACGCTCTACCATTAAGTTAACGGAGTAAATGCAAACCCCCAGTCGTAGAACTTACTTTGTTCATGAGTGAGGGTTGCTCCCTACAGTCGAGACCATAGGGGAGGAGATTTACAAAATGTTTGAACGAGCTAGTTTTCGTTCTACCTTCGCACGGAAGGCTGGGTCTGATTTGTATTCAGGAGTAGCCATATCCTTTTGCATCTGAGCAATAGACTCATAGACATCGCTGGATTGACTTGCATAGTTACTGCCTTTGAACAAGTTAGGTTCACTTGGTCGACTTGCAGAGAACTTCTGATACATACCAGCCGCAGCAAGTTTGGCTTGGTTCATATCACCTGAATCAATGGCACGGTTGTAAGCGTTAATTTCTTCAACACTTAGATTGGCTCTTGCCCAATCAACCATCTCATTAAAGTTATCGTTACCACCTACTGCACTTTTGACCTCGGACTCGTATAGAGAGGCTCTCGCCTTCTGACCTTCAATAAACTGGTCAACGTAGTTCCGTGGATAACCTGCCTTCTCTAGAGCATCGTAGCTCTCTTGAGATAGTGCACCACTCTTTGCAAATTCATCAGAGAATGTTTGAAGGTTCAAACCTTTACTCTGTAGTTCGTCATTGACTTGCTTGTTTAAATCATCACCAGCAGGAGTATCTTCTGCCTTTGGTGCTTCTTCAGTTGGCTTACCACTAAGCTTCTTTTGAAGCTCATCGTATGCCTTAGCTAAGTCTTCAGGACTCTTGAATTTCTCAGGTAGCCACTCAGGGCGGTCTTCGGTCTTTCCATCAGTCGGTGGGTCTGTGTTATCGCCTGGCACAGCATTAGCCTTATCAACGACATCAACCATTTGTTGAACGTGATTAGGGTCTTCTACTGGAGGCGTAGAGTTAATTACGACTGTATCTACCATTAGTAATCAATAATCTTAAATTTAGTTTTAGGAGTCTCAGGTTTCTTAGAGACCTTCTCTTGAGTTTCTTTTTGTGGGACTTGAGGTGCCGACACTTGGTCAGCACCTTCAGTAACCACTACAGAATCCTCAGCTTTTTTATTGCTGGATTTCGCCATTCTGTTGTTCCATATTTGATTGCATCATCTTTCCACCAGCAGCGACAGCAGGAGCAATACCTTTTTCCATTGCCATCTGCATCATTTGCTGTTGTTGTGCTTGTTGCACCTCTTGTTCTAATTGCTCAGGAGGCTTAACTAGACCCTTCATATCAATACCTAAAGAGGAACCAATACGAGTTAGGGCATCTGACTTGTTAATCTCAGGAGGCAATTGAGCCACTTGACCAGCCGCTTGTAGGAACATATTAAGTTTGTTGAGGTCATTACCACGGCCCAAGGCTTCCATACCTGTGACAATCACTGGCTCTACAGTACCGTCAGGTAGCGTAGGCAGTTTCTTGGCACGAGCCATAGCGAACATGATTCGCTTAACTAGTGGTAGTTGGAACTCTTGGCTTAGGATTGAGTAAATACCACCAAGGGCAGACTCAAGCTCATTAGCCATGTAACGAATCTCTTCAGCCGTAACACGCTCACCCTTACGTTGGATGGCAGAATTAAGCAAGAACGCAAAAGATAGACGCTCGTTAATCGTGTTGACTGTCTCGAGGGCTACTCGGAAGTCATTGTATTTCTGTAGTTGTAAGGCTGAAACATCAGTTTGCATACCTTCAACAAACGCACCGTTGTCAGCTTCTGATAGTTCATTCATATCAGTGACACCGTTAGGGTTCACTAAGAATAAAACTTTAGCAGCCGCAGCAGAGCCTTCTACGATAGACTGGGTAAGTCCTTCTAGAGACAGCAAGTCACCTAGATATTCCTCTACGTAACCACGACCATAGTCCTCACCATCAATCTTGGTGAAACGGACTGGAATCCATGGAGACTTATCGAGAGGGTAGGAACCTTCTGTACCTGGAATCTTCTCGCCCTTAACTTCCTGATAGACCTGCCACTTCTCACCATCACGGTAGACGTGTGTGTACATCTCTACTGTATCGTGGTCAGTACCAGCTTTCTCGCCTTCTTCTTTACTATCTAAATCATTAGCGAATAGGTATTCACGGATTTCTTTAGGTAAAGCAGAACGAGCAACTGACTCTTTGGTGATAATTTCAAGCACGTTACCCATAGGATCTCTACGGACAACATATCGGTCTAAACGGAAGACTCGTATCCCACCTTCTTTAGGTAGGTATACAAGGCAGTTACCTGTAACTAAGAGATGCTTTAGGGCTTCAAAACCACCAACTCGGATAGCTGAAGCTTCAATCTCACTCATCACAGAGCGTTCAATTCGGTTTAATCCTTCTTCTACTTTAGCTCGTTGACCTTGTTGTTGAGTGATTTTCTCTAACGTAAAGTCATCAATAGCCAACCTAAAGAATGGTTCATTAGGCGGTAGTAATGCTAGAAGTAATTTTGATGCTAGGTTATTTACACCCCGTGCTCCAACACCTTGCCATGGAGTCGGCAGGATTGAAGCCGAAGAATGTCCATCTTTAGGTAGGAGCGATGGGATAGTAACCTCCGCACACTGTCTCGCTCGGTCTAGAATAGTCTTACGACTAGTCTCTAGCTTGGCATATTTGCCTGAGCAGGTTTGGTTTTTATCCATCCCCACATCTCCTTAATTAAGCTGTTGGGATATTTAAACCAGTGCCCTCTGAACCTGTGCCAGTAGGGGCAGTCATATCAATACGCAACTTCCTACGACCTTTGTTCTGAGCCAATGCAGGGTCTTTGTTCGCATCCACTTCCGCACCAGTCTTCAACTCAGGAGCAGGTGCTGGCGGAGCAGGAGGTGGTGGTGGAGGTGCTGGGGGTGGAGCCTTTGGTGAAGACATACACATACTTATTTCTCCAGTACTTTCTTTGTTTGGTTTGTAAATTGGTAACGCAGAAGGCGAATAACACTTACCTGCCCCTGCTTAAATCGGATGCTTTCAAGACCTTCCTCTGATTCAGGCATTCGGTCAGGAAAGGCTTGCTCTAAATGTTCTAAAAGTTCTTTAGATACATAAGGAAACTTGTTGTTAATCATTGAGTTCTCCTATTGTGGAACTTTTGATAAATGGGGGAGTTAACCCCCACTTACTTACTTAATTGGACAAGCTCCACCTGCACACTCTTCACCCTGAATCTCGTCAAAAGAATTAGCTTCTTCAAACTCGATAGGCTGTAATGTGGAGGCATAGGCATCATAGGTTTCTTTAGTCACCACTTCTTGTGGCAAGTAGAGATACCCTAAGTCCTTGGCAGTCTTTGTTGGGTCTGCTCTAAACAAGAAGCTCACACCAACATAGTTATCCCAGTTATCAAGTAACCAGTCCACAATGGCAGGTACTTCATCTACAGAGTAACTAATGGTTGCCGATACGTTTTGGTGACACCAAGATTGCATCAGCATCTTGTAACGCTCTAGCTGACTAATAGCTGACTCTAAGTTAACCTCAAGTTCCTTGCCGTCCTTCTCAAATTTCTCAAAAGGAACATCGTCCCATTTCACCGGGAAAGTAATCAATACAGCTTCTGCATCCATCGGGTTATCAATTACCTTGTAACCTGCGGCTCTGCATAGCGGTACTAGTGGGTCGTGTTTCGAGAAGTTGACGTTGTTAAACACATAGCGACCAAGAGGCTTATGGACTCCCTCTGTTGTATCCATGATCTTAGAGAGTGTTCCCGAAGGTTTAACTGTAGTGACATTCTTAGGACGTGGAAGCCCAAGTTCGTCAGCCATTGAGTAAGCTCCTCCAGTAGCTGTTCGATTGAGTTCGGTGTAGTCGTAAGCTCTAAGGTCAGGTCTCCGCACGATACCCGTAAGCCCAACTCCACAGAGTCGAAGGAAGTCGTTATTAAGGTGCCAGGCTTCTTGGAGGATACCGTCACGTAAATCAACACAGGTCTGTCTGTAATTAGCTCTAGCAGCGAGGTGTATAGCAGTGCGAAGTCCTGAAGAGTCTCCTTTGAATTTTCCAATGTCTACCTCAGTTAAGTTACAGAAGCTCTTATTACCTAAGAGGATTTCTGCACATGGATTAACACCCTTAAACCAAGGAGCACGGACAGTTGCTGTTTGTCCGTTAATAAAGCCTGGCTCAGAACCACCAGCTTCAACCATCATCTCAAAGATGTTCTCTAGTTCAGGCTTAGTTGGCTTAGTCTTAAATAAGAGTGAGTTATTAGATTGGGCACGTTGAATGTTCTCTACCCAAAAGTCTTTCTTAGCTACAGCAAACTCTTGCCATTCGTCCTCACCATAGGAGAACAAGGCAATCTCTGCTGATCTTCGGGAGCTAAGGATTGTTCCTAACCAGTTAACAATGTCTAGGATGTCAATACGGCTTAAGAGCGAACCTGCTCTTTTGTTGAGGATTTGGAAGATTGCCGAGTACGCTTTGGCGATTGCGTCATCCCCCGAGCTAATCCAGCCATAGCCCTTAAGTCGCTCCCCTGCTGGACGGATTTCTGAGAAGTCCAAGACCAGCTTCTTGGCTGGGTTAGGGTGAGCCAAGAGCTTACCAATAGACTTAGCCCACGCTTCAGCAGAGTCCCCGACTTTGATTGTCCACGTGCCATTTTCATAGGATTCTTCATTCTCTTGCTTGCCACCTTTCTCAGTTCTAGAACTACGAATAAGCTCTAGTTTTTCTATAGGCTTTCTGAAGCCAGTCAATTGACCAACGATAGGACGGAAGCCCACACCGCATCCTTGTAGCAATAGCCAAAGGACATCCACCACATCTTGTACTGTCTCTACGTGTGTGAAGCTACAGTTGAATTGAGATGCTTCACGTTTCTTTGATACGTCTGTACCGCCTAACCAAAGTGTTCGACCTGAAGTCAAAACCTTACGGTCAAGCATGAGTTGCTGTAGTTGCATGAGTTCATCGAACTCTTCAAAGGTCAGGGCAGTGCCACCCTTAGCTCTTTCCCACAGCCATTTTTGATGTTGAATAACACGGCCAACAGTTTGTTCCCAAGTCTCGAAGTTTTTACCTGAGTCATCTGTAGGTCGGTTATAGGTTCTTCGTGTAATTAGTTGTGCTCTTAGTGATGGTTGATACATAGTCTCTCTGTAAATAAAAAACCACCCGAAGGTGGTCTATTGGTTCTCTTGTTTTTTCTTGTTGAAGATTCTGTCCCAGTTATCCTCAAACTTCTTTCTGTCGGGAATTGGGCGAGGCTTATCACCCTTCCCATTACCGTCAGGTCTGTGACTCATTTGCGTAGTTCTGTCTGATTTTGTCGAGGTAGTGCTGGAGCTTGTCTAAGTCCTGAAGCCCACCTTTTTCTTTGTATCTCAATAGATACTTAAGGGCATTGCCTTCCCAAAAGTCTAAGTCCCAAGCGTCAATAATGTCCCATGGCTGAATAGCTTTTAAGTAATGGCTACCACCAACCTGCTTTGAATCTGTAAAGGTAGGTTCTGTTACGCTGGATTCCATAGTTTCACCTCGTTATTCTGTTTATCAAAATCTTCGTATCGAAGGATTCGAGCTACTCGTGCTTGAGACAAAGCAAACTCTTCTGTTAGTCCTGCCTTCTCATAGGCTTTGACTACGTGCTTCCAATAAAGTCCTTTAAGGTCTTTCTCTTTAGCCCAAGGAGTTCCCTCTTCAAGAGCAGCAAGAAGAATCTTCTCGGCAGTCTTTGGGCCGATACCTGTACAGCCTGGGTATCCGTCAGTAGCATCACCAGTCAATGCCTGAGTCATGTGCCATTTATCTGCTTCATGAGTGTTGACCTCAAAAGTTGTATCCGTGCCAAAGTTGTAATGAACACCTGGGATACACTTCAAGTCCTTGTCAATGGTGCAGATAATGTACTTGCCTGAAAGCTTAGGGTCTGTTGCCAAGATACCCATTACATCGTCACCCTCGAGCCTTGGGGTCTTAACGCTGAAGTGTTGGGTCATCGCCCACTCACGGACAAACTTAAGAAGCATTGGCTTACGGCTAGTTGAGCGATTAGATTTGTACATGGGGTACACATCCTTACGCCAGTTCTCTGTGTCAGACCAAGCAAGGGTTACTTCAGTAGCTCCAGTTTTCTCAAGGATGTTCTCTAGAGTTCTTGTGAAGTGGGCTTTAGCTTCATCTTCAAAAGCATGAAGAGTCCACATACCATCGCCCCAATCCACTGGAGTCTCAGAAGAACTTGCTGCTTGATAGGCTAGGATGTCCGCATCAATAAGTGCTTCACGAGCCATAAGTGAACCTCTTGTCTAGCAAGGCACATGGAGCAGCAGGTGGAACATTGAAGTAGTTCCTTATTGCTAAAGCACCACTGAACTGCTGGTGCTCTAGTGCAACCAATGCACTGTGTTCTGCAACTGAACGCATGAACTTAACCATCTTTACGATGTCATCCTGCGTTAGATATGTCGTCTCTATACCAGCTTCCTCTGCAATCTTGATGCAAAGCTTTTGGTCTTCAGACATATGTTTAATGTCATATTCGTTAATCATTTCTTCATCCTGAAAATAGGCATGAGCATTACAGGGGGTCTTAGTCAACCTTTACGATTCCCCTGTAGATAGCCTTGTGTGGATAACCAATGGTCTTCTCAAAGCAGTACGTGATTCCGTCTTTCTTTGAGATGTAGCCTTCCCAACTGGCAGTAGATGTCACCCTTCCTGAGCACATATCCTCAGAAATAACTGTGTCAATCTTTTGGTAAACAGTGTGAGCAAGAACGCTTAGTGCGATACCAACCAAGATTCCCCAAAGCAGTTTGTAGTCATATGTCATCAAGCTCCCCTTCAGGTATTGGATTGTGGATAGCCTTGATGTAATCATTGAGGTGACTGTTATCCATAAGGACTTGAGTTAGACCACCTGCCATCTTTCTGACAATGACTTCTTCTTCTGCATCGTGTTCGTTAATCGACATCTGAAACCAAATAGCATGGAACAATTCATGCAGTAGGGTGTCTAGTTCCTCTACTGGGTGTTGTCCGTCTTGCACCACAATTTCTAATTTAGAATTCATGCACAAGCCAACATGAGCTTGACCGAGTTCATTCAATGGCACCCAACGGATTCCATACTGACGACCCATAACCCTTAAGGATTTGGGACGCTTCTTGATATGCTTCATAAGTAACCACCGTCTCTTAAATGCTGAAGCCCTGGGCCTGTGATGTGCCATGTACGACCATACAGATCAGGTGCTTCAAGTGTTGATATAAAACCTATAGAGGCAGCCGCCGCTACTTCCTGAGCTTTCTCTCTAGCGAAGTTAGACTGGACTGAGAATCCACCTAAGTACGCTTCGTGTACTACTTCATATAAAGGCTGTATTAGTGCGTATCTGCCCATGTAGTTCCTTTCTTGGATTCACCTGCAAGTGGGCATCTAAACTTGTAATGTTCACCAGCAAGAGCTACACAACGAGTAGCAATTTCAGCTACCTGCTTTGCAACCTCTTCTGATTTACAAGCTATTTGGACTTCATCGTGTGACCATGCACAGAAGCAATAGTCACCATCCCATCCATGTTTAAGCCCACTGGTCTGTAAAGTTTCTTCAAGAATTACTAGCCACTTTTTACAGACAATTGCACCTGCACCTTGCAGTAATGTGTTTAATGCACTGTGTGCACTTCTAACGTATATTTTTCGCCCGTCAAGCCCGATGAGATAGCCGCGTTTAGCAGACTCTTGAACACTCTTGACGAGTCTTCCGAGTGCTGGAAGTGAGCTAAGAAACTTCTTCTTAAGTCTCCGTCCATCACCTGCATCTCCATTAACAACGGAACCAATTTTTTCATCCCCTGCTCCGTATAAGAAGGCATAGATGAACGTCTTTGCTTGAGGGCGTGTGTCGAGTCCCGCAGCCTTTTGATTCTCTGTATGGATGTCTCCGTTTAGGAGCACCTGACCGTAAGACCCTGCGTCCCACTTTGCCATGTAATGAGCTAGACACCGCAACTCCAATCCCGAAGCATCAGCCCCGACCAATGTCCAACCATTAGGGACAGTAAACAGAGAACGACAATCATGCCCGTAAGGGCTGGCACTTGAGGGTACTTGTGAGATATTTGGGTAGGCGTGAGTCGCTCTCCCAGTAACCGCACCATTCGGATTAACGCTTCCATGAATCTTTCCTTTCTTAACCAGCTTCAACCATGCCTGGTCACCCTCAGCTAACTGAGAGATACGCTTAGATACCAATAGGTATTCCGTAAGCAACTTGCATGGTGGATAGTCCAGCTTTCCTAATACGACTTCATCAACCTTTGGCTTTCCACTTTCGGTGTGCTCTGTAGGTTTCCACCCATATAGAGTGGTGAGTCGGTTTGCTATGTGATCTCGAGATGACGGATTAAAGTCGATAGTCTTTTGACGTTTAACTGGTACACCCTTTACATACCCACGAGTCTTGTTGTTTGTCTTGGGAATAAAGTCAGGGAGGTTTACCGTCCATGAACCAAAGTAATCTTTAAGTTCTCTCTCTAGTTCGCCACGTCTTTTGACAAGTACTGAATACAGTTCGGATGCCTTCTGCTCGTTAAAGTAGAAACCATTACGTTCTTGTCTAGCCATGAGCCATGCCACTTGATGCTCTAGCTCAATAGACTGTTGGCTAAATTCTTTACTGTTTAATTTATCTAATAAGGTATGTGTGACGTGCACATCCTGAATACAGTAATCAAGCATCTCTTGGGTAAATACTTCCCACCCACCTGTGTAGTCACCCTTGTAGTTACCTAAGCGATTACCCCAAGCTTCTAAGGAGTGTGAGCCATAGAGTTTCTTTGGTAACTTGCCACTAGCCATGAGCTTAACGTCATGCTCTTTAATGTTGGCATAAACCAAACGAGCTAAGACGAGAGTGTCAATTACCCTATCTTTAGAAACAACAAACCAAGGGTATAACTTCTCCAATACAGGAATGTCATACTTAATTACGTTGTGCCCAACAATACAATCAGCATCCATAAGATGCCTAAGACCATGCTGAACAGAAGTCCCAACCCAAGAGTTGCAGACACCTGTCGATGTATCTTTGATAACTAGGCAGTGAACCTTAGTTACCTCATCAAGAAGACCATCGGTCTCCAAGTCAAATATCAATGCCATGCTGTCCCTTTCGACTAGCCAAATAAAAAGGGGCAAACCTTTCGGAATGCCCCAATCACTTCACGGAGATTTACTGCTTTACAACAAGGAGATTAGTCCTGCCAAATAGATACCTACTGCCACCACTTCAACTAGGAACAAGGGGACATCTCTTTGTAGATACCCGGCATAAGTCCACATAGCACTACCAATCAAAGAGAACCATACGTTGACTGGATAGAAGTTAAAGGATGTTAAGCAGATACCTATAAGGCATAGGATTGTTCCTGACCACTTAAAGTAAATCATCTTGCTCAGGCTTATATTCAGCCGTCTGCAAACGGATTCCAATGTGAGCCAGTTTGTCACGTACTTCATCCATAGATGAGGCGTAATGCACTGTGTCTTTAATGTATTCGCCAGTAGCATCTACGATTTGAAAACCATAATCAGCCTTAACAAGAAAGCCGTTATCAATTTTTACAATGTTAATGTCAACCATTATTTAGTCCTTTCCAAGAAGTAACGGGCATAACGCTGACCTGTTACTGGATGTTTCTTGTGCTTAGTAATGATGTTGAAACCAGCCTGACGAAGCTCGCTAATACGTTTAGATAGAGACTGGATTGAGTAATCCACGATTGCCTCACGCTGCGAAATGCTCTTGGCTTTTTTTAAATGACGAATGATTGTTTCGTTTTGACTCATGTGATTCCTTTAAGTTTGTTAACTTGGTTAATACGTTCGCCTAACCACTTCATGACTGGCACTGCCATAGAGTTACCTAAAGCTTTGTACCTAGCAGAGTCGGGAGGGCACTCTTTCTTTCTCCAAGGAATGTTGGTGTAACCATCAGGGAATCCTTGTAGTCGTTCACATTCTGTTGGAGTCAACCTGCGTACTGCAAGGTTGTTAAATAGGTATTGGTCTTGGGACGTTCCGATTGTGTATGTAACTTCGTCTTGCCCTAAGTAACCTTTACCTGCAACCTGTCCTACAGTTCCACCCTGCTCTCCTGTATTTGTAGGAGAACCACCTCTAACCTTAAATGCGTGAGCAACAAAGGTTTGTGCATGGTGTGATTGAGGACTTGGTTGTAATGCCTTTAGTGCTGTAGATACTTCTAGAGGTGTGGCACTAAAGTTATTTGCCTTGGCATCCTCTCGGATACTGTAGGCTTGTTGAACTAGAGGGACGTTACCCCCACCAGTACCCCATCTGCTTGTCATGGTCTGACATACTTCACCCATCTCTTTGACTCGACTATCTGCTGGGTGATACTCATAGACTGCACTTGCAATAAGATCAGTAGCATCCTTGTAGTCTCTTGCTTTTAATGTGCTGGCTGTTCCATCTTCTGAGTACTCACCGAATGCAACAAGGCGGTTCGTAGTAATTGAGGAAGTTCCTTCCCTCTGCGTTCTGCTCGGTTTAGAATCCCTTGACACGCTTTCGGACTCAAATAGAACCGAGGCGGCAGGTCTCCAGTCTCCAAGGTGTCCGACAACAAACACACGTCTGCGTCTTTGGGCCACGCCGAAGTACTGAGCGTCCAAGATTCTCTATGCGTACCCATACCCGAGTTCTGAAATCGCCCCGAGGAAGGAGCCAAAGTCCCGTCCTCCTGACGATGACAAGACACCTGGGACGTTTTCCCATATAAACCATTTGGGTTTAAAGCGGTCAAGTATTCCGCAATAGATGAGTGCCAAGTTACCCCTTGGGTCATCCAGTCCTTTTCGCAAACCTGCAACTGAGAAGGATTGACACGGGGTGCCTCCAACGAGAAGGTCAATTGTTCCAATATCCCATTCCTTATATTTGGTCATGTCTCCTACATTCGGAACCTTGGGATAGTGGTGTTCAAGAACTGCTGATGGAAACTTTTCTATTTCTGAAAACGCAGAAGGAGTCCACCCTAGTTCATGCCATGCTGTTGTTGCGGCTTCAATACCGCTACATACTGAAAGATATTTCATAGTTAAAACTCTTCTGCAACTGTTGATTTAGATTCCTCTTTAAACGGTGTTGGCTCATCGGTTTCAATTAACCTGCCTGTCTCACGGTCATAGAGGAGATAACCTGCAATACCAGTCTCGCCACTAAAGCGATTCTTAAGTACACGCAGAGTTGTTACGTTGGGGTTCTTGCCTTGCTGGTCTCGCTCTAATCCAATCACCATGTCGGATAACTGAGCAATAGAATGCGAACCCCTGAGTTGTGATAGTGAAGTCTTTGCACCTTGTTCGTGACCCCTATCACCTTCAGGTCTACGTAGATGTGATACCAAGAACATACCGACTCCAGTTTCTTCAACTAGAGTACGGAGGTATGTCATTGCATTATCAATAAGTCGTCTTTCGTCACCATCACCCAAACCACTGACAACGATAGAAAGGTGGTCGAGAACAATCCAGTTGCAACCGCAACCTTTTGCCAAATATCTAATCCGAGCAATAAGGTTGTCAATGTCGCTACTGCCAAAATGACTGTAAAGATAAAGGCGACCACTACCGACAGTGTTAGTAAAAGCTTTGCGTAAATCATCTTCTGATACATCCTCATTGTTAATATGTAAGGGCTTGTTTAATTCAATGCCCATCAATCCCAGTGCCGTTCTCTTCGGATTCTCTTCGAGCATAAGGAGTCCAACAGTCTCACCTTCTTTGAGAAGATGATGTGTGATCTCCCTGACGATTGCACTCTTTCCGATACCTGAACCTGCCGTGAGCGTGACCAACTCACCTTTCCTTGCACCCCTCGTAACCTCGTTAAGGGATACCCACGGATAAGGGACGCTTTCGATGATGTCTTTGGAGTTGATGTTGTCCCAAAGTTCTTCGCCTGAGATGACACCATCGGGACGAACAGTCTTCGCATTCCATATAGCTGATACGATAGAGTCTTCTTTCCCGTTCTGTAGACACTCGTTCGCATCTTTGTAGGGTAGTGATGCAATCTTCGCCCTCCCTGCTTCGAATAACTCAGAGCAATCTTTCGCAGCCTTTTGCCCAACCTCGTCCATGTCGAACATGAATATGATTTCTTCGAAGTGGTTGAGGTACTCCAAGTTCTTCTTAATCGCTTTGACAGCACCTGCCGCCCCATTCGGGACTGAACAAGTCGGCCACTTATTGCCTTGCACCTGGCTGACAGTGAGTGCATCTATCTCTCCTTCAGTAATAACAATCTTCTTACCCTTGCCCCATAACTGAGCACCGAAGAGTTGTGCCTTTGAGATGTCACCTAATACCTTGAAGTCCTTGTTAGGGAAACGAATCTTCTGAGCCACAAGCTGTCCGTCTTTATCAAAGTACGGAGCAATTTGTACAGGCTTACCTTGGTAGTCACCCACCTGGTATCCAAATTTTCTACAGGTATCTTCACGAAGCTTTCGCTTAATGAGGTCTTGATACACACCACTAATCAACCCTAGGTTTGCTTTAGTTGTTTCAACTTCTGTCACCGTGCCATCTCCCTTAACGTGTGTCTGACAAGCAAAACAAAATTGGTGACCATCTGAGTACAGGGAGTTAGCATCTGAGGAACCGCACTTCTCACACGGTATGTGTTGCAAAAAATTACTTTCCGAATCCATGGTCACCTTTAGTTATTTATTTGTAATGCCTTGTTCAACGCACCAAGACTTCACATCAAAGCAAGGGCAAGCCTTCTTAGTGTTTGGGAAGTCACGATGACCTTGAACTTTTGCTTGTGGATAGACAGCCTTGAGTTCTTCAAGTAATTTCTTAAGGGACTCAAACTGTTCTTTGGTGTAGTTGTTCTCTGCTTTCTTAGGATCGTTGGCATCAACACCACCAACCAAGCAGATACCTACAGAGACTTCATTAAATCCAAGGACGTGTGCACCAATAACTTCTCGGTCACGACCCTCTTCAACAGTTCCGTCTCTACGAATTACATAGTGATACCCAATGCAATACCACCCTTGGGCACGGTGCCACTTATCAATTTCTTTAGCACCTACATCTAAGTTCTCAGAAGTAGCAGAACAATGCACTGCTATGTAGTCCGTACTACTCCTCTTTCTTGTGTTGCTTTTGAATGCCATATCCTTTTTCCTTTAGCCATGCGTCAGGGATGTCCTTATCCGCATAAAGGAACCCATGTTTCTCGCACCACATACCGTAGGTAGTAGCCGAGCGTTTACTTATCTTTGTCTTTGAGTTGCTGAACACAAACCGAATGTTGTATTCGGGGTGTTGAGCTTTCACCAAGAGGTGTTTTTGACGGTCTTCTGTAAGGAACCGTCCTTTAGATTCAATAATGATTCCGTTCTCTAAAACGAAGTCAGGTGTGTATCGTGCAGGTTTAGCTGGTTTCGTATAGTTAATAACCAACTCTTCAAAAGAAAAGCCCACACCTTTCGATGTGAGCCTATTCGCAATTGCTTCTTCTAGACCTGACCTGAAGCCATACTTCAGCCCGACTTGTTTAGATGAGAACTTAGAAGTCTGCTTCTTCTTCTTGTGTATCGTTCTCAAAACCTGACTTCTCTTCCTCGGAAGCTTTGGCTTCGTAGCCATCCTCCTGACCGAAACCATATGAACCACCATCTCCACCTGAGTACTCAACAAGTTCAATAACCTGCACAGCTTTTAAACGTAGAGACAAACCTGCCCCAACCAATGCTGTGTAGAAAGGAATAATCTCGTAGGCAACCTTCACCTTCGAGCCACCACCAATCTTGATGTCCTTGCTTAGTGGTTTGTTCTTTGCATCGAACAATGCTGGACGTTGTTCAAACGGTTCTCCATTCTTGGGAGTAACCTTTGCCTTCAGTTTGAACTTAAGGGTAATAGAGCCATCTTCATTCTCAACGATAGGTGAATCGGCAGTCTTAATTTTCTTACCCTTGTTTTCTTCCTTAGCCTTCTCTACAGATTTCTCTAGTGCTTCGTTAAGAAGAGTAGAGATTGCTGCATCGTCATCACGCAATGTCAATGAAATGGAATACTCACCATCTGCATTGAACTTTGTGTCAGGCTTAGTAACCCAGGGGTAATTAGCTGTACCCGTAGGTGTGATGTACAAGGGAGCCTTAGCTTTCTTTGTCATATCTTTCCTTTGTTAATACTTCATGTATTGATTTTCCAAAGTAGGAACGTCATATCCCTGCTCTAGAAGTTCTGCGAATAAGGTCATTGAAATTGGCAGACCTTCTTGCCAATGTGCTATTGCTTTTCCAATAGCTGAATCAAACGTGTCTAACGAATCTTGCTGTGTCATAAAGTGTTCTCTCTCTGTTGATTGTTTCATATATGGTAGTAATTAGGCGAAGCAATACCGTGATTCACAGACTGCACCTAACTCCAAGTCACCACGTTCAGGTAGTGGCTGAAGTCGATTCTTAGCCTCATCACTTAGCTGATCTTCAAGCTCTTCTTTAAAGCTACCAAGTACGTCAATCTCCTCGTACATTTCTACGAAGGACTCACGCACCACACGGTAAAGTTCTTCAACGTCACCTGCGGTAGTTCCAAAGCTGTCATGAATCATTGCAAAGTTATATAGCCCTGCTTGTTTGGCACGGACTACAGTCAATTGCATATGAGCACCATCACAAGCATGAACAAAGTTAGGAGCAATGCCTTGCCCTTGCTTACGTTTGTCTAGCTTCTGAAGTTCTTTCTTCATGGTCAACTTGATGATGTAACCATTCAATGCTGTCTTGATACGCTCTTCGTCATAGTCAGGGTAGGCTTGCATTACTGGGAAACCTACAGGTGTAGACCAACGAACTGGTAACTCTTCACTTGCAGCCAACTGGGCTGATGACTGAAGCCATCTCATAGCTTCACCTGCTTTGACTAACACCTTGTTAACTGCATCCCAAATAAGACCTGCCATGTAGACTGCTGCTTGGTAACCATCACCATCAAACGGAAACTCTTTATCCGAATGACGAGCAGGTTCTAAGATGTCTTCCATGAGTTGCTCTTTGAATCCGAACTGCTTAGACCCATAGGCTAACGTCATGACAGAACGCTTAGTCACCTTTCGGTTAATGCCAAACTTAAGCCACTGTTGAGCCATACGCTTTGTTCCATATTTGACATATGGTTTACTGTCAGCGTTGTGCTTAAGTGTGTCTTGAGTTCCAGTCTTTGAATCTAACTCTGCTTGTTCAATGACTTTGTTGGCGACCAGTTGGTACACATCTGCTGGTAAATCCTGCGGAACCAAGTTGACAGCTTGTCCTCCGACTTTATCCCGGAGCATGGCGGAGAAGTGTTGGATGCCAGAGCATGAACCGTCCATAGCCACGGGCAGTTTCGATACGAACGACTCACCGTGTTGAACAAAACCGAGCCACTCGAAACAGAAAGCAAGGAACTGCCACGGCTTGTCAATACTGACACCGCTAATTTCGGTGCACCATCCTCTGTTATCAAACGGATTATCTGCACACTTGATGATTTCTTCTTCATTATCTAATACCCAATTCACACGGTCTTCGAGAGAAGCCTTGTCATATCCTGCTACGTTAGCTCCGTGAATAGCTAACCACTTCCAACCTTCAGGGCCTAATGGTTTACCGTTAGCAAAGCGAAGCAATGCTTTCTGATAATCAGAGCCTTGAGGATTCAAGTGAGGGACTGCGTAAATACGCCCACGGAAGTCAAGTTGGTATGGCATATAAATTCTCTTGAAGGTGTTGTACCTTTCGGCAATCTCAAGAGTAATGTTCATTGCTATACGTTGACCCATGAGGGACAAGTTCTTCATGTGTACTTTATGTGACTCACGTCTGTACTCTTTACGTACATCTTCGTCTTTGTCTATGTTCTCAGGTAGTTTAGGTAGCTCCAAAGCATCACGCTTAGGTAGACCACCAAGCTCAGAGCCAGCAGTCCATAGCTGATTCATTACGTCAAACACCTGGGTGTTGATTTGCCAAGCGGTATTCTGTAAAGCATTAACTGCTTCATAGACAATCGGCATATCCATGTGACGCAACTCATCAAGGTAAGCTTTGTTCTTAGTCTTCACTAGTTTCAAAGGCTTAATGCTGGAGGAGATATAACCACCATCAAAGGGTGTAGTCCAAGACCTCGGACGTACAACCATTGGTTCATAGACTGGACGTAGATACGCAGTCACATTGTTCTTCTTTTCAATCCACTGGATAGTGTCAGGTAAAGCTCTCACATATTTTGAAAGCCTATCTTCACTGTTCAATATCTCAATGATTCCTACTGAGTTCATGCACAACTCAATCAACTTCACACCAACGTGAAGCCTCTCAACTCGTGACCACTTAACCCAGTCATCTAGCTGATCTGCAATACGAACCGCATAGATGTGTTTGTACTGGTAGGCAGTACGCTTCTTGACACCCTTGAGAATCTTCTCGTACTCGTTGCGTTCTTTAACTCGAATGGCAGCGAAACGAAGCTCATCTTCAACGGCAGTACCTACAGCTACCGCTACAAACTGGAGGGTTCTAACTGAGGATACCCCTGCAAGTACATTCTTTAGGGTAAGGAATGCCAATAAGTCCGATGACATACCTTTAATTTTTCTAAAGGAAGTATTGTTGTTCCCGGCACTACCCTTACCTGCTTCATCCATCCATGCTTGGATAGCTTTAGACAGGGTTTCTAGCCGTCCTTTGATGATTGCCTGACCGTAGGCACTCCCATCTTCTCGACCAATCTCACGGGCTTTTGAGGTGTCTCTAAAGTACCTCATTGCTCCACGCTCAGTCATCTCTTCCTCTAAGCGTATTTGGGTAGACATTAAGTCTTCTTCTACTGAAACGGTGGTTGTAGACATCTCGTTCATGTTTGGTTTCCTTAGTTAATTCACTTTAAAAAATTACTTAGCTAAGTTCTCTTTAGAAATCTATAGAGAAACTTAAAGACAACTAGAGTTGTCAGTGTTTTTTAGAGAGAAATTTGGAGCAAACCCTTGTACCGTCTAGAACTTAGTTTCACATCGGAAAGTAAGTTGGCAACGTGACACATTTAGGAGTTGTCATCGTTCCACGGCTCGGATATTACCAATTGTGGAACTTTTGAATTTGTGGAACTAAATCAACAACTTAAAGGGGATGGTTAAATCCCCTGTAAGCCACGTGTTACTAGTGTTTGGTGGGACTGGTCGGACTCGAACCGACACGCCTTGCAGCACTTGATTTTGAGTCAAGCGTGTATACCAATTTCACCACAGTCCCAACTAATTCACTGGACACAATAGATTTTGAGTCCTACGGCTTCTAAATGAATCAAGAGCTTACAACATTTCTCTGACAAAAACATGACACTTCTGTCTTGTCAACTGTCTTACATTGTCAGGTTATCTGCCTCCAATCTGTACTAGTTTTGGTGTTCTGTAGTTCTCTAAAGCTTCTGCCCCTTCCAACATTGTGTTGGGTGATAGGTGCATATATCTTTGAGTGACCATGATTGAGCTATGTCCCATCCAGTTCATGATGAACGTAGCGTTTTTCCCTGCCATCGCCAGGCGAGAGGCACAAGTATGGCGAAGCATATGAACTACGAACTGCTCGTCATCTGTCATCCCCAATTTGGTGCGGATAGTCTCCCACTGGAATCTTAAAGTTGACTCGGTTAAGTCCTGAAAGAGACGGTCATAACCCCTTAACTTCCTTGCAGCCACGATTTTCTTAGCTCTCGTAGTTAATGGGACAGACCTAGCCTTGCCACTCTTGGTCGTTCCTGCGTGGAGAGTTGCCATATCGTTGACACAATCAGATAGTTTCAATTTGAGGATCTCTCCACGTCTGAAACCTGTGTCAATTGCGAACGAAATAAAGTCAGCTAAAGCAGTCAGTCCGAGATGCTCACATAACGCCATTACTTTTATCTCTTCTTCAGCATCAAGGAATCGAACTCTATGATCTGACTCTTTACGTCTTGGCATACGAGGCACTCGGTCAATCCACCCTTCGTCTTCAGCAATGCGAAGCATCACACTCAAAGAGGAAAGCTTACGATTCACTGTCGCATTACTGTTACCTGAATCAATTAAGTGGATAGAAAGATTGCGAATCTTCTCAACTGTGATTTGTTCAACTGGAGTATTGTGTCCAAGGTAATCAATGCAGAACTGAGCGTTACGAATCAAAGTATCTTGAGCACGTGACTCATTCCACTTTAGCTTCTTCGCTAGATCAAAAAGTCTACGCATCGTAATACCTGAAGCTGGCTTCTCGTTTTCTTCAGGGGACAAGTAAGTCTCAAGGTGTTTCTTCTTACGCTTAAGTGTCTCATTCATCTCAACACGTTCAGCTTCAGCACGTGTTTCAAAGGTTGCACGGAATCTATCTTTACCGCTGCCGACAGACACTAACCAACGGTTACCGCTTTCATATACAGGCATCTTATACCCCCTTCATTGACAAAGTTTCTAACAACTTCTTACCCTTATCAGACAGATAAATTAGCTTCTGTCTTCTATCAATAGGGTTCTCTTCGTAATACAACAAGTTAAGACCGTCATCTGTTTTACGCCCACGAACTGATAGCGTAGACAGATAACGTGATGCTGTAGCCATTTTGCAGTTCGCCATTTGAGCAACATCTCTTAGAGATGAACCTTCTTCACGACTTGCGTGTAAAAAGAAGGCCACTTGTCCTATTGGCATATCCTGGTCAATGTTTCTAAAAGCATCAACAACACGTAGATGCTTAAAGATTTCCTTCGTATTGGTCTTGTTTCTTTCCATGATAGTTCTCCTTGTATGTGTCATTTTCTATATGTGGACACACACTATTTATTGCAACCCAAAAAATTAAAAATACGATAACTGTCCCCTCTTCGCCACGCTCAATAAGAGGTAGCCAAACGACTTTGCCATCGTGTCTCTCTATATATATTTCATGTTTTATAAAGCTTACATACATCTCATTTTACTCCCGTCATTGAAAAAATACACGCTTTTAGATAATTCGCAACCGTAGACCATAACGGAATACAGTTATTTTTACAAGTGGAACTATCCAAAGTTGTCAAGTAATCCTTGAAGCAAAACAGGTATAAATAAAATAATCATTACAAAACATCGATATAGAACATCTTTCATAAAAACTCCTTTAAGTGATCGTTACGCTATAAATTTGCTCCTGAAGCCCCGATTTTTCCCTGCCTGGAATCGCAGCAGATAATCAAAAAGGTGCTTCCTCGGGTTGATAGGGTTGTGCAACTGGTAATTCTTCAATCCACTCATCAGATAATCGGATAGCCTCCGCCTCTTCTCGACTCCAAAAACTTCGGATAATCCCTTGGTCATCTCTGAGTAAATATCTCGGTTTAATTCGCCTCAACTTGTTTTAATCTTTCGGATGACATCCTCATCAGTGAAAACACACCAAGGCTCGTAATCTTCAGGACAATCAATCTCCGTTTCAAGCGTGTCAAAAAAACAAATAGACAAATTCGGACGCTTTCTAAATGCCACCGAATACGGGTCAACATATCTATCAATCTGCCAAAATAAATCACTGGCATTACTTGCAACACAAAGACCACGAGCAACCAATCCAAACTTTGACCTGTTTGGCTTGTGATTTACCCTCCATTCGTAAACCATGGAATCTCCTAAAGTTAAGGGGCAGGACTTACCCCGAAGAACGTCCACCAAAGCCCATCAAAGGGCTTCAGTTGAAGCTCTAATCACTTGATGCGTGTAACCCTATGGACACCAGTCACACACGAAAAATCAGCAACCTCGCCAACCCTTAGAGCGTCCAAAATGTAGGACTGTTCCAACTCATAGCCCAACTCTTGAGAGAACCATTCGAGAGGGTGCTCTTCGGTTGTCTCAACGGAATAGCCCTCACCCCAATACGCAGAAAATAGTTTCATCTCAAAGCCCTCCAGTTCTAACAATCCACACGCTCAAAGGCACACCAAAGAAGCACACCCACAGAAAAAATCCACCGATAAAATCTTTCATTTGTTTCCCCTTAGATTTCTAAAATTGTGTTTTGGTCAAAGCCAACTGGAAGACGTGTTCCAGTGACCTTCCAGTCAGCTTGAAAGAATGGGTATGACTCAACATAACCACCATCAAGAGAAGGGTTCTCTTCAAGTTCGTATTTGATAAGCTCTCGCACTGTTTCAACGCTTTCACGAGTGCCAACTTTTAAAGAAACATGAATTTCTAAATCATCAACAAAGATTGCATATGCTTTCATTTTTTTACCCTCTGTTGATAGTCGTTAAATAACTGGTTTAAAGAATCAAGATGTGCATTGATTGCTTTTCTTTCTTCCTCTGTGATTGGGTTGTTCTCTGCACTTGTTTTGTATGAGTTCAAATAAGCCTCTGTGAGCTTTGTGATTGCCTCACGAACTGAATACATTGGATGAGCGTCAAGTCTGTTCATGGTTGTCCCCTTAAAAGTTCTCAAAAATAATTTCGTTTCCGCCTTCAACAAAGGCAAACCAAAAACCGTTTTTTTCTATGTAATCTGCAATCGCTTCTTGCTTTGGTGTGTCATCGTCAGGTGTGCTCTTAAATTCAATCATTGGGTAAGCTTGCAAGAACTCATCTAATGAGCACTGCGAGAAGTCACAGCAGATAGCGATAGGGTCGAATTCAATTTCAGAGTCGCAACCTTCTTCACACATTTCCAAGTAGTCAAACAAAGCCCCCTGACCCTCATATGAGAAGTTATCAGGACGGACTTGGTTCATTTGGAAGCGGAACATATCTTTAGTTAATGTTTGTTTCATTTGTTGCCTTTCGTTGATAGTTGATAAGGTGATACGAATTAAGCGATTAAAAGACCATTAAGGAATGTTTGCCCCTTCTTGGTTGTTACGTTTGCACCCAAGGCACGGAGACGGCTTTTAGTTGTCACTGTTGCCCACTCTGCAAGTGTTCTCTCGTTGACTTCAAGTGATGCGTCCTGATACCAATAGTTCGCTATATGGTTTCCGTGTAGATAAACTTCTGCACGTATTCCGTATGGGTTGCCCTCATCAACGATAGTCACGAGTGTGTTGTCCTTGCTGAATGCGTGTCTCTCAGCGATTGCCTTGTTCATTTCTTTTTCAATCTTTCTCATGTTTACACCTCCTCACAGTTTTCAATTTGCCAATTGACGCAATCATAAAATCTCCAGTTTGCATCCTCTTCAAACGCTATTTGCTCCGCTTGTTCTTGACTTTCTGCCTCTACTTCTGTCACGTGATAAACCAGTTGTGAGCTATAAACTTTATATTTCTTCATGGTGTTCCCTTTCATGTTTGGACATCCCTTTGATGTCTTCAGGCTCTACTCTGCCGCAACTAGTTTCACATTGTCAACTAGTCCGATGCAAATAATTTCTTAGATATGGAACTAGTCAAACTTTAGGTGTCACTTTTAGTCAGTCTCAAAGGTGACCGATGGGCAATCTTTTTTTGATCTTCAGGTCGCCTGGCACTCATCCAATGGTCAGACTTTGGGTGTCAATGGGTGATTAAATGGGTGTGACTTTAGGACATCTTTAAAGAGCTTTTGAGGGCTTCATGTGTGACTTGAGGTGTGACTATTGATGTGCAGCAGTGATACTTTTGGAGGGCTTTTGGTGAGCTTGGAGTGGGCTTTGAGTGTGACTTGAAGTGTCAAAAACAAAAGAGACCGATAGAAGAAAAACACAAGATAAAAACTATCACCAAATGAATGCCGATAGCTTCACTTTATAAGGCCAGCAGTGCCAATATGGGATATACAATCCGATGTGATACCAATTAAATCAAGCACTTACTAGATAATCTCTGGCACATTATGTCAGGCATCCTGGAAAATGAAGGAAAAACGGAAAGATAATCAAGGCGATGGGGGGTGAAAAACGGAAAGGACATTAGTGCATGGGGTCTCAGATTTTTTCTCTAAATTATTCCTACCCCACAGACTCACTTCAAGTCCCACCACCAGTTGCACTTCAATACAACTTTAGATCACTTCAAGTTTCATTAACTTTACAATCACCTAAAGATAACTTTACAAAGTGTTTCTTAAACTTTACAAAAATAGGACATTTGTACACATTGAGAAACATATGTCGATGAATCTTAGTTTTAAATACATATAGGCAAGTACTTTAAGTTAACTTCTAGTCTTCTATAGAATCTATAGTTATCTAAAGTATCTTTAGTTTTATTACCTACATGGTAATAACCTATAAAGAAGAAACTTTAGATAACTTTACTCTTGTCGAATAACTTTAAGTTACCCCCCTACCCCCCAAAAGTACATCCCCCTAGGACTAGGCTATCTAATCCTATTGTGGGTCTTTTGAAAAGTAGGGGTTAAACCCTTTAAGAATCATAGATTTAGTGTGTGTGTCTAATCCATGTCTTTTTCTTGGGCTTTTGACCCATGATTTGACCCATAAACTTTTTGAGTTCTAGGTCTACTGCTTTGTCTTTTAGTTGTTTTACTGCTTTGTCGTTGTCTCTTGCCATGTGTTCTGTCCAGTAGGACACAGCCATAGCTAGAGCATCCAGTCTATCGTCATGAATCAACGAGCCTCTGTCTTTAGTGACACGAGTCATCTGATAGAACAGACTGTATTTCACATCTTTAGCTGACTCAAAGTCTCTCTCGATAATCTTTTGGTCAACTATCAGTCGATGACCAGTGATAACTGGTTCTAGTGTGTCGATGATACGTAGTTCCTTTTGAGTACTATGTTTCACTTCCTCGATAACACATCGGTGATGTTTAGCCATGATTGGAGTTAGCAGCTTGGTGTACATACCATCACCAAAGTTGGCTTCAACTATGACTTGATTAACTGAATGTAGCTTGGCTAGTCTAGCTAGAGTCTCTAAAGTCTCATCTGAGTAACCACCTGGCAGACCACCACAAGCCATTAAGAACATATTGCCAGCTAATACCTTGATGATGGCATAGCCTGTCTCGTCACTACCCCTACCTGAAGGGTCTATAGACATCACACAGCCTGTGTATTCAGTCATCTCTTCAGATAACCATGCAGGTCTGTAATACCTGTCTCCCGTTAGGGCTACGTTAGGTACATCGTTCACGCATAATTCAGGGGATGCACCCCAAGCTATCTTATGGTGACCCATAGTTGGACTTAAGTTCTGAATCACAAGATCAGAAACTTTAAGTGGGTATCTATCGGCATCACTCAGGCTTGTGTCGAGCATGAACTGTAGGGCAAAACCAGCACGACCATAAGATGCTCTTCGTTCTAGGAGGTCTTCCTCACCGAATCGCTTAGGGTCTGTAGCTTTACCTGCAAGATTACTGTCGAGTTCTAAAGCTTGTGTAATAACTGGAGCTAATCGTCCTTGATAGGACATCACCTTGTTAATCTCCGGGTACAAAGCAGGCCAAATACGTAGCTCATAGCCACGCTCGGGTAACTGGTTGTACAACGACATTTCTGTCTGAGGTGTTCCAAGGTAAATAATTCGAGATGTGTCTAAAGGTTTCAAGATAGAGTCAAACTCTTTGACTGCCTCTGACAATTTGTCTCGTTGTGTCT
>JACCDY010104042.1_pt1 | contig 39132 bp, 35 predicted proteins | sample 7446391 | NCBI WGS metagenome assembly JACCDY01 (sample SAMN15323451, study PRJNA562643) | freshwater metagenome | isolation source: river surface water | place: USA:Blue River Watershed | collected 2017-08-18 | reverse complement strand
AGATGAAATTGAAATTGCTCGAACCAGTTAGAATGTTGTTCAAAGACGAAGTTCGTGTTCTTGGAAAAGAATTAGGATTACCTGATCACGTTGTCGGCCGCCATCCTTTCCCAGGACCTGGTTTAGCTATCCGCATCATCGGCGAAATCACTCCAGAAAAAATTAAAGTTCTGCAAGAAGCCGACGCCATCTACATCGAAGAAATTCGCAAAGCCGGCCTTTACGATAAGATCTGGCAAGCCTTCAGTGTTTTGACTCCAATCAAAACCGTCGGCGTAATGGGCGATGCCAGAACCTATGAAAACGTATTAGCTTTACGCGCCGTAACTTCAATTGATGGCATGACCGCCGATGTTTACCGCTTCGATTCCGAATTTTTATGCAATGTCGCTAGCCGCATCATCAACGAAGTCCGCGGCATCAACCGCGTCGTCTACGACTTCACCTCAAAACCTCCAGGCACGATTGAGTGGGAATAAACTAATCGTATTTTGAATAAGTAATTCAAATCACCACAAATGCAGAAACCAAAATACACAATTTATATAGATGAAAGTGGAGATGCTAATTTTAATTCTGATCGATGGCTTTGCTTGTGTGGAGTCATTTTGGAAGATGATTATGCTAGAACCAACGTTGTTTATCAATTCGACGAATTTAAGAAAAAATACTCGATAGAAAATGCTGTTTTGCATTTAGAAGACATTAAACGCTGCAAAAAAAGATTTTCTTTTTTGCAAGACTATCAGCTTGGAACTAAGTTTTATCTAGATTTGTTTGATTTACTAGGCGCGATTGATTTTCAAATAATTGGGATAGTTATTGATAAAGAATATTTGAAGAAAAAATACTTTAAACCAGACCATCCGTATCATTATGCGTTGAAAATGTTGGTTGAAAGTTTTGTAGGTTTTTTGAACTACGAAGATGGAATAGGGAAAGTTTGTGTAGAGGCTAGGAATGCGGCTAACTTAGATCTTCCTTTGGAGAGTTACTTTAAAGAAATTTATAATAACGGAACCAGATATGGAGGTATTGGAGGATATGGGCAAACCAAAATTTCGTCAGCAACGATCCAAAAAAGAATTGGATCTAAAAATATTAAATTTTTTAACAAAACAAGCGTATTGGAATATAAGGTAAATGGATTGGAGATTGCTGATTTGTTATGCAATCCAACTATGCAGATTATTAAGTGTTTAATATTGCAGTATCGTCAAAAAAATGATCCAAGACCAGTTTTTGAAGCTCCAAAAATAGCGAACTTCACGAGAGAAAATGTGAATGAAAAAATTATTCTGCCAAGAAAAAGGGTATTTAACTGGCAGCCATAAAAAACGGCTGCCTTAACCAAATAAGACAGCCGAGAAGAAAACTTCTTACCTCCAATCAAGTTGGATTGGAGACCAATATTTTGTACATTTGTGTTTGAGTCAAGTTTAAAGATTGCGGTATTGAGAAACGCGCATAAAAAAACTCCCAAGCCTATCAAAAGAATGCCGGCGATTAACTCCACAGTTCGGTTTGGGAGCGATTCCGCTTTTCATTAGATAACAAGGTTTAGAAATGTCAAAATGACATTCCGGTGAGTTATATTTTCTAAAATTAGAACTCAAAATTCGTCGATTCATGAGTTATAAATCAACAACTTATAACTCATGATTTACACTAATCTTCCTGCACTTTTCTTACAAATTCAGACTTCAAGCCCATTTGGCCAACGCCGGGGATTTTGCAATCGATGTCGTGATCGCCGCCAACTAATCTGATATTTTTTACTTTTGTTCCAACTTTCACAACTAACGATGAGCCTTTGACTTTTAGGTCTTTGATTACTGTAACTGAGTCGCCGTCTTTTAAAATATTTCCGCTGGCATCTTTGATTACGATTTCGTCGTCAGAATCATCAACTGTGGCTGCGGCAATTTTTGACCATTCATGAGCACATTCTGGGCAAACGTAAAGATTGCCGTCTTCGTAAGTATATTCGCAATTGCATTTTGGGCAGGCGGGAAGGGAGTTTTCAGTCATTTTATTTTAGTAATTAATTGGAAATTAATTCCATTTGAACACCTAAAATGATGTTTGCAAAGCAGAAAAACTCGCCAAATAATTTTGAATATACGTTCTAAACTAATTCTAATCCAGACTGCAATCCTAACGGATTTTGTGTATTTGCAGCACTTGGATTTGTTGGAGAATTTGCGGGAATTGAGGGTTGCAATTTTTGCAGTTTTTCTTCCTGTTTCTTTTGATATTCTTCCTTTCTGATTGTTGTTCTGAGCTCTTCTAAATCGATATCTTCTCTGTAGGAATCTTTGATTTCGCGCACTTTTCTTTCGTTCAAATTTTTAAGAGCACTAACGCTATTGTTGGTCATTTCATTAAGATTGCGGAAGCTATTTTCTAAAGTGCTGCCCAAAACTGAAGTGGCAAAAGATGACAGTGCTGCTGTTGCGATTGGCGCTGTGCGATCTTCGAAAAAAGGAATTGTAACAGCACTAGCTACGGCAACTAAAGCGCTGATTCCAGTCGCTAAAACTAATGGATCGGTTGCGGAAATTTGGGTGCGTGATTGCAAAGATTTTTTTACTTCTTCGCCGCCATTTGTTTCGATTTTTCTTTGTTCTTCTTCAGAAAGAGTTGATTTTTTTCCAGCTAAAACTGCGGAAATAGTTTTATAAATTTCTGAGTTGGTTTTTTTGGTAAATTCTTCATCGCTAATACTAGAGCCTGAAAATTCTAGCTCGGCAGCGCAAAGTTTGGCGTAAGCTGACATTTCAATTCCGGCTTCTTCAATTGATTTAGGTAACAAAGAAGAATAGCCACGACCAGCAGAAATAAAATGTTTAGCGGTAAGTGCAGTCCAGATAATTCCAAGTCCAAGATGATATCCTAGCATTGCTTCGTCAGAATCTTTACTCATTACAGAAGTGATTACACCCAAGCCGCCTTTTGCAATTCCTTCAAAAGTAACGCCGCCTTGACTGTTGTAATATTGGTAAAGTTTTTCTGCGGTGGTTTTGTCTCCTTTTTGTTTGGTGTTGGATAACAATCCAATTTCAATATCTGCTTCATTGGTTGCATTGTGGTTATCGTGTACGGTTACAGTTTTTTTCATAAGACTTAATTTAGTTTTAATAATCGTCTTATGATTCTGATGTCTTTATTGTGGTGCAAAAAATTATTGGTGATTGAGACAAAATGACTAATGGACAAAATGTCCCACAAAAAAAGCCAGCCCTGAATTTTCAAGGCTGGCCTCAGTTTTAAGTTTTGTGAAACTTAATTATTGTTTTGGTGCTGGAGCATTTGATTCAGCAGATTTAGCGTGTTTCGCTTTATGATTTTCACCGTTTTCAGCTTTCATTTCTTTTCTCTCTTTACGAACTTCTTTTACTACAACTTTGCAGGCAGAAACATCGTTAGCATTTGCGCTAACCGAAACATCTTTACCTTTTAAGCTAGCAGCTTTTCCTTCAAGAACGTTGGCAAAACAGTTTCTCCAAAGTCCGTTTCCTTCTTTAAATCCGCCGGCAACGAAGCCTAATTTTTTACATTCGCTAAGAATAGTTGCGCAAGCAGTATTCTTTTCGATTTGGCCGCGAAGAGCAGTTTCTTTGGCATCAACATCGGAAGTTTTTTCAACCTTGTTGTGATGTCTTTTTTCTACAACAGGTGCTTTGTTTTCTTGAGCTTGTGCTGATATAGTTAAAAAAGTACAAAGTGATAAAGTAGCTAAAAAAGTTTTTTTCATAAATTATTTGATTGTAGTTGGAACGTTGCTTTGAAATAAAGCTTGGCGACTCACGTAAAATCCAAACAGAATTAAGCAATAACAAATCAACTTAAGAAAATGAAATATCTCATAATGACCAAAAGAACGGTGAACTTTGATCCGCAAGTTATTGAGCCACACTATGAATTCTTGCGTGAGTTATTGGCACAAGAAATTCTCGAATTATTCGGACCTTTTACTGACAAAAGTGGAGGTGCTTATATGATAAACGCCGCAAATCTAGAAGAAGCGACTAAGATTGCACATCGTGATCCAGTATGTATTTCCGGTTCTTCTGAAGTTACAATTTATGAATGGAATGCCAAAAAAACTTTTGCCTAATTTGCTTTTGGTGTGCACGATTTAAAAAAATTTCAATCTCACAATTTTAAAACTATGTCAAATTTTGATCTGCCTTACGTAAATCCGATTTCTGCTGACAAAAAAATTCTCTACAAAAATGCTCGAATTATCGACCCAGAATCTGGTTACGATAAAGTTGGAAATCTCTTAACAATCGGCGATAAAATTGCTGATTTTGGTGAGAGTGTTGCTGCATCAGATGCTGAAATTATTGATTGTGGCGGTCACGTTCTAGCACCAGGTTTGATCGATATTCAAGTGCACTTCCGCGATCCTGGTCAATCGCACAAAGAAGATTTAACCACAGGTTCAAAATCGGCTGTTGTTGGTGGAATTACGACTGTAGTTTGTCAGCCAAATACTTCGCCAACTCTGGATTCAGTTTTGACTTTTGATTATCTGCGTTTGAAGGCTGCAGAAGTAGCGCATTGTCAAATCAAAGCCTACGCTTGTATTACAAAAGGCATGAAAGGGGAAGAGTTGGCCGACATGAACGCGCTGAAAAACGCTGGTGCTGTTGGCTTCACCGATGATGGTTTGCCGGTGATGAACGCCAATGTTATGCGTCGTGCTTTTGAATATTCGAAAAATTTAAACGTGGTCGTAGCGCAACATGCTGAAGATTTAAATCTGACCAACAAAGGTTGTATTAACGAAGGAAAAGTGTCGCTTGAGCTTGGTGTTCGTGGTATTCCAAACATTTCTGAAAGCGTTATTGTTGAACGCGATTTAGCAATTCTTGAAGCTGTTGGTGGACGTTATCACTTACTTCACGTTTCAACTCGCGAAGCTTTGGATGCGATCAAACGCGCTAAAGCCAAAGGTTTGAACGCGACTGTCGAAGTTTCGCCGCATCATTTTATGTTAACTGACGAACAAGTTTTGAAATCAGGAACTAATGCAAAAATGAATCCGCCGCTTCGCTCTGAGCAAGATCGTTTGGCATTAATCGAAGGACTTCGTTCTGGCCTGATTGACGCAATTGCAACTGATCACGCACCACACGATTTGGCTTCGAAAGAAAAAACTTTGGAAGAAGCATCTTTTGGAATTGTTGGAGTTGAAACGATGTTACCTTTGTCTTTGACGCTTTATCACGACAAAGTTTTAAGCTTGAAAGATCTGCTCGCTAAAATGACTTGTAACGCCGCAAAAATTATTAACTTCGATGGTGGCGTAATCAAAAAAGGCGCTCGCGCTGATTTAGTTTTGATTGATCTTGATACTGAATGGACAATTGATTCACAAAAATTTCACTCAAAATCTAAAAATTCACCTTTTGATGGATTTAAAGTGAAAGGCCGCGCGATCAGAACTGTGGTGGCTGGAAAAACAGTTTATCAATCTTAAGCGATAATGTTAGCACACTTTATCAAAGGATTGATGATGGGTTTTTACATCGCTGTTCCTTTTGGTGTTGTTAGCATTATTTATCTCAAGCGAACCTTAAAAAATGGTGTCGCTTCAGGAATTTTTTCAGCGCTTGGTGTTACGACTGGCGAAACTTTTTACGGTGCTGTAGTAATTTTTGGTCTCTACTTTATCTCTGATTTTCTGCTAAAATGGGAAGATGAAATGAAATTGTGCGGTGCATTTTTTCTCCTTTCAGTTGGTGTTAAATCATTTTTTTCTAGTCCAAAAATTAATATTAAAATTGCCAAAACAACCGGCTTAGTTGCGGATTATTTTTCTATGCTTGTGTTAAGCATTCTTAATCCAATTGCTATTGTTGGTTTTGTCACGATTTTTGCCAGCTTTGGCGCTAGAAGTCTTCAAACTTACGGCGATTCCATGATTATGTTATTCGGATTTGCTGTCGCTTCTTTTTCTTACTGCATGACTTTAATCGCAGTTGCGCTTTTGATAAAAAATAAATTTAACACCAGAGATGCGCAGTTGCTTTACATTCTCAATCAAATTTCCGGTGTGGTGATTATTATTTTCACTATTCTGATTTTTTCGTTTTCTTTTTTGAAAGGTTAATGACTCCCAAAATTTTAATTATTGCTGGTTCTGATCCAAGTGGTGGAGCTGGTATTCAAGCTGATCTAAAAACTGCAACAGCGCACAAAGTTTATGCTGGTGCAGCGATAACTTGCTTGACGGCGCAAAATACTGCGAAAGTTTTTGCGGTTCACAATTCGCCGATAGATTTTTTACGTCAGCAAATCGAAGTGGTTTTGGATGATATCAAATTCGATGTGATAAAAATCGGCATGCTGGGAGATGCTGAAATTATTGATTGCGTTGCTGATGTTTTAAATCGTAAAGCCAAAAAAATTCCGCTAGTTTTAGATACAGTAATGGTTGCAACTTCGGGAGATTTATTGTTGCAGAAAAATGCTGTAGAAGCATTAAAATCAAGGTTGGTCAAAGGTGCAAAAATTGTAACGCCTAATATCGATGAAGCGCAAGTTTTGGCAGAAATGAAAATCAAAAACCTGTGGGATATGCAAGTTGCAGCCCTGAAAATAAAAGCTTTGGGCGCGCAAAATGTTTTGATTAAAGGCGGACATTTAAATTTTTCTGACGGAAAAATTTACTCAATTTTGTTTGATGAAAAAGATAAATTTCATCGCATCAGTAACAAAAAAATTGGCGCAAAAAATCTACACGGAACAGGATGCACATTGGCTTCGGCCATTGCTTGTAATATTTCCAAAAATATCGATTTGGTAACAGCAGTAAGGAAAGCCAACCAATATGTTTATCGTTCAATAATTAAGAACACTGAAATCGGGCAGGGTAGCAGAGTTTTAATTCACTACTAGAATCTACTGACCATATCTTACTATTACGATACCTTTAGCACCTTTACCGCAGCTTTGGAATCCTCCGCCACCACCAGAACCAGAAGTTGATCCATCACCTGGATTAGTATTGGTGTATACTGCACCATCTAATGGTCCATTTGCACCAGCGCCACCTCCTCCAGTTCCACCGCTTGAAGGGTTGGGATTGTTTTTATTCGATCCACCACCACCGCCAGCAGCGTAGTAGGTTGGGGTTCCAGTTATATCGTTAGAAATTCCTGGACCACCATTACCACCTCTATCGGTTGCACATGAAATCGGAGAATCTCCTTTTCCGCCAGCACCGCCGCCACCGCCGCCACCGCCTTTTGTATAACAGGATCCGACATTAAATCCTGTAATTCCAGGATTACCATAGTAAGAGCTAGTACCAGATTGAGCTGTTTGAGTAGAAGATCCCGGAATTGACCAAGGACTTCCCCAGGATGCAGCATAACCGCTACTGCCTCCACCTGATCCACCAGAAGAAGCTGTTCCTGCTCCACCACCGCCACCACCACCGTAAGCGGTGATAGTTCCGTAAGTTGTGTTAGAAAATACACTATTACTACCGCTGCTATTACAAGAAGTTGCACCATTTCCTACAGTAACAGTATAAGAAGCTGAGTAGATGTTATAAGAACTGCCATAAACTACACCGCCAGCACCTCCGCCTCCACCTCCACCAATATTAACCCCAGTATTTCCACCAGCACCGCCACCACCAACAACAAGAATTTGTGCGGTTCCTGGAATTGTACAAGTAAGCGTTCCAGAAGAATTGAATGTGTGAAGTTTATAGTTTGCTCCAGAAATATTGACTGTGCTTTCAGTTCCACCAGAACAGCTTGGATTGATTGGCGAACAAACTGATCCAGAAAGAGCATAACCGCTTTGGCAAGAACAAGCAGTTGCACCGGTATAAGAAAACTTTCCGTTGGAACATGTATAAGGTAGAGAACCAGTAAATCCGTTAGAAGTATCACAGGTTAGAACACTAGAACCATCCGAAACTGTAGTTGCAGTAATTCCAGTTGCAGCAGTTACTGTGCAAGTTAACTGACATCCAGTTGTACTAACTGTTCCACCAACACAACTTCCACCAATACCACCAGAAGAAGCAGATGAACCAACAGTTCTGAGAATTGTGCTGTTCCACTTCTTGCCCAAATAATCTTCAACCGATTGACGCTCTTCAGCTGTCAGAGCTCGAGCAAAAATCACAACTTCGCCAAGCTGACCTTGATAAGATTTTCCAATCGTAAGCGTCGTCATTCCTGACAAGTGATTCGTATCAGTCGAAGTGGCAGCTAAAAGTCCGTTAATGTAAGTTTTCTTTCCAACAGATCTGTCGTGAACAAAAGTGAAAACTCTCGGCTTGCCGCTTGAAGCAGAATAAGAAGAAATATTCGCAGTGTAAGAATTGTCGCTTGATTGCGAGTGCTTAATAGTTCCGTCAGCGATGTAACCAAGAACTAAGTTTTTATTCGTTGTCGACTCGTTGCCTGAAGATGAATCGCCGATGAAATAGTTTCCACTCTTGTTGCTGTCTCTTTGCTCAAGAACGAAAATCGTGTAATTCGTGTTGTTCAAAACTGAACCATCAACACTTAAATAGCCGTTAGTTCCATCGAACTTCACAGCTTGAATATTATTAATCGAGTTAGAATAAGTTGGGTAATTAGAGCTGTTGCTCTGAGCAGCGTTGTTTTTGTTCACCGATTCACGAATGTCGTACCAAGCGCTCAATGAAGATGTGTCTGAACTTTCTGAGCTCTTAAAACTTTTATCCAAACTACTCTCCAACCACAAAACCGAATCCGGAATTCCGTTTATCGGAGATGAAATTGTCAGAGTTTGTGCAGTTTGGATTCTGAACTTTTTGATGATCGCGTTGGACGCCAGAATTCCTGAAATCAAAATACCGATAATCAAAATAACGACCGATAACTCGATAATCGAGAAGGCCTTCAATTTATTGGTTTGCTGACTTATTCTCATGAATTTTGCATTAATTTATATGTAATCGAATCGTGAAGAGCGCGAAATGAAGCGTCAACTATATTTTGCGACACGCCAATTGTAGTCCATTTATTTTCTTTATTGTCGGAAGATTCGATTTGTACTCGAGTTACGGCTTCAGTTCCATCAGATGGTGTCAAAATTCTCACTTTATAATCAGTAAGTTTTACATCTTTTAGAGTAGGATATTTGCGTGAAAGAGCTTTGCGCAAAGCCTTGTCGAGAGCATTAACTGGACCATTTCCTTCGGCAACTGACATCGTAACTTTTTTGCCGATTTTGATTTTGATGGTGGCTTCGGAAACCGCAACTATTCGTCCTTTGGCGTCAAAACGCAATTCGTCTAAAACTCTGAAACCAATCAAATCAAAGAAATTTGGAACTGAAGCGAGAGATTTTTTAGCAAGAATTTCAAAGCTGGCATCGGCGGCGTCGTAGGCGTAACCTTTTGCTTCCAGCTCTTTCACTTTATTTACCAAATCGGTGATTTGATGAGCTTTAACCTCATCGCGCAATTCCAATCCCATCTTTTTCAAACGTGATAAAATATTTGATCTGCCGGCTTGATCGGAAATCATAATCAAACGTTCATTACCAACTTTTTCTGGCGTGACATGTTCGTAAGATGAAGGATTTTTTTCTACTGCTGAAACATGCAGACCGCCTTTGTGAGCGAAGGCATATTTGCCAACGTAAGGCGCAAATTTGTCGCGTTCTTTGTTGAGTAAATCGTCAAGAAAATGGGAAGCGTGAACTAAATTTTTTAACTGTTTTTCGCTGATGCCAACGTCAAATTCCATCTTCAACATCAAAGTTGGAATGATGCTGACAAGATTGGCGTTACCGCATCTTTCGCCCAAGCCGTTTAGAGTTCCCTGAACTTGGCGAACTCCTGCTTCAACAGCGGCAATGGAATTAGCGACAGCATTGCCAGTATCGTTGTGGCAATGAATGCCAAGATTTTCACCAGGAATATGTTTGGTAACTTCTTTAACAATTTTTGCGATTTCGCTTGGCAAAGTTCCGCCATTGGTATCGCAAAGTACAACCCAGCGCGCACCAGATTCGTAAGCGGTTTTTGCGGCTTTAAGAGCGAATTTTGGGTTAGCTTTGTAACCGTCAAAGAAATGTTCGCAGTCAAACATTGCTTCTTTTTTCTTTTTAACGATGTGACGGATTGAGTCCGAAATCATCTCTAAATTTTCTTCTTCAGAAATGTGTAGCGCGTGTTTTAAGTGGAAATCCCAAGTTTTACCGACGATACAAACTGATTCGACGTTAGCATTAGTTAATGCATTTAAACCGGCATCATTAGCTGCTGAAATGCCGTTGCGACGTGTCATGCCGAAAGCGCTAAATTGCGATTGCTTTAATTTTGGTAAGTTAGAGAAAAACTCATCATCAGTTGGATTTGCACCGGGCCAACCACCTTCAACATAATCAATTCCAAGCGAGTCTAAAATTTTGGCAATTTCAATTTTATCGCGCACTCCGAAATTAACTGTGCTGGTTTGCGCTCCATCGCGCAGTGTTGAATCGTAAAGATAAACTCGTGGTTTCTTGCTCATTAACTATAATAAAAATATTGCCATTCCAAGTGCTGCAAAAGCTAGTGATGCGCCCCAAAAACTTTTTACAACTTTCTGTTCGCTCCAGCCCAATTTTTCAAAATGGTGATGAAGCGGTGCCATTAAGAAAATTCTTTTTTTGCGAATTTTGTAAGATCCAACCTGTAAAATAACGGAAACTGCTTCTGCAACGAATAAAATTGAAATGATGAAGAAGACAAATTCTTCTTTGATGATGATAGCGATCATACCAAGCGCAGAGCCAATAGCTAAACTTCCAACGTCGCCCATGAAAATTTTTGCTGGCTTCAAATTGAAAGTTAAAAACGCTAAAATTGCGCCAATTACACAGAGGCAAAAGAAAATTAATTCCCCGGAAAATTTAACTTGCGGCAAATGCAATTTGTCAGCCATTGATGGAGATGAAGCGACATAAATCATAAAAATTAAACAAAGCAGATTTATGATGGCAGGAACTGAAACCAAGCCGTCAAGTCCATCAGTTAAATTTACGGCGTTAGAAGTTCCAACGATTACGACATTGACGAAAAGAACGTAAAGTACGATTCCCAAAGTGATGTAGTGACCATGGCCCAGAGGAAGGAAGACACGGTTCTGTAAGTGAATTGGATCAATCAAACCAAGCCATAAAAAAGCAATGCCGATGATGGTAAATTGAATGACTAATTTGATGCTGCCACGAAATCCTTTGGTGTTACGATACAAAACTTTCATCAAATCGTCAGTAAGTCCGATAGCAGCGAAAGTGATCATCACAACGCTAACTACCAAAACATAGCGGTTGGTGATATCAACGAAAAGTGCAGCAGATGCGAGAGTTGAAAGTACAATAAAAATTCCGCCCATTGTTGGAGTTTTTTGCTTGGTAGCTAAATGTGTTGCGGGTCCAGATTCGCGTATCGGTTGAAAAAATTGCGGATTTGCGTTGGCAAATTTGATGTATTTTTTGGTGCTGAAAAATCCGATGATATAAGATGAAGCCAGGCAGAGAAAGGCTTTTACCCAAAGATTCTGCAATAAAAGAAGACTAGTGAGCACTTTTTTCTTTAGTTAGATTTTCGATTAATTTTTCCATTTTCATGCCACGCGAACCTTTAACATAAAGAATATCGCCATCTCTTATTAGGTCAGAGATTTCAAGACTTGCGGCAGTTGAGTCGGAAAAAGATTTGTAAGAATTATCGGGTAATTTTTTGGCTGCACTTTCCATGTTTTTGCCAACTAAAATAGCAAAATCGATGTGAAGTTCAGTGAGATAATTTGTCACTTCTGCGTGTAATTCAACAGATTTCTCGCCAAGTTCCAGCATGTCACCAAGAGCTGCAACAATACGTTTTTTTCTCAGAGCAGTTTTGAGTTCGATAGCATGTTCAAGTCCGGCGCGAATCGACAAAACGCTGGCGTTGTAAGTATCATCAATAATTGTGATATTTTTTCCTGCAACATTCACTTCAAAAGCTTTGCCGCGACCAGCGGTGTTTTCAAGTTTAGTCATTTGTGATAAACCCTTGTTCGCGTCTTCAGTTAAAATATCTAAAGCGGCAGCAACGATTATTGAATTGAAAATTGCAGCTTTGTTAGAAGTAGAAATTTCAAAACTAGCAACTTCACACTTATTTGAAGGTTTAGTTATAAAAATATCGGCATTGTTTACGCCTTTAATTTTAGAGTAGTTGAGCGAGTAATCACTTTCAGAAGTTTTGCCGAAAGTCATAAATTTTTTGCCCAAAGTTTCGGCGCGTTTTTTTAAGAAATTGAAATGTTTATTGTCGCGATTGATCAGCGCGATTCCATCTGGCTCAAGACCAGTGAAGATTTCAGACTTGGCTAAAGCAATTTCCTCTTCATTTTTGAAGAACTCAATATGAACTGGTCCAACATTAGTGATGATTGCTAAGTGAGGTCGGGCAAGGCGTGAAAGTGGTTCGATTTCGTTAAGATGATTCATCCCCATTTCAAAAATTCCGTAAGCACAATCTTTGGCGAAATTACATAAAGAAAGCGGAACGCCAAAATGGTTGTTGAGATTTCCAACTGTCGCGTAAGTTTTTCCGTAAGCTGAAAATGCCAATTTTAGCATTTCTTTTGTGCCGGTTTTTCCAACTGATCCAGTAACTGCGATAATTTTTGCTGTGCTTCTTCTGCGAGAAAATTCTGCAAGTTTGTACAGAGCTTTAAAGGTGTCTTTTACCAATAAGAAATCACAATTGGGAACTTGAGTCAGAGATAATTTATCTTGAACTAAAACAATCTTGCAGCCGTTGTTTGCAGCTTGTTCCAAGAATTGATGGGCATCATTATTTTCACCTTTAATGGCTAAAAATAATCCGCTTTCCGGAGTTTTGCGACTGTCGATTACAACTTCATCAACTATGAGATTGTCGGAAATTTTATGCTCTAAAAGTTCGCTGGATAGGGCATCAATTAATTCTTGTTTGGTCCAAAGAGTCATAACGATTTTAACGATTTAATTTCTTCATCTTCAAATCTTGCGCCAAGTTTTTGGATAATTTTTGAAGCTAAAATATTTCCTAATTCCGCTGATTTTTGTAAATCATGATTATTGACTAAACCATACAGAAAGCCAGCAGCGAAGCAATCTCCAGCGCCGGTAGTATCAACTAAATTTTCTACTTTTTGAGTTGGAACGTTGATTGATTTCCCTTCTGCAAAAACTTCGCAACCTTTTTCAGATTTTGTCACGATTGTAATCAATTTTTTCTGTTTGGAAAAAATTTCGGCATAATCTGGCGCAAGTTCCAAAGCTTCAGATTCATTGGCAAAAAGAATATCGAGATCGTTTTCGATCAATTCGTAAAAATCTTTTTTGTGGCGCGCAACGCAGAAAGAATCCGACAAAGAAAAAGCGACTTTCACATTATTTTGTTTCGCCAAAGCGATGGCTTTTTTTAGCGTTTTGATGGTTTCAGCGCTATCCCACAAATAGCCTTCAAGATAAAGAATCGCAGCGTTTTGGAATTCTTTTTCATCCAAATCTTTTTCGCTGATTTTAGAAGCACAGCCCAAATAAGTGCACATAGTACGATGTGCATCTGGTGTGACTAAAATGAAAGATTGTGCCGATAAATCTTCATCATTGCTGTGGCTGATAAATTTCGCGCCGGTTTTTTCGATTTCAGAAATAAATTTTTTACCGAAAGAATCGTCGCCAACTTTACCGATAAAAGTTGTTGCAACATTAAGTTGAGCAAGCGCTGCGATCGTGTTTCCAGCTGATCCGCCTGAAGTAATCTTTTCGGCATTATTGGCGCCAAATTTTTTGGCATTTTCTTCGTCGATTAACGACATCGAATTTTTTGTTAGACCATTTTTTATTAAGAATTGGTCATCAACTTTGCATAAAATATCGACGATTGCGTTGCCGATTCCGATGATTCTTTTCATATTATTTTACAAAAATTTTAAAGAATTTTTTCTTACCAACTGACAATTCGAAATCGTTTTTTTCAGAGATTGCAAATTGAATATCAGATACAGCTTCGCCGTTGATTTTCACGGCTTTGCCTTCGATTAACTTTTTTGCCGCACCTTTTGATTCAGCAGCGCCGATTTCAAAAATTACGTCAGTTAATTTTGTACCAAGAGCGATTTCTTTTTCTTCAAAAGCGGCAGAATTTTTTGAGATAAAAATTTCGCGAGCTTTTTGTAATGCTTCGTTTGCAGCTTTTTCTCCGTGGCAGATTTTTACAGCTTCAAACGCTAAAATTTCTTTCGCTTTGTTGATTTCTTGATCTTTGAGTTCTGCTAATTTTTCGATTTCTGAAAGTTCTAAATCAGTAAATAATTTCAAAAATTTGATTACGTCAGCATCGTGAGTGTTGCGGAAATATTGGAAATAATCGAAAGCTGAAAGCATGCTTGGATCAAGCCAAATTGCGCCATCAGCAGTTTTGCCCATTTTTTTGCCATCAGCGGTTGTGAGTAAAGGTGAGGTTAAACCGAATGAATCTTTTGCGGAAATTCTTCGGGTTAATTCAACGCCATTAACGATATTTCCCCATTGGTCAGATCCACCAATTTGTAGAGCACAACTGTATTTACGATTAAGTTCATAAAAGTCGTAAGCTTGTAAAATCATGTAGTTAAATTCGAGAAAACTCAGCGGCTGTTCGCGTTCCAAACGAGTTTTAACTGAATCGAAAGTAAGCATACGATTAATCGAAAAATGACGACCAACTTCGCGTAAAAAATCGATGTAATTTAAGTGACGCAACCAGTCGTCGTTATTTACCAACATTGCGTTTGAAGCACCGCCACCGAAGGCAATAAATTTTTCTAAAGTTTTTTTAATGCCGGTGAGATTTTCTAAAATTTTGGCATCATCCAAAACTTGACGCGCTTCATCTTTTCCACTTGGATCACCGATTCGTGTAGTTCCACCGCCCAGCAAAACGATTGGTTTGTGACCATGTTTTTGCAAAAGGCGCAAAATCATAATTTGAATTAAACTGCCAGCGTGAAGAGATTTGGCGGTGCAATCGAAACCAATATAAGCGGTGATTGACTGTGAAGCCATCAATTCGTCAAGTTCGTTTAAATGAGTGCATTGAGCAAGAAATCCGCGGGCAGAAAATTCCCGCAGAAAATTTGATGAAAATTCTGATTTGAAATTCATTTTAAGGGATTAGTTTATTGGATATAAATCGTTGTCGGATTATCAAAACCGCGCTCCAATTAAGCAATCCATTTTTAAAATGAACATTGAAGAAAAGCAGAAACTAACTTCCGAGTGGTTTCGTTATTTGCGCGACAAAATTTGCGCTGAATTTGAAAAAATTGAAGCAGAATTTGCTGCCGAAAAAGGTTTGGAAAATTCGGGAAAATTTGTCCGAAAAAATTGGGATAGAGAAGGTGGCGGAAGCGGTGAAATGTCGTTGATGAAAGGAAATGTTTTTGAAAAAGTTGGTGTAAATTTCTCGAAAGTTTTCGGCGATTTTAGTCCAGAATTTGCTAAACAAATTCCAGGAGCGGAAGAAAATCCCCAATTTTGGGCGAGTGGAATTTCACTGGTCGCACATATGAAATCGCCTTTAGTTCCTGCGGTTCACATGAATACGCGGTTTATTTGCACAACGAAAAATTGGTTTGGTGGTGGTGCTGATTTGAATCCGATGTTTGAAGTTGAAAAAGATACGAAAGATTTTCACGCAGCTTTTAAGGTTGCCTGCGATAAGGCCTCACCGGAATATTATGCTAAATATAAAAAATGGTGTGACGAATATTTTTTCATCAAACATCGCGGAGTTTCTCGTGGAGTTGGTGGAATTTTTTACGATTATTTAAACTCAGATAATTTTTCTGCTGACTTTGAATTTACCAAAAATGTAGGATTAGCTTTTCTTGAAGTTTTCCCAAAATTAGTTCGTTCTCACATGTTTGAATCTTGGACTGACGAGCAACGTGAACATCAGTTAAGAAAACGTGGATTATACGCTGAATTTAATTTGGTTTATGATCGTGGTACAAAATTTGGATTGATGACGGGCGGAAATACTGAGGCGATTTTAATGTCTTTACCACCAGTCGCAACTTGGGAATAAAATTAAAAATAATATGCAAAAACTCGAAAAAATTTACGAAGGTAAAGCCAAACAACTTTACAAAACTGAAGACGACAATCTTTTGATTCAATATTTCAAAGATGATGCAACGGCTTTTAACGCGCAGAAAAAAGCGGTGATTACCGGAAAAGGTGTTCTGAATAATTTTATCTCGGAACATATCATGCTTGAAATGGCTAAAGCTGGTGTGCCAACTCATTTCGAAAAAAGATTGAATGAGCGTGAGCAGTTGGTTCGTAAAATGAAAATTGTACCGCTTGAAGTTATCGTACGCAATGTGGCAGCCGGTTCGATGGCAAAGCGTTTGGGAATTGAAGAAGGTGTTGCCTTACTTGCTCCAGTTTTTGAAATTTGCTATAAAGATGATGCTCTAGGCGATCCTTTAATTAACGATGATCATGCTGTAAAAGTTTTAAAAGTTGTAAGCCAAGAGCAGCTTGAAGAAATCAAAAAACACACTTTAAAAATCAATGAGGTGTTGCAAAAAATCTTTAAAAATATCGGCATTAAATTGGTTGATTTTAAGATCGAATTTGGATTTGATGCGCGCGGAAAAATCACTCTCGCCGACGAGATCAGCCCTGATAGCTGTAGGCTTTGGGACGAAAAAACCTCGCAAAAACTCGATAAAGACGTGTTCAGAAGAGATTTGGGAGATTTAGTTTCAGTCTACTCGGACGTGGCTTCTCGCTTAGGAATTAAAATAAACTAATCATGAAAATCAGAATTATTATCACGCTAAAAAAAGGTGTTCTCGACACACAAGGTAAAGCGATTGAAACTTCTTTGCAGAAAAATTTAGGTTTTGCTCAAATCTCGCAAGTGAGACAGGGAAAAGTTGTAGAGCTTGATATTGCTGAAACTGATCCAGCAAAAATCAAAACTATCGTTGATGAAATTTGTGACAAATTATTGGTGAACAAAGTAATCGAAGACTACAAATACGAGACAATTAACTAATTTATGAAATCAGCAGTTATCGTTTTTCCCGGTTCAAATTGTGATCGCGACGCAGTTACAACTTTACAAAAAGTTGGCAGCAAAGTTACGAAAATTTGGCATCAAGAAACTAAAATCGAAAATGACTTCGATTTAATTGTTGTTCCTGGTGGATTTTCTTACGGCGATTATTTGCGCTCTGGCGCGATGGCGGCGATTTCTCCCGTAATGCAAGAAGTTAAAAGATTGGCTGATCGCGGTACAAAGGTTTTGGGAATTTGCAATGGCTTTCAAATTCTAACTGAAGCTGGATTGCTGGATGGTGTGCTTTTACGCAATCAAAAAGGAAAATTTATTTGTCGTGAAGTGATGTTGCGTGTTGAAGATGCTAATACTGATTTCACTAGAAAATATAAAAAGAATCAGGTGATTAAAGTTCCTATTGCTCACATGGATGGTAACTTTTTTGCTGATAACGAAACTCTTAAAAAGATTGAAGGCAACGGTAACGTGGCTTTCCGTTATGTCGATATTAATGGCAATGTTACTGATGAAGCTAATCCTAACGGTGCGGCGCTAAATATCGCTGGAATTTTCAACGATAAAAGAAACGTTCTAGGCATGATGCCGCATCCTGAAAGAGCTGCTGATGAAAATAATGGCTCGAAAGATGGTTTGGCGATGTTTGAAAGCTTGATGAGCTAATCATCTTTCTTATCAGAGATAGTCGTGTTGTTCTCGATTTCATCTGTTCTCAAATAAGGTGATTTTCCAAGCGAAATTTTTTTCTTCATTTCAACTAAATCGTTTACCAAAGAATTGCGTAAATTTTTGGCGATCGACTTAGTTAAATTAGTAGCAACATACTCATCTGCTGAGTAGGTGGCAAAACGATTGGAAGTTACGTCGTAGTTGTCGTTCATTATGGTTGATCCTCGAGCAATTAGTTCAGCATTTTTGAGGTCACGAAGTTCATATTTTACATCTAAAAATATACGGTTACGTCCCGAAGCACCAGTGGAGGAGATGAAGGTTGAAGTGGTAGTTTTCTTTAAGACGATATTCAAAAAATATTTAGGCTCAACTTTCAGATAATCAGGATTCAGAAGATCGTACAGACTATTTTTAAGATCTTGATCTAACTTAGTGCGGTTTTTTTGAATACGAATTGCAGCGAGTTCTTGTTCATAATTGAAATCTGCTGTGGTGTCATGTTCTTTGTAAACTACCTGAAAGCCGCACGAACAAATAGTTAGAAGTGATAATGTAATTAAAAACTTTCTAAGCATTTTTATTTTTTATGGCGCTGTCGATGAAAGAAACAAAGAGCGGATGAGCAGCGAAAGGTTTTGATTTTAACTCAGGATGGAATTGTACGCCGACAAAAAACGGATGATTTTTAATTTCGACAATCTCTGGCAATTTGCCGTCTGGTGACATTCCGGAGAATTTCAATCCAGCTTTTTCGAGTTCCGGTTTGTATTTAACATTCACCTCATAGCGATGACGATGGCGTTCGGAAATTTTGGTTTTGCCATAAATTTTCTCAGCCAAGCTACCTTTAGAAATGTTACACGGATACGCTCCAAGTCTCATTGTACCACCCATATCTGATCCGGCTTTTTTGGTTTTTTTGCCAGACTGATCTTGCCATTCTTGCATAGTCCCAATTAAGAAACTGCCTTTTTTAGCAAATTCACTTGAGGTTGCATCTTTTATTCCAAGTACGTTACGAGCATATTCAATTACTGCCATTTGCATGCCGTAACAAATACCTAAACATGGAATATTATTCAAACGAGCTTGTTTGATCATATCAATTTTTCCTTCAACACCATCTTCACCAAATCCTCCAGGAACAAGGACTGCATCGATATTTTTTGGTAAATCATTTTTACCTTTTCGCGCATTAACCCAAACGATGTTGGCTTCTGATTTTAGTGAAAAAGCAGCGTGATCTATGGCTTCAAGCAGTGATTTGTAGGAGTCGCGATAATCAGTATATTTGCCAACAATTGCGATATTAACTTCATGTTTTGGATTTTCGATCGCGTCTTTGATCTTCTGCCACTTGGTTAGATCAGGTTTTTTCTTATGATCTAGTTTGAAAAATTTTAAAATCTCAGTATCAAGCCCATTTTTATGATAAATCATCGGAACTTCGTAAATGCTTGAAGCATTAGGTGCAGCGATAACCGAAGAAGCTGGAACTGAACACATAGTCGCAATTTTTTCCAAGTGCGATTTAGTGACGGGACGTTCAGCTCTACATAATAAAACACTTGGTTGAATTCCGATTGAGCGTAGTTCTTTTACTGAATGTTGTGTTGGTTTAGTTTTGAGCTCGTCAGCGCTTTCGATGTAGGGCAACAAAGTTAAATGTAGGAAGGCGCATCTTTCTTGACCGAGTTCGTAACCGATTTGACGAATTGCTTCGAAAAATGGTAAAGCTTCAATATCGCCAACTGTTCCACCGATTTCACACAAAGCGAAGTCAACACCTTTAACATCATTTAAAATAAATTCTTTGATGAGATCAGTAACGTGCGGAATCACTTGTACGGTACCGCCGAGATAGTCTCCTTTACGTTCTTTTGCAAGTAAGTTAGAATAAATTTGACCAGCAGTTACATTGTCAGATTTTTTTGCATCAACGCCGGTGAAACGTTCATAATGTCCAAGGTCAAGGTCAGTTTCAGCGCCGTCTTCGGTAACAAAAACTTCACCATGTTGAGTTGGGCTCATAGTGCCTGGATCAACGTTTAAGTAAGGATCAAGTTTTCGAAGTTTTACTGAATAACCGCGAGCCTGAAGAAGTGCAGCAAGAGAAGCAGAAGCTAATCCTTTTCCTAAAGAAGAAACAACACCGCCGGTGATAAAAATGAATCTGGTAGAATTTTGATTTTTCATTAATCTAAACACTGTTTAATGTACCGCCAAAGTAGACGGCAAAAATATTTAATGGTGATAAAGCTAAAGATAGCAAAATTGTTTGCCAGGTTTTAAGCCTGTTAAGCAAGATAAACCAGAAGCCGATGATTTTTAATAATAGCAGCAGAGGATAATAGAAACACAATCCAACATTTCCAAATAGCGTATTAAACATGAAATATTTGAGTGGAAATATTATTTCAAAAATCGTTGTACTCAGTTTAGCAATAAACCCATCAGAGTCTTCTGTGTAATAAGGACAGTTGATGAAAAAATTGCATGTAAAGGAAGTCACCAAAACACTAATCGCTAGATAAATTACGATTTGTTTTGGATGAAACTTTGACATCAATTTACTTTCCTTGCATGATGCGATCAACCATCTGCTGAATCGTTGGAATGAAACCATTTGCATAAAATGGATCGGTAGCAAAACGATAAGCGCTGTGGCCAGAGAACATAAGTTGGTTTTCGATATCGATACCTTGACGTACGTCTTGCAAAGTTTTTTGAATACAGAAGCTACGTGGATCAGCTCTACGATCTGTAGTGTAGTTCATTTCTGCTTTATCTGACCAGTTACTGAAACGACATTGGCTTAGACACCCCATGCAATCAGCTTGATCTTTGATGATTTGTTCAGATTTTGCTTTGCTGACATACATCACAGTTTCATCTGGAGTTTTCATTGCTTCGTTATGTCCAGCAGCAACCCATGAATCAACTTTCGCTTTGTCTTCTGGTTTAATGAAAATTACACGACCTCTTTGACCGAAAGGAACTTCGCAAGTGAAATCATCAATTGCTTTAGAGCGATATTCAACTTGTCTGCTTTCGCGACCCTTTAATTCACGGATAAAATCGTTTTCAACTGCCGAAGAATAAAAACCAGTAGGGCTGAAACGGTTCAAATAAACGTCACCTTTTTTCAAGGTTAACAATTTTTGTTTCCAAGCTTCTGGAACTGGATATTCTTTGGTAACGATTGGACGAGTTCCAAATTGGAAAACAACTGGTCCAATTTCTGGATTATCTAACCAATGTTCAAAATCTTCTAAATGCCAAACGCCACCAGCCATCACGATTGGAACGTGATTTAATCCAACAGAATTCATAAAAGTACGGATTTCAGCAACTCTTGGATATGGATCTTCGTAAGCGTTTGGATCTTCTGCATTTGACAGACCGTTGTGACCACCAGCGCGCCAAGGACATTCATAAACTACACCGCCAAGCAGAGAAACTGCTTTGTGATAACTTCTTTTCCACAAAGCACGGAAGGCGCGCATTGAAGAAACGATTGGGTAATAATGAACATTATATTTTTCTGCGATTTCAGAAAGACGATAAGGCATACCAGCACCGCAAGTGATGCCGTGAATTAGGCCTTTTGAACCTTCCAAAATTCCGTGTAAAATTTCTTCAGCGCCACCCATTTCCCACAATACGTTCATGTGGATACGGCCATTGCCGCCGGAAATATCGTGAGCAATTTTAGCTTGAGAAATACCACCGCGAATACTGTCAACGATAAGTTCATGATGTCTTTCGCGTCTAGTGTGAGTTTTGTAAACTAGCGGTATGAATTTACCATTCTCATCGATATAATCAGCGTTTACGCCAGAAAAAGTACCAACAGCACCAGCTTTGGCAAAATGACCAGCGGTAACGCCAGTAGTAACTCCAACGCCTTTTCCGCCTTCGATAATTGGAAGACATTCGGCGCCAGAAATGTTGTAAGATTTAATTGATTTCAGCAAAACAGGATCTCCTGAATTAGTTTATGAGTAAAAAATTTGGGGAAAAATTTGGAGTCGTAAAACCTAAAAATAAAGGTCAAAATAGCAATAAATAAAATTCTTAAATTTGCATGTTTAAGTATTTTTTTTAGTTCCAAATCATTGGAAGTTTGAATTATATCAGATGATTAAGTTTTAAAAAATTTATAAATTTTAAATGAATACGAAAAAAATAGATCTCGTGCTTTCTCGATGATCGAGTTGTCAGTTGTTATTTTGATTATCGGTATTTTGATTTCGGGGATTCGGGCATCCAATGCGATCATTAAAAAGTTTAGAATCCAAATTGCGCAGACTCTGACAATTTCATCTCCAGTAAACGGAATTTTGGATTCGGTTTTATGGCTCGAAAGTAGTTTGGATAAAAATTTTAAGAGTTCAGAAAGTTCAGATAATTCTTACACTGCGAATATTTCGTCTTATTCAGCTTCAAGTGGTAAGCCACGTGTTTTCACTTTTGTGCATGATAAATCTGTCGGAAAGAAAACTTACATTAACGGACTTTTGGCTGCGATTTCTAATGATACGAATCATTTGTCAGGAATGACAACGCTTACGATCGGAAAATCTTATCAAGGTCAGCTTGGTGAGGTTGTGATTTTTGCCCGCGATCTGACAGATGAAGAGCGTCAATCGGTTGAAGATTATTTGGGCAAGAAGTGGAACGGCACAATTCTCAGGACTGTTGGATCATCTTCCTCGTCTGGCGGAATTGGCGGAAGTTGTGTTGGAGGTACGGGTAATGGTACTACAGGTGGTAGCAGAGGTAATGGCGTGACTAGTAGCAGCACTACTTATTATGGTGGCGGCGGTGCTGGTGGTCACACTGGTGGTGCTATTAACGGAGCTGCTGGGAACGGTGGTGGTGGCGCAATCGGAACTTCTGGTACAGATGGACTTGGAGGTGGTGGCGGTGGTGCTCCTTATGACAATTCTTCTGCTGGTTCTGGCGGTAAAGGCGTAGTTATTGTAAGCTATCCTTTATAAGGCGGGAAATCTAAACCTTTCGGTGACGAGGTGAAGATTTCTACGCCATCTTTTGTTACGCCCACAGTATGTTCAAACTGTGCTGACAAAGATTTATCTCGAGTTGTTACTGTCCAACCATCATGTTTGCTTAAAAGAGTCTCATATCTTCCAACGTTGATCATAGGCTCAACTGTAAAAAACATGCCTTCTTCCAAAACCATTCCTGCGCCTTTTTTACCGTAATGAACCACGCTTGGTTCAGAATGAAAAACGCGTCCGATACCATGACCGCAATAATCACGAACTACAGAAAACCCTTGTTTCTCGGCATAGCTTTGAATGGCAAAGCCAATATCGCCTAGAGTGTTTCCAGGTTTAACTTGCTCAATTCCAAGCATCATACATTCGTAAGTTACTTGGGTTAAGCGTTTGGCTTTGATTGAAGGTTCTCCAATATAAAACATTCGGCTAGTATCGCCAAACCAACCATCAAGAATTACGGTAACGTCGATGTTCATAATATCGCCGTCTTTTAATTCCTTTTCACTAGGAATTCCGTGGCAAACTACATGATTAATTGAAGTACAAATTGATTTAGGAAAACCTTTGTAATTAAGCGGAGCAGGGATTGCGCCATTTTCGATAATTTTATCATGACACAATTTGTTAAGTGAATCTGTGGTCACACCGGCTTTAACGTAAGGCGTGATAAAGTCTAAAATTTCTGCCGCCAATTTTCCGGCAGCGCGCATTTTTATGAAAGCTTGAGCGTCGTGAATAGTAACTTTAGTCATTAAGAAATGTTGTGAAATTTTTTGTTGATTATGCGATTTAGCTTACTTAATTTGCGCGGCCTCATCTTTGCTAGATCTGATCTTTACAAAAACTAAATTCCAAAAATAACAATGGCAAGAATTACAGTTGAAGACTGCGTTACAGTCGTTCCAAATCGTTTTGAACTTTGTTTAGTTGCAAGCAATCGCGCTAAAAGCATTTTGTCTGGCGCTGCTACTACTCTTGATCGTAAAGAAAAGCCAGCAGTTATCTCTCTTCGTGAAGTTGCTGATGGTTTAGTTGATGTTGAAGGTATTAAGAAAAATATCGTTCGTTCAATCAAAAATCGTGGAACTGCAGAAAGCATTCAAAGCGGAAGCGAAGTTTCTGAGGCGCTTGAAGAAGAAATTCAATCACAAAGTCTAGTGTTAAAAGACACTGCTTTTGTTGACGAAAATATTGCGGTTGACGATTAGTAAACAGCGAGAAAACGACCTTAAAGGTCGTTTTCAATATTGTTAATGTCGCACTAAATGCTCTCATCATCCGAGTTAATCTCGAAAATCCGCTCTTACCATCCAAATCTAAATGAAGCCTTGATTCAAAAGGCTTACATTCTCTCCAAAACTGCCCACGGCAATCAAAAAAGACACTCTGGCGATCCGTATTTTACTCATCCACTAGCTGTCGCAGAAATCTTAATTGATCTAAAACTCGATCAGCAATCAATCATAACCGCGCTTCTACACGATGTAGTTGAAGATACCGACGTCACGCTGGAAGAAATTGAAAATGATTTTGGAGAAGACATTGCTCGCCTAGTTGATGGCGTAACCAAACTTGGAAAAATTGAATCGATTTCTTCCAGCGAAAGAGTTGCAGAAAATTTTCGCAAACTTGCTTTGGCTATGTCGGAAGATATTCGTGTGCTTTTGGTAAAATTGGCCGATCGTTTGCACAATATGCGCACTTTGGCTTACATGCCTTCAAGAGAAAAGAAGTTGAAAAAAGCGCGTGAAAGTCTGGATATTTACGCACCTTTGGCGGCCCGAATTGGTCTTACTAAAATCAAGGAAGAATTGCAGGAATTGTCGTTCGCAATTATTGATCCAGAAAGTCGTAATCACATTTTTAATAAGCTTTCGGAACTAAAAGAGAGTAAGAAAGACTTGGTAAACAAAATTATCAGCGATCTAACCGAACTTTTAGCAGAAGAAAAAGTTGAGTGTGAAGTTTCTGGTCGTGAAAAAAAACCTTACTCGATCTGGCTGAAGATGAAGAAGCAAAATATTGGATTCCACAATATTTACGACATCATGGCGTTTCGCATTGTAGTTAATAATTTGAGTGAATGTTATCGAGTTTTGGGAATCATAAACTCAACTTATAACATGATTCCGGGAACTTTCCGCGATTATATTTCTACTCCGAAAGAAAATGGTTATAAATCTTTACACTTGGCAATTTTAGGGCCGTTTAACAAAAAAATCGAAATCCAAATTCGTGATAAAAAAATGCACGAGATTGCTGATTTAGGAGTTGCGGCTCACTGGATTTATAAAGAAAACAAAAGAGGTAATACCGAAAAAGAAAGCGAAGAATTCCGTTGGATTCGTGAATTAATTTCATTGTTTGAACAATCGGAATTTGCCAGTGAAGTGTTGAGTGCTCACAAATTGCAAATGCACAAAGATAAAGTTTTTTGTTTCACGCCAAATGGCGATATTTTCAATTTGCCAGTCGGATCAAGTGTGGTTGACTTCGCTTATGCCGTGCATTCTGTCGTTGGAAATAATTGCCTTTCGGCAAAAATTAACGGAATTATTTCGCCATTACGCCAAAAATTAGAAAATGGCGATCAAGTTGAAATCATTACTTCCAAAGCCGCTAAGCCATCACAAAATTGGTTGCAATTTGTAACCACTTCAAAAGCAAAATATGGCATAAAAAGCTATTTGCGTAACGAAAAGTTTGAAGAATATCACGCTCTTGGTCGTGCAATTTTAACGAAATTTTTTGCCGCTAAAAATCTCGAAATTAACGAGAAAATTTTAGAAAAAACTTTACCAACTTTCGGTAGAAAATCTGTCGCTGATTTATTCGTTAAAGTTGCAGAAGGTGTGATCGGTCGCGGAGATGTTTTAAGAGCAGCTTATCCAGAATTCCGAGAAGAAGTAAAGAATCTAAAGCCGATAATTAATAACGATAAAAAAAATAAATCGAATTATGCCATGCCAATCAAAGGTTTGGTAAATGGTATGGCGATGCGTTATGGTGGCTGTTGTAATCCAATTCCGGGAGATCCAATTATCGGGGTGATTAACACTGGAACTGGTGTTACAATTCATAGTCAAACCTGTCACAACCTGAAAAATTTGGCGATTAATCCCAACGCAATTCTTGACGTTTGTTGGAAGGATGATGATCAATTGGGAGATGAAATGTATTTAAGCCGACTTCGCGTTGTGATTGAAAACAGATCAGGAAGTCTTGCTGATATAAGCAGCATGATTGCCAAGAAAAAAGTAAATATTAGCAATATTAAAATCGGAAATCGTTCAGCGGATTATTTTGAATTAATGATTGATGTTGAGGTTAAAAGTGTCGATCATTTGGAAGAGATTATTGCAGCATTACGTATCTCGAAAAAAATTACCGAAGTGCAAAGAATTTCGGGATAACAAGAATTTTAATTATGAAAAAAACTAATTTTTTTAATCGTCATTTAGTTGATACTGGTGAGAATTATTTTGAACATTTCTTGTTTGCATTCACTACAGCCATGTGGATTATAATCACCGGTGTGATTTTAATTATTCATGCTTTCTTCCCTTTTTTATTTCGTGTTACTGCCAGTAGCAGCATTAAAAAAGTTAGTGAAGTGATGCAAAAAAGAAGAGACGTTTTGATGAAAAGAATTGAAGATCGCACCCAAGGCAATCTCGATGATGAAGATGATGAGTAGATAAAAATGAAGACAATCGCGATCGTTGGTTTTGGTTTTTGCGGCAAGATGGTTTTTGCCAACTTGGCTAAATCTTTAAACAAGAATTACAAAATACTGATTTTTGATAAATCAGATGAAGGATTTGCCAGCGCGGCTTTTGCCCAGTTTTCGCCACATTATATTTTGAATGTGCCAGCAAATAAGATGAGTGCTTTTTCTGATGATCAGAAAAGTTTTTGTGAATTTCTGAACAAAAAACATCCAAAAATTTTGCAAGAAATTACCGAATTTGGTTTTGCACCGCGCCAAATTTATAGTGAATATTTGCAAGAAATTCTTGATGAAACTTTAAAAAGTAAAATTGATTTTGAGTTGATAAATCAAGAGGTGGTGACCATTAAAGGTGATAATAAATTTGAGATCACAACTCAAAATAATCAGAAATTTTTTGCTGATGAAATTGTTCTCGCGACAAGCTTTGTGCAGTCAAAATTTTTGTGGAATTTGGAATCGCAAAATTTAGTCGCAAGCTTGTGGAGTAAAAATTCTCTGTGGTTTCATCAAAAAGAATTCGCCAATGAAAAAAATTTTGAAAAAATTTGTCTAATCGGTTCTGGCCTTACAACTGTTGATGTAATAGTTGGTCTGAAAAAGAAAAATTTTGCTGGAGAAATTTATGTAATTTCACGTCGCGGTAATTTTCCGAAGAAACATTTCGCTTCAGTCCAAAAACTTCCTGAGCTTATTTCAATTGATGATGCTAAAAAAGGTGTGCTGTTTTTATGTTTAAAAGTGCGTAAATTTTTGCGCGATAATCCACAATTTGATCTGCGTCATGTTGTTGATTCCGTAAGGATGATTACCCAAGATTTGTGGCATAATTTTGATAATAAAAATAAAAAACTTTTCCTTCGAATTTTTCCTTATTGGAATATTTTTCGCCATCGCGCGCCGGTGAAATCGATTGAAATTATTGAAGATATGATTGCTACAAAGCAGCTTAAACTATTGAATGGTGGCGTAAAATCTTTGTCAAAAAAGTCTGAAAAAATTTTAGTCGAAACTAAGTCGGAAAAATTTGAAACCGATTACTTAGTGAATTGTCTCGGTTTTGAGTTCCGCGCTGAAAAATATCCGCTGTTAAATCAAATGATCTCTGAAGGCTTGTTAAAGGTGGATTTGATGATGGCCCGCTCTAATCATAAAAAGATTCATCTACTTGGTGGATTAAATATTGGTCGTGATTTTGAATGTACGGCAGTGCCAGATTTGCGTTCCGATGTTGAAAAAATAATTCCTGTTTTATGCTTGGATTAAAAAAATCTTTTGAAAAAAATCCCGGTTTTTCGGTGTTACTTGCTATAAGCTTGTGTCACTTTTTTAACGATACGATCCAATCACTTTTACCAGCGATTTATCCAATTCTGAAGGAATCTTATAATCTAACTTTTACCCAGATTGGATTAATTACCTTAGCTTTCCAGTTCACAGCTTCTTTACTCCAGCCCGTTGTCGGATTTTTTACCGATAAAAAACCGCAGCCATTTTCACTCGCTCTTGGTATGACTTTCACACTTTGTGGATTATTGCTTTTGGCCTGTGCTGACAGTTTTTATCTCATCCTTTTCGGTGCGATGGTGGTTGGAACTGGTTCATCAATTTTTCATCCAGAAGCTTCCAGAATTGCGAGATTTGCTTCGAAAGGAAAATATGGTTTTGCTCAATCAGTCTTCCAAGTTGGCGGAAATATTGGTTCTGCTGCTGGTCCACTTTTGGCGGCTTTTATAATTTTGCCACACGGTCAGTGGAGTATTTCGTGGTTTTCAGTTCTAACTTTGATCGGAGTTGTAGTTTTATTCAACGTCGGAAGTTGGTACAAAGCTGCGCATTTAAATGCTGCTGCTAAAGCTAAAATTGATAAAACTTTACCAGTTTCGAAACGCGAAATTGTGATCTCAATTGTTGTTTTGATTTTGTTGATCTTTTCGAAATTCTTCTACACCGCGAGCATCAATAGCTATTATACTTTTTATCTGATCGAAACTTTCGGAGTTTCAGTAAAAAGCGCGCAAATTCATCTGTTTATTTTCTTAGCTTCTGTTGCCCTTGGAACTTTGGTCGGAGGAGTTGTTGGTGATCGCTGGGGTCGTAAAACTGTAATCTGGATTTCAATTTTAGGTGCTTTGCCTTTCACATTAATTTTGCCTTATGCCAATTTGTTTTGGACTGAAATTTTAAGCTTCTTAATCGGCGTAATTATTTCATCAGCCTTTTCGGGAATTTTGGTTTACGCCCAAGAATTATTACCAGGCAGAGTAGGGATGGTTTCAGGATTATTCTTCGGTTTGGCTTTCGGATTTGCCTCAATCGGTGCTGCTGTTTTGGGAAAATTAGCGGATGTTACCAGCATCACTTACGTTTATCATGTATGCTCATTCTTGCCAGCAATTGGATTGCTTACGTGGTTCTTGCCTAATATTGAGAAGAAGAAAAAGGGAGAATAAGAAAAGTAAGAAAGATTGGATTGCTGATTATCTTGTTCTGGATGTGTTGACAATTTGATTTCCCGTTGTGCCTTTTGCTATATTTCCAGGAACCTCATCCAAACCTTCTAAGTTGACTGACTGTGTAGCGCATTCTCTTTCCTGATTAATTAGCCCTAAAAAATATTTACTGTAATTATAAGTTCGAGTTCTGGGCTCAATCTCTTTAGCAGCTATGAATCCATCAAGGAATAGGTTATTTACTCGAGTTTGAGCCAGTTTTGTGATAATATCACTAGTAATTTCTTCTATTCCCGCACCACCGATGGTAGCAGATATGCCACCTCCTCCAGATGGTTGGTATGGTCCTCTGGTTTCGCGAGATATACGAAGGGTATTTAATTTGCCAAGATTTCCAACGCCATCAAATAATCTGGGCCAACTTGTCGATCCAAGTCTAGAACATTCGGTGTTATAAGAAGAGGTGATGCTTAGTTTGTTTAAATTAGCTAGGTGGCGAGATGTCACATAAAAGTTTTGTAAGGTTTCGTTGCTTGGATTTCGTAAGCTTAAGTCAGATAAGTTTGTCAGAATCTCATCTTGTCTTAACACCATATTATCAATTTCCAGAGATTTTAAATTTTCTACTTTGAGCAAAGAGTCAAAATTAGTAACTAGTGGATATCTGTTTCTAGCGCTTTCTTCATAGCGTAAAGTTTGTGATGACAGTTCTTCAGCGGGGTCAAACTGATCGCATAATCTATCGAAAGTTTCCTGATCCAACGGACAAAAACGGAAGGACAATTTTGTAATTTTTTCAGCTTTAGAATCTTCAATATGTGAGATTAGATGGTTTATTCCAGATCGAGATCTGTCAGGATCATATCCGCTAATAGGAGGTGAGAGAGTTAACTGTGATATGTTTAGATCATTTAAAAATGCTAATCGCTAACTGCAGTAACAGGGAGATCTAAAGAGCTTAATCGGCGAAATCTTCCTAATGGAGAAAAGTCAAAATCTGTGGTTATCCTATTATTTCCTGATTCTTGATAGGTTTTTTGAATGGTTAATTCTTCAACACTGGGAAATAGCGTTGTTAATTTTGTAAGTTGTTCTCTCAAAGTTACAGGATCTGAAAAATCAGAAGAAAAACTCAGTCTTACAACTAACGCAAGAAGACTTCGTTGTTGTAGTGTTAGTGTAGGTTGTGATAGGTTAGTTAATTTCTCAGTTTCTAAATCAGCATTAATAAAATAGCTGTTATCTTCTGGCACGGTTATGATTCCAAGACCAGGCAATTCTGCTACGACTTGAGCGATGCGAGGATCTACTTCAATATTTTTGGTCATGAATAATTGTAATCAAATTCACAAGTAAAATGGCGAATTTGGCCAGTTTCGTAATCTTTATTTTTAGTAACAAAGTTTTTTTGAATCTTGGAGTAAAATGTAACAACTTACACTACTTCAAACGCTGCGCCAAAATCAGCGAAGATTTTTTCGAAAGTTGGGAAGCTGGTTTTGATCATTTCCGAGTCATCAATTTCAACGCCTTTTTCCAGCATCAAACCCATTACCAAGAATGACATGGCGATACGGTGATCCATGGCAGTTTTGACTAATGTGATAGTTTCTGGTTGTGAAATTCCACCTTTAACTTCGAGATAATCATCACCCATTTTTAGGTTTGAGCCGCATTTTTCTAAGTTCTGTGCGATCATCAACAGGCGATTACTTTCTTTCACTTTTAATTCAGCAAGGCCATTCATTTTGGTTGTGCCTTTGGCATTGGCAGCTGCGATGGCCAAAATTGGATATTCGTCAATCATTGAAGGAGCGCGGCTGGCTGGGATTTCGATTCCTTTAAGTTGTGAATGTTCAACGATCAAATCAGCAACTTTTTCGCCGCCGACTTCGCGTTCATCAACAATTGCAATTTTGCCACCCATTTCACGCAGAGTGATAATGATGCCATCACGCAGTGGGTTGATGCCGACATTTTTGATTTTGATTTTTGAATCTTTCACCAACAAAGCAGCGACGATCAAAAATGCTGCTGAAGAAATATCACCAGGAACTTCAAAGTTTTTGGCATCAAATTCTTGTAAGCCGGAATAAGAAATTTTGGTGCCCCGAGGATTAGAAGGATCGCCAAAATTTTCTTGAGTAATTTTTAATCCCAGATGGCGCATCATGATTTCAGAATGATCGCGACATTTTTCTGGTTCGATAATTGTAGTAGTTCCGCGAATCGTCAAAGCGGCAAGTAAAATGCAGCTTTTAACTTGAGCTGATGCAACTTTCATTTGATAAGAAATTGGCATCGGATCACGAGCGCCAATAACTGCGAAAGGCATTAAATTATTTTGGCGAGCAACAATTTTAGCGCCAATTTGTGTGATTGGTTCAAAAACACGACCCATCGGACGTTTACGCAGTGAAGCATCACCGGTAAAAAATGAAGTGAAGTTGTAAGGGCAAACTAGACCAGACATCAGGCGCGACGAGGTGCCCGAGTTTCCCATGTCCAAAACATCAGCAGGTTCAGAAAGTCCAGCGACACCAACACCGTTAACTTGCCAAATTCCGTCAGATTTTTTTTCAATTTCAGCGCCCATTAGACGCAAGGCGGCAGCAGTTTTAAAAACATCTTCGCCTTCAAGTAATCCAGAAATTTGGCTTTTGCCGTGAGCAAGTGCCGAGAAAATTAAAGAGCGATGTGAAATTGATTTATCGCCAGCAACAGTAGTTTCGCCTTTCAGCGCAATGTCTTTTTTGTAAGAACGAAGAGCGCGCATTAGTTAACGAAATTAGTGATCATTGTCAAAATCGGATCAAGGAAAGCGATGATAACAATGTTTAAAATAGCGGTAAAAAGAATGATGATTTTGATATTGGTGATGCTTTCAATTTCAATCGTGGTTTCTTTTGGTTCATCAAAATACATGATTTTAACGATGCGTAAATAGTAGTAAGCGCTCACAACGCTGAATAGAATCGCAACTGTGGCCGGAATCATAAAACCACCGCGAAGTGCCGCCATGATTACGTAGAATTTCGAGAAGAAACCTGCCATTGGAGGAATGCCAGCAGTTGAGAACATCAAAACTGCCAAGCAGAAAGAAGTAACAGGATGAGTTTTTGCAAGACCAGCTAGGTTAGAAATTTCGAAGATTTTTTCGTTTTCAGCATCATCTTCTTGACCAGCTTTATTGTTATCTTTGCTGCGAACCAAGTTCAAGAATCCGAAGCTGCCTAAAGATAAAGTTGCGTAAATTACCATGTATAAAACGCAGGCGCCAATTGCATCACGGTTGAAAGCGGCAAGGCCAAGAATTACAAAACCGATATGGCTGATTGAGCTGTAGGCTAAAAGTCTTTTTAAGTTTTTTTGCCAGATTGCGCCAAAGCTTCCGACTAAAATTGAAGCAAGAGCAACAAAAACCAAGATTTTGTTGATGCCAACCCAAGAAAGAGTAACGCTGGCGAAGATACGAACCAAAACCAAAGTTGCGGCGAATTTAGCAACAGTTGCGAAAAAAGTTGTAACAATTGTTGGTGAACCTTCGTAAACGTCTGGAGCCCACATGTGGAAAGGTGCGGCGGAGATTTTGAAAAACATTGCAACAATTACCAAAATGAAACCAAACATTACGGCGATTGGAACATTAGTTTGTCCGCTGGAGTAAAGTTCTGCTAAAGCGTTGAAATTTGTTGTGCCAGAAAATCCGTAAATGATTGAGATGCCGAAAAGTAAAATTCCCGAAGCAACTGAGCCAAGAATAAAATATTTCATACCAGCTTCAGAAGATTTAGCCGAGTTTTTATTTAATGCGGCAAGAAGGTAAAGCGATAGGCCTTGAAGTTCGAGAGCAAGGTAGAAAGTTAGGAAGTCGTTTGACGAAATTAAAAACATCGCGCCAACGGTTGAAATCATCATCAAAGCTAAAAATTCAGCGCTGATTCTTTGATTGAAATACAAGAATTTCAGCGAGAACAAAATGACTACAGTCAACAAAGTAACCGTGAAAGCTTTAACAAAAGTAATCAGCGGATTGTTGATAAACATTTGGTAAAAGCTGATTTCAGAAATAGCGAAACCTCGAATGACTAAAGTCAAACAGACGGTACAAAAAATCAGGGCTAAAAGATGTGAGACGTAAAAAAACTCTTTGAATTTTTTACCGAAAAAAACATCCGACATTAAAATAATTACGGCACCAAAGAATAACGAAAGCTCTGGCAGAATTGCTGTAAGGTTCATTTGTTTTGAGATTTAATTATTTAATCAGGCTAACCAAGTTATCGACTGGTAATTTGAAATAGTCCAAAACCAGATTTGGCATGATACCAAGAACGATAACGAAGATAGCCATGGTAGTAAGAGAAATAAGCTCAATGCTGTTAAGATCTTTTAAGTCAGAAATTTTAGCGTTGGTGATTTCGCTAAACCAAACGCGCTTGAACAACCAAAGCATGTAGCAAGCGCCAAGAATTACGCCAAAGGCTGCAAAAATCGCAGTGATTTTGCTGGCTTTGAAAGTTCCGAGGATTGCTAAAAATTCGCCAACGAAACCGCTAGTTCCAGGAAGTCCGACTGAAGCCATAGTAAAGATCATCGCCAAAAGAGCGAAATTTGGCATAACGGTTGTGATACCACCCATTTCGGAAATTTGTTTGGTGTGCAGGCGATCATAAATTACACCAACGCACATGAACAATGCTGCAGAAACAATACCGTGGCTGATCATTTGCATGATTGCACCATCAAGACCTTGGTGGGTAAAGCTAAAAATTCCCATACTAACAAAACCCATGTGAGCAACTGAAGAATAAGCGATCATTTTCTTCATATCTTCTTGCATCAAGGCAACCAAAGAAGCGTAGATAATTGCGATAACGCTTAAAGTGAAAACAAAAGGTGCAAAATATTGCGAAGCATCTGGGAAGAATGGCAATGAGAAACGCAAGAAGCCGTAAGCACCAAGTTTAATCAAAATACCAGCAAGAATTACTGAGCCAGCAGTTGGAGCTTGAACGTGTGCGTCCGGCAACCAAGTGTGGAAAGGGAACATCGGAATTTTGATAGCGAAAGATAAGAAGAAAGCCAAGAAAAACCATTTTTGCAACTCAAGCGGGAAGTAGTTACGCAAGCCGTTTGACAACAATAAAACGTCAGTCGTGTTGGTGAAAATGTAAATATAGATAATGGCGATTAAGAAAATTACTGAACCAAAAAGGGTGTAGAGGAAGAATTTGTAAGAAGCGTAAATACGATTAACGCCGCCCCAGACACCGATCAACAAGAACATCGGAATCAACATCGCTTCGAAGAAAATGTAGAAAAGCAAAAGATCAAGTGCACAGAAAGATCCAATTACCAAACCTTCAATCAAAAGGAAGGAGATTACATATTCTTTAACTCTTTTTTCGATAGATTTGATGCTGATGGCTAAACAAATTGGCACTAAAATTGCTGTCAAAACAATCATCATTAAAGAAATACCATCAACGCCCATGATGTATTTGATGTTGTAGCTCGAGAAAATTCTGATTATTTCTCCGAACTGAAAATTTTTATCAGCTTTGTTGAAAGCGCTAAGCAGAGCGCTGGTTAGAAACAAATTTATAAAACTGACGACAAGCCCGTAAATAAAGAAGTTGCGCTGGTTCTTAAATTTAACAAAAAGAAGTAATACTGCAGCAACAATAGGCAGAAAAGTAACTATCGATAGAATAGGTAGATCCATTTTTAAGAGATTTTTAGATTTCTTAGGAGGAGGGAATTTGAAAAATTTGCGTGCTTTTTAGTCAGGCGAAAATTTAGAATCAATTGGTCAGTTAATAAAAGTATTGCCCAAGCAAATTTTAATGAAAAAAATTACTCTCGATCAGAGCCAAATCGAACTTCAGGCCAAATTACAAAAATTAGCACAAAAATTGGAAGATCGGCAAAATGCTAATTTCCTAAAAAAGATTTTCTCAAATAACGACCAAATCAAAAGTCTCTACGTTTATAGTGATGTTGGTCGTGGCAAATCGATGTTGATGGGTGAATTTTTTAAATCTGTTGTCAAAACCACTAAAATTTCTTTCCACTTTAACGCTTTTATGCGCCTGATTCACGAGGCTTTACGTGATATTCGTAAGGAGGAAAAAAAATATAAAGACGAGCTGGTTGAAGCGGTGAAAAGAGTAGTTAAAGAGAATCAATTGGTTTGTTTTGATGAATTTCAAGTGGTTGATATTGCTGATGCGATGTTGTTGTCGCGAATTTTTTCTTATCTTTTTTCTTCAGGAGTTGTGGTTGTGTTTACTTCCAACTCTGAACCTCTGCAACTTTACAAAAACGGTTTGCAGCGTGAAATATTTTTAGAATTTGTTGAAAATGTTTTACTGACTAATTGCGAAGTTTTTCATCTCAATGGTGCTGTTGATTATCGCCAGCAATTCACAAAGAACCTGACTAAACGCTATTTTATCTCCAACAAAAAGAATCGCGAAATTATCGAAGAAATTATTTCTAAATTAACCAAATCTGAAGCTCTTAAACCAAGAAAATTAAAGGTTTGGGGACGTGAAATCAAAATTAAGAAAACTTACCAAAAAATTGCGGTAATTAATTTTTCTGACTTGTGCGAAGTTGATTTTGCTGCTTCCGACTATCAAACCATCTGCCAAAATTTTGATTTGATTTTTTTGATGAAGCTGCCAAGACTGACTCCCGATAATGTTAACGAAGCCAGACGCTTTGTGCTTTTTATTGACGAGGTTTACGAAAATAAAGTTGCCTTGATCGTAAGTGCCAAAGTAAAAATTTCGGAAATATATCAGCAAGGTATTGGAGCTGAAGCATTTAAACGTACAGCTTCTCGCCTTAATGAAATAAAGTCAGATAGCTACTGGCAGAATAGCAAAATCAACTAAATCGGTAAATTTTTTACTCGATTTAATCTAAAATCTTCACTTCCTTAATCAGCATGACAAGAAATATAGCAAAACTAACTTTCGAAGACCGTTTAAAAATGGTTCATGAACAAATTAAGAGTCTTTTTCCGGCAGTTTTGATACAAAGTGAGGATCATACAAAGTTGCAAAATGCAATATTGAAAAAAGACGCAGATGGTCAGCCTTTGCCAGATGTAGTTGATCAAGCAGAATTGGAAAGAAAAGATGAACAAGGTCGTTTAATAGACTACTATAATCGTTTTACTACAATAGAAGGAATAATTGAAAAAGATCTAATTCTCGCTATTCAAAGAATTACCTCGAGAGATTTCGAAGCTACTAAGAAGGATGTCACTTTTTTTGCACGGGCTTTGCGGAGAAATAGTTTAGAAAATCGAGAAGATAGAGAAAAATTCCAGGCAATGATAGGATATAAACTTCCAACAGAATCTTTGAATGAAACTCAGAAGCTTTATAGAGAGATTTCGAAAGAATATTTTTTCTGGAAGAACTTCAAAGCAGATTTAGTTGCAGCGGAAGATATAAATGTACAAGTTGGAGATGAGGAATTGTCCATAAGTGAAGTTATGAGAAGAGCTTCGGAAATTAGGATGCTTCCAAGAGAAGGGATCAATCAACAAGAAACTGCAGAATTACTTTATTTAGAGCGCTTAATAGAAGAAAATGATACCAAATATAGAACAAACGGTAATTTAAATCAGTTACAGCCAGAAACTCCTGCATTATACCATTACAGTAGCGTTCCTCAGCAACAAAATGACCAATCAAGAGGATTTGATTTAGACCAAATTAGAGATGCTCTTAGCCGCATTCCAATTGATCAAGTGGGAGTAGTTGACCCGGAAATCGCTAAAGATATTGGTTTAGATGTTGCGGACGAAAATTTAGCAAACGAGTTACGAAAAATAAGATTCTGGGCTATAAAAAAAGTTTTAGAGATAGAATCCACAGAACAACAACAGGGATTAATAGAAAGAATCGATAGAGCTCATGAAGTAGGTATTCAAGATTTACTAAAACTTCACGAAACTTTAGGAGATGAACAAAAGGAAAGAGTAATTGATGTAATGGCAGAGGAGATTAGAAGCCATAATGAAGCCAGAGCTGAGCAAATTATTCGATTAAGAGAAATTGTAGATGCTGAAATTGATGAAGTGGCATATTTGAAAGACGAGAATTTTGTTTTGGATGAGTCGTTTTATCAAACGCCGCAGCAACGTGCTGTAGTTGAATATGACAGAATTTCTGATAAGATAGAAGCAGTAAGAACAGAAGCGGAGCAAGCTCTGTGTTTAGCTCTAACTCCAATATTTCAAGGGGTTAATCCTGAAGAAAGAGTAAATCGACTTACTGAAGAGGAATCTATTCAACTATTAACTGATTTTAGAAGAGGGGTATTACTTGAACTGACATTAAAATCATTCGGCCTTAATGAAATTAAAGAAAAAGACATTGATAATGTTTGGCAGTCAGAGCTTGAAAGAATTCGAAACAAGCAAGAAGAAGAAACGACATCGACAGAACGAATGTTGCTTGATTTGGAAGGAAGGGGATTAGATCAAAAACAAAAAAAATATGCAATAAGGAATGTCCGGTTTGAGGATGTTTATCAGGGAGAATTTAACAGAATTACAGAAAAGAGAGAAGCAGAACGGACTACAGCAGAACAAGCATTATTAGAGCTACAATATCCACTCCTCAGAATGGATGCGGTAAATAAAATCATGCTCGAGAATGCATTAGTGCGTATCAAAGCTAAGCCAGAAGAAAAAAGGGCACCGGTAGAAATACGATTACTTGAATCAGAAGAACTATTAGAATCTGATGCTACTGAAGATGTTGTTGAAAAAAGAGACCAATTATCAAAAGAAATCGTGGGTCAATATGTAGAAGAAAGACTGCGGGAAGAAGAAAATTTCAGAACAACTTTCCACGATATATGGAGAAAAAGTGAAGAGATTATAGATAGAAAGTTGGCTTATCGAAAGCGAGGAGACGGGATTAATGTTCATAATAGTCAGCAAGTTCCAGAGGCTTCGCCGGAAGAGCGTGAATCATTTATAAAAGAAATAGCTATAGCTCAGATAGCTCAGAGGGTAAGAGGTGATGTGGCTGAGGATGTCATGCGTAGGGTAATGAATGGTATTGCTGAAGGAGTTTACGCAAGAGATGGTTATGATCCACTTGTGAATCCGATAATTAATCCAGAGGGCCTTAGAACGGCAATTAGAGATTCAATATCTATAACACTAAGAGAGCCTGAAAATGACCTCAAATATGCTGTTGGAAGCGATGTGGGATCTAACAGGCAGTTCAGAGTCGTTGATGTTGCTGCTGCATCTTTTGCTGGAAGCAGTTATAAAAGACACCTTAATCAAAAAAAATTGAATGAATCATTAGAGCTTTCTATAGGACAATCACAGGCTTTCAGAAGTGTTTTGAAAGATAGTCTGATGAATGAAGATCCTATTGAACAAGACGAGATGTTTGAAGGAGGAGATGTTGTTAGAAGATTGACAAGTGAGAGTGTTGCAGGTGTTTATGGTACTGGTTACGTTCAAGTCAGAGAAAATATTCTGGATTATGACAATTCTGGAGTATTGGCAGAAAAATTTGGTCGTCTTTTAAAGCTTAGAGAATTTGCGATAAGAGATTTGCTGGCTAATAAAAATAGTGTCGAAGCTTTATTCTATGCTAATCTTTTAAAAGACATGCCCGGTTTAAATACCGTTCTTGAGGGTGTTGATGCAAAAGTTCTGGCAGATGATAAAGAAAGACCTGAAGCTGAAGATGAAGATGAAAGAACTGATTACAAAAGAGGATACCAAGATTTCGATCTTGCTGCGAATAAAGACAATGCCTTCGCAACATTAGTTGACGATATAAATCTTGTTAGAAGATGGATTCGTTTAGAAGAAAGAACCAGACCTTTCGAGTTAGATAGGATCTTGCGAGCTATGGTTGAAAAGTCTCAGGAAGATATTCAAAATTTAGAGCAGCGTTTAACATCTAATGAACAACTGGACGAAGAGCAAAATCGATTATTGGAAGGCTTAAGACAAGATCATGATCTTCTTCAACAAACAGTAAATGCTTTGGGTCAATCTTTAGACCAGCATACTGCAGATATTCAAAGTTTGGGAGCTAGATTACAGGATTTGGAAGGTCAAGATCTGAATACAAGACTTACAGGTTT